>ERZ772937.77-NODE-77-length-88325-cov-29.834859_pt1 | contig 88325 bp, 85 predicted proteins | sample MGYA00512113_ERZ772937 | MGnify/ENA primary metagenome ERZ772937 (study PRJEB29015, sample SAMEA2737649) | human gut metagenome | biome: human gut; feature: human-associated habitat; material: faeces | place: China | collected 2012 ... | reverse complement strand
GCGGAAAGGACGGGAGCCGGGGAACGCCGGAGTTTTTCAGAGCAAGATTCTACCGAGGTGCCAAAATTCGCTCTCCGCTTATTTTTGCCCCTGCGGGAATCTTGTTGGGGAGTGCCTTCCCCAAACCCTGCTATGCGCCCTGTCGGGCGAGAAAGGAGGTCACAGACCATGCGAAAGAAATACAATACGCCCCACCGCCGTCATGTGGTAAAGACCCGCATGACCGATGAAGAATACGCCGACTTCACCGGGCGGCTGGCGGCTTATGAAATCAGCCAGTCCGAGTTTATCCGGCAAGCCATACGGAAAGCGACCATACGCCCCATTGTCACCGTTTCCCCGGTCAATGACGGGCTGCTTGCCGCCCTCTCCAAGCTCACGGCAGAGTACGGGAAAATCGGCGGCAACTTAAACCAGATTGCCCGGAGCCTGAACGAATACGGAAGCCCCTACCGGGGGCTGGAAAAGGAAGTGCGGGGAGCCGCCGCCGACCTTGCCGCCTTGAAGTTTGAAGTCTTGCAGAAAGTAGGTGAAGCCGTTGGCGATACTCAAACATATCAGCTCTAAAAATGCCAACTACGGGGACGCTGAAAAATACCTCACATTCGAGCATGACGAGTTTACCATGAAGCCCACCCTTGACGCAGACGGGCGGCTCATACCGAGGGTAGACTACCGCATATCCTCTCTGAATTGTGGCGGGGAGGATTTTGCCGTTGCCTGTATGCGCTCCAATCTCCGCTACGGCAAGAACCAGAAACGGGAGGACGTAAAGAGCCACCACTACATCATCAGCTTTGACCCACGGGACGGCCCGGACAACGGCTTGACCGTTGATCGGGCGCAGGAGCTGGGCGAGAAGTTCTGCGCCGAGCATTTCCCCGGACACCAGGCCCTTGTCTGCACCCACCCGGACGGACACAGCCACACCGAAAATATCCATGTGCATATCGTCATTAACAGTCTGCGGATTGCGGAGGTTCCCATGCTGCCCCACATGGACAGGCCAGCGGACAGGAAAGCAGGCTGCAAGCACCGCTGTACGGACGCAGCTATGAACTATCTGAAAGCCGAAGTCATGGAGATGTGCCACAGCGAGGGGCTTTACCAGATAGACCTTTTGAACGGCAGCAAAGAACGCATTACCGAGCGTGAGTATTGGGCGCAGAAGAAAGGACAGGCTGCCCTTGACAGAGCCAACGCCCCTATTGCTGCGGACGGTATCGCGCCCCGGCAGACCAAGTTTGAAACGGATAAGGCGAAGCTGCGCCGGACTATCCGGGAAGCCCTTGCCGCTGCTTCCGGCTTTGATGAGTTTGCCGCCCTGCTTCTCCGGCATGGTGTGACCGTCAAGGAGAGCCGGGGGCGGCTAAGTTACCTCACGCCGGACAGGACGAAGCCAATTACCGCCCGGAAGCTGGGGGACGATTTTGACCGGGCTGCTGTCCTCTCCGTTTTGGAGCAGAACGCCGCCAGAGCCGCCGAAAAACCCGCAGCCATAGCGGAATACCCCGGCAGTATCAAAGACCGCTTACGGACGAAAAAAGAAGCGAAAAACGCCCCGAACAATGACGCTGTACAGCGCATGGTAGACATAGCCGCCAAGCGAGCCGAGGGGAAAGGACGGGGCTATGAGAAGTGGGCGACCATGCACAACCTCAAACAGATGTCGGCTACCCTCATGCTCTACCAGCAGTATGGCTTTTCTTCCCCGGACGAGCTGGACGCTGCCATTTCCGCAGCCAACACCGCCACGCAGGAGAGCCTTGCCGGACTGAAAGGGCTGGAAGCCGCTATCCGGGAGAAAAAGGAATTGCAGCGCAACCTTTTGGGCTATATCGGCACGAAGCCCGCCCGTGACGGTCTGAAAGCGCAGAAATCGGAGAAAGCCCGGAGAGCCTACCGGGAACAGCACGAAAGCGATTTTATCATAGCGGACACAGCCGCCCGTTATTTCCGGGAGCATGGAATAACCAAGCTGCCAGCCAGCAAAGCCCTGCAAAGGGAGATTGAGCAGCTTACCGTCCAGAAGAACGCCGGATATAACGACTACCGGGAGAAACGCCAGCGGGCGCAGGAGCTTCAGACAGTCAGACGCAATATCGACCAGATTTTAAGGGGCGCACCGAGCCAGCAGAAAAAGCGTGAACAGGAGCGTTAAAGACCGCCCCGAAATGATACCGAAACCCTACAAAAATACAGGTATGATATGAACCCTTACCGCAATACTCCCCGACTTCCAAACGGGGCTTACAGGGCAGAAAAAGCCCGAAAATGATACCGAGAACATACAGAAAATGCCCCCTATCCCGCTACACCGATAGGAACGGCAGAAAGGAGCTTACCATTGCCGAGAATGAGCAAGAAGCGGCGGCTGGAATGGTCTTTCTTCCTCAACCACCGCAACCGTATCACTTACAACGACCTATGCCGGGGCTGCACCCGTGACTGCAAACAGAGCTTCCGGGCGGTTATCATACTATGCCCTCGCTATTATTCCAAACGCTGGAAAAAGGAGGACGCAGCCTATGGCAGATAACCGCAAATATTACTACCTCAAGCTGAAAGAGAGCTATTTTGACGATGATGCAATCGTTCTGCTGGAAAGTATGCAGGACGGCGTTATCTATTCCAACATTCTCTTGAAGCTGTACTTGAAATCGCTGAAAAACGGCGGGAAATTGCAGCTTGACGAGAATATCCCCTACACCGCCCAGATGATTGCGACCATTACCCGCCAGCAGGTAGGTACCGTAGAGAGAGCTTTGAAAATCTTTATGAAGCTGGGGCTTGTGGAGCCTTTGCCAAGCGGCGCACTCTACATGAGCAACATTGAGCTTTTAATCGGCCAGTCCTCTACCGAGGGGGAGCGCAAGCGCAGGGCGCGGCTGGCTTTGCAGGAACAAAAAGCCCTGCCGCAGACAGGGGCGGACAAATGTCCACCATATCGAGCGGACATTTGTCCACCAGAGATAGAGATAGAGAAAGAGATAGATATAGAAATAGAAAAAGAGAGAGAGTTAGAAACGGGACACCCCGCCCCCGCCGCCTATGGCAGATACCACAATGTCATTCTTTCCGATACGGAGCTTGACGGGCTGAAAACAGAGCTTCCCGGCAAGTGGGAGTATTACATTGACCGCCTATCCTGCCATATCGCTTCCAGCGGGAGGAAATACAAGAGCCATGCAGCCACGATTTTCAAGTGGGCGCAGGAGGACGCAGCCAAGAAAGCCCCGAAAAAGGGCATACCCGATTATACCTGTAAGGAGGGCGAGAGCTTATGACGAATGGATTTGATGAAATGATTTTGAATATGACCGACACCACGCCGGAGCCGGAGGACTACACCGGCGAGGACGGGCTTTTATACTGCGGGAAGTGCCACAAGCCCAAAGAGGGCTATTTCCCCAAAGAAACCGCCGCATGGCTGGGGCGTGACCGCCACCCGGCAGAATGTGACTGCCAGCGGGCAGAGCGTGAGGAACGGGAAGCCGCAGAGAAACAGCGCAGTCACCTTGAAACTGTCGAGCGGTTGAAGCGGCGGGGCTTTACAGACCCGGCTATGCAGGGCTGGACGTTTGAGAACGACAACGGCAAGTGCCCGCAAATGGAACACGCCCATTTCTATGTGGAGAACTGGGAAACCATGAAAGAGCGCAACATTGGCTATCTGCTATGGGGCGGCGTTGGCACAGGCAAGAGCTATTTTGCGGGCTGTATCGCAAATGCCCTTATGGAGCGTGAAATCCCCGTGTGCATGACAAACTTTGCATTGATATTGGGTGACCTTGCCGCCAGCTTTGAGGGCAGGAATGAATATATCTCCCGACTTTGCAGCTTCCCGCTGCTTATCCTTGACGATTTTGGAATGGAACGGGGAACGGAATACGGCTTAGAGCAGGTCTACAACGTGATTGACAGCCGTTACCGCAGCGGCAGGCCGCTGATCGTCACGACTAATCTCACGCTGGAGGACTTGCAGCACCCGGAGGACACCGCCCACGCCCGCATTTATGACCGTCTGATTGAAATGTGTTCTCCTGTCCGCTTTACCGGGAGCAACTTCCGAAAAGCCACGGCGCAGGAGAAAATGGGACAACTGAAAAAGCTGATGAACAGAAAGGAGAGCCGCCTATGACCAACACCCCAAAGAATGACCGCAGCACCCGCCGCCCGGATTGCGTGACGGAAATCCGCATAGGTAATTCTGTCCTTGTCGTTTCCGGCTATTTCAAGCAGGACACCACCGCCACCGCCGCCGATAAAATGCTGAAAGTGCTGGAAGCGGAAGCTGCTACACAAAAATCGGCAATTTGACGGGACGTAAAGAAGCAGAAAGGACTGTACAGCCAGCCCCGGCGTGTGGTATGATAGTCATACGGAATAGTGGGGCTGGCTGTCGGAAATGGAGGACACTATGTTAAGACAGACCACCCGAAACCTTATTACCGCCCTTTATCCGAGATTATCCCACGAGGACGAGCTGCAAGGTGAGAGCAATTCTATTTCAAACCAGAAGCGTATTCTTGAAACCTATGCGAAGCAGAACGGCTTTTCCAATCTGCAATGGTACACAGATGACGGTTATTCTGGGGCGAACTTCCAAAGACCCGGTTTTCAAGCCATGCTTGCGGACATTGAAGCCGGAAAAGTCGGCACCGTTATCGTCAAGGATATGTCACGGTTAGGGCGAAACTATCTGCAAGTGGGAATGTATACGGAAATGATTTTCCCACAGAAAGGCGTCCGCTTTATCGCTATCAATGACGGAGTGGACAGCGCACAGGGCGACAATGATTTTGCCCCTCTGCGGAACATTTTTAACGAATGGCTGGTGAGAGATACGAGCAAGAAAATCAAAGCAGTAAAACGGTCTAAGGGTATGAGCGGGAAGCCCGTCACGAGCAAACCCGTATACGGCTACTTTATGGACGAGGACGAAAATTTTATCATTGACGGGGAAGCCGCCCCTGTTGTGCGGCAGATTTACAGCTTGTGCCTTGCCGGGAACGGGCCGACCAAGATAGCCCGTATGCTCACAGAGCAGGAGATCCCCACGCCGGGAACGCTGGAATACCGTCGGACGGGAAGCACCCGCCGCTACCACCCCGGCTATGAGTGCAAGTGGGCGACCAATACCGTGGTACATATCCTTGAAAACAGGGAGTACACGGGCTGTCTGGTAAACTTCAAGACGGAGAAGCCGTCCTACAAGACCAAGCACAGCGTAGAGAACCCCATTGAGAAACAGGCGATTTTCGAGAACCACCATGAGCCTATCATTGACACCCAGATGTGGGAGCGTGTGCAGGAGTTACGCAAGCAGCGCAAACGCCCGAACCGCTATGATGAAGTGGGCTTATTCTCCGGCATACTCTTTTGTGCCGACTGCGGCAGCGTCCTTTACCAGCAGCGTTACCAGAACGCCACCCGCAAGCAGGATTGTTATATCTGCGGGAGCTACAAGAAGCGTACCCGTGACTGTACGGCGCACTTTATCCGCACCGACCTGTTGACCGCCGGAGTGACCGACAATCTGCGGAAAGTCACCAGCTATGCAGCGAAGCACGAAGCCCGGTTTATGAAGCTGCTGATCGAGCAGAACGAGGACGGGGGCAAGCGCAGGAACGCCGCAAGGAAAAAGGAGCTGGAAGCCGCCGAGAAGCGTATCAGCGAGTTATCCGCTATCTTCAAGCGGCTGTATGAGGACAGCGTGACCGGGCGCATTTCAGACGAGTGTTTCACGGAGCTGTCGGCAGACTATGAAGCCGAGCAGAAAGAACTGAAAGAGAGAGCCGCCGCTATCCGGGCAGAGCTTTCCAAAGCGCAGGAAGCCACGGTAAACGCAGAAAAGTTTATGAATGTTGTCCGCAAGTACACCAGCTTTGAAGAACTTACCCCTACCCTTTTGCGTGAGTTTGTGGAGAAAATCGTTGTGCATGAGTGCAGCTATGACGAGAACGGCACACGCAGACAGGACATTGATATTTATTACTCTTTCGTTGGCAAGGTAGACCTGCCCGAATGACCGCCCGACCTATCCGGCGCAATGCGCAAACGCCGGATAGGAACGGCAAAATTTTTTACACTTCTACTACTTCTTTATCACACATCAGCAAAATCACAGGGAATGAAGCACTTAATGTCTTCTATGTGAAAAGATTTTAAAGGAAAAATGCACATCCTACGCAGATAACATGACAATTTCATGAAAAGCGAAAGGAAATCATTATGAAAATCGAATACACAAAAGTTGGAGACTATTATTTACCGAATCTATACTATCCAGAGGAAATCAGACCGATTGGCTGCTGGGGAATGCTTCGGAAGGAATATCTGAAAGAACATAAATCTGGAACTTATACATATCTTCTTCTGACCGCCAGACTGGACAGCTATCTGGCAGATCTGAATGAACAGGCACAGGAACGCTTTGAGCTGATTGAAGCTCAAATGCGAAGTGCGGAGGGAGTTACCGAGGAACTGAAGAGACAGAATTCTATGGAATGGGTACGCCACTGCAACAATATCCGCAACCGGGCTGCTGAAATCATCAAGCAGGAACTGATTTATATATAAGGGGGATTCCATATATGAGAAGAGAATTGATTGAAAGTTATTATGAAGAATACCAGCGGGAATTGGAAAGATTTCTTGAATCTGATCCAGAGATGATTTCTCTGGAAGCAGAAATTCATCATTACATAGATATACTGGAACCAGTCCTCAGAGATGCCGGACAGGAGATGTGGCAGACATTGGACAGAATTATTTCAGCGAAAAATGCCATGGAAGGGATTGTGGCAAAAGAAATGTATATCCGAGGATTTCTGGATTATGAAAGGCTGGTGTGTGAAAAGGACTGTAAAATTTAAATATTCATCTTACAAGCACTGACTGTAACGGTCGGTGCTTCTTTTTTGATTTTTTAAAAAATCATCTGACATTCTTCAAGTCCCCACGTGTGATTAGTAAGAAAAATAAATTTTTCTGCGAAAGTACCGTCCAAAGATACTCTGAAACTTGCAATTAGTGAGGGAATAGTTCATTTTTGCGAAAAAAACTTGCAAAAGGGGGTTGGTAAATATCTTTTCAAAAGCTTTATAGGTAGAGGGACAAAATTTTTTCATAATTTTTCAAAATCATGTCCGCTTTTATCTCTCCCAATACAGAGTAAGTGAAGGGACTAACAAAAGTAAAAGAAAAAATGATAAAAATGCAAAAAAATATCACGAATTTTTTGCATCATGCCAAGTCATTTGACTTTAGTAATCAGAGGACGTTTTGGAATGTTCCTTCGTTGAACCTTGACAACCGATAAGTGCACCCTGAAAGTCTACCAGGAGTTCTGCCATGACCTTTCTTTTTCAGAGAGTGAGCGGAATCATAATGACACTCCCGATGATGGGCGGCTGACCAAAGCCTTATGGTCAGTGACCTGCTGATGCAGGCAGAGGCAGTCTGAGACGACTGCAGATGACAGGAAAATGCACGCCAGACCGCCGGACGAATGAAAATGATAACAATGTTTACAGGGCGAAATGCCTGGAAAGGAGCAGTTTATGACAGAACTGAAAATGAAAGAAATGCAGATAATCCACTGGTTTGGATGCCCGAATCTGAACTGTACAAGGGAGAGAATCCATCTGGTTGCTATGCTTGCAACGGATGCAGAGATGAAAAAGAATCTTTACAAGGTATGTAGATTCCTCGCAAGAGAAGAAATTGCATATCGGTATCCGATCATATATGAAATGATTCAGAAAATGTTTTCGCCGGATGATACCAATCCACCGGAAGCATGTACAATGTTTATGCCAGACAATGAACCAGATGATGAAGAATATGCAATGGCAGCGTAGCTGCGGAAAGGACGATAACGATTATGAATAAAGTGATTTTAATGGGAAGACTGACAAAGAACCCGGAGATCAAATATGCCGGAAAAGATAATGATATGGCAGTAGCAAGATATACACTTGCGGTAAATAGAAGATATAAACGTGACGGAGAAAAGGAAGCAGATTTTATCTCCTGTGTCACATTTGGAAAGAGTGCAGAGTTTGCACAGAAATATCTTCACAAGGGAACGAGAATTGTGATCGGCGGTCGTATCAGCACCGGTAATTATAAGGATAAGGACGGGAAAACAATTTACACCACAGATGTGATCGTAGAAGAACATGAATTTGCTCAGAACAAGGATAACGGTGCAGATTTGTCAGAAACACAGAAAACAGATAAGGACGGATTTATGGAAGCACCGGAAGGTGAGATTCCATTTGACTAAACCGGAATAAATGGTTGGAGAGGCCGCTCTTTGCCGGGCATTCTCTTTTCCATTTTAAAGAGGAAATCAAAAATTACAGGTATTCAACCTAACGAAAACGTGATATAATCAAAATATGTTTGAATGAGAAATATGGAGGCAGCTTATGGGCGTAAGTTATAACAGATTATGGAAAATGCTCATAGATAAAAATATGAAGCGGATAGAGATGCAGTACCTCACCGGGATCAGTGGTAATATTCTTGCCCGGATGGGAAAAAACCAGTATGTATCAATGGAGACGATTGAGAAGATCTGCAAGAAGCTGGACTGTACTGTTGATGAGATGATGGAATTTACAGATGATGAATAACAGGAGGTTGCTGCAATGACAGATACACAGCAAAGAGCAGCGGCGAAAGCATTTGCAAAAAACTGGAAAGACCGTGGATATGAAAAAGGCGACAGTCAGATCTTTTGGGTGGAGCTTCTGACAACGGTATTTGGTGTAACGGAAATATCACAGTTTATTTCTTTTGAGGATCAGGTACACCTTGACCACACCAGTTTTATTGATGGGTATATTGAGAAAACCCATGTCATGATTGAACAGAAAAGTATAAATAAGAGCCTGACGGCTGCTATCCGGCAGTCCGACGGCTCTATGCTGACACCATTTGAACAGGCAAAAAGATATTCTTCCGAATTGCCATATTCAAAAAGACCAAGATGGATCGTAACCAGTAATTTCCAGTCATTTTATATTTACGATATGGAAAAGCCGGGTGGCGATCCGGAGATTATCCAGTTGGAAGATCTGGAAAAAGAATATTATCGGTTACAGTTCCTTGTGGACGAGGGAAACACAAATCTTCAGAGAGAAATGGAAGTTTCCATTGCTGCAGGTGAAATTGTAGGGCTTTTGTATGATGCACTGGCAAAACAATATGTTGATTCGACAACAGAGCGGGCAATGAAAAGTCTGAATATCCTTTGTGTCAGAATCGTATTCTGCCTGTATGCAGAGGATGCCGGTATTTTTGGACAGCATGGCATGTTCCATGACTATCTGAAAGAATTTGATACAAGGCACATGAGAAAAGCCGTGATTGAGCTGTTCCAGGTGCTTGATACAAAACCAGAAGACAGAGATCCATACATGGAAGAATCTCTGGCACAGTTCCCATATGTAAATGGTGGGCTGTTTGCAAATGAGGATATTGAAATTCCACAGTTTACAGATGAAATCAGAAACCTTGTACTGGAAAAAGCCTCAGCAGATTTTGACTGGTCAGAAATTAGTCCGACTATATTTGGTGCGGTATTTGAGAGTACACTGAATCCTGAGACAAGACGCTCCGGCGGTATGCACTACACCAGCATTGAAAATATTCATAAAGTCATTGATCCGCTGTTTCTGGATGAACTGAAAAATGAATTGAAAGAAATTCAGCAGATAACGGTTCAGAGAACAAAAGATAAAAAGCTGAGAGACTTCCAGAAAAAGTTGTCAAACCTCCGATGGCTTGATCCGGCATCTGGAAGTGGAAACTTTCTTACAGAGACATATATCAGTATCCGCCGATTAGAAAATGAAGTCATAAAAGAATTGCAGAGAGGACAGATTACTTTTGGATTTGATGAATCCTCACCAATTCATGTCTCTATTGATCAGTTTTATGGAATCGAGATCAATGATTTTGCTGTCACAGTTGCAAAGACTGCATTGTGGATTGCAGAATCACAGATGATGAAAGAGACGGAAGACATCGTTCACATGAATCTGGATTTCCTGCCGTTGACGACAAATGCGTTTATTGTGGAAGGCAATTCTTTACAGATTGACTGGGAGAGCGTTGTACCAAAATATCAGGTTTCGTATATTATGGGAAATCCTCCGTTTGTGGGTTATTCACTACAGAACAAAGAACAGAAAAATGATATTTTATCGGTTTACGTGGATGAAAAAGGAAAGCCATATAAGACTGCAGGGAAAATTGATTATGTTGCGGGCTGGTATTTTAAAGCTGCGCAGTTTATGCAGGGAACAACTATACGGACAGCATTTGTATCAACTAATTCCATTACGCAGGGAGAACAGGTGGCAGGTGTCTGGAAACCTTTATATGACCGATTTGGGATCCATATAGATTTTGCACACCGGACATTTATCTGGGACAGCGAAGCCAATATGAAAGCGCATGTACATTGTGTGATTGTTGGATTCAGCATTGCACCAAATCAAGCAAAACGCAGAATCTATGTTGATGGAAGATTTAAAGAAGTAAATAATGTCAATGCGTATTTGTTGGACGCACCTAATGAATTTATCTGCAATCGCAGCAAGCCATTATGGAATGTTCCACAAATGACGACGGGAAACAGACCAGCAGATGGCGGTAATCTGATTATTGAAAAAGAAGACTATGAAGAATTTATAAGAAAAGAACCACAAGCCAAACCTTATATTAAAAAATTAGTTGGTTCAACTGAGTTCATCAACAATAAAGAGCGGTGGTGCTTATGGCTGGTAGATGTTAAACCAGCAGAGTTAAGAAAAATGCCGCTTGTACTTAAGCGGGTAGAAGCTTGTAAACAGGACAGAGAAAATTCGCCAGATGCAGGAAGAAGAAAACTTGCAGAAACACCGACGCTATTCAGGGAATTGAATAATCCTGCATCATTTATTCTTGTGCCAAAAGTAAGTTCTGAGAGAAGAAGATATGTACCAATGGGATTTTTAGATTATAATACAATCTCAACAGATCTTAACTTTATCATACCAGAGGCAACGATGTATCAATTTGCAATATTAACGTCAAATATTCATATGGCATGGATGCGAGCTGTTTGTGGCAGAATGAAAAGTGATTATAGGTATTCTGCTAATATTGTTTATAATAACTTCCCATGGCCTGAGCCGACCGCTCAGCAACGGAAAAAAATCGAACAGACTGCACAGGCAATTCTTGATGCAAGAGCATTATATCCAGACAGTAGCCTTGCAGATCTTTATGATGAACTGACCATGCCGCTGGAGTTGCGAAAAGCACATCACCAGAACGATATGGCTGTCATGCAGGCATACGGATTTACAAAAGGCAGTGAAGCCTATAAAAGCGAAGCTGCCTGTGTTGCAGAATTGATGAAACTTTATCAGAAGAAAGTAGAAGAAATCGAAAAAAGATAACACGCCGGATACGGCAAAAATCTCTTAGCAAAGCTAAGAGCGCACTTCTATACAGGCAATTACATTTGCCTGTATCGTGCGACCTGCGGTGCCATTCCCAGTTTTGAAAAATCTCAAAATAGGAAATACAGCGAAATCAGAGATTTCGTATAAGGGGCTGTTTCCCCTTGCGGCACAGGTGCCTATCCCCGAAGTTTGTGAGTGAATACCTCAGATACAAACATATGGGGTGAAAGAAAGCGTGAAATCGGGATTGTGGAGGTAAGCCAGATGAAAGAAAAGACTTGTCAAACTCGTTGCGGAACGATTCACTATTGGGCAAGCGTATCAAACCCGGACACAATTACTCTCGTTTTTCTGCCAGGATTGACTGCGGATCATCGATTGTTTGATAAGCAAATTCAGTATTTTAAGAACAGATATAATGTTATCGTCTGGGATGCGCCGGCACACGCTTCTTCATGGCCGTTTCGGTTTGATTTTGACTTGTTCGATAAGGCAAAATGGCTGAACGATATATTGAACCAAGAAGGAATCACAAGGCCTGTTATTATCGGGCAGTCTATGGGTGGATATGTGGGACAGGCTTATGCACAGCTTTACCCAGACAAAATGACAGGGTTCATCTCTATTGACTCTGCACCGTTGCAACGAAGCTATGTGACGGCAGTTGAAATCTGGCTTCTGAAACGGATGGAACCGGTATATGCTCACTATCCGTGGAAATGTCTCCTGAAATCGGGGTCAGAAGGTGTTGCCACGACTGATTATGGTAGAAACCTCATGCATGAAATGATGCTGACTTATGACGGCAAGCAGAAACGCTATGCACAAATTGCCGGACATGGTTATCGTATTTTGGCAACGGCTATGGAAAAGGATTTGCCGTATGAGATTAAGTGTCCTGCATTATTGATGTGCGGCACACAAGATCATGCTGGTTCGTGTATACGGTACAACAAAGCATGGTATCACAATACGAAAATTCCTTTGACATGGATTGAAGGAGCTGGACATAATTCCAACACAGACAGACCCGAACAGGTGAATCGCTTGATAGAGGAATTTGTTGCAAATATTTCATAACGGATAACTTCTAATTTGATGGTATGTAAAAGACCTTTGACACACGGAAAATATAGATGTCAATGTCCTTTGATAGCGAAAATACGATCTTTTGATTAGTATGAGTATGCAAGGAGGTGAAGAGATGGAACTCGGAAAGCAAATAAAAAAGTATCGTCAGGAATCACAACTGTCTCAAGAGGAGTTAGCCAATCGTGTTTATGTTTCAAGACAAACAATCTCAAATTGGGAAAATGACAAAAGCTATCCAGATGTAACCAGCTTGGTATTACTGAGTGAAATCTTTCAAATCTCACTTGATAAACTAATCAAAGGAGATATTGATACTATGAAAGAAGTAATCAAACAAGAAGAAATCAAAAAGTTCAATCACTACGGCGCAATCTATACGGTTTTTCTCGTTATTGCTGTTATTTCAGCAGCTCCGTTATTTTACATTGGTAATAAATGGACAGTGATTCTTTGGTGTGTCATTGCTTTAGCGGCTATGTATTTTGCAACAAAGGTTGAACAAATAAAAAAGGGCAATGATGTTCAAACGTACAAGGAAATAGTAGCATTTTGTGAAGGTAAAAGGCTGGATGAAATCCAGAGAGCCAGAGAATACGGCAAACGTCCTTATCAAAAGGTTTTATGGTTTATCGGAAGTGCTACAGTAGGAGCAATTGTTAGTTATGTATTGGGCATTTTGCTGCAATCATTTTGATAACGACACTCAATAAATCTTATAATTTGGAAAGGAATGTATAGCTATATGAAAAATAAAAAAGATGATAAGCCTCACTATTTACCGACTTTTATGAGCATAGGAATTTCTATCGGTGCGGCTATTGGTGTAGCAACCAACAATTTTCCACTCTATATGCTTGTCGGTTTTGCGATTGGTGTGGGCATAGGATCTGCTCTCGATGGTCAAAATCGAAATAGGGAAAGTGATGAATCTCAAAAGGATGACGAAGAAGAATAATCAACCGAGTAAATTCCAGTTTTATTGACCAAGAAGTTAAGGAGGACTCGTAATGAGTGAGAAAACAGAGATTACTTTCATGCAAACAAGATTAATCCGGCTTGCTTCAGAAGAGTGGCATTTACCTGTTGAACAGATTATCCACTTGTTTAAAGAAGCTGATGTTCTTGGATATATAGAAAAATGTTATGGGATTTTTCATTGTGAAGGCGATGAAGCTGTGCTTGAAGATATTACTGAATTTTTGCAAGGAAAGGGGATAGAGATCAGTGCTTGAGTTAAAAGATGGATTTGTTCTCTATCATGGAAGCTATTGTGAAGTAAAAGAGCCAGATCTTGCCAAATGTGCAAAGCGAAAAGATTTTGGGCAGGGATTTTATTTAACCACATCCAAGGAGCAGGCAGAAAGTTTTCTAAGAACCTCAATAGCCAAAGCAATCGCAACAGGAACAATTGAAGAGGGACAGAAGTTTGGATATATTTCAACTTTTGAATTTAACCTTTCAGGAAATCTTGAAACGCATATTTTTGAAAATGCAGATGTAGACTGGTTACATTGCATTGCAGCTCATCGAAAGAAAAAAATGTTCATCGAAGTTGAACGTGAAATGGCGAGGTATGATATCATTGCAGGAAAGATTGCGGATGATGCAACAAACGCTACCCTTACTGCTTACCTTGCCGGGGCTTTCGGGACAGCAGGCGATAAGGAGGCAGACGATTTCTGCATCAGACAGTTGTTGCCCAATAAACTAAAAGATCAATATTGCTTCAAAACAGAAGCCGCCATTAAGTGTCTGAAATTTGTGAAAGGTGAGAAGATATGGCTGAAGTAACAATTCCAAAGGAAAAAATGAATTATACAATAGATCTTCTTATCACTATGGTGACAGATGAGATTGCAGAAGAAACGGGCAAGGACAGAAAAGAGATATTGACAGATTTTCTATGTTCAAAGACAGGAAAAGCACTGTATGATGAGAACACAAAGCTGTGGTGCAATGGTCCGGCATATATAGCTGAATTGTATAGGGAAGAGTTAAAGAAATCCGGATATCAGATTTGAGATGATAGTATATCCGGATGGTGTTAAAAACTTCCGCTATTATATCGTTGTGACAACCAAATATTTCAAAAACGCTGAGGTCAGCATTTCCTAATCATAGGACAACGACCTCAGTTTTTTTATACCCAGGAATCGGCATTTATGAATAAGCCGGTTCTTTTTATTTACAGAAAAGAAGGAGGACGACAGAGTGGGCAGAGTAAAAAATCCGAAATACGAATCCATGTCGCTGGAAGAATTAAAGGCAAATATGAAAAAGAGCAGACAGGAACTGGAAGTTGCGATCCACAACAAAAACCTTCTGGAGCAGAGGAAAAAGGTGGTGGAACGCAGAGAACGTTCCCACCGGCTGATTGTCAAAGGGGCAGAGTTTGAGAAAGCGTTTCCATTGTCAAGAGATCTGGAACAGGAAGAATTTCAGGAGGTAATGAACCAGATGCGTAACAGCAGTTACAACAAGAGTGTTGTGCGGCAGAATTATATAGCTGCTTCACAAAAAGACAGACAAGAGATTGCCGAAGCAGTTAAAAAAACAGAGAAGGGAGATGACAGCTAATGGCACTGTATCATTTTTCAGTAAGACATGTATCCAGAGGGAAAGGACAGATGGTGGTCGCTTCCGTAGCCTATATTTCCGGGCAAAGGATTTTTGACAGTTATTACAACAAGATACACGATTATACAAGCAAGTCGGGTGTGATATTTACAGAAATCCTGACACCGGAGTATGTGCCGGAGCGTCTGACTGACAGGGAAACCCTCTGGAACGAGGTGGAGCATGTGGAAAGGAACAACAAGGCGCAGCTTGCCTATTCGTTTGACATTGCCCTGCAGAATGAATTGACACTTGAGGAAAATATAAGACTGGCGAAAGAGTTCTGCCAGGAGCAGTTTGTGGCACGTGGCATGATCGTGGATCTGGCAGTCCATGAGGGAAAATCGGATAATGAAGAAGAGCCGGATAATCCCCATTTCCATGTGCTTGCCCCAATCCGTCCTTTTACAGAGGAAGGAATCTGGGGCAATAAACAGAGACGGGAATATATTCTTGATGAGGATGGAAACCGGGTGAAGGATGCGAAAGGAAAAGATATGTTCAATGCTGTTTCTACTACCGGTTGGAATGATCCGGAGCTTTTAAAGGAGTGGCGGAGAGCATGGACAGAGAAAGTAAATGGGAAATTCCGGGAATGTCACATGGCAGCCAGAATCGACCACCGTTCCTACAAAGAACAGGGGATTGAACTGATCCCGACCATCCATGAGGGATATGAAGTCCGGGCAATGGAGAAAAGGGGAATCAAAACAGTTATTGGAGAATTGAACCGGGCAATCCGGCAGTTCAACCAGATGTTCATTTCCCTGAAAGAATCCATTCAGTGGATGAAGACAGCTTATGAGGAAATGAAAGCAGAGCTGGATCGTAGGCAGAACCCTACACTTCTGGAGAGTTTGCAGGATTATTATGATAAGAAGACACAGGGCAGACCGTCACTTCCAAATTTCTATGAGGAAATGAAACGAAGAGGGAAGAATCTCTCCAATTTACAGGAGTTTTCAAAATCCATCAATTATCTTCAGACCCATCAGATAGAGACGATGGATGACTTGCAGGAACGGATTGAGGAACTGAACGGTGTTGTTTCTGTCAGCAAAAAAGAAATTTCTGAAAAGCGGAAACAGTTAAAGGAACTGGAGAATCTGGAAAAGATGGCAGAGGTAATCAAAACAAACCAGCCATTGATTGATGAGTATAATCGTTTCTATTTTCAGAAAAGACGGGAGAAATACTATCAGCAGCACAAAAAAGAAATCAATTATTACCGCAAATGTGAACGGGAACTGAAACAACATCTGGATCAAAATGGAAAGGTGCCTACTGCCAGATGGAAACGGGAGAAAGAAGAACTCCAGGCGGTGATCGAAGAGCTGAAAGCAGATAATCAGCCGTATCAGGAGGAACTTGCGTTTGTAAAAAAGGTACAGAGCTGTGCGGACATTGCCAGACGTGACCGGGAAATGGCAGAAGCAGATACTTCCGGGCGTTCAGAAGAAAAAAGGGAGAAGCAGGTGAATTTCCCGGTATTTCATGGAGTTCAGACGGAAGGTATTCTTGAAGAAAATGGGAAGGCAGAGCAACAGCCGGTGAAGCAGTCGGAGCAGAAGCCAGAAAAGAAGACTTCTCTTCTGAGAAAACTGGATGAAAAGAAGAAAGAGTGTGCAGAGCGTGATGCAAAACAACAGGCAGTGAAGAAAAAACGGAACCATGAGATGAATTTATAACAGTCTGTCAGCAGGACAGATGGGAAAGGATGATAAAAATGCAGTATACAGAAGAACAGATTACAAGAGCCAACCAGACCAATCTTGTTTCTTTTCTGAACGCACAGGGGGAACAGTTGGTGAAAAGTGGCAGGGAATACCGCTGGAAAAAGCATGACAGTGTAACGGTATCCGGAAACCGGTGGTACCGGCACAGCCAGGGCAGGGGCGGCTATCCGGTGGATTTTGTGATGGAATTTTACAACGCTACATTTCCGGAAGCAGTTAAAAAGCTGATCGGGGAGGAAGGCGAAGGCAGGAACAGTACCTGCCCCGCCCCGTCCCCTGACTTTCGTTTACCAGAGAAAGAGGAGAATAATGATAGAATCATCAGATATCTGACAGAAAACAGAGGGATTGAAAAGAATCTGGTGGAGGAATGGATCAGCAGTGGGGATGTTTATGAAGAAAAGAAGCACCATAATGTGGTGTTTGTTGGCAGAGGTGCAGACGGTATTCCTAGATATGCCCATTGCAGGGGAACAAGTGAAATAAAATACAGGGGAGATGTGGCTGGATCTGATAAATCTTGCGGATTCTGTCACAGAGGGACGGATACTCAGTTGTTTGTGTTTGAAGCAGCCATTGATTTGCTTTCTTTTATACAATTATTTCCCAAAGACTGGAAAAAGCGGAGCTACCTGAGTCTGGGTGGCATTTCCAGTGCGGCACTGATGGCTTTTCTTTCTGAACGCCCTCAGATTACTTCTGTATTCCTGTGTCTGGATAATGACCGGGCAGGGAATGAAGCCTGTGAGAAACTGGCAGAAGAAATCCCGGACGGATACAGTGTCGTCCGTCTGAAACCGTCCCGAAAGGACTGGAATGAAATCCTCTGTGATAAAAATGTAGACAGGAAGAAAGCAATCGCAGAAACAGTTACAATGAAAGCACCGGAGAAGGAAGCACTGGTGCCGATGCTGTGTTACGAAGATATTGAACAGACCAGTGTAGAATGGCTGTGGTTTCCCTATCTGCCATTTGGAAAGCTGACAATTATTCAGGGTAATCCGGGAGAGGGAAAAACTTATTTTGCCATGATGCTGACCGCAACCTGCACGAACCGGAAGACTTTCCCGAATATGGAAGAAATTGAACCTTTCAATGTGATCTATCAGACCGCCGAAGATGGCATGGGAGATACGATCAAGCCGAGACTGGTAGAAGCAGGTGCCGACCTGAGCCGGGTTATGGTCATTGATGATACAGAGGAAGCACTGACATTATCCGATGACCGTATTGAAAAGGCTATCCGTCAGAATCAGGTCAGACTTTTAATCATTGATCCAGTACAGGCTTTTATCGGTGCAGATGTGGATATGAACCGGGCAAATGAAGTTCGTCCGGTATTCCGGAAACTAGGGATGATCGCAGAGCAGACAGGCTGTGCCATTGTGCTGATCGGACATCTGAACAAATCTTCCGGGACACAGAGCACCTACCGGGGACTTGGTTCCATTGACATCATGGCGGCAGTGAGGAGCCTGCTTTTCATCGGAAAAGTAAAGAAAGATCCGACAACAAGAGTACTGATCCATGAGAAAAGTTCCCTTGCACCTCCGGGTGAGACTATGGCATTTAAACTTGGAGATGAAGAAGGCTTCCGATGGGTGGGAGCTTATGAGATTTCTGCCGATGATCTTCTGGATGGAAAGGAAGGAAAGCCGACAGAAACAAAGCTGCAACGGGGAACGAAACTGATTTATGAACTTCTCGCAGACGGAAATGCCGTTACAATCCGGGAACTGGATGAAAAGGCAAAAGTACAGGGAATCTCCCAGAGAACCATGCGTGAAGCCAGAAGCCGGATGAAAGAAGAACTGGATTATCAGATGAATGAAAAGCAGGAAAATACCATTCGATTAAGAAAATAAAAAGAAATAGGTGACGGCAGGATTTGAGAGCAGACGGCAGTCTTTATAGATACCCTATCTGCCGCCTGCCGTCTGCCAGTGCAAGGCAATCGAACGAAAACAGTAGGTATCCATACGAAAATAAAAAAATGCAACCAACAGTCTGGGCAGTTAATCTGAAAAATGGATTAGCTGCTCTTTTTTTGCAAAAAACGGAGGTTTTACAATGGCAGCGAAGAAGAAAATCATCAATATTAAAGTGTATTTTGACGGTAATCAGGACGCAAAAGAAGTATTTGCCGAGGTGATTGCACAGAAAATACGTGACACGAAAACAAAAGATAAACTTGCAATAATGAAAGATAAGCAGTATAATGATTATGAGCTCAGTAATCTGAAATCTGCGTAGGATGTGCAAAGTAGCGGAGGTATCAGATGAACAACAGATATATAAATCAAAACAGCAATACAGACAGAAATGCAACATGGAGAGTTGGCGTATACTGCCGACTTTCCAAGGATGACGAGCTGACAGGCGAGAGTGCCAGTATTTCCAACCAGAGGGATATTCTTGTGAATTATTGCCAGTCGCAGGGATGGCAGGTCGTGGATGTTTTTCAGGATGACGGTTATACAGGTCTGAACACTGACCGCCCGGATTTGCAGAGACTTCTCAAAGCCTGCGAGAAAGGTCTGGTAAACCTTGTGATCACGAAGGATCAGAGCCGTCTAGGACGTAACCATGTGCAGACCGGATTTCTGATGGAGGAATTTTTCCCGAAGCATGGCGTAAGGTATATCGCATTGTATGATAATGTAGATACCTTTGACGGAGATAATGAGATTGCTCCGTTCAAGAACGTGCTGAATGAGATGTATTCCAGGGATATTTCCAAGAAAGTTCATGCCTCCTACCACCTGCAGGCAACCAAGGGGAAGTTTACAGGCGTTGTTCCACCATTGGGATATCAGAAAGACCCGGAGGAAAAGGGACATCTTCTGATTGATGAGGAGACAGCACCGATTGTCCGGAAAATTTTTCAGTGGGCGGTGGATGGTCATGGAATCAACTTCATATCCAGAGAACTGGAACGCCAGCAGATTCCATGCCCTACCTGGTGGCACAGGAAACGGGGACTTCGCACTTACTACACCAAATGGGAAAAGAAAGATCCGGAGAATGGGAAATATGTATGGGATGAATCCTATCTGAAATCCCTGCTGATGAATCCCGTTTACTGTGGAGACATGGCTTCCCAGAAACGGTACTACCGTTTTAAGATTGGCAATCAGGGAGATAAAGCACCGGAGGATTGGATTACAGTCAGGGATACCCATGAAGCAATCATTCCACAGGATGTATTTGCTCTGGTGCAGGCGAAGATGAAAGGCAGGAAACGCCAGACAGAACAGGGAGAATACAGTATGTTTGCCGGTTTACTCCGTTGTGCAGAGTGTGGCGGTGCATTAACATTAAAGAAGACGCATACCAAAGATCAGCATGAAGTTTATACCTGTTCCACTTATATTCATAAGGGAAAAGCACACTGCACCCAGCACCGGGTGGACGCTGATGATTTGTATGATGCAGTTCTTACCAGAATCCAGGAATGTGCAAAAGCAGTCACCGGAGATGGAACAGAACTGGAAAATCGAGTGAAGGAGTTATGCGAAGAAGATACACAGGGACACAGAGACAGTCTGGAGAAGCTGGTATCAAAACAGAAAGACCGCCTGGAGACATTAGACCGGTTGATTGCAAAACTGTATGACGATCTGATCAATGACAAGATTACAGAATCTGTTTTTGATAAGATGTTGGAGAAGACACAGAAAGAGCAGGCAGACATCAAAAAGGAACTTTCCCAGAACCAGAATGTGCTGAATACAGAAGAAAAACTGGATGCACAGTCACAGCAGTGGAACGAGGATATCAGCGAGTATGTGGACATTAAAGAACTGGATGCCAATCTTTTGAACCGGCTGATCAGTAAAATCGTTATCTCAGAACCACAGGAGAAAGACGGAACAGAGAATTACCGCCGAACTCCTGAAACGGTCACAATGGAAATTCATTTCAATTTAAAACCAATACCGGAGCTTGGAACCATCGAAAGAGGTTCCGGCTCCCATAAATAAGAAAAATCTATCAAAATTTAATCTATTTTAATCTTTTCAAGGCTCATTTCGAGCCAATATTTTCTCATAAAAGACATAAAACAGCTTATGGCAGGCGGCGGTGTAGCTCTTATTGGAACTACTCTTGTACCTTTACTTGATTCAGAGACTTTGTATTTTCAACATCTGAAGGTAATGCATATACGCCTGAGTCCGTGAATCGTGCAATCAAGAGAGTCTATGAAGACTATAATTAAGAAGGAAAAGGAAGCTGCAGAGAAGGAAGACAGAGAACCATTACTGTTGCCGCATTTTTCAGCACATAATTTAAGACATACTTTCTGTACAAGACTTTGTGAGAATGAATCTAACTTAAAGGTGATTCAGTCTGTAATGGGGCACTCGGATATTCAGACGACTATGGATATCTATCTATGCGGAATGCACTCAGGAGAAGAAGCAGGAAGTATTTGCTAACTTGAATGGGAAGATTATGGTTAAGTAGAACAAAAGGTAATGAGTTACAGTTTGGATCTGGGCGATAGCTTTTGGGACCACCGCAGGCGAGAAGAATTTCTCGCCATTTTCTATTTTGGGAAAGATAAAAAGTGAGATGACTGTTTTTTATCAAGTATTAAATGGGGAAAATTCCTAAAACTATAGTTACCCCGTAAAGTATCCGCATAATTCAAGTTTTCTTTATTATAGCACTGGCTAAAACGTGATACAACATATAAGAAGGACGGGACTCAATAAATGTCCTGTCCATATCGTTACGCTATGAATATATCAGTTATCAGGGCTCCAGCCTATCCACAAATACAGTTCATAATTACGCTTATCATCATTTCTTTTTCATCTGGTTTTGATTCTGCAATCATAATCGTCAGTGCTACAAGTGTATGATCGTCAATCAGCTTGTTTCCATCGGCAAAAATTTTATTAACATGCTTTCGAATGGTTTTTTCGTCTCTGCCATAAAGAAGTGCCATTTGGTTTGAAGACAGCCATACGGTTTCCAGTTGTGGAGATACATTTACTTTCAATGCCAATTCTCCATTTTCAAATCACAGTGCTTGCACAGTTTCAGCGTAGAGTTTTCATCCGTTATCATAAAGGAAAACATCATCTGAATGGAGAGCATCAGGGAATGGAAATCCCAGACAATGGTGGGCTTATCCAAAAGTTCTATGTGGTAGGTCGGTGCAATGCCGCCGAAACATTCCATTCCTTTTTGGTACACATTCCGTTCTGCTTCCTCCAACGCATCATAATCCTGATAATACAGAAAGCTGGTAACAAAGGTAAAAGCCCAGTCAGAGAATACCGTGGTAATCCATTCATAGCTTTCAGCATATTCCTTTTGAAAGCTCATAAGCACCGCCTGTGGTTTGTCTTGCATTGCCATAATCACGGCAAGCATTTCGAGGTTATCAGAGTTCCACACAGATTCCTGTCCCTTTTTCCGAAATGAGATTTTATCAAAAGGGAAAAAGTAGGAGAGATAATCTTCCGTAGAAAGAGTTTCCTGTCTGATCAAATGATTCTTTGGAAGATACACCGCATCATAGGTGATAAATTCCGGTGTAGATAAAATGCAGCTAGCGAGTGTTAAGGTGTGCAGGACAGGTTGTTTTTTCTGATGAAACTTGACAATATTAATTCGTGAAAATAAAATAAAGAAAAAATTCACGGAGGGTAGATTACAATGAACACTATTAAAATAGGAAAATCTGATATAAACACCCCGTTTATGGCTATGGGAACCTGGGCTATTGGCGGAGGCACAGCCTGGGGTGAGAATGATGACAAATTGTCTGTACGTACCATTGATGAAGCTATTGATTGTGGCATAACATGGTTTGATACTGCACCAGTTTATAATCTAGGTCACAGTGAAGAAGTAGTAGGCAAGGCTCTTAAGGGCAAGCGTCATAATGTCCTGATTTCAACAAAATGTGGATTGGAATGGGACTATGAAACACCTGTATTTCACAAAGTAATGGAAGGCAGGAACGTATACAGAGATTTATCTGCTAAAGGAATTAGAAAAAATCTTGAAGACAGTCTTCGTCGATTACAGACGGATTATATTGATATTTATTATACTCATTGGCAGACACCTGATTTTGCATTATATCCTCTTGAAGAAACAGTAGGTGTTCTTACGGAATTAAAAAAAGAGGGAAAAATCAGAGCAATCGGTGCATCTAATGTGACTGAGGATATTATAAAGGGATATTGCAGCCTGGGACAGCTGGATGTTATTCAGGAAAAATACAGCATCTTAGATTCACATATCCGTTCAGAATTGGCGCAGGTATGTGAGGAAAATAAAGTGTCAATACAAGCTTATTCACCACTGGAGCAAGGTCTGTTAACTGGAAAGGTCAAGGCAGATGTAAAGCTTGCAAAGGGAGACGTAAGAAACAGAAATCGCTTCTTCTCTCCGGAAAATCTTCCTAAGGTGATGAGACTTCTAGAGCACTGGAAGCCATTGTGCCTTAAGTATAATTGTACGATGAGTAACCTTGTTATTGCTTGTACAGCGAAAACCATAGATGGACTTCATGTGTTGTGTGGAGCGAGAAAACCGGAACAGATTAGAGATAATTCAGGAGCATTATTGCTTACATTAGAACAGTCTGACATTGATAGAATGCTTGAAGATGTAAAGAATGAGGGATTATCATGAAGAATTTATCGAATATTAAGGAAAAACTGTTAGTTGAGCAGGTTGAAGAAATGCTGTACAAGCTCATAAAGGAGGAGCCTTATCCTAAAGGAACTAAACTACCGAATGAATTCAAGCTTGGGGAGCATTTTGGCGTAAGCAGAAGCACAGTTAGGGAAGCAATAAGGAGCCTGACCTCCAAAGGAGTACTTGAAGTACGTAGAGGTTCAGGAACCTATGTTGTCAATACAATGCTTCCAGAAGATGATCCGTTGGGAATTAAGGATTTTGAAGATAAAGAAGCAATTGCTTTGGACCTTGTAGATGTGCGTCTGATGATTGAACCTGCTATGGCAGAGGAAGTCAGCAGGAAGGCGACCGATGAAGAGATAGAAGAACTGGAAAGACTGTGCAACCTGGTAGAAATAAATGCTAAGGCGGGAAAGCCCTACATTAAAGAAGATATACAGTTTCACTGTTATCTGGCAAAATGTTCAAAGAATAAGATTATAGAGCAGATGATACCTATTATTGATACAGCTGTTATGATGTTTGTTAATATAACACATAAAAAGGTTATGAATGAAACCTTATTGACACATAGGGCTGTGGTTGATGCTATAAGGGAGCATGATGCAGTAGGCGCCAGGAATGCTATGATTATGCATATGAATTACAATAGAGAATTTATTAAACAGTCTATTAGAGAGAAAGAATTATAAGAAGATAAAACTATATAATCAGTAAAATATTTGTAAGTTGTCCGATGAAAGTTGTCGGACAACTTTTTTGCATTTTGGAAGAAAATATAATTGTATAGAGATATAAATACTTTTACAAATATATTAATTATGCATATTGCACAAGATGATTAAAAATATACCGTGGAAAAGTAGAATAAATTACATACATCTTGAAGGCAAAATTTGTCAATGATATTATTTATTTGTCAAAAGAAGTACTACTAGTTTTAAAATAAAAATTAAAGCATGGAGGTTGTATGAAAGAGTTACACAGTCAGGAAGTAAGAAAATTGGCGCCTGAAAACGACCCACTAAAGATAGGAATGGGTTGGAAGGTGGAAGATTTATCAAAACCACAGGTTATGGTTGAAAGTACATACGGAGACAGTCATCCGGGAAGTGCACATTTGAACCAGTTTGTCGAAGAGGCAATGGAAGGAATATATGAAGAGGGAGGTAAAGGAGCAAGATATTTTGCAACCGATATATGTGATGGAATAGCACAGGGACATGATGGAATTAATTTTTCATTAGTTTCAAGAGATATGATTGCTAATATGATTGAAATTCATGGTAACTCAACTGGATTTGATGCAGGGGTATTTATAGCCAGCTGTGATAAATCAGTACCAGCAATCCTTATGGGAATTGGAAGACTTAATATGCCATCAATAGTTGTTACAGGTGGAGTTATGGAGGCTGGTCCAGATTTACTTACATTAGAGCAGATTGGTGCTTATCAGGCAATGTGTGTAAGAGGTGAAATTACAGAAGAAAAGCTTGAATATTATAAGCATCATGCATGTCCATCCTGTGGAGCCTGCTCATTTATGGGAACAGCATCCACAATGCAGATTATGGCAGAGGCACTTGGTCTTATGCTTCCAGGTTCTGCATTGATGCCTGCAACATCAAAGGATTTGAAGGATTTTGCACATCAGGCAGGAGTTCAGGCTGTTAAGCTTGCAAAGATGGGGCTTAAGGCAAAGGATGTTGTAACAAAGGAATCATTTGAAAATGCTATTATGGTTCATGCAGCAATTTCAGGTTCAACTAATGCACTGTTACATATTCCAGCAATTGCACACGAATTTGGAATTGAGATTGATTCAGATACATTTGACAGAATGCACAGAGGAGCACATTACTTATTGGATATTCGTCCAGCAGGAAAATGGCCAGCACAGTTCTTCTATTATGCAGGTGGTGTGCCAAGAATTATGGAAGAGATTAAATCAATGCTTCATCTGGATGTTATGACAGTTACAGGAAAAACACTTGGTGAAAATCTTGAGGAATTAAAGAAGAATGGCTTCTATGAAAAGTGCGAGGCATATTTAAAGCCTTGGAACTTAAAGAGAACAGATATAATAAGAACATTTGATAATCCAATCGGAACAGATGGAACAGTGGCAATTTTAAAGGGTAATCTTGCACCAGAGGGAGCCGTAGTTAAGCATTCAGCAGTTCCTAAGGAAATGTTTAAGGCTGTGCTAAAGGCAAGACCATATGATTGTGAGGAAGATGCAATTGCGGCAGTATTAAGCCATGAAATCAAACCTGGTGACGCTGTAATAATCAGATACGAAGGTCCTAAGGGAACAGGAATGCCAGAGATGTTCTACACGACAGAGGCAATTTCCTCAGATGAAGAACTTGGAAAAGCAATTGCGTTAATTACAGATGGAAGATTTTCAGGAGCATCAAAGGGACCAGCTATTGGACATGTATCACCTGAGGCAGCAGCTGGTGGACCTATTGCACTTCTTGAGGAGGGCGATTTGATAAAAATAGATATTCCAGAGAGAATCCTTGAAATTGTTGGAATTGATGGAAAGGAATGCAGCAAAGAAGAGGTTGACAAAGTTCTTTCAGAAAGAAAGAGCAAGTGGAAACCAAAGGAAGAAAAGTATAAATCAGGATGTCTGAACATTTATTCAAAACATGCGGTATCACCTATGAAGGGCGGATATATGAAATAAAATAAACATGCGGAAAGAGGTTAACAGATGAAAAAGAAATTTGGGGCGTTAATTATTATAATGAGCTTACTGACATCATCATTACTAGCTGGATGTCAGGCAGGTGGAGCTTCAGCTGATGGAGTAATCCATCTAAAGTTCGGAATAGTTAATTCGGATACGACTAACTATTATAAGGGTTGTGTTGCTATTGCCGACGAGGTACGTGAAGCAACTAATGGCAAAATTGATATTAAGATTTATCCAAGTGGTCAGCTTGGAAATGAAAGAGATTTGTATGAAGGTGCACAGCTTGGCTCAATTGATATGTTTTATGCAGCTAATGCGGTAATGAGTTCATTCATTCCTGAAATGAAGGTGCTTGATCAGCCATTCCTTTTTGAAAATGCAGAGGAAGCCCACAATGTTATTGATGGAGAGCTCGGTGAGCTGATTGCTAAGAAGGCAGAAGTACAGGGCATTCATGTTGTAGGCTGGATGGAATCTGGTTTTAGAAATGTATTCTCTAATCGTCCAGTAGAAACAATTGATGATTTTAGTGGCTTGAAAATTAGAACAATGGAAAATTCAATGCATATGGCACTTTTCAATAATTTAGGTGCAATGGCAACACCTATGGCATCAGGTGATGTATTTACAGGTCTTCAGCAGAAGACAATTGATGCGGCAGAAAATTCCATATCTGACGTTCTTGCCAATAAGTTTTATGAAGTAACAAAGAATATTACATACACTAATCATCTGTTTGTATTTATGGGAGTTGGACTTTCAGATAAAGCCTGGGATAAGATTCCTGATGATTTAAAGGAAACATTTACGGAAGCGGTAAAGAGAGGCTGTGATAAACAGAGACAGTACTTAGTTGAGGCCAATGAAGAGGCAGAGACAAAGCTTAAGGAGCTTGGTGTTACATTCTATGAAATTGATAAGGATGAATTAAAGGCAAAGGTAGTACCTGCTATGGAAAGCTATAAATCATCTTTACCACAGGAATGGCTTGATGCAATTGAAAGGGGGAAGAAAGGTTGAAAAAGGCATTAGGATATTTTCAGAAAATTGAAAATGGTGTTTTGATTGGAACATTTATTATCATGGTTATAGCTTCCTTTGTACAGGTGTTAAATAGAAATATTTTCCATCTTGGAATCTCATGGTTAGAAGAATTATCAAGATATTGTATGATATATATGGCATTGCTGGCTGCGGAAATTGGTTTAAGAGATGGTACGCAGATTGCGGTTACAGCTTTGACAGACAAGCTTAAGGGAACTTTTAAAAATGTTGTAGAAATAATAGCAAAGGCGGTTGTATGTGCATTTGCAGTAACTGTATTTGTAACATCATTTAAGCTTTTATGGATGCAGAGTGTTTCAAATCAGGTTTCACCAGGATTAGGACTTCCAATGATTGTTCCTTATTTTGCGATTACATTCAGTTTTGCGATTATAAGTATTGTGCAGGTAAGCACATTAGTTAATATGGTTATCAAATTATTCACAGGAGAAAAGGAGGCAAGTGTATGACAACAGCAATAGTTTTATTTGGCGCGATGGCACTGCTTTTAATTATTGGTGTTCCAATTTCCATATCCCTTGGCGCTGCCACTATGTTATCTATGCTCACTTTTGATGTTCCACTGGCAGTTGTTGGGCAGAGAATGTTTACAGCTCTTGATTCAGTATCTATTATGGCTATTCCATTTTTTGTACTGGCAGGAAATCTTATGACAAAGGGCGGAATTTCAAGAAGACTTGTTGATTTTGCTAACAGAATTATTGGAAATGTCAGAGGTGGTATGTGTTATGCAATGATTCTGGCATGTGCATTTTTTGCAGCATTGTCTGGTTCAGCACCGGCAACAGTTATTGCCATTGGTTCAATGCTTTACCCTGAAATGGTTAAACTTGGTTATCCAAAGGAGAGATGTGCGGGACTTCTTACAGTTGCAGGAGGTCTTGGTCCAATTATTCCTCCTAGTATCATTATGGTAATCTATTGTACAATTACTAACAGCTCTGTAGGAGATATGTTTAAGGGCGGTCTTGTTGCAGGTGTTATGATTGCAGTTGTGCTTTTGGTGTTATGTATTTATTTGTCACACAAAGAAAAATGGCCAAAGAATGAGCAGAAAACAACCTTTAAGGATTTGGCAAAGTCATTCGTAGAGGCTATACCAGCTATATTACTTCCTGTAATTATTCTTGGTGGAATATATTCAGGTCTTTTAACTCCGACAGAGTCGGCAGCAGTAGCAGTTGTTTATTCATTGATAGTTGGTGTATTTGTATATAAAGAAATAAATATGAAGGATTTAGCAGCTATTATTCTTGATTCAGGAAAAGGCAGTGCAATGATGTTATTTATTATAGCAACTTCAACAGCATTTTCATGGCTCTTTACATTTTCAGGAATTTCAACAGAGCTTGTTAATGCAATAGTTGGTTTACATCTTTCAAAACCACTTTTCTGTTTCATTATTGCTGTTATACTTTTATTGTTTGGTACATTTTTGGAGGGTATTGCAACCTGTGTATTACTTGTTCCTGTTTTATGGCCTATAGCAGCAGGTCTTGGGGTAAATGCAATTCATTTTGGAATGATTGTATCAATATCTAATGTAATTGGAACAATGACACCACCAGTTGCTGTAAATATCTTCTCAGCGGCAAGTGTTTCAAAGTTAAAAATGGGAGAGATTGCTAAGGGAGAGATTCCATTCTTCATCGGATACGTTATGGTATTTTTAGCAATTGTGTTTATTCCACAGTTAAGTACTTTCTTTTTATAAGTAAAAGAGTTAATTATTAATTAAAATATAAATAAATTTTTAGGAGGAAATGAATCATGGCTTATGATTACAAAAAAGCATTTAGTGTTGAAGGAAAGCGTTGTATCGTTACAGGAGGAGCTCAGGGCTTATCAAGAGGAATGGCAGAGGGACTTCTTGAAAATGGTGCAGAAGTTGTTTTAATGGATTTACAGGAAGAAAAGTTAAAGGAAGTAGTAAAGCAGTATAATGAAATGGGCTACAAGGCTCATGCTGTAGCTGGTAACCTTTCTAAGAAGGAAGAGGTTGACAGAATGTTTGATGAAGCTATGAAGATTCTTGGCGGAAAGTTAGACGTTCTTATTCCAGCAGCTGGAATCCAGAGAAGATATGAACCATGGGAATTCCCAGAAGAAATGTGGAATCTTGTTATAGATGTTAACTTAAATCATGTATGGTTTATGTGCCAGAAGGCAATACAGGTAATGAAGGATCAGGATACAGTTGGTAAAATTATTAATATTGGTTCAATGTCATCATTCTTTGGTGGTACAACAGTTCCTGCATATACAGCAGCAAAGGGTGCTGTTACTCAGTTAAGCAAGAGTATTGCATCAGACTGTGCTGACCATAATATCTGCTGTAATGTGATTGCACCTGGATATATGGATACAGAAATGTGTGCTAATATGACACAGGCAAGAAAGGATGAATGTACAGAGAGAATTCCTGCAGGTCGTTGGGGAACACCAGAAGATATGAAGGGACCAGTATTATTCCTCTCATCAGCAGCAAGTGACTATCTTAATGGAGCAGTTATTCCAGTAGATGGTGGATACCTTGTTAAGTAGTTATAAGAAAAACTTATAACCAGTCAAAGAAATTAAGCATTATACAAGCCTCCAGCTTTTGTTAATATATGAATCAGCAAGAGAACATACAAACTTGCTAGGAAATATATGAGATAAAAGTCTGGAGGCTTATTTTACTTTATAGAAGAATTATTTAGTATTTGCCGGAAATGGAGGTATGAATGAGGAAAATAGAAACGCGATGTATTCACTTAGAGGAAGATGAAGGAAAAACGGAACATTTTGGAAGCATCAGCTATCCAATATATCAGACAGCAACATACGCTCACCCAGAGGTGGGGCAAAGCATTATGGAATCTACGCAAGTGATGTGAAATATATCAAACCTGCTGATAACAAGGATATTCAGATTCGTGTAGTTATTATGCCAGATATGAAAGATGATAAGCCGGTTATTACTACGAATATCACTATATTTGATAAGAGGATTAAGGCTGGGGAAGTATCGTCAAAGGATATGAGCGAGTTGGAATTTAATAAGCTGATTTATGAGATTCAAAGAGAATATGGAATTAAGAAGTGCAACTTGGGCAAGAGCCGAGAAATGCAAAATGATTTTCAGTCTGCGGTTCGTTCTGGTATCCGGGTTTTGCAGACTATGTAGTTAATAATAATGTAAAAAACAGAAATGCAGCTGTTTATCTTCTTAATGGTGAACAGGAGGGGGTAAATCACGGGAATCTGCTTGAACAGGCACCTGTAAAGGCACATATGGTTCATGAGCATCTTATGTCGGTTATGAATGTTACAAGTATATTTGATGAATATGGACATCACGAAAATAAGTCTGAAAGAATTAATAGAATTATATCCGGTATCCTATAAAAAAGGTTGCCGGATATATTTTTTGTTTAATTATGTTTATGTACTATTATATGATGTAACAAACAAATATATTATATGAAGAGAATGGTGTTGCCCAAGAAAGTGTTTATTACCGTAATTCTGATTATTGTAAAGAAAATTCCATTTGCTTTTTTATAAACATTAGTTAGACACTTTTTCTGTACTCCATGCCATAAATCGCTAGCAAATGTAATTCAATTACAGTATTATTATAAATAACAGATACAGACAGATTATTCTATGATAGGAGTATAGTGTGAAAAATAAGATTTTTCACACGCAAGATTTGTGCTTCGCACAAACTTGAGATGCGCTTAGAAGCAGCGCAAGAATGGAGATTACTATGGCAGATTCAAAAAAAGGAAAGATTGATATGACAACAGGTCATATAATGAAAAATATTATACTGTTTGCGATACCGATTATTATTGGAAATGTTTTGCAGCAGTTATATACTACGGTTGATGCACTTGTAATAGGTAAATATTGTGGAGATACATCTTTAGCTGCGGTAGGAACGAGTTCGCAGCCGGTTGAAGTATTATTATGTATTTTTTTAGGAATAGGAACAGGTGTGTCTATTCTTATTTCACAATATACCGGAGCAAGGGAATCGGGAAAGGTTGTTTCAGTATGTGGAACTTCAATAACATTTATATATATTGTAGGTATTCCAATTGGAATTCTTGGATGGTTTGCAGCACCATATATTCTGGAATTTATGAAAGTTCCGCAGGATGTGTGGAATGCTGCATTAATATATACGAGGGTTGTATTCTTAGGTACACTTGGTAATCTGGGTTATAATATGAATGCTGGTATTTTAAGAGGACTTGGAGACAGTAAGGCTTCATTATGGTTTTTGGTTGTGTCATGTGTTTCTAATATAGTATTTGATTTATTGTTTGTTGCTGGGTTCGGAATGGATGTAGCCGGAGCGGCACTTTCTACAAGTATTGCTATGTTTATTTCATGGATTGTAAGTATTGTTTATATAAGAAAGAAGTTTCCAGATATACAGTTTACATATTTGCCTAGAAGATTTTCTGGAACAATGATGAAAGATATTCTGGCTATTGGCTTGCCTGTTGGACTTAACAATTCGCTTTATTCATTAGGACATGTTGCATTACAGACATTTAATAACTCACAGGGTGCTATATTTATGGCTGGAGGTGCAGTAGCAGGAAGAATTACAGGATGCGCTAACATAGCAATTACAGGATTGTCTTCGGCAGCCACTACATTTTCAGGACAGAATTATGGTGCAAAGAAATATGCAAGAATCAAAGAGGGACAATGGAGAATTCCTATATGCTCAGGATTGATTACATTAAGCTTCGGATTTTTTTTCATTATGATACATAAACCTATAATCCGTTTCTTTTCATCAGATGAAATGGTATTGATGTATGCTAGCAGACATGTTGTTGTTATGCTGCTTTCACAGTGGTTTTTTGCTATTTTTAACTGTATAATATCTATTGTAAACGGAACTGGAAAGGTGCGTTATACTACAATTGTCAACATTCTTATGCTTTGGGCGGTCAGAATTCCAAGCGCCTATATTATTAACAGATACTTTGATGGAACATGGGTAATGTTGTGCTTCCCAATTTCTTTCAGCTTTGGAATGTTTGCAATGATAGGTTATTATTTGTTCTCACCGGCATGGAAGGAAGTTATGAAAATGGCGGAAAAGAAACAAAATGAAGGTGAGAAGAATCTGGCGTAAGTAAGATTGCAGGCTTGCGAAAAGAGTGCAATAAGATTGATAAAAAAATTAAAGACCAGCAAATCATCAACATACAACTATATATAATAACTTTGATATAAAGAAGCAGAGCAAGTGCTAAGGCAACGAAAACCTTTCAGTACTTGCTCTTATTTTATCACTAATGCTTACATAAAAATTGTTACACAAAATAGAGCAAAGATTTTGTGAGTTGAATAGGAAAAAATGATTGACATAACAAAATAATCTACTTATAATCGTTCTAAAAAGAACGATATTAAAGGAGGGCAGGATGTATTTCTGGGATAAGCATAAAACAATTACAAGCTACTATGAATTACTTTCAGGAGAAGTGTGCGACAGGTATGAATTAACACAGATGGAATATGATATACTTATGTTCCTTCATAATAATCCTCAGCATAATACAGCAGCAGACATAGTAAAGATTAGAAAATCAACAAAATCCCACGTTTCAACATCACTAAAGAATCTTGAAAATAAAGGCCTTGTTGAACGAATACAAAGTAAGGATAATAAAAAGCATATTGAGATTGTTTTATTAGATAAGGCAGAGATAATTGTAAAAGCAGGAATAAACGCACAGAAACAGTTTGCTAAGGATGTTTTAAGTGGTTTAACAGAAGAAGAAAAGCATATGTGCATAGATGTGTTTGATAAGATCTGCAATAATGCAGAAAAATATATAAAAGAGTATAAGGAGCAGAACTAGTAATGAAGCAGAACAATTATAAACCACAGCTTCCAGATGTTATGGAAGCAATATTTGATGCAGCATATCTGATTTTTGATCTTGTTGCTGCAATATTATTTTTTATATATTCAAATGGGAATATGTTATTTATTCTTTATGGAATATTAACATTAACACTTTGCGGTGGAGATGCATTTCATCTTGTGCCAAGAATTATCAGAGCAGTATGTGGAAGTAGTGATAAGATAAAGAAACAGCTAGGAATTGGATTACAGATATCATCTATTACAATGACAGTATTTTATATTATTTTGATGTATATCTGGAAATTTACATTTCCAGGGTTTACAATACCAGTAATAATTGAGGTTATAATATGGATATCAGCAATTGTTAGAATTGTAATATGTATGTTCCCACAGAATAATTGGTGTACAGATGAGGGAAATATGAAATTATCCGTTATCAGAAATTCAGTCTTTGCAGTTACAGGTATAGGAGTAATTATTCTATATTTGATTTCAGGAAATGCTTATGGATATCATCTGACAAGGATGGTAGCAGCAATTATTATTTCATTTGGATGCTATATACCAGTAACCTTATTCAGCAAAACTAAACCAAAGGTTGGACTTTTAATGATTCCGAAAACTTGTGCATATATGTGGATTATAGCTATGGGACTTAAGCTTTTGTTTTAGAATTATGTGGAGCAGCTCTGAGGCATCACTAAGCGGTAGAATTTACGTTCATTGTTCATATTATTACAATTATAAATATAATAAAATATTATCATATGGAGGCATAACATTATGATGGAAATTAAAAAGTTTGTAGAGCTTATGACTGGAGAATTTGATAACAAAGAACAGTTTATGGAAATGAAGGAGGCTGGTAAAAGCTTTCCGTATGCACAACATATAAACACAGTCTGCAATGATAAAATAAAAAATATTCCAGAGGATTTTAACGGAATATTTGTTGTAGAGGAAAGTTATTATGAAACAGATGGAAAACGTCATGCGTCACCACATTTATTTCTGATTACAGATAGTAACGCTGGAGTTATACTTTCTTCTTATGAAATTCCTGCAGGAGAAGACAAGAATACATTTTCTTATAACTCAATGAAGAGTGTAGATTATAGTGAACTTAAAAAATCTGAGAAGTTTACGCCAGCATTATATAAGGAAAATAATGGAAGCTGGGAGGGAGGAAGCGTAAGCCAGTTTACACCAGTTATGATATTCAGATTATGGGAGCGTTTTTCAGAAGCTTGTCTTGAGGTATCAGAAAGCATGGAGGTGAATGGAAAGAGAACCTTCGGATATGATGTTCCTATTATTTATAAGAGAGTATAGAACAATTGGACTGCCAGCCGGATTATCCTGCTGGCAATTAACTGGCAGTGGTGCAAGGTAGTGTAGAGTTATATAATAAGCATATTATTTTATATTAAGTGTACTACATATGAAACTAAAGCTTGGGTGCTTTCTGTTTCATATGTAGTTATTCTGTAAGTTCCTTCATAAGTGAGTGTACAGTTGTAATTTTATTTATCCGGCCAACATTGTCACCACAGAAGATTAAGCCATTATCCACATCTCCCTTTACAGCATTTATAAGAGCTTTTGTAATACAATATGGAACCTTTGCAGGGTTACATTTTTCAAGACAATTGTAGCATTTGGAAATAGGAATTCTTGAATTGTCAAGTTGTTTAATAAATGCATTGCGAAGTGCTCTTCCAGGCATTCCGACAGGACTTTGGATAATCTGAACATCTTCTTGTCTGGCATTGATATAAGCCTGTTTATAAGCAGGTGATGCATCACATTCTTTAGTAGCAACGAATCTGCTTGCTATCTGCACCCCATCAGCTCCAAGGTTAATTGCATGAATAATATCCTGTTTATCGAATATTCCACCTGCAACAATAACAGGTATTTTTTTTGAGTATTTATCTTCATATTCTTTTTTACATTCTATAATATTAGTTATTTCATTATCGAAATCAAGTGAAGCTGTATTGTTCAGCTGTTCATTAGAAAATCCGAGGTGTCCGCCAGCCTTTGGTCCTTCTATTACGATAAAATCAGCGGTTCGGTCATACTTATGTGACCACATTTTTAATATAAGCTGTGCAGCTCTTTTTGATGATACGATAGGAGCTATCTTAGTCTGACAGGCTTTGTCTACAAGTGCTGGTAAATCTATCGGAAGACCGGCACCGCTGATAATTACATCAGCACCTGCGGCAACAGCTGCTTTTACATGTTCTTTATAATGTTTAAGTGCAACCATAATATTTACGCCAACAATTCCATTACCACTGGCAATTTCTTTAGCTTTACGGATATGTTTCTTTATTGCTGCTAAATTGCAGCCGGCCTGATCATATTCAAATGCATCATCATCATAACCAATCTGGGCAGTTGAAATAATTCCGACTCCGCCCTCTTTTGCTACGGCACCTGCAAGACCGCTTAAGCTCACACCAACACCCATACCACCTTGTATAATAGGAAGCCTTGCTGTTTTATTACCAATATGTAATTCAGGAAGCTTACATTTATTTGCACTAAGATTCATATTAAACCAATCCTCATTTCTATGTATATATTGTTGGAGCATACAAGAATTATTGAACAATTATCACAATGTTTTGATACTCAAACTATTGTGATGATAATACATCGTGGCAGAGATGTCAAGATTTTATTATCAACAATACTTCTTGATATAGTATTTAAAACTATGAAGATTAATAAAATTTACTATAAAGTATCAAAAATACCATTCAACTCCAAAATCCAACCGAATACCGAAGGATTATATATCTTTTAAATGGCTGGATTCCGATAGATAAAATACTCGCATTTACGATTATTTTTGTTGCTTTTTTTGTTATAATATGGTTATGTATCTATATACCAATAAGAATGAAAATAGCCAGGTCTAATAAAATATTTAGTAAGTAATGTATACACAGATATAAAATGCCTGGCACATAATAGAAGAAAGGAAGCCTGTTACAATTACATTATTATAATATATTTAGATATGTTGGATATATTAGATATGCGGATATATTGATATGTTGTATACATTAAAAGTGTTAGATATATTTGCTCGATTATATTAGTGATAATTAATAAGACAGGCTGTATAAAAGACTATGGACAAAGTTAAGAAGCATACAATACGTGTCAGGTATGTAATATTATCTGTGATAGGTTTTGTTCTTGCTGTGATAATAGGAATAGTTACAATTGCACTTGTAAGCTACAAAAAGCAGCCGAAGCTTACAGATGGTGAGAAACAGGAATTAGATAACACGGATCTTTTAAAACGCCAGACTAGTCCTGAGAGAGCCAAGATAATAGAGGATAATAATGATGCGTTAAAAGAACGTATAAGAATGATTAGCCAGGCAAAGGAAGAAATAATACTTTCAACCTTTGATTTCAGGTCTGATGATAGTGGAAAGCTTATATTAGGTGCACTTATTGATGCGGCAGACAGGGGAGTATCGGTTAATGTTATAGTTGATGGAGTGTCAGGTTTTCTTAGAATGAGGGGCAATGCGTATTTTGAGGCACTTGCGGCTATGCCAGAGGCAACAGTTAAGATATATAACAAGGTCAATCCGTTAAAGTCTTATAAGTCAATGGGAAGACTGCACGACAAATATATAGTTATAGACAGGCAGAATTATATTCTTGGTGGACGTAATACATTTAATTATTTCCTTGGAGATAATGAGGGACATAAGAATTATGACAGAGATGTGTTAGTATATTGTGCCAAGACAGATGAGAACAGTTCGGTCAACCAGCTTATAGACTATTATGACAGCGTGTGGAACTATAAGGAGAGCAAGACTCTTTTATCAAGCAGTAAGACTTCTTATAAAGAGAAGATAGCTGCAAAGGACAAGGTTAAGACAGCCAAAGATGAGCTTTTAGCAGGTTATGAGGCATATTGTGCTGATAATCAGGAGTTCGTAGACAATACAGATTATGCCAGTGAGACAGTGGAGGTCAACAGCATAGCACTTCTTAGCAATCCGATAGATTACAAGGTAAAGAAGCCGGTTGTGTGGTATCAGCTTGTAAGGCTTATGAAATCGGCAGATGCTAAGGTGAAGATACATACACCTTATATAATATGTAACGATTATATGTATGAAGGACTTACTGAGGTATGTGATAAGGTAGAAAATGTATCTTTGATGACTAATTCTATTGGTAATAATGGTAATCCATTTGGCTCGGCAGATTATTATGTTAATAAAGATAAAATACTTAATACCGGGCTTGAAGTATGGGAGTACGAGGGCGGATATTCTTATCATGGAAAGTCAATACTTATAGATGATAATATATCGGTCATTGGCTCATTTAATGTGGATATGCGAAGCGTCTATCTGGATACGGAGCTTATGCTTGTAATTGACAGCAGGGAGATTAACAGCCAGTTAAATGAAGCTATGGAGTCATATGAGCATATAGCAAGAAAGGCTGATGCAGATGGAAGTTACGACAATCCATATGATGTAGAACCTGTGGAGCTTACGCCATACAGGGAAAAGAGAATGAAGCTTATCAAGAACTTTATATTGTGGACGAGATATCTATTTTAAAATACAGACATATTTATAATGCAAGATATGGAGATTAACTATGAAGATGACAACTCTGTGTTATATTGAGAAAGATAACAACTATCTAATGTTACATAGAACCAAGAAAGAAAAGGATATCAATAAGGGTAAGTGGATTGGTGTTGGAGGCCACGCAGAGGGCTGTGAGACACCAGAGGAATGTCTTTTAAGGGAAGCGAAGGAAGAGACAGGACTTACACTTACAGCATATCGTTTCAGGGGGCTTATAACATTTATAAGTGATGAATGTGAGCCTGAGCTTATGTGTCTGTTTACCGCGAATGACTATGACGGTGAGGTAAGCATATGTGATGAAGGCGACCTTTGCTGGGTTAGTAAAGATAAAATATTAGAGCTTCCAACGTGGGAGGGTGATGCTGTATTTTTAAAGCTTCTGCTTAGTGATGAACAGAGATTTTTTACAATAAAGTTAAGATATGAGGGTGATAAGCTCATTGAAAAAAATGTACAGTTTTATTAAGAAAATGTATACATATGCCGATATACATTAAGCTACGGAGAGCACATTTATTCAATGGATTGATTGCTGTTGGATAAGTGTGTTTTTTTATGCAGATTTATTTTACTTACCACTTGGACCGTACAGGAAAGTGGAGCGGCTGTGACTGACTGAACAGCGGCAGAAAGGAGAAAAATGGATATTAGTACACAGACATTCAGAGAAAGCTATACTGATTATTACAATCAGAAGATACTTGCTAATGAAAATGCTGATGAGAATGACTGGCGCAGTATGTCTGATAAGCAGTGGGACAAAATGCTTGACGGAATAGACGACTATGTTGATGATTTCAAGGAGAACTTAAAGAGGCTTAAGGAGATGCAGGATAAGGCGGCAGACAGAGCGGTGGCTGGTGCAAGGTCAGATATGAGGGCTAATGCGGCGGCAAGTGCGGCACTTAGGACAGCGGCATATGGTTTTGTGTCACAGACAGTAGCAGGTGATGATACATCTGATAAGGCTGATTATGAGCTTACAGATGGACTTTTTCCAAGTGACCCTGAAGAAACTAAGGCTGTGAATATGTCTAAGACACAGGAAGCACTTCTTACAGGTAATACAAGTGCGGGAATATCTGGTACAGAGAGTACAAGGGAAACTGCAAGCACAAGTTATGATGATGAAAATGTAACGTGGTATATAACAGTATTTTCAGAGCAGGGCATTTCCTGTGCTTCATTTGATAAAGACGGCAATAAGACAGAACTTTGGGATATTCCGTATAATAACAGCAGTGATTATAAGAAGGTATTAGATTTCTTAGACAGATTTGAGAAGGATGCTAACCTGAAATTTTCCAGTGATAAGCAGTTCTGGGTAGATTTTCTTGCTGGAAATATTGATGTGGACAAGATAGTTAAAGAATACAGCGGTGATTAATATGCTTGAGGTAAAGGAATTACAATATTTTGTCGTGTGTGCAGATCTTTCGTCTTTCAGCAGAGCGGCAGAAGTATTGTATACAACACAGCCCAATGTCAGTAAGGTTATAAGAAGTCTTGAGGAGAAGCTTGGCTTTGAAGTATTTGAAAGGGATAATAGGGGCATTAAACTTACAAGGCGTGGCAGACAGGCGTATGAATATGCTGGAAAGATATTAGAACAGGAACGCCAGCTTGCGCAGATTTATAAGATTGATGACAGGGAAGAATTCAGCATATCAAGCAATCCAAGTTCGTGGGTGGCGCGATGCTTTACGGATTATTACATCAAATATTCTGATGAGAATGTCAGATATAATATAATGGAGGGAAGTGTCAACAGCGTTATTAAGCGTGTTGGAACGGGGCTTGATGAATTAGGTTTTATATTCTTTATGGATAACCAGCTGCAGCAGATTGAGTATAAGCTTAAAAAGCATAATCTTCAATTTGTTAAGCTTAAGGATAATGAGGCTTATTTATATTATGGCAATAACGAAGCACCTAAGGATAAAGATGTTGAGAGTTATCTTAAAGATAAAATGCTTGTTCAGTGCTACGAAGATGAGTTTGCACTTAATCATTATTGGGATAATATAAGAAAAGATGATGAGGAATTTAACAAACACGTTGCTGTTATTACTAATAGTGATTATGTTATGAATTATATGCTGAAATATTCCAAGCTGTGTAATATAAGCAGCAGCCATTTCAGCAAACAGCCTAATTTTGATGGTATTCCATTATATGATGACACAAGGAAAGTGTTATTTGGATATATCAAAAAATGTGACGAAGCAGTAAGTAGGATTGGCGAGCAATTCTTAGCATTTGTAAGGGAGGAATTAAAAAAATAAATATCTGATAGTGAAGCTGTAATATATACAGCGTGATTATTTAAGTAGATTTAATTAATATAGGTATAACAGAATGGAATGGCACGATTAAAAAATAATTGTGCCATTCCATTTTTATTGTTATACTAATCAGACAATATAAGACTATTAGAAAAGGTATTTATGAAGAGGTTTATAATAAAGCGTCTGGTACAGCTTATTCCTATTATTATAGGCATTACACTGCTGTCTTTTCTGCTTGTAAATGTAAGCAATACAGATGCAATAGATATGTTAGAGGCTAACAGGGGAACTGCTATATCAGAAGAACAGAAGAATGAATTAAGAGAAGAACTGGGGCTTGACCAGCCTGTCATTGTCAGATATGTTGTGTGGCTTAAGGGCGTTATTACAGGCAATATGGGTAATTCCTATATATCAGGAAAGCCCGTGTTTGCAACATTTATATCAAAGCTTCCAGCGACTATATATTTATGTGTGGTTTCAATATTATTGACACTTATAATATCATTGCCACTTGGAATTATTGCGGCAGTTAATAAGAACCGGTGTATCGATTATATTATCAGGTTATTAAGTTTCTTAGGCAATTCAATGCCTAATTTTTTTGCCGCCATAATGCTTATATACATATTTGCACTGAAGCTTAATTTACTGCCGGTTATGGGAATGAATGCAGGAATTAAAAGCGTGATACTGCCAGCAGTTACCCTCGCAATAGCAATGTCGTCAAGATATATAAGACAGATAAGGACGGCTGTGATTAATGAATTACAGAAGGATTATGTGCAGGGTGCTATAGCAAGAGGTGTTGGCAGATTAAAGATAATTACAGGAAGCGTACTTAAATCAAGCCTGCTTACAATCATAACACTGCTCGCATTATCAATAGGTTCACTGCTTGGTGGAACAGCTATTGTTGAGAGCATATTTATGTGGGACGGAGTAGGGAAAATGGCGATAGATGCAATTACGATGAGAGATTATCCGGTTATACAGGCATATGTGATATGGATGGCAATTATATATGTAGTTATTAATCTTATAACAGATATAGTATACCATTATCTCAATCCAAGGATACGTTTGGGAGATTGTTATGAAGATTAAGAAAAGAACAGAAAATGTCAATAATAACAGACAGCGGTTGATATTCAGGGGAAAAAATAATAAAAGCAATACAAGCTTAATTATATGGCTTATATTTGCATTATTAATAGTGCTTATAGCGGTATTGGCAGATGTAATAGTTCCATATGATCCTTATGAGCAGGATTTGTCAGCTGCACTTATGCCGCCAGATAGTCATCATCTGTTAGGAACTGACCAGTATGGGCGTGATATGTTATCACGCGTCATTAAAGGAGCAGGAATATCGTTGTCATCATCATTTGCACTTGTTGTGATTATAACGTTAACAGGCTGTATTGCCGGAATAATAAGTGGTTATTACGGTGGAATTATAGACAGTATTATAATGAGGCTGTCAGATATATTTCTTGCATTTCCGGGGCTGGTATTTGCAATTGCGGTTGCAAGCGTAATGTCAGGAGGCTTGGTAAGTGCCATTATTGCACTTGCACTAATATCGTGGCCAAAGTATGCAAGAATATCAAGGGCAGAGGTGTTTGCCATAAAGAATGAGCCATATATACAGGTGGCAAGGATGTCAGGACTTAATACTATAAGAATATTAATAAAGCATATTATACCTAATATTGCAGATATGATTATAGTAACAGCGGTTCTTGATATTGGAAATATGATGATGGAGATTGCTGGGTTGTCATTCTTAGGTCTTGGAGCAGAACCTCCGCTTGCAGAGTGGGGACTTATGGTAAGTCAAGGAAGAAGCTTTATGCAGACAGCACCGTGGGTTGTTATAGCACCGGGGATGGCAATATTTATTACTGTACTTGTGTTTAATATGTTAGGAGATACTTTAAGTGATATTACAGGCAGACAATAAGGAAAAATTGAATAAAAAGGACATAGATAGTGTTAACAGCACTCAGTTAAATATCAGTGGTTTATCTGTAAGCTATTCTGACAGCACAGTATTGGAAAATGTAACGTTACAGCTTAAAAAAGGTGAGATATTAGGGATTGCAGGCGAATCAGGAAGCGGAAAAAGCACACTTATTAAAGCCATAATAGGAATTCTTCCTAGGGAGGGGCATATAGACGGTGGTGTAATAGAATATAACGGAGTGGATATAACTGGTAATGAAAAGTGTCTGAAAAGCTTAAGAGGCAGTAACATAGGTATGATATTTCAGAATACCGAGAGAGCAATGTGTCCTGTAAGAACAATAAAGAGCCAGCTTTATGAGAGCATTTTCAGCAATGAAGCCGTAAAAGATAAAAGAAAGGCAAAGCATATAATTGATGAGAAAGCAGTTCATATGCTTGAACAGATGAATATTAAAAATGCTATCAAGGTTCTTAACAGTTATCCGTTTGAGTTATCAGGTGGAATGAACCAGAGAGTTGGAATTATGATGGCTATGCTTATGAAGCCTGATTTACTGCTTGCAGATGAGCCGACAAGTGCATTGGATGTTATAGCACAGAGACAGGTTGTGGATATCTTTAAAGACATAAAATGCAGTGGAGATACTTCAATGATTATCGTGTCGCACAATATAAATGTTGTTAGGGAGCTTGCTGATAAAATAATTGTTATGAAATCTGGCAGGATTGTAGAATACGAAGATACAGAGATAATTATGGATTATCCAAAGCAAGAATATACGAAACAGCTTATATCGGCTGTTCCAGTGTTAAGACGGGAGTGTGCTGATGAGTACAATATTAGAGCTTAATAATATTAAAAAGGCGTATGATGTGAAAATGGCTGTAGATATAGAAAAGCTGGTTATAGAAGAGGGCGACTGTGTAGGACTTGTTGGGGAAAGCGGTTGCGGAAAAAGCACGCTTGCTGGAATTATAACGAATACAGTTAAGCTATATAGTGGTTCAGTAATATTTAAAGGTGAAGATATAAGTAGATTCAATGCCCGTAAAATGAGGGATATTTATAAGAATATGCAGATGATTTATCAGTCACCTGTGGCTTCATTTGATCCTGAATATACATTAGGAAAAAGTGTTGCCGAAGCATTAAGAAATAATAAGAGTGATAATCTTGTGTCGGAATTGTTTATAAGTGTTGGACTTTCAGCGGAATATGTTAATAAATATCCAGGACAGGTGAGCGGTGGCGAGTGCCAGAGAGCGGCAATAGCGAGGGCATTGGCTGTGAAGCCGGAGTTTCTTATATGTGATGAAGCTACAAGTGCACTAGATGTTACAGTGCAGAGCCAGATAATTGCACTTATTAAGCAGTTGCAGCAAAGCAGGAAAATGACGATATTATTCATAAGCCACGATATTGCACTGGTAAGCCAGATATGCAATAAGACAGCTGTTATGAAGGACGGGAAAATAATAGAGTATTCAGACACAGATAATATTATCAACAAGCCGGAAAAGGAATATACAAGGCTTCTTATAAAGTCGGTACTTTAAATATAAGAAATATATAAGATGAGGTATATGAATTATGAACAGATTAAAGTTAAGTATAATAATAAAATTAGCAGGAATTATTCTTGTTATAACAGCAGCTTTTGGTATTGCCGGCTGTGGGAAAAGTACAGCTTCCACAGAGAAAGTATTCTACTATGGAGATACAACCTTTAACGCAGAAAATGATGAGACAGATGTCAACCCACATAACGGATATTCAGGCTGGGCGTGCATAAGATATGGCGTTGGAGAGACACTTTTTAAATATTCGGATACAATGGAATTAGAGCCATGGCTTGCTGAAAGCTATGAGAATGTAGATGAGCTTACTTGGAAGATTAATTTAAAAGATGGAATTACATTTACAAGTGGAAGAAAGCTTGATGGTGAGGCTGTTAAAGAATGTATAGAACATCTTGTTGCGGTGCATAAAAGAGCAGCGGGGGATTTGAATATAGAGAGGGTTGAGGCAGAAGTTGATACAGTCATAATAACAACAGCCAAGCCTGTGCCAGCACTTATTAATTATCTTTCTGACCCTTATGGCTGTATTATTGATATGCAGGCAGGAATTACTGATGAGGGTAATGTATCAGCGACAGGACCTTATATAGCCGAGGAGATTGTGACAGACTCAGGACTTACACTTGTTAAGAATCAGAGTTACTGGAATGGAGAGCCTAGGCTTGATAAAATAATTGTTAAGACGATAAGTGATGGTGATACTCTTACAATGGCATTGCAGTCAGGTGAACTTAATGCGGCTTATGGTCTGCCATATTCAAGTCTTTCGCTGTTTAATAACAGCAATTATACAATATCATCAAGTGAAACTTCACGTTCGTTTTTTGCACAGATGAATTATGCTAATGTCAATTTGCAGGACAGTAATGTAAGAGCTGCAATTGCTATGGCAATTAATAAGAAAGATTTTACTAATGTATTATTAAAAGGTAATGGAACGTTGGCAGAAGGACCATTTCCAAAAGATTATACATTTGGTGACAGCTATGTTAAAGCTGCGGAGTATAATATTGATAATGCCAGACATTTATTAGCACAGTCGGACTGGAAGGATACAGATGGTGATGGATATGTTGAAAAAAATGGAGAAAAGCTTACATTAAGGTGGCTTACATATCCAAGCAGACAGGAACTTCCTTTGCTTGCAGAAAATGTTCAGGCATCATTAAAGCAGATAGGAATAGATGTTAAAATCAACTGTACGGCTAATCATCTTGATTATGTTAAAAAAGGTGAGTGGGATATATATGCTAGTGCCTTTGTGTGTGCACCAACAGGTGATCCTGAATATTTCTTTACAACACACTGTCTTAAGAATTCGTCAAAGAACCGTGGTGGTTATTATAATGAACAGCTTGAACAGCTTGAAGAACAGCTCAGTACTACATTTGATACAGAAGGCAGGGAACAGCTTGGAATAAAGATGACACAGATAATACTGGACGACAATGCTTTTATATTTGCATCGCATCTTAAAATGTCAATTGTTTCAGGGAAAGGTGTGAGCGGTTTAACTGCACACCCATCAGATTATTATGAGATAACTGCAGAGCTGGATATGCAGTAATATGCCTATAAGAAATATGTAACGGATTATGAAAGAAAATAGATTATGATACAGGATAAAAATAATATAGAAGAAAAAGTTGTAGACTACTGGACTAAGCGTGTGGCAGATTTTTCAGATGTCAGGGAGAATGAGCTTGACAGTGGGTTAAGCCGTGAATGGGTTGATAACATTATGCAATATATAAGTCCGCTTATAGATAATGGACAGAATGTAAGGGTGCTTGATGTTGGAACAGGTGTTGGATATTTTGCGATACTTCTTTATGGCAAAGGACTTCAGGTTACGGGAATAGATTTAACACCGGATATGATAGAAAGGGCTGAAGTTCTGGCTGACAGGTATGGGGCAGATGTTAATTTCAAGGTTATGGATGCTATGAATCTGGAATATGAAGATGCAAGCTTCGATGTTGTTATAACGAGAAATCTTACATGGACGCTCCCTGATGTGGATAAAGCCTATAAGGAATGGCACAGAGTGTTAAAAAAAGGCGGCGTGCTGTTAAATTATGATGCGAATTATGCCAATATGAAGAATCTGGATGCAACGCTTATTGATGATGATAAGAAAGAAGAACCATACGGACACCAGGGAATGACCTATGCACTTGAAGCAGAAAATGCGTATATCACGAAAGCAATGGATATAGGAAGACACCAAAGACCTGAGTATGATATAGCTTTATTAGAAAAAAATGGATTTAGTAATTGCAGTGCAGACAAAGCCATAGGTAAGAAATTATTGAAAGAAAAGGACATCAAAGAAGCACCAATGTTTCTTATAACTGCATATAGATAAATTATATATTGCAATCTGCATAAGAATGAGGTATATAATTCATAAGTGAAATTTTTACAATTATTATATTAATATATCTGCTATGTTAATAGCGTCAACAGAATACAAGATTGACAAAGGCGTCTAATTCCAGTGAATTAGGCGCCTTTTCTGTATGTATTTTTACTATGGCAATGGTGAAAGGAGAGAAAAGTTATGAAGAAGAAGTTATTATCGTTAATGGTTGTAATGTCACTTGTGGTTTCAATGACATTAGGAGTTACAGGTTGTGGAAGTAAGAGTTCCGATTCAGACAAGAAAGTATTGAAGGTAGCATTTGAATGTGCATATGCACCTTACAATTGGACACAGGAATCACCAGAGGTTGGTAATGGCAAGCAGGCAGTAAAGATTAAAAATGCAGATGGATATGCATATGGATATGAAGTTGAGCTTGCACAAAGAATTGCAGACGAACTTGGCTATGAATTAGAGGTATACAAGATTGAATGGAGTTCAATACTTATGGGACTTCAGGATGGATCATATGATGCAGTAATGACTGGTGTATGCTACAGTCCTGAAAGAGATGAGACATATGATTTTTCAACACCTTATTATAAAAGACAGATTGTTGGTGTTGTAAGAGCAGATAGTGAATATGCTAATTATACTAAGCTTTCACAGTTTGCGGGTAAGAATACTAAGTTAACAACACAGATTGCAACTAACTATGTACCTTACAAGGACGAAGTACCTGGCGGTGTAATTGCAACAGACTATGAAACATCATCAGAATGTTTTCTTGCAGTACAGAATAAGACAGCCGATATGGTTATACTTGATTACACAACATCAATATCAGCACTTTCAACTATGAATAATTTAAAGATGCTCAATCTTGATTTCACAGAGCCAGAGGGTGCATCGAATGACTGCTGTATAGTATTCAGGGAAGGTGATCCAATGAGAGATACAGTTCAGGAAGCACTTGATAAGCTTAACTGGAATGACAAGGCTGAATTTGATAAGTTAATGGATGAAATGGTTAAGTTACAGCCATCATCTAACTAAATAAGACTAAAGTAATAGTTGATAATTAATCTGACAAAGTACTACATAATAGTTTAACCTTATAAAAATAATAAAAGTCCACAGACTTTCCTGTCAAAGGCGGCAGGACCTTACAGGGGAAGTCTGTGGCTTTTTTATGTAACAGGAAATTTCGATAGAATCCCCTATTACATAAAATGCACTATGTGCCTATAATGCACACTCGCACGAAGATATAGTTTGACGCAAATGACCGTGCCCGGTGCGGGAATGTGCTTTGCACATTCCTTTTTATAATTAAATGTATGGGAGGTAAAGGTATGTATAGTTCAATAGTGGCATTAGCGGCCAATACACCAGGTGCTGATGGAACACTGTTCCAATGGAGCTGGTTTATATTTAATAAATACTCAACACTATTTTTAAAAGCTACATGGGTAACACTTTATGTATCACTTATAGGTACAATATTAGGATTTATTCTTGGTTTTGCAGTAGGAATAATCAATACAGTACAGATACATAAAGAAGACAATATAGTAAAGAAGATCCTGATAAGAATATTAAAGATAATTGTAGTTGTATATGTTGAAATATTCAGGGATACCCCAATGATTGTTCAGGGAATGGTTATTTACTATGGCTTAAGACAGAATGACATAATGATAACTTCAATTATTGCAGGTATTCTTGTTACAACACTTAATACCGGAGCTTATATGGGTGAAACAGTAAGAGCAGGTATTAAGTCAGTAGATGCAGGACAGGAAGAAGGAGCACTCGCTATGGGAATGTCACATTTCAAGGCAATGCTTTACATAATTGTTCCACAGGCATTAAAGAATGTAATACCTGAGATGTGTAATACATTTGTTAATAATTTGAAGATGACATCAGTATTAAACGTTATCGGTGTATCAGAGCTGTTCCTTATGGCAAAGACAGCAGGTGGTGCATATTACAAATATTTTGAATCATATATTGTAATTTCAATCATTTATTTTGTTTTATGTTTTGTATTTAACAGAATATTTGCAGTTGTTGAAAAGAAGTTACAGGGACAAAGCGATTATGAGCTTGCAACTGAATTCCTTGATAATGAGTGATAAGCAGGCAGGAATGGAGGTTATTATGGCAGAGTCAATTATTAAAGTAGAAAATCTCGTAAAGTCATTTGGTGACCACGAAGTATTAAAAAAGATAGATTTTGAAATATCAAAGGGTGAGGTTGTATGTATTATAGGCTCTTCAGGTTCAGGCAAATCAACATTGTTACGTTGTATTAACCACCTTGAAACACCTACAGGCGGCAAAATATTATTTCACGGGGAAGAGGTTAAGAATACACAAAGTTCACTTTCCAAATACCGGTCACAGGTTGGAATGGTGTTCCAGTCATTTAACTTGTTTAATAATATGACGGTATTAAAAAACTGTATGTTTGGTGTACAGAAGATACTTCATCTTAGCAAGGAAGAAGCTAAGCTTAGGGCTATAAAGCATTTAAGAGAGGTTGGAATGGCAGCATATATCAATGCCAAGCCGGCACAGTTATCAGGTGGACAGAAACAGAGAGTTGCCATTGCAAGAGGTCTTTGTATGAATCCGGAGGTGCTTTTATTTGATGAACCTACCTCAGCACTTGACCCAGAGATGGTAGGAGAAGTCCTTAATGTTATGAAAGAGTTAGCAGATGAGGGACTTACAATGATAATTGTAACCCACGAGATGGAATTTGCAAAAAATGTATCAACAAGAACAATATTTATGGATAACGGATATGTTGTTGAGGACGAAAGTCCGGATATATTATTTACTAATCCTAAGAATGAACGAACAAGAACATTCTTAACAAGATATATGGAAAGCGGCGTAAAGAAAGGTGCTTAATAATGGTAATTTAAGTAACAGCGAAATATAAGTAATAGTGGAATATATGTAACAAAGTGAGCTGACACTAACTTGACGTGCACAGGAAACGTATGTAGAAAAGAGGATTATTATGGATAATTTGGTTATTACAGTAGCAAGAGGCTTTGGCAGTTGTGGAAAAAGAATTGCCAAGCAGATAGCAGATGATTTGGGAATACATTGTTATGAGAACAGAATACTTATGCTTGCCTCTCAGATGAGCGGACTTGATGAGGAAGTATTTGCAGAGGTTAATGAGAAATTGAGAAGCCAGAATGTATTTTCGGCATTCCTTAAAGGACTTCCAATGCAGCGTTCTCCTAAAGTAGAGGACAGGAAGTTTGTATCAGATGAGAAGTTATTTGAGTACCAGAAACAGATTATAGAACAGCTTGCCGATACAGAAAGCTGTGTGATTGTCGGAAAATGTGCTGACTGGATATTAAAGGACAGACCTAATGTTATAAGCCTTTATATTGAAGCACCAAGAAGATTTACACTTAAAGAGATTATGGACAGAATGGGTGTTAATGAAGCCACAGCGGCAAGGTCAATTACACAGACAGATAAATACCGTGCAGAATATTATGAACATTATACAGGAGGCAACTACTGGACTAACCCAGTGAACTATGATCTTACTATAAATACGGAAAGAGTGGGATTTGAGGGTGCTGTAAAGCTTGTTGAAGATTATATAAAGATAAAATATCCAGATTTTAATATAAAATGCACTAATACAGGAAGCACACAGGAAGCTTAATAAAAAGCCTGAAGTTAAGTGCACATAAGAAAGAAGGTGTTACTATGCAGGTTAAGACTTATCTTATATCAGAAGGTGTTAAATATACAGAGACCATAATAGAAGATGGTTATATTAATAAGATATATAAAGTTGATAATTGCAGGAAAGATATATATGCAATTCCTGATGCCTGCATAGACATACAGTTTATATATGAAAAGGGCAGATATGTTCCATATGCGTGCGGAACACATACTAAGGTCAGCCCTGCATATATAAGTGGAAGCAAGAAAACTTTTGCAGTTAAATTTGAACCGGGTGTAATTCCAGATTTTATGAAAGAGTATATTTCGGACATAGTATGTGACAGAAAATGCCTTGCTTATATAGATGATATACAGAATATATCATCTATGCTTCAAAATGAAGATGATTTTGAAAAAATGGTGGATATTTTTATGGATAATTTCCGGTATGACAGGCATTTTGCAGATAAGAAAAATATTATTGCAAGCATAGCAGGCATTATTCTTAAGGGTAAGGGCAATATAAATATTGCAAAGATAGCCGAAGAGGTAGGCTACAACCAGAGATATCTTGATCGTGTGTTTAAGGAAGCTGTTGGAGTTTCTATGAAAAAATATGCGGAAATAATAAGAATACAGAAGGCAATATATTATTTGCAGAACAGTCTTACTTATGAGATATACGAAAGGCTTGGATATTATGACCAGGCACATTTTATAAAGGATTTCAAGAAAAATACTTCACTTACACCGAGCAGGTTTGAGAGGGCCAACAGCCAGTATAAGATAGTATAGTTAATGGCAGCAGTAACATAAGTGTTATAGAAAAGAGGTAGTCTATGAGTTATATTAATAATCCAGATATCACTAAGGAAGATATATTAAAGAAAAGTTTGGCACATTGGAATGTTGGAAAGACACAGGAATGGATTGACAGGGATATGGCTATCGTTATGGGCAAAAGAGAGGGCTATTATTTCTGGGATATGGATGGCAGAAAGTTCTTAGATATACATATTAATGGTGGTACCTACAACTTAGGACATAGAAATAAAGAGATTATAGGTGCTTTAACAGATGCTATGACAGAGCTGGATATAGGTAATCACCATTTTACAGGAATAACCAAGGCACTGCTTGCGGAGCAGTTGACAAGCCTTTGTCCTGACGGACTTGATTATGCGTGCTTTTCAACCTGTGGTGGTGAAGCAGTTGACCTTGCAATAAAGAGTGCAAGATATGCTACACAAAGAAAGAGAGTTGTATCAATTCAGGGCTGTTATCATGGACATACAGGTCTTTCAGTATCGACAGGAGATGCAAGATTTAAAGATCCATTTCTTTGTCAGGGAGCACCTGGAGAATTCGTACAAGTTCCCCTTAATGATCTTGATGCAATGGAGGCAGAGCTTAAGAAAGAAGATGTAGCGTGTGTAATTATAGAATCACTTCTTGCAACTTATGGCTTCCCAATTCCAGATAAGGGCTATCTTGCAGGTGTTAAGAAGCTTTGCGAGAAATATGGAACATTGTATATAGCAGATGAAACACAGACAGGTCTTATGAGAACCGGAAAAATGTGGTGCTTTGAACACGAGGGCTTCGTTCCGGATATGATTACAACAGCTAAAGGCTTTGGAGGTGGAATATATCCAATATCAGCAACGGTTATGAACAGAAAAGCGGCAAGCTGGATGTTTGATATAGGAAGAATGCACGGTTCTACTTGTGGTAATTCAGAATTAGGCTGTGTTGTTGCGATGAAGGTTCTTGAAATATCAACAAGAAAAGAAACAGTTGATAATATTAATAAGAATGCCAAGCTTCTGACAGAAAGAGTTAATGCACTTATTGATAAATATGATGGCTTTATTACAGGTTATACACAGCGTGGTGTAATTATGGGTATTAATTTTGACTGTGAAGATGCAAGCAAGACAGTATGCAAGCCATTATTTGATAACGGCGTATGGTCACACAATTCAAGACTCCACCCTAATACATTGCAGTTAAAGTTAGGACTTTTGTGTGATGATGCATTTATGGACGAATTATTTGAAAAAATGGATAGGGGTCTTGCACAGGCACTTTCAAAGTAGGTTAGAAGTAAAGATTAGTTAAAGCAGGATATTTTAAGATACTCATTGTGACTTTTCAGGAAAGTTCTAAGTGAATTATGTATGTGCGGAAAAGAGGGCTATATGAATGATACACGACAGGCATTAGAAAAAGATGTAAGAGATAATTTATTATTGCTGTATGATTTTGATAAAGATTATGATGTAAAGTTATTGAAATATTCAGAAAATGTTATATTCAAAATTACATTTAAAGAAGCTTTTCCTGTAGTATTGCGTATACACAGACCGGGGTATCACAATATAGAAGAACTGGAAGGTGAAATATTATGGATGGACGAAATCCACCGTGATACGGACGTAGAACTTCCAGTCGTATATCGTGGCAGGGATGGCAGATTTCTTCAAAAAATGACTACATTTTCTGGTGAAGAAGTATATGTTTCAGTTATATCATTTCTTGAAGGAAGCCCACTTGGTGAGCTTAAAGATGACGAACTTATAAAAGGACTTGAAAGCCTTGGAGAAATAACAGCGAAGCTTCATATGCAGTCAATTAATAGAGATAAGAGCGTTGTTATTAAAAGATTCTGTTGGGATATCAACAATCTTTTTGGCGACAATAACGATGGAATATGGGGCTCGTGGCGTGATTATAAGGCTTTAACTAAAGAGCAGTACAGGATACTTGAAAAATGTACATCTGTAATGAAGGACAAGCTTAATTATTATGGCAGAAGCAATGAAAAATTCGGACTTATCCACGCAGATTTACATTTTTATAATGTGATTAATAATAATGGTGTCAACCAGATAATAGATTTTGATGACAGCGGTTATGGATTTTATATGTATGATATGGGCTGTGCACTTGTTACTTATTCGAGAAATCTGACAAAGCTTGAAGAAGCGTGGGTAAGAGGCTATGAAAAAGTAAGAAAATTATCAGACGAAGACAAGAAGCTTATACCGATGTTCGTATTATTAAGGCGCATTACAAGGCTTGCGTGGCTTGCGACTCATAGTGACAGTGACACAGCCAAGACTGTAGATGATGAATATCTTGATGTCACTATAGATATGGCTAAGGAGTGGTTAAAAGCCAATACCAGGGTAGCTGTTATTACGGGTGCGGCTGGCGGAATAGGCTATGGAATTGCAAAGAAATTCTTAGAGTCTTGCAAGTGATGATGCAGAGTATGTTACAGGCACAGCCAATATAATAGATGGTGGTAACATAATTCCTGAGACTGGGGTTATGGGTATAGAGTAAATAATATATTTGTGTAGGAGCTGGTGAAGTATGGTAAATGTTGTTATGACTGCACTTGTGTATCTGCTGACTATGGTGATGTCGTATATTTTAAAAAGAGCAGGGCTGTTTCATAAAGAAGACAAAAAGGTGTTGTCAAACCTGATATTTTATATTACTCTGCCAGCTTCTTTAATAAGCAGCTTCGCTGGGGCAGAAGTAAATGTATACTATGTAATAGCGATACTGCTGGGATTTCTGGTTAATACGGTTATGGTGATATCAGGACAGATAGTTTCGGCTGATAAAAGTCCTGAATTAAAGGCAATATATTCGGTTAATGCTTCGGGATTTAATATGGCCTGTATTGCAATTCCATTCTTATCAACCTTTTATCCAGCAGGTGTGCCTTATCTATGTATGTTTGATGTCGGAGATTCTTTTTATACATTGGGAACAACCTATGCAATAGGCAAAATGAGACTTAATGGAGGCAGTAAAGATAAAAATGAGAATTATGTATTAACAATTTTAAAAGGATTGTTAACATCAGTTCCATTTGATACATATATGATTATGACAATACTGTCATTTCTTAATTGCAGGCTTCCGGATTTTATAACGATGGCAGCAGATTTCTGTGGAAAAGGAAACGGATTTCTTACAATGATAATGATAGGTGTGTCATTAGAACTTCATATGAGCAGAGAGTCTGCAAAAGAAGTGATAACACTGCTTTCAATGCGTTATGTTATTGGTATTATTGCAGCTGTGCTTATATATTGCGTACTTCCGGCACCGCTAGTTATGAGACAGATATTAGCGGCGGCAATGTTCGCATCATCAGCGGCTGTGTCAATAATATATAGCGAGAGGCTGGGTGTATCTACCGATATAGCGGCGGCGTTAAATCCGATATCTACGATACTTATGATTCCTATTATGTCACTTGTGGTGATGGGGACTATGGGGAGGTAGGTAAGTATAAGACCAGACGGACGTTGTGCGAGGGTGTTATATTACCGCTGGGCACGCTCTCGCTGCTTGTAGCCGTAGCGGACACGGTGATATTTTCTTAAGAAATATAAGGAAATGTAGCCGCGGCTTTTTTTATGTTCAATTTTGGGGATAGTGTAATAATTGTGTAGATGTATTTTGGGGATAGTGTAATTACAGGGGATAATAGTGTAATTTTAGTGAAAAATAGTGTAATAATAGTGTAATTTTAGTGGAAAAAATATGAGGGGGATTGTATTATATATTTATGAGGATATATGTAAGGAGATGATGTTATTAGTGATAAAGGCTGTTTTAAATAACGATATTGTACGAATGATAACTAATATTGTACAGAATAAATTTACGCTTAATAATATAAAATTACCAGCTATTACGAGAAATAAACTTCGTAAGAATTCTAAGAAAAAGAGTTCGTATGCTTCTAATAAAATAGAGGGAAATCCGTTGACGGAAAAGCAGGTAAGCGATGTTATAGATAAAGATGAGCATAAGCATTTTTTAAAGCCAGAGCAGGAAGTTCGTAATTATTATATGGCACTGAATTATCTTGAGGAGCAGATAGCTAAGAAAGCACCATTTACAAAGGAACTTATATTAAAGGTCCAGTCAATTGTAGAAAAAGGGGCATCTAAAGAAAAAATAGGTTTAAGGGGTGCAATGCCGCCGGGATATTTATTTGCTGTGTATGATTCTGAGACACAGGAAGCAGAATATATACCACCAGAGTATAATGAGATACCTGAATTATTAGATGAACTTGTTGAGTATGTTAATACAACTGATGACCATCCACTTATTATAGCGGCAATTGTTCATTATCAGATAATTACAATACACGCATTTGAAGATGGTAATGGAAGAACAGCGAGACTGCTTTCAGGATATATATTAGATTATTATGGTTATGGATTTCAGGGTATAGGCTCATTAGAGGAATATTTTGCATATGACTCAGATGAATACTATAGTTCATTACAAATGGGTCTGCCCGCATTGTACTATATGGGGCGCGAAAATCCACCTCATCCAGAGATATGGATAACGTATTTTTTGAGAATGATGGAATTATATTCTAATAAGGTCTGCGAGTTATCAATGGAAACCAATAAGCAGAGTGAACAAGTTAATTTATCTTATCTTAATAAGAAGGATAAAGGATTATTAGCATATTTAATAGAGAATAAAATGTATGAATTTAAGCCTGTTGATGTGGCAGGAGCATTGAAAGTTACTAATAAGACCGTTATTAACAGATGTGCGAAATTATATTCTAATGGATTTGTAGTTCCTGTTATTACAGGGGTAAGAATTATGGCATATAGATTGACAGATTACACAATAAGTAATGCAGATACAATATTAAAGAACATTTTGTAAGCTGATTGCAAGCTATATATGTTAATATTAATCATATTACAATTATTACAATGTTAAGAGAATTAGTGAGAGTAAAAGAGGTGGGGTTAGTGTACAGGATAATGATTGTGGAAGATGACAGGGAATTAAGGGAGACATTAAAGGAACTGCTTATCTTAAAGAATTATGACGTTATAACGGCAGGAAGTGTTAAAGAATTTGATGAGCATACGGATATATATGATATGTATCTGCTTGATGTGAAGCTTCCTGATGGTGATGGGTTTGACATTTGTGAAAGAATAAGACATAACAGCGATGCACCGATTATATTTATTACCTCGTGCGATGATGAGGAATCTATTATAAAAGGGCTTGATATGGGCGGAGATGACTATGTGACGAAACCATTTCATAATGCGGTGCTGTTATCAAGAATAAGTGCCAATTTGCGAAGAAGAGATATGAATTCAGGTGATGTCTATAATAAAGGAAGCCTGTCAGTGCATTTTGACCAGTATAAGCTTTATCGTGACGGCAAAGAGCTTAAGCTATCATCAAATGAATGGGATATTATAAAGATATTGATTGAGAATAAAGGCAGGGTTGTAAGGCGTGATGTGTTCTTTGACAGACTGTGGGATATGCACGGCAATTATGTGGAATATAACACACTGACAGTTACAATGAGCAGATTAAAAGCAAAGCTTGGAACATTCTCAGATGAGCATATTCCATATATTGAAACAATAAGAAATGTAGGATACCGCTGGATAATATAAAAAGAGGGGGAAAGCTATGGGAATAGTTAGAATTACAGAAGAAGATGTTAAGAAAAACGTAAGAAATTATAGAATAAAACAGACATTTTTCGTGTTAGGAGTAATGGCTGTAAGTGTGATTATAATAGTGTCGTTAATTGTATATTATAATATTAAACAAAGGGCTCTTGTTGGAGCTCTTTATTTGTCAGATGAGAATTCGGCAGTACAGCTTGTTAATAACCTGATGTATCTTAATATTAATAAGTATACGTTACAGGCAGGCTCTGATGCAATGCTTGAGGCAGGATATTCAGCTAAAGGCTACACATATTTATTAAGGATAAATGGAGAGCTTGTAAGTTATATTGTAATAGCTTTAATACTTGCTGTAATTCTTATATACGGTCTTATCAGCTGTTATAAGATTGGCAAGAAAGATTATATGGGACAGATTAAGGTTATTGCAGGAAAAAATGTTTCTTTGAAGGAGGAGCTTAATAAAGAACAGGAGTATAATAAAATACAATATAAGAAAATGCAGGAGTTCGTTGAGAATATAGCACATCAGATTAAGACACCGCTGTCTGTAATTACTATGAAGCTTGAGATGATACAGGAATTATGTGGAATTAATGAAGATATATGCAGACTGATAACAGATTGTACGAAGAATACATTTAAAATTAAGATGTTTATTAAGAAATTACTAGACATAAGCCGTATAGAGTCAGGAAAAATCACACTTTCATCAGATGAGATAGTTATTGATTATATAGTTGAGGAGAGTGTGGAGTGTTCGGTTGATGATAAGCAGAAAGTGTCGGTTAATTATGGCAATGAAGACAGACATAGAAAGATGTATGCAGATGAGGGCTGGCTTTTAGAGGCGTTGATTAATGTTATAAGTAACTGTTATGAACATATTAACCAGAAGAAGGATGGTATGGTCTATATAGATATAAGCAGTAATTCAGAGGTATGTATGATAACTATATCTGATAATGGAGATGGAATACAGGATTGTGATATAGCAGGAATATTTGACAGATTTATGAGCAGGAAAAGTCAGGACGAATTCCACGCAGGAATAGGACTTAACCTGTCGAAACTTATAATAGAAGCACACCACGGAAATATAAGGGCAGGCAATAGTGACAAGTATGGAGGGGCACAATTTAAAATAATACTGCCATTATATAAATTTAAGGGCAAATTGTAAGCCGTATGTAAGTCGTGCAATATATAATACAGTCATAGCAATAAATAATAAATTAAAAACAGTCAGTAATCAGACAGGCAGGAAGCAGGACACTGTGTAGTGATGAAGTACAGCGGACAAGCCTGATAACAAAAGATAAGGAGGTGTGAAGATGGAATACATATTGAAAGCAGAGGGTATATGCAGAACCTATCATACTGGAACGGTTGAGGTACACGCATTGAAAAAATGCGACATTAATATTAAGAAAGGTGAATTTACTGCGATAGTAGGAAAGAGTGGTTCGGGTAAATCGACACTTTTAAGAATATTAGGAACGCTTGATAAGCCAGATGAGGGTAATGTATGTATAGATGGCATTAATATAGCTGAACTTAAGGACAGGCAGTTATCAAAGTTCAGACGTGAGAATATCGGATATATATATCAGGATTACAGCCTTATACCAGAATATACAGCGTATGAGAATATAGTCCTGCCATTAATTCTTGACAATAAAGACATTGACGGGGACGAAGTAAGGGAATTGATGAGTTCGTTGCAGATAGAATATTGTTATGAGAAATATCCGTATGAGATGTCAGGGGGTGAGCAGCAGAGGGTGGCAATAGCAAGGGCATTGATTAATCATCCGGCTGTTGTATATGCTGATGAACCAACTGGTAATCTTGATGCAGGAAGTTCAGAAAATGTAGCTGCAATGCTTGCATTAGCGGCAAGTAAATACCGCCAGACGATTATTATGGTAACACACGATAAGCAGATGGCTGGATATGCAGACAGGGTATTGAGTATTGTAGATGGAAATGTATCATCGGAGGTGAACGTATGAACATAGAATTGCTGGAATACTGCCTCAAAGGACTGCGTAAAAGGTGGAAAGAAGTATTAAGAACTTCGATTGTGATATTTATAGCCTTTACATTTGTAGCTGGAACACTTATATTCCAGAGCAATATGTATAAATGGCAGATACAGTCAGCTAAGAGCCGTTTTGGAAGCTGGTATGTAATGTATGAAGGCTCAGTCAAGGCTGAAAATAATGATTTGAAAAATCATCCGTATCTTGGAACTGCCGGTTTGGCACAGGTTAATAATTATGTATATAATTCGGTGGGAAAGACTGATATAAGTATTGGCACGTTGTCAGACAGATTTATTGAGATAGGTAATATAAAGCTTAATAAAGGAAGAATGCCAGCAAAGGATAATGAGATTGCAGTTGAGTGGAGTACACTTATAAAGCTTGAACAGGGCAGTGATATTGGACAGGATATAGTTATTGATACATATCTGAATGGAACTTCTGATAAATTAACTAAGACATATAAGCTTGTTGGAATACTTAACAGTTACACAGATGTGTGGCAGGGCGGTGATAAGCTTCCAGGTATCATTGTAACTGAGAGTGAGGGAAAAGCCATTAACAGATATGGCGGCGGTATATTTATTTATCCTATTAATGATTACATCAAAGAGGATTATAGGGATATATACAATGGAATTGAGCAGAAGGTAAGGCCTATATATATTACATATAACAGCAGTGTATATGATTATAAGCCGTGGAAGGATAATTATGTATATAAATATATGTACATAGTTGTTATGATACTTGCCATAGCAGCAATAATATATCAGCTTATATCGTATAATAAAGCAAGAAGCAGGACACGCAGTATTGTTAAGAACATAGGTGCAGGCAATGTACAGATGGCATTTATAATTATAATTGAAAATGCTGTTATATTGATAAGTTCATTGCTGTTATGTCTGATTTTTTCAATAGTTGCAGGGAAAGCGGTATGTATCTTTATTGAACACAAATGTGGTTTTGAGTTCTACTCAATAGATAATAGTGTGTATGTTAATACATTTCTGACATTTATAATAGCTGTAATTATGTGCTGTGTCATCAATATAATTCAATGGAGTAAAAGAAGCAGGGGACAGTCTTACAGGGTTAGAAAGTATAAGAAACCAAGGATACGCAGTAAGTCAATCAATAAGGATAATTATATATGTTACACGCATAAAAGGCTTATGCAGTCGCACGGAGCAGTCCAGAATATACTTACAAGGGTATTTGGCATATTAATGCTAGTAATAATAGTTGTATGTGCTATGAACATATCCGTAACATATAAAAACTATAATAATATCACAAAGAGTTCAGATATAATAGCTTTTAAAAAGGTTGATAAAAAAGGCTATTATAATATTAATTATATATATAACCCTGTTGCAATATGGACCAATGAGATGAAGGAGAAATTCAGTAAAGACAGCAGTTATTTATTAATAGCTGAGCAGAATGGCAAAGTTGATAATGTAACAAAAGAAGAATATTTTCAGAGGTCAAAAAATATACCACAGAACAATGACAGTGGAATAATTTATACATATGGCAATGTGGTTATTGAAAAGTATGCAGATGCCTATATGTATCAGGGAATAGATGAGCACATAATAGATTATATAAAGGGAATATCCGGAATAAAAGATGTGCAGTATTCCTGTTTTGAAACGTCAAGGGTGTGGACCTGGGAAGGCTGGAATATACAGGAGGCTAAGTCAGTAAATAATAATTATCTGTATGCGGCTGAGTATGTTGAGCCATCTTATGAAATCTATAATATACTGATAGATTATGCTAAGGATTGCGATTTTAGTTATGAAGATTTCTGTAATGGCGATGCGGTAATTGTATTTGAAGAACCCAATATACATGGAGGGTATGATAGTACAATTGGCAAAGATACGAAGATAAATCTTATGAATTATTGCAGCTTTCCAAAAGGTTCTACATCTTATGACAGTTCTTATGGTGGTGAATATTACGAAAATTTATATGAATATATGTATAATAATGGAATGATAACGGTTAATGATAATTACAAGTCATTTAATGAGGATTATCTTACTTCTGATATAACCACAGAAGAGCTTGATAAAAGGTGCAGGGAAATAATGAATATAGATGAAAATATTCAGGTCAGCAGGTCAGTTGCTGAAGGTATCGTTGGAAATACTATTTTAAAGGAATATGAATATGATACTCTTTTTGCACCGGCGGCAGTGACAAGGGCTGCTAATGTAGTCTATGTTAATGATGAAATAAAGGAAAGATTAAAAGAGTATATACCTGAGTATGCCAAATATACGATGGTAGCTTCTAATAAGCTTGGACAACGGGCCGTAGACCGCCAGAATGAATTGCTTAGAAATCTGCTTGGTATGGAAGAATTACCAGAAACAATTACACTTGCAATGAAATACAACCAGATTAATGTAAAGTACAGCTTAGATTCGGTAAATCTTTCTACAGGCAATAATCTGCAATCATATCTTGGACCAGCAGGATTTTCATATTATGTGTATTCAGATGATAAAGATGATGCCAGAAGGGAAGCAATAGTCAATTACATATTATATGGAGTATCTCTGGCGGCAGCAGTATTCGTGTATATAGCAGTATCTCTAGTTATTCTTGTAACGAGAATGAAACAGTATAAAGATATAATACGTGTTATGAGGAATACAGGTGCAGACAGGGAAGTAATAGAGAAAATCTGTATGAAGGAATGTATCGTGTTATCGCTGTGGTGTATAATACTTGCACCAGTAACGCTTGTGGCAGAGTATCTTGTAATACATAAGATAATCAAAGGATACTAAAATATAATTAGAATTAAAGATATAATCAAAATATAAATATTTTAAAATAAAAAATGCGGATGACAGGAATCGAACCTGCACATCGTACGATACTAGAACCTAAATCTAGCGCGTCTGCCAGTTCCGCCACATCCGCAAGCAAATACTACTTTAACATATAATAAAAAAATAGTCAACTTATCTTAACAGGGCCTCTATAATGGAGGCTCTGTTTTTCCAGTCGTGTCTGTTATGGCACAGGCTGTAAGCGTTATCAGCAATAGCCTGAAGCTTATTGTCGTCTGCTAATAATTCTTTAATATAGTCTGTAAGAGGCTTGGTGATATTAAGGTCATACCCGGAAAGCTCATAATCCCTTAACATATTAAGGTCATACAATATTATATTCTGTCTGTCAGTGAATAATTCATCAATATATATAGATGAGTCAGAGAGGCTGACAGCACCATTAAGACAGCTGTTAAATATACGGTCGTGAATGCCATTTTTAAACCAGGGCATTACATTAAGTGATATTTTGGACTGGCTTATCATATCAAGGCATTTCTGGGAATTAACACCGCCGTGCATAATGATATTCTCAGGGTGGTTACATTCTATATAATTATAGCCGGAACCATATGTATTAAGCTTTATTCCAGAGTCTGCAAGCATACGGATAACAAGCTGTCTGTAGTGAAATCTTACAGAAAGGTCAACATACATCATTGGCGGCATACAGTTGGCGAGCTGTTCATCAGTTATTTCTGGAAATTCTTCTTTAAGACACATTTCTGAGAGCTCATCAATAGTAAGGTCTGGTGACATAATAAGGCGTTCTAAGGCACTTTCATAGAAATCAATATAATCCTGTTCCATATTATTAAGCTGCTTTCTTAGAATATGCTTAGGAGTGTAATTGCCTGTAAATATTACATCGATTGGACGTTGGCACATTGGCAGGTAATCATAATCTTTAATAAGCTTTCTGTGTTTATTGAGCTCAGTTCCGGCAGATGGGATAAAATATACATCAACATCGGGAAAGAAGCGTTTCATATAATCAATATGCATATGGTCAATATTGACCTGACGATAATGTTCAGGCAGAGCTTTAAGAAACTGATTGTAATATAAAGGGTGGTCAACAACGATATTAATAACTGTAACACCAGAATAGTCCCAGAAGTTCCAGCCATCATTGTTATATAACCCTTCTTCGCCCTCAAGTCCCTCAAAGTTAAAGGTAATTGCATAGAGCTGTTCATTGCAGTGATTATTATAATAGTGCATAAGCTCATTAAAGCTGTTCTTTGATAAAAGCAGGTTGTACCAGAATATTTCGTATCCCTTGCTTTCTAAATATTCAGCTATTTCAACAGAGAAGAACTCAAGTGTTTCAACTCCACCTTTAAACATTATTATCCTTTTCATAATATAATCCTTAAATATCTTTGAATATAGTATCAAGTGCAGAGGCATCAAGCTCCTCAGCACGTCCTGCATCGATATATTCAGCAACGTGTGGGTCTATAGGCATTTTAGCAACATTTTTAATGCCCATATCTTCGGCAACCTTATCAATATTGCTTTTTCCGTAAATGTAGTGGATATTGCCACAGTCAGGACATTTGAAATATGACATATTCTCTACAATTCCGATAACAGGAATATCCATCATCTTAGCCATATTAACAGCCTTTTCAACAATCATAGATACGAGATCCTGAGGTGAGGTTACAACAACAATTCCGTCAACTGGGAGTGTCTGGAATACAGTAAGTGGAACATCGCCAGTTCCCGGTGGGCAGTCGATGAACATACAGTCTGTATCTTCCCATGCTACTTCCTCCCAGAACTGCTTAACAGCACTGGCGATAACAGGACCTCTCCATATAACAGGGTCGGTTTCATTATCAAGAAGATAGTTAAGCGACATAGTCTTGATACCTGTGCGGGTTTCTGGTGGGTATATTATTGTACCTTCTTCATTGCAGGTTGCCTTGCCTGAAAGACCAAAAGATTTAGGGATTGATGGTCCTGTTATATCAGCATCAAGAATGGCAGTTTTAAGACCAGACTGGCGTGCCTTAACTGCAAGAAGTGAAGTTACAAGTGACTTTCCGACACCGCCCTTACCACTGACAACAGCTATAACTTTCTTTACATTTTTATTATTATCATTTCTTGAGTTCTGTGGTGCTGTTCTTTCGCTGCAATCAGAACCGCAGCTTGAACAGTTATGTGAACATGCTTCGCTCATTAGATAATCCTCCTGTATTAATTAATAATTGTTAATAATGTGAGTGTCAGGGGTATAAACAGTAGTTTATTAGTATAGAAAAGTGTATTTACCTGTGACACGTCATAATTAAAACTATTGTAGCATAATTTAAGTGTTAATCAAAGAGGAAGATGTTATGCAAATATACTAATTAATTTCATATTGACAAAATTCAAGGTATATAATATATTAATCATAACAACTGTACTAATTAATATAGTACAGTTAATACATTGCAATGGATAACTGGTATAGAATACTGGTAGTAATTATAAGATCTATAAGACTTATGATAGTTAATAACAATTATAGATAAATTATAATCAACACGAATTAAACATTAGAAAGGATTGGTAATACGATGTTCGTTATAGATGTCATGTCGCGAGTGCCTGTATATGAACAGATTATAAATCAGGTTGAGGAGCAGATAATGACTGGAATTCTTAAAGAGGGAGATAAAATGCCATCTGTAAGAAGCCTGTCAGTTAAACTGTCAACTAATCCTAATACAATTCAGAAAGCGTATTCGGAGCTGGACAGAAGACAGATGATAGTCACAGTTCCGGGTAAAGGGTCATTTATATCGCCTGACGCACTTGAGGCTTTGGGAGTTAATGTAAGGGAGAAGCTTCCTAAGTTAAACCAGATTGTAAGGGAGCTTGCATTAGCAGGTATTTCTAAAGATGAGATTATTGAAAATGTTAATAAGGTATATGAAGAAATAGAATAAATAAGGGAGGGCTTGCAATGATTAAGGTTAAGGAAGTCAGCAAGAATTTTGAAGACTTTGTTGCACTTGATAATATTACTTGTAACATCAGTGACGGCTGTATATACGGAATGGTCGGCTCTAATGGTGCAGGAAAGTCAACATTTTTAAGAGTTCTTGCAGGTATATATAAGCCGGAAAAGGGTGAGGCATATATAGATGATGCCCCAATATATGAAAATCCTAAGATTAAGGAAAATGTAGTTCTTGTGGCAGATGAATTATTCTTCCTGCCAGGTGCGAATATGAATAAAATGGCAAAGCTGTATGCATCAATATATGAAAAGTTCGATTGGGAAAGATTTAATAAGCTTACAGAGCTTTTCGAGTTAAATCCAGCAAAGCCAATAGGTAATTTCTCTAAAGGAATGAAAAGACAGGCGGCTATTATACTGGCATTGTCTACAAGGGCAAAGTATATGTTCTTTGATGAGACATTTGACGGGCTTGACCCTGTTATGAGAAATCTTGTTAAAAAGCTTATATGCAATGATGTTATTGAATATAATGCAACTGTTATTGTGACTTCACATTCATTAAGGGAGCTTGAGGATATATGTGACCATCTTGCATTACTGCACAGAGGAGGTCTTGTACTTGACAGTGATGTGCTTGAATTAAAGACATCACAGTTTAAAATTCAGGTTGCATTCAGGAATGAATTCTCAAGAAGTACATTTGATGAATTTAACATAATAAGATACAGACAGGAGGGTTCTGTTGCCAATATGATTATTAATGGCGACAGGGATACAACGGTTGAGAAGCTTAGTAAGTTAAATCCGCTTGTTCTTGATGTGCTTCCGCTTACATTAGAAGAAGTATTTACTTATGAGATGGAAGCGTTAGGTTATGAATTTGATACAGCATTGGAGGTGGAACTTGATGGATAATACTAATAATAAAAATGTATTTAGTTTAAAGCTGTTCTGGCAGACAGTAATACAGTTAAAGGTGATTGGATTTATATCTTTAGCAGTTGTGGCATTTGTATCAGGATTTCCAATTATCATAGAAGGACTTAATATAAAAAAGATAGTAAATGCTGCCAATGTTGCAGCAGAGAGTGGCACAGAAGTTATTAATATGTCATCGCCTTATACATCATTGGTGTCACCGATATCATCACAAGGAGTGCTGCTGATTGTTGTATTGGTTATAACACCGATACTTGCTCTTTATGCGTGGTCATTTCTTAATAAAAGAAGTACAAGTGATTTTTACCATTCACTTCCATACAAAAGAAAGGCTTTATTTATAAGTAAGTTTGCTGCAGTTACATTCTGGCAGGCAGTATCAATGCTGACAGCTTTTGTGACAAGCTTTATAGGATACCATATTTTTAGGAACTATTTTATAGTTGATTACGGTGTAACAATTCATATATATGTTGCAGAATTTATATGTGCACTTCTTTGCAGTGCGGCAATTGCACTGGCTTGTTCAATAACAGGTAATATATTCAGCAATATATGTGTGTCAGGACTTATAGTATTTCTACCAAGATTTATTATACTGCTTATCGCAAGTACAGTTACAGATTCAGTTGCTACAGCGACTATGGAATGCCCTGTGTGGATACTTGATAATTCTTATAATATGCTTACAGCACAGGTATTTGGTGCATTTGAACCCTTATATATTACATCGTCAAGTGTTCCACAGATGCTTTTGTCGATCGCCTCTAATATATACACACTGGTTCTTGCAGTTATTTATATTGTTCTTGGCTGTGTACTGTTTACTAAGAGAAAGAGTGAGACAGCAGGTAAGCCGGCACCCGGCTGGAAGTTACAGTTTGCAATAAGAACTGCAATCGGTTTTGTTATAAGTGTTTTTGGAGTTATGCTTTATATAAGGGAAAAGCGTGGTGGTTACAGAGGATATTTTCTTGAATATATAGTGGTTTCATTTGTGGTGGCTGCATTTGTTGTAATAATATATGAAGTCATATCAAGCAGGAAACTTCACAGAATAATAAAAGCAATGCCTTCAATTATTCTGGCTTACGTCCTTGCGGCAGTATTTGGAGTGATTGTTAATGCAGGAATTGGGCAGATGCTTTCGTACGTTCCAGATACTTCAAAGGTAAAGTATGTAAAGATGTCAATTGTAAACGACAATATGTTGTCATACAGTTATTCAGAAGAAAAAGATTATTTTGAGGATATATTAGGCAGACTCAAGATAACAGATGAAGAAGTTATAAAGCTTGTAGCAGACAGTATTGAGGATAATTTACAGAATATACAGGATATCAGTGCAGGTTATTATAATAATGGAAGAAAAAATGAAGAATATATAAAATATAATGTATATATTAAAGACGGCATATTTGGAAGATACAGAAAAGTATTCATTAAGCAGTCAGAGGTTGTTAAGCTTGCTTCTAAGTTCGAGAATATGCAGGATATAAGTAAGGAATATAAGAACCTTCCAGCATTTGAAGATGCCAAGCTTACATTTATGGATAACATAATTACACAGGAAGCTGCCAAAGAAGTGTATGAAACTTTCATTAATGAAATTAATAGTATTCCATTTACACAGTATTATAGCAGTATTAATGATGTTTCATCAAGATACAGAGGTGGAATGCCATATATATACATTTCGTTTACAAGAAATGGAATACCATACTCAGCACAGATATTATTAGGTGATAAGCTTCCTAAGACTTTAAATGCTTATTATAATGCAGTTAATAGGATTGCATCACAGAATATATCACAGACAAGTAATAAGCTTAAAAAGTATCTTGATAACTTTGAAAATATACGATTGAATAAATCGGACATTAAGGATGATTTTACATTGTATATATATTCAATAAAGGATGGCAGCTATTATTATGAGGACAGCAGTTATATATCAGATATGAATCTTATCAGCGAAATAAGAAAAGAACTTGACAATCCATTTGATAAGACCTTTGATACTGATAAGGTTGTATTATCAGTAAGCTATTATGATGAGGATACTTATAATAATGTTAAGTATTATATGCAGCTTAGTGATTATAGTACTTTAAAGTCGTTGGGATATTAATGTTTAACAATTATAATTAAAGAATGATACAATTATTAAGAAAGTTATAATTAAATGGTAATTGGGCTGTTACACTAAATGGTGATTTGTATAATATGCAGGCAGAAGGCAGTATGCTTACAGCCGCATAATGTATAGATTGAGTTTAGTGTGACAGCTCTATTTTTATGTTGTTGCAGAGAATGGTTATGGAGATAATGAATAAAAAAATCGGAGCAGGATAAGACAGGAACGTGGCTGGTTAGTAAAAAGTACTGGACATATTAGTACAAAAGTAGTATATATAAAAGTATCAAAAAGCTACTTTTTATAAGAGGTATAGGTTTTATGAGTGAAATTAACAATAATAATGAGTATATACCAAGAGCTGAAAGAAGGAATAAAGATGGGCTTACAGAAAAGGAGTTTCTTGAACAATATAATCCGGGACACTATGAAAGACCTAGTGTTACGGTTGATATGCTTCTTTTTGGCATAAGCAGGGATTTAAAATGTCTTAAAGTACTGCTTATAAAGCGTAATAATCATCCATATATAGATTGTTATGCACTTCCGGGAGGTTTTGTTAATATAACAGAATCAGCGTATACGGCGGCGTGCAGAGAGCTTGAAGAAGAAACAGGACTTAAAGATATATATATGGAACAGCTCTATACAATGAGCCAGCCGGACAGAGATCCAAGAATGAGGGTTATAGATATAGCGTATATGACACTTATTCCGATTGATGGAATTAAGCCACAGGCTGGAGATGATGCGAGTGAGGCGTTATGGTTTGACATAACATTTAATGATGAGATAGTGACATTTGCTAATAAAGAGAAAAATATTACGATTAAATATTCACTTAAGGAAAAGATATTTAAAAATGGCTGCATCAGCGTGAAGAGTTACATTCCTGAACTTATAAGTTATGAGGCGTTAGCATTTGACCACGCCCAGATTATCATAGAGGGGCTTATGAGATTAAGGAATAAGACACAATATAGTGATGTTGCATTTAATCTTATGCCTAAGGAATTCACACTTCCGGATTTGCAGAGAGTGTACGAGATTATACTTGGAAAGCAGTTGTATAAGACAAGTTTTAAAAGAAGTATAAATGATAAAATAAAGGCCGTTAATAAAAAAGGCGTATCAATAACAGGCAATAAATTATCAGAGTTATATGTATACAGTAATGAAAGTCAGGAGTAAGTGCAACAGCACAGGAACGGAGGATTACTTATGAAATTAAATCCAATTATAGTAAGTCTTTTGGAAACTGATATGTACAAGTTCAGTATGGGACAGGCAATTTACCACCAGTTCTCTGATTATAAGACAACCTGGACATTTAAGTGCAGGAATAAAGATGTACATTTTACCGAAGAGATGGTAGAAGAAATCAGAGAGCAGATAAAGCATTTCTGTACTTTAAGATTTACAGAGGACGAGCTTGATTATCTTGAAAATGTTAAGTGGATGAAAGGAAGTTATGTTGATTTCTTAAGATTATGGCAGGCAAGATATGCTGATTTTAAGATTACAACTGATGCAGAATGTGGACTTAGTATAGAAACTTTTGGAACGTGGCTTAATACTTCATTATATGAGATACCAACACTTGCCATTGTCAATGAAGTGTATTTCAGAATGGCATATAATTATGATGAACTTCTTAAGAGCTTTAAGGAAAGATTAAGTGCCAAGGTTGCGGCACTTGAGGCTGATGAGGCAGATGAAGCACAAGGGAAGAATGTATACAGGCTTGGAAGCTTCAGCGAATTCGGACTTAGAAGAAGATTATCATCAGAGGCACAGGAACTGGCAGTTAAGACACTTGCAGAGGCTGACTATAAGGGTAATTCTTTATTCGTAGGAACAAGTAATGTATATCTTGCTAAGAAATATAATCTTACGCCTGTTGGAACAATGGCACACGAGTGGATAATGTGTACAGGACAGGGCAACCATAAGCACAATCCGGCATATTCTAACTGGTATGCACTTGATGCCTGGGTAAGGGAATATGGAATTCTTAATGGTATTGCACTTACAGATGCGATAACAACAGACTGCTTCTTAAAGGATTTCCAGCTTACTTATGCAACACTTTTTGGAGGTGTAAGACATGACAGCGGCGACCCATACGAATGGGGAGATAAGATGATTAAGCATTATGAGAGTCTGGGGATAGATGCTGCTAATAAGACATTATTATTCAGTGACAGCCTTGACTTTGACAGGGCTGACAAGCTTTACAGATACTTTAATGCAAAAGCTAAGGTTGCATTTGGAATAGGAACATATATAAGTAATGATACAGATGTTCCGGCACTTAATATAGTAATGAAGACTACTAAATGTAATGGAATGGACGTTGCTAAGATTTCAGATAATCCGGGAAAGGGTATGTGCAAAAATCCAGAATATGTTGAATATCTCCAAAGATGCATAGACTGGAGAATGAATAACGACAGATAATAAGGCAGGTAACTGCAAATAAACATAAGAGAGAGGAAATATATGCAGTATACACTTAGTAATGATAATTTTGAGGTGATTGTAGATAGTAAGGGCTGTGAGATAGTATCAGTTATTAGAAAGAGCGATAATAAGCAGTATATATGGTCTGGACAGCCAGACATATGGAAAAGACATACACCAGTATTATTCCCGCTGGTTGGAAGGTATAAGAACGATACTTCAATATACGAGGGAAAAGAATATCATATGACACAGCATGGTTTTGCAAGAGATATGGAGTTTAGTCTTGTTATGAAGGATAATAGTGCCGTGGTTATGAAACTGGAGTCTGATGAGAACACTAAAGCTGTATATCCTTTTGACTTTGAGTTAAAGATAACACACAGACTGGCAGATAATAATGTCATAACTATATGGGAAGTTGTGAATAAGGATAATAAAGAGATGTATTTCAGCATTGGTGGACATCCAGCTTTTGTGTGTGGTGAAAATGCCATTGGAGCACAGGTAAGATTCGAAACCAAAGAGAATGGAATACAATACCATTTGTTATCAAAGGATGGACTTGTACAGCCAGATATCCACTATATGCCAATCACTAATAAAAATGTGACATTGACAGAGAATTTCTTTGATAATGATGCTTATATTATTGAGAACAGCGATATAAAATGTGTAAGCCTTTGTAAAGATTGCAAACCGGTTGTTGAGGTTATATTTGATACGCCGGTATTTGGATTGTGGTCATCAGCAGGAAAAGGAGTACCTTTTGTGTGCATAGAGCCTTGGTATGGACGTGCTGATGCAGTAGATTTTAACTGCAGGCTTACAGACAGGGAATGGGGCAATAAGCTTGCAGTTGGGAAAGTGTTCAGTGGTGGTTATAAGATGAGGTTTATGTAACTTTTAATCATTTAATTGTCGTCCGGTACTATCCATATGGAAGTTATCTTTTAAGATAAGCTGTGATATAGGAACAATCTCATACCCTTGCTGTTCAAGATTAGTAAGGACGGTATCGAGTGCATCAGCCGTGAATTTAGCACCGTTGTGCATAAGAATTATAGAGCCGTTGCCAAGTGCTTTGTGCGTGGTGACGGTTTTTATAATGTTTTCAACGCCGTAGTCCTTCCAGTCAAGAGAGTCAACGTCCCATTGTATAGGATAGTGGTTACAGCCATATATAGTATTAATTAGTTCAGAATTATAATCACCATAAGGAGGGCGGAACAGGAAACAGTTGTATCCTGTGAGTTCTTCTATTTTCTGGTGTACAGACATAATTTCCTCTTTCTGCGAGGCAGTATCAAGCTTACTCATCTGTTTGTGGTTCTCGCTGTGATTTCCAAGGTCATGGCCGCGGCTGTATATTTCTTTAACCATATCAGGATAAGTTGATACCCAGCCTCCCGTCATAAAAAATGTAGTCTTTACATTATGTTTATCTAAAACGTCCAGTATCTGGATAGTATCGTCAGCACCCCACGCAGCATCAAAAGATATCGAAATCTGTTTCTTGTCAGTCTGCACGCAGTATATTGGCAGTGCTTTTTTTCCTGCCTGACAATCACCAGTTATATTACCTCCGCCAATTCCATTAATAACAGCCGAACTATTGGCATATGCACCGTGTTGTGTGAATATTGTCGTGTATATGTAGAAAAAAGTTGCAAGACTAAGAAGTATTATGGAAAGTAATACTGATAATTTGTAATGGCTGATCTTCATTGTAATCCTCATTTCTGTATGATACAGGCACTTATTGTTGGAATATTATATGTTAAAGTCAAAGTTAATATGACGGTTTACATTATTAGTTTTTGATAAAACAATGTATACAAGATAAAGGTAAATGTAGTATATTATCTGTATTGGCGTATTAGTTCAGGGTGCGTAAAATGTGCACTGGTGAATATTAATATAATAACGTTTATGCTTATCATTTAATCAGGAAAGGAACAGAGTGATATGGGAAAGTATACCAAGCAGGACATATTCAGAATGGTTGAGGAAGAAGATGTTGAATTTATCAGACTTCAGTTTACTGATATGTTCGGAGTTTTAAAAAATGTAGCTATTACATCAAGCCAGTTAGGAAAAGCACTTGATAATAAATGTATGTTTGATGGTTCTTCAGTAGAAGGATTTGTAAGAATTGAAGAGTCGGATATGTATCTTTATCCGGACTATGATACATTTGAGATATTCCCATGGAGACCACAGCAGGGCAAAGTTGCAAGGCTTATATGCGATGTGTATACACCTGATGGCAAGCCATTTGAAGGTGATCCACGCTGGATTCTTAAGAAAGTAATTAAAGAAGCTAATGATATGGGATATGTATTCGAGGTAGGGCCTGAATGTGAATTCTTCCTGTTCCACACAGATGATAACGGATTGCCAACAACACTTTCACACGAGAAAGCTGGATATTTTGATTTAGGTCCAACAGATTTAGGTGAAAATGTAAGACGTGATATGGTGCTTACACTTGAAGATATGGGCTTTGAAATAGAAGCTTCACATCACGAGGTTGCACCAGCACAGCACGAGATTGATTTTAAATATGATGAGGCATTAAAGACAGCCGATAATATAATGACATTTAAGCTTACAGTGAAGACTATAGCTAAAAGACACGGACTTTATGCAACATTTATGCCAAAGCCAAAGTATGGAATTAATGGCTCAGGTATGCACGTTAATATGTCACTTGCAAAGGATGGAAAGAATATATTTGCAGATGAGAATGACGCACTTGGTTTGTCAGAGGATGCATATCATTTTATAGCAGGACTTATGAAGCACGCAAAGGGTATGGCGGCACTTACTAATCCATTAGTCAATTCTTATAAGAGATTAGTTCCTGGTTATGAAGCACCTGTATATATTGCGTGGTCAGCAACTAACAGAAGTCCGCTTATAAGAATTCCGGCTTCAAGAGGACAGGGTACAAGAGTTGAATTAAGAAATCCAGACCCATCAGCTAATCCATATCTTGTACTTGCAACCTGCCTTGCGGCTGGTCTTGATGGAATTAAGAATAAACTTGAGGTTCCAGCAAGTGTTGACTGTAATATATTTGAGATGACAGATGAAGAAAGAAAGCAGGCAGCTATAGAGGTGCTTCCTGAAAGTCTTTATGATGCTGTCAGATATCTTAACGAGGATAAGTTCATATGTGATGTATTAGGAGAACATATTACATCTAAGTACACAGAGGCCAAGTTAAGAGAATGGAACGATTACAAGACACAGGTTACCCAGTGGGAACTTGATGAATACCTTTACAAATTTTAAAAACTGACTGTGATAAGAGGTTAGAATATGTCTACATTAATAGTTGCGTTTCCGAAAATAGAGGAGGCCAAGGCGGTTCGCAGTCTTTTAGTAAGAAGAGGTTATGATGTGGCAGTTCCCTGTACAAGCGGTGCTCAGGCTATCAATCAGGCAGATAATCTGTCAGACGGAATTATAATATGTGGTTATAAGCTGTCTGATAATATGTTGTATTCAGAACTATACGAATACAAGCCAAAGAGTTTTGAAATACTGCTTGTCGCGTCGCAGAATTTGTGGGAGGAATGTCACGACAGCAATGTTGTATGCGTTGCCATGCCGATTAAAGTTAATGATTTATTATCTACAATTGAGATTATGCAGCAATCGCAGATTCGCCGCAGAAGAAAAGCTAGAACCACGCCAAGGCAGAGAAGCCCTGAGGAACAAAAGATAATAGATACTGCAAAGCATATGCTTATGGAAAAGAATAATATGACTGAGCAGGAAGCATTCCGTTATATACAAAAATGCAGTATGGACAGCGGTAATACTATGGTAGAATCGGCGACTATGGTTATGAGTATATTTACGGATGCGTAAAATAATCGTATAAAGGCAGAGGCTAATATGTTAATAGAATATAGCAAATGGAGGAATATATGGTATTTACAAAAATGCACGGAGCAGGCAATGATTATGTATATGTTGACTGCACTAAAGAAGAATTAGATAATCCAAGTGAGGTTGCAATTAAGGTAAGTGACAGACATACAGGAATAGGCTCGGACGGACTTATCCTTATAAAGTCATCAGATAAGGCTGATTTCTTTATGGAAATGTACAATGCTGACGGCTCACAGGGAAAGATGTGCGGCAATGGCATACGTTGTGTCGGAAAGTATGTATATGATAATGGTCTTACAGATAAGACAACAGTAAAGATTGATACACTTGCTGGTATAAAGATACTCGAATTAAATATAGGTACAGACGGAAAGGTCGCAACAGCAAAGGTTAATATGGGATGTCCGGTTCTTGAAGCCGCAGATATTCCGATGGATATAAGTGCATTAAAGGATTATAAAGCTGTATACAAGGATATACTTTCTAACGCCAAGGATACAGGACTTAGCAAAGTTGCAGTAAAGGCACTTAGTGAAGTAACCAACGCCGTTGTAGCAGAAAAGATAGAAGTTAATGGCGGTATATATGAGATAACAGGCGTGTCAATGGGTAATCCACACGGAATAGTGTATCTTGATAAAGATATTGATATAAAGAAGTTTGCAATTGAACAAATCGGACCTCATTTTGAAAGCCATATGGCATTTCCAGAAAGAGTTAATACCGAATTTATTCAGGTAGTTGATAGAAAAAATCTTAATATGAGAGTATGGGAGAGAGGTTCAGGGGAAACCCTTGCATGTGGTACTGGTGCCTGTGCAAGCCTTGTGGCGACAGTGCTTAATGGAATGTGTGATATTGATGCAACACTTCATCTTCTTGGCGGAGACCTTAATATAAGCTGGGATACAGAGTCGGGAAATGTGTATATGGAAGGTCCTGCAACAACAGTATTTACAGGTACAATAGAAATTTAGCAGATATTTAAGGAAGTGAGGAAAAGTATATGGATATGAAGGATTTTTTAAATGTTCTAGCTTCTAAAGAGCCGGTTCCTGGAGGAGGGGGAGCCTGCGGATATGTAGCAGCAGTAGGAATGGCATTGGGCAATATGGTGCTTTCTTTGACAACAGGAAAGAAAAAATATGCAGAATATCAGGAAGAAATTGAAGAACTTATTGTTAAAGCTGGGGACATTACTAACAGATTGTATGAGTGTATGGATAAGGATGCCAAGGCATTTAAGCCGTTATCAGAAGCTTACGGACTTCCTAAGGATACAGAAGAACAGTTAGAGCACCGTAATAAGGTTATGGAAAATGCTTTGCTTATTGCAAGTGAAGCTCCTCTTTCTATGATGGAGCTTATAGTTGAGGCAATAAAGCTTATTGACAGAATATCGGTTATTGGAAGCAGGCTTGCAATCAGTGATGCAGGTGTTGGTGTACAGATGTGCAAGGCGGCTCTTAACGGAGCTTCATTAAATGTGTATATCAATACAAAGCTTATGAAAAATATTGATGTTGCAGAAGATATGAATACTAAAGCTGACGAGCTTGTAATTACAGGCAATGAACTTGCTGATAAAGTATATGACAGGGTTATGGATTGCGTACATCCATAATAATCAAAAAGATATTGACATTGTAGTTATATAAAAATACCAGGATAACAATACATACAGTCAGAATAATGGAGGTATTATCTAATGGAAATATTAAAAGGACTGCCAGTTGCTAATTCTATTAATGAGCAGCTTATAGAAGATATTAAGAATATAGATGGGGAACTTCCACATCTTGCAATAATAAGAGTTGGTGAAAGACCGGATGATTGTTCATATGAACGTGGAGCAGTAAAGAAAATGGATAAAGTAGGCGTAAGATGTACAACATATACATTTGCGGCAGATATATCTAATGATGAATTTCAGAAGGAATTCGACCGGATTAACAATAATCCCGACATAGATGGAATTCTTCTCTTAAGACCATTGCCAAAGCATATTGATGAGAAGGCTGTCGAGAACAGAATAGACCCAAGAAAAGACCTTGATGGAATATCACCGGTTAATCTTGCTAAGGTATATGCAGGAGATGAAACAGGATATGCACCTTGTACAGCAGAGGCTGTTATAGAGATGCTAGATTATGCAGGTGTAGATATTAAAGGCAGGAGAGTTACAGTAGTTGGAAGAAGCCTTGTTATTGGTAAGCCTGTAGCTATGCTTCTTATGAAAAGAAATGCAACAGTTACAGTTGTACATACAAAGACAGTCGATATGGCGGCGACCTGTAAGCATGCAGAGATACTTGTCGCAGCGGCAGGCTCAGCTAAGATGATAAAGCCCGAATATGTTGCAGATGGAGCTGTTGTTATTGATGTTGGAATAAATGTTGATGAGGAAGGAAAGCTCTGCGGTGATGTTGATTTTGAAGCAATAGAGAATATTGCCTCAATTGCAACTCCAGTACCGGGTGGTGTTGGCTCAGTTACAACATCTGTACTTGCCAAGCATTTAGTGAAAGCTGCACATATGAGATAATGATTATTAAGCTTCAGTTATAAATTAACATACACTAGCAGATAGTTAATATTTATTAAGGTATTAATGAACTTATAGGATAAAATGTGTTGATAGAAACCGCCGCCAGCCTTTAATTTCAAGGGCCGACGGCGGTTTAATCTTTATATTAATGTGTCTGTAAAAATGTTATAACAAGTTCTACAATAAATACTGATGCACAGCTTAACATTGCAACCTGAAAAAGGCTTTTTCCAATCCACGCAAGCACGATGGCTATTACAAAAGCGATAGCAGCTGATATTATACTGGAGGTTGCAGATAATATCGCTGGAAAAGTCATAATAGCAAGTGTTACATAAGGCACATAGTAAAGAAATGATTTAACTGTGATATTTTTAATCTCTTTTCGTATCAGTGTAAGAGGGAGAACTCTTACAAGATATGTTACAAGAGCCATAATTAATATGTATATGTATGTATTATGTGTAGGCATAAATAATCTCCCAATTCTATATAGGTAATATGTTTCTTAAGTATTATTAGTAGTATTAGTGTTATCGGCACTGCCGGCATTCTCATCCTTCACAGGAAAAAGAATTGCTGCCGCAAGTGAAATGACAACTGTTAATATAATAATTCGGGTTCCAGAGGAAATGCTGCTTATAACAGGAGCATAGCTGAATATACAGCTTATAATCATTGATATTGCGACAACTCCTGCAATTATGTGATTTTTTCTTGCAGGTGGAATTATTATTGCAATGAACATTCCGTATAATCCGACACTTAAAGCACTTACAATATTAGCTGGAAGTATATTTCCAAACAGCACGCCAAAGTATGTTCCAAGAACCCATGCGGGTGAGGCTACAAGAACCATTCCGTACATATATGCGGGGTTGAGTTTTTCAGGAACAGATACTGTCAGTCCGAATATCTCATCAGTAACGAACAATCCCATAATAAGTCTGTGAAAAAATGGCATTTTATTATCTAATTTCTGGCTTAAGGCACACGACATAAGAAAATATCGTGCATTAATTATAAGTTCCATAACAGCAATCTCTGTATATGCAGCAAGTGCTGCAATAAGTGTAAAGCCGGCAAACTCACCAGCAGAAGCGTGGCATGTTATGCTTGCAAGGGCAGCCTGTAAGGCGGTCAGTCCTGCATTCTTAGCGGCAATTCCCAATGTAAAAGAAACAGCAAGGTAGCCAAGTGCTATAGGCATACCGTTGTGAATTCCTTTTTTTAACCAATAAGAGGTTGAATTATTCATATATTCTCCAATCTTGCAAAATAATATAAAAATTGCAATAGACATTAAAGCTTATGCAAACCATTATGATACAACAAATGCTATATTTTTACAATGTTTTCATCTGGTGCAATGTCAAAAGTTTAACAAATATACAAAAATAGATATGCTATTTTAATAAAAGTATTTAAAAATCGACTTAAATTTGTGAATATATTACAAAAATATTATCGGAAATTTATAAAGTTTTGATAATTGATTATAAACCGGTATACTGGTATACTGCAAGTGTCAAAGGAAATGACAAATAAGTAACAAACAGGAAAATTTAACAAGTATCTAAAAAGCTAACAAGTAAACAAAATATTTAATTCACAGGAGGATTTAATTATGAACACAACATTTGCTTTAGGAAACGGATTAAAGGTAATCGATCTTACAAAGCCATTAGACCCAAAGACAGAGTCAAGAAGATGTCACCTTATCAGATATAACACAGGTGGACCAATTCCTGATTTTCACACAGCAATGGATCTTACAAGCCACTTAGGAACACATTGCGAGTGTCCTTATCATCACGATGACAACTGGCCATCAGTTGCTGAACTTCCACTTACAACATTTATGGGAAGAGCAATATATGTTGACTTCAAGGATACACTTCCTCACAGAAAGCACATCAGTGCGGCAGACCTTGACAAGGCAACAGAAGGCTGGGTAAAGGAAGGTGATATTCTTATCATCGATTCATCTTACAAGCTTGACCCATTCACACCTGATACTAATACAGACAAGGATCAGAGATTATTAGTAAATGGTGAGACAGCACAGTGGTGTGTAGACCACAAGATTAAGTGCGTAGGCTTTGGTGATGGTGTTTCAATTGAGAACTGCAACGAAGACGTTAAGCCTTTCCACGATATCTGTATGGCAGAGAACATCGTATTCCTTGAAGTATTAAAGAACCTTGATAAACTTTCACAGGATACATTCTTTATGTCATACTCACCACTTCCAATATATGGCTTGGATTCTTGCCCAATCAGAGCTTATGCTATTGAAGGTCTTGCAGAATTCACCCGCTAATCAGTGGAAAATGTATTTAACATAATATAATATGCTGGCGGTCTTAAGGGCTGCCGGCAGCAATAGAAATGAAAAAAATATTTATTACGGCAATAGCAAAAATAATAAATAAAGAAAAATATTTATTACGGTAATAATAAACAGATAAAAGAAGAATATTTTAAGAAGAAATAATATTTAAGATAACAAAAATGTGAAGAAATGGAGGCATACTATGAAGATAGCGGTACTTGGAGCTGGTGCCATGGGTTCTATATATGGTGGACATCTTTCTACTAACAATGATGTATATATGATTGATAAGAAGGCAGAACTTGTAGATAAGATTAATGCAGACGGATTAAAGTTATTTGAGAATGATACAGATGTAATATATCACCCAGCAGCATTACTTAGTAGTGAAGGAATAGGTGAAGTAGATTTAGTAATTATATTTGTTAAGGCTTTATATTCAAGAGCAGCACTTATGGAGAATAAGGGAATAATCGGAGATAACACATATGTAATGACTCTTCAGAATGGTGCAGGCCACGAAGACATTATCTTGGAATTTGTTCCTAAGGAAAGAATTATCATAGGTACAACAGAAGATAATGGAGCAATCCTTGGTGATGGATATGTAAGAAGAGGCGGCAAGGGCAAGACCAATATCGGTATGCTTGTTGAAGATTCACAGCATATGCTTGATAAAGTTAAGGTCTGTCTTGACTCTTGTGGATTTGATACACACATTTATGATAATATCCAGCAGCTTATATGGGACAAGCTGTTTACTAATGTTTCACTTAGTGCTCTTACAGGAGTTCTTCAGGTTCCAATCGGATTTATCGCAACAGATGAATATGCATGGAATATGACAGTTACTCTTATAAAAGAGGCAATGCAGGTAGCTAAAGCTATGGGGCTTGAGTTTGATGAAGAAGAGATGATTGAACGTGTAAGAAATACATCTCTTAATTCTCCAGAAGGAAGAACATCTATATATGCAGACCTTAAGGCAGGAAGGCTTACGGAGGTTAATACAATTAGTGGTGCGGTAGTTAAAGCTGGTGACAGATTGGGAGTTCCGGTTCCGTCACATAAGATGATTGTTAATATGATTCACTCAATGGAGAACAAAAGCAAGAATAATGTAGAATAAAATATAAATGTATATATTATAGAATTTCATATTTATATATAGAAGGGAGTTTTGTTATGATATTTTCATCAATTCATACAAAGGATGATTTTAAGAATTATCCAGCAGCAGTACAAAGAGCAATAGAATATTTAAAGAGCAATGATTTTACTAAAATGGAAACAGGCGTATATGAGATAGAAGGAAAACTTATGTATGCACAGGTATTCGATGCTGAAACAGAACCATTGGAGGCAAGAAAGCCGGAATACCACGAGAAGTATCTTGATGTACAGTTCCTTGTAACAGGAAGGGAAAAGTTAGGCTTCACACCAGATACAGGTAACTACGAAGTGGCAGAAAGATATGATGAGAGAGATCTTATATTTGTTAAAGATGTAGAAAATGAAGGCTTTATCACATCAACACCTGGCTGTTTCTGTGTATTCTTCCCTACAGATATTCACAGACCACAGGTTGCAGATGGAGAGCCTATGAAGGTAAGAAAAGTTGTAGTTAAAGTAAGTGTAGAACTTTTAAAGTAATTCACTTGTATGCAAAAGCATAAGAATGGAGGATTTTATGGGTAAAAAATTGATGGCATTATTATTATGCGTATGTTTAATGGCCAGCTTTACACTTACAGGATGCGGAAGTAAAAGTGCAGATGGTCAGGAAGTTAAGATTATCAGAGTAGCATTTAACCAGAATGAAAATCACCCACAGTATAAAGCTATGAAGGAGCTTGGTGAGAAGTTCGAGAAAGCTACTAATGGCAGATACAAAATGACTATATATGCTAACGGTGTACTTGGTGAGCAGGGTTCTATGGCAGAATTCATCAGAACTGGAGCACTTGATATGGCTATAGTACCATGTTCAGTTCCAGAAGGATATGATTCTAACTTTGCTATTGTCGGTGCACCTTATCTTTATCAGGATATGGATCATTTAAGAAGAGCAACAGAATCAGGGGTATTTACAGACCTTTTCAAGTCAACAAGAAAGTACAATTTTGAAGTCCTTACAATATATACAGCAGGTGAAAGAAATATATATGCTGACAAGCCTATCAACTCAGCAGATGATCTTAAGGGTATGATTGTAAGAGTAAATGATAGTACAACATATCTTAATATGGTTAAGTATATGGGTGGTACAGGTACAGCAATGTCACAGTCAGAAGTGTATACAGCACTTCAGCAGGGTGTAATTGATGCAGGTGAGAACAGTGAGCTTGTATATTCAGATTTCAAGCATTATGAAGTAGCTAAATATTACTCATATACAAGACATATTGTTCACCCTGATGTAGTTGTAGCAAGTACTAATTTCCTTGACAGCATGTCAGAAGAAGACAGAGCAATATTTGATAAGCTTGTAATGGAATCAACAGAATATGAATTTGATACATTTAAGGAAGCTGTTGAGGCAGGTAAGAAAGAAGCAGAAGAACACGGTGCAATCTTTGTGTATCCGGATACTAACGAATTCAGGGAAAAATGCCAGCCATTACTTGATAGTATTGCTAACCAGTCAGATATGACAAAGGATATTTATAATAAAGTAGAAGCTTTAAGAGAGGAGAATTAATATGAAGACAGTAAAAAATATATTAGATAAAGTAACTTCGTATGCAAGTGTATTCATATTTATAATGATGGTACTTATGGTAACTTATCAGGTTGTTGCCAGATACATTTTCTCAGCTCCAAGCAGTGTAACAGAAATACTTACAAGATATTCATTTGTATGGTTAATAATCATATCTGCAACATATATGTTTGGACAGAGAGAGCACATTAATATTGCAGTAGTAAAAGATAAGCTTCCTAAGAAAGCTAAGAGAATCGTCAATATAATAATTGAATGTGTAACAATCGCATTTGCTGGTCTTATAATGGTATTTGGTGGTTTTAAGATTACACATATGAACTTCGTACAGTTTGACTCAATCTTGCATATTCCAACAGGTATTATATATTCAATTATTCCAATATGCGGTGTGATAATTATCTTTTACAGCATATACAATATCGGACTTGAACTTAAAAAAGATGAAGCATAAAGGTACGCAATGCACATAAGTGCATAGAAATGAGAGGTATATATGAGTATAGCATTACAGGTAGCCTTAGTAATGGTTACAATACTGGTTGTACTGCTTGTTATCGGCGCTCCAATCGGTGTAGCAATTGGTATGTCATCAGCAGTATCAATGATATGTATGATTCCAGCAGATGTTTCATTTGCAACTTCTGCTCAGAGAATATTTGCGGGTTCTAATTCATTCTCGCTTATAGCAATTCCATTCTTCATTCTTGCAGGTAATATAATGAATAATGGTGGTATAGCAACAAGACTTGTTAATTGTGCCAAGGTAATCAGTGGACGTATGCCAGGTGCACTTGCACAGTCAAATGTAGTAGCTAATATGTTATTCGGAGCTATATCAGGTTCTGGTGCAGCAGCAGCCGCTGCTATGGGTGGTACAATCGGACCACTTGAAGAAAAAGAAGGATATGACAAGAACTACAGTACAGCAGTAAACGTAGCATCTGCTCCAGTAGGTATGTTAATTCCACCAAGTAATACAATGATCGTATATTCAAGCGTTGCAGGAAGCGTATCAATCGCAGCACTCTTTATGGCAGGTTATATTCCAGGTCTTCTCTGGGGTGGTGCAGTTATGATACTTGCAGGAATTATGGCTAAAAAGCGTGGTTATCAGGCAGAGCATAGAGTTCCAGTTAATGTTGCTCTTAAGACATTCTGGCAGGCAATCCCAAGCCTTTTACTTATCGTAATCGTAATCGGAGGTATCCTTGGAGGTATCTTCACAGCAACAGAAGGTTCTGCTATCGCAGTAGTATATGCAACAGTATTATCACTTATATATAAGGCTTTCAAGATTAAAGACATTCCAAGAATTGTTCTTGAAGCAGCTAAGACAACAGGCATCATTACATTTATGATCGGACTTTCATCAATTATGTCATGGGCTATGGCATTTACAGGAATTCCAGATATGATAGCAAATGCAATACTTGGTCTTACAACTAATAAGTATCTTATCTTACTTCTTATCAACGTATTATTACTTGTAGTTGGTACATTTATGGATGTAACACCAGCGATACTTATCTTTACACCAATTTTATTACCAATCTGTAAGTCATTCGGAATGGATCCAATTCACTTTGGTATCTTACTCTGCTTTAACTTATCAATTGGTACAATAACACCACCTGTAGGAACAATCCTCTTTACAGGCTGCAGGGTTGGTAGAACTACAATCGAAAGCGTAATAAAGACATTGCTTCCATACTTTGCAATAATACTTATTGCTCTCTTGCTTGTAACTTATATACCAATGCTTTCAATGTTCCTTCCTAAGGTACTTGGACTTGTATAAATAAAGGTATATAGATAAGAAAAGGTGATATTAACTGATAAAGAACAGCACTATTAATAACGATAAAATGTGGATATACACCACATTTATATAAACTTTTTTCCTAATATTATGTATGGAAACCGTATTGGTCATATGGCTGATACGGTTTCTTTTTACCATGAATTATGGTATGCTGTTAATAATAATTGTTATGGAGGGAGCATATGCCATTTACACATTTACACGTCCATACAGAGTATTCACTTCTGGACGGTTCAAGTAAAATAAAAGAGATAACTAAAAGAGCGGCAGAGCTTGGAATGGATAGTCTTGCGATAACAGACCATGGTGTTATGTACGGAGTTATTGATTTCTACAGGGCTGCAAAGGATGCAGGAATAAAGCCTATTCTTGGTTGTGAGGTGTATGTTGCTCCGGGTTCAAGATTTGATAAGGAAGCAGGAACAGGTGATGATAAATATAACCACCTTGTTCTGTTAGCAGAGAATAACAAGGGTTACCAGAACCTGATGAAGATTGTATCAAGGGGCTTTACAGAAGGTTTTTATTATAAGCCAAGAGTTGATAAAGAAGTATTAAGGGAATTCAGTGAGGGCATAATCGCATCAAGTGCCTGCCTTGCAGGTGAAGTTCAAAGATACCTTACAAGAGGAATGTATGAGGAGGCTAAAAGGGTAGCACTGGAATATCAGGACATATTTGGCAAGGGCAATTTCTTCCTTGAATTACAGGACCACGGAATTGCAGAACAGCATTATGTCAATCCACAGCTTTTAAGAATGTCTGAGGAGACAGGAATTGAGCTTATATGTACTAATGATGTGCATTATACCTATGCAGACGATGCAGATGCACACGATATACTGCTCTGTATACAGACAGGAAAGAAAGTTACAGATGAGAACAGAATGAGATATACAGGCGGACAGTATTATCTTAAATCACCGGAAGAAATGTCCGATTTATTCAAATATGCACCGCAGGCAATCGCTAATACAGAAAAGATTGCACAAAGATGTAATGTAGAGATAGAATTCGGAGTTACCAAGCTCCCCAAATTTGCAGTGCCAGAGGGCTATACATCCTGGACATATCTTAATTATCTGTGTTACGAGGGACTTAAGAAAAGATATCCAAATCAGGCGGCAAATATATCTGTTGAGGATTTTGTCAGAAAGGCAGAGGAGGAAGCAGTTGAGGATAGAAAAGATGTAGTTATTAAGATTGCCAGGGATACTAATAATATATTTGAAAGATTGGCATATGAACTTTCAGTCATATATTCAATGGGATATGTAGATTATTTCCTTATTGTATGGGATTACATTAATTATGCTAAAAGGCACGATATACCGGTCGGTCCGGGAAGAGGTTCAGCGGCAGGAAGCATAGTATCTTACTGCCTTGAGATTACAGACCTTGACCCTATTAAATACAGCCTTATCTTTGAGCGTTTCTTAAATCCTGAACGTGTATCTATGCCCGATATTGACGTGGATTTCTGTTATGAGAGAAGACAGGAAGTAATAGATTATGTAGTTGCCAAGTATGGTAAGGATTGTGTATCACAGATTGTTACATTTGGTACTATGGCAGCCAGGGCTGTTATAAAGGACGTTGGAAGAGTGTTAGACCTTCCATATGCTATGGTTGATAATATTGCCAAGATGGTTCCAAGAGAGATTGGAATTACAATAGATAAAGCAATTAAAGAAAATCCAGACCTTAGAAATGAATATGAGAACAATGAGGCTGTAAGAGATTTAATTGATAAGAGTAAAAGGCTTGAGGGACTTCCACGGCACGCTTCTATGCACGCCGCCGGAGTTCTTATATGTGGAAAGCCGGTAGAAGATTATGTTCCGTTATCAACTGGATCTGACGGTGCAGTAGTTGCCCAGTTTGTAATGACAACGCTTGAAGAATTAGGACTTCTAAAAATGGATTTCCTTGGTCTTAGAACACTTACAGTTATTAAAGATGCAGAAAATCTTATTAAAATGCACAATAAGGACTTCTCTATAGATAAGATTGACTATACTGATAAAGGGGTATTTGATGCGATAAGTACAGGAAGATGTGATGGTATATTCCAGCTTGAAAGTGCAGGAATGAAGTCATTTATGAAGGAATTAAAACCTAGCAATCTGGAAGATCTGATAGCGGGTATATCATTATACAGACCAGGTCCTATGGACTTTATTCCACAGTATATAGAAGGTAAGAATAACCAGCAAAATGTTACTTATGCCTGCCCACAGTTAGAACCAATTCTTAAACCAACCTATGGCTGTATTGTGTATCAGGAACAGGTTATGCAGATTGTACGAGATCTTGCTGGATATTCGTGGGGACGAAGTGACCTTGTCCGTAGAGCGATGTCTAAGAAAAAAGCATATGTTATGGAGCAGGAGCGTAAGAATTTCATATATGGCAATCCAGAAGAAGGCGTTAAGGGCTGTGTTAATAATGGTATAGATGAGACGGTTGCAGGAAAGATATATGATGATATGATTGATTTTGCAAAGTATGCCTTCAATAAATCCCACGCTGCCTGCTATGCAGTTGTATCGTTCCAGACAGCATTTTTAAAGACATATTATCCAGTAGAATTTATGGCGGCACTTATGACATCAGTAATTGATAATACATCAAAGGTAGCGGGATATATATACGCCTGTAAGCAGATGAATATCAATATTCTTCCACCAGATGTTAACGAGTCGCAGATGGAATTCTCAGTAGATAATGGTGGCATACGTTTTGCAATGGCAGGAATTAAGTCACTTGGAAGACCGACAATCAATGCAATTATAAATGAAAGAACAAGTAATGGTACTTTCACATCAATGCAGGATTTTATTAATCGTATGTCAGATGCACTTAATAAAAGGGCAGTAGAGAATTTTATTAAGGCGGGAGCATTTGATACCTTTGGTAACAAGAGGCGTGCGATGATGCTTGTGGCAGACAGTATGCTTGATAATGCGGTTAAGCAGAAGAAAGATTCGATGTCTGGACAGATGTCACTGTTTGATTTTGTCGGCGAGGAAGAAAAGAAAGATTATGAGATAAAAGTTCCGGATGTTACGGAATACACTAAGGAAGAACTGCTTGGTTACGAGAAAGAAATTCTTGGTGTATATGTAAGCGGACATCCTCTTGATGAATACACTGGAATGGTGAAGAAATATATAACCAATGTAACAACAGATTTTGAGATAGATGATGAGACAGGCGAAACTAAGGTAAGAGATGGCAATACTGCTACGATTGGCGGAATGATAATGAATAAAAGCGTTAAGACAACCAAGAACGGACAGCTTATGGCATATCTTACAATTGAGGATCTTGTTGGAACTGTTGAGGTAATCGTATTTCCGAGGAACTTTCTTATTAACCGGCCAGTTATAGATACAGCAGATAAGGTGTTTGTTACAGGAAGGGTTCAGGCAAATGCAGATGAGAATGCAAGGCTTATATGTGATAAGGTTATAGATTTTAATACTGTTCCAAGAAAGCTCTGGATAAGATTTGAGAGTGAAGAAGAATACCAGTCAAAGCAGAGTGAGCTTAATGATATTCTTTACAATTCAGATGGAAAAGATTCTGTTATTATATATTGCACTAAAGAGAATAAAAGGATTGCCCTTCCTGCAAGCAGGACTGTACAGGTTAATTCAGAACTTCTTATGAAGCTTAAGGGTCTGTATGGAGATAAAAATGTTACGACAACATAAAATAATTGTATAAAAATATAGAATAAAAATTTAGATAAAAATTATCTAAAATAATATATCTTTTTAAAGATTTGTGGTACTATTAAAAAAGGTTAAACTATTTAGACAATTATAAAGCTGTAAGTGTTATAAAGGTTGTATCTGTTGACAGAGAATACTTTGTTACTTACAAGATATTTATATGGTGAATGTCATAGACTTTAGATGAAAGGGGAAATTATTTATGGCTAAAGAAATTAAAACAATCGGTGTATTAACAAGCGGTGGAGATGCCCCTGGTATGAATCCTGCAATCAGAGCTGTAGTAAGAACAGCTATTAACAAGGGACTTAAAGTAAAAGGAATTCAGAAGGGCTACAACGGTCTTATTAATGATGAGATTATCGATATGGATAAGAAGAGTGTTTCTGATATTATACAGAGAGGTGGTACAATTCTTTATACTGCAAGATGTCTTGAGTTTATGACAGAAGAAGGACAGAAGAAGGCTGCTGAGGTATGTAAAAAGCACGGGATTGATGGTATTGTTGTCATAGGTGGTGACGGGTCTTTCCGTGGAGCACAGAAGCTTGCTGAGACTGGAGTTAATACAATAGGTCTTCCAGGAACAATCGACCTTGATATTGCCTGTACAGACTATACAATTGGTTTTGATACAGCGGTTAACACTGCTATGGAGGCTATTGATAAGATAAGAGATACATCAACATCTCACGAAAGATGTAGTATTATTGAAGTAATGGGACGTAATGCAGGCTATATTGCACTTTGGTGTGGTATTGCTAATGGTGCAGAGGATATTCTTCTTCCAGAGAGATATAATGGTGATGAACAGGCAATAATTAATCACATTATTGACGGAAGAAAGAAAGGCAAGAAGCATCACCTTATAATTAATGCTGAAGGAATCGGACATTCAACAGGAATGGCAAGAAGAATAGAAGCTGCTACAGGAATAGAGACAAGAGCTACTATTCTTGGTTATATGCAGAGAGGCGGCTCACCTACATGTAAGGACAGAATGTATGCTTCTATTATGGGTTCTTATGCAGTTGATCTTTTAGTTGCAGGAAAGAGCAACAGACTTGTAGCTTATAAGGACGGAAGGTTCGTTGATTATGATATTGATGAGGCTCTTGCTATGACTAAGGATATTAGTGATTATGAGTTTAATATAAGCACTATGCTTTCTAACTAAGCGGGGCTGGTGTTTATGCAGCTTTTATATTAATCAGCTTTATTAAATCGGTATTATTAAATCAGTTTTATTTATCCGGACGGGTATCTGTGGATGACAGGTATCCGTCTTTTATTAGCTGCTGTCATTTGGAATTGGGTTAATAACTGTTATACATTACAAAATGTAAAATATACTTGACAATATGTAGTTAATATCATATATTAATAGTGTGCTAAGCTGATGCATGGATGAATGTTAACAACACAGCTATATTGGTTGTGGTTATTACACCAGGAGGTATTGTTATGGATGGTTTTATATTATTATTGATTTTTGTTATTGTATTTGCAGCTATTATGT
>ERZ772937.74-NODE-74-length-91173-cov-6.658915_pt1 | contig 91173 bp, 80 predicted proteins | sample MGYA00512113_ERZ772937 | MGnify/ENA primary metagenome ERZ772937 (study PRJEB29015, sample SAMEA2737649) | human gut metagenome | biome: human gut; feature: human-associated habitat; material: faeces | place: China | collected 2012 ... | reverse complement strand
ACTACTTGTTTGTTTATCTATAATCGTTTCAAAGAACTCTTCTTTATGTGCTTTCGTTTGAAAAGCGGGTGCAAAGGTAAGAGATTTATTTTTAACCACCAAATGTTTTCGAAAGTTTTTTTGAACTTTTTTTTCAGGCGGTTGGTTGCATGCTCCAAAAGGTCTTATCCGTTCTCGCTCCCTTAGCCCCGCTAAGGTAAGATACTGGGTGCAGAATCCTTTATAAGGAAGAAACTCTCCTACGCTTGTCTCACCAAGTCAGTCACACACTGTTTCAGTGCCGCATCTCTCTCGATTGCGGATGCAAAAGTACACGGTTTCAACCTAACTGCCAAACATATCATCTGATTTTTCTTACACTTTTTTGAAATTTGTTTGTAACATACTGATTTACAACAACACAGAACAAAGACTTTTTGAAAACAACAGAACAGGAAGGAAATGGAATATACATTATTATATTAAAAGCGCGTATACGAACACAAGAAAAGTCTTAAATATACTCACGGTTTAATCCTGTTTTATAGAAAGAATAAACTAAAAAAACAGGCACCACACGATAACTTATTATAGTATTTATATTACCTTTGAAACCATAAAACAAATAATCCAATAATATTAATTTAATTATGACCATACATCATCTTGCTATCTGGACCTTTAGGCTAGAAGAGTTAAAAACATTCTATACCACCTATTTTAAAGGGAAAAGTAATGAAAAGTATATTAATCCTCAAAAGGGATTCGAGTCTTATTTTATTTCTTTTAACGGAGGTGCTACTTTGGAGCTGATGAGCCGCACAGATATCCAACATGCCCCTATAGAGGAAAACAGACAAGGGCTAACTCATTTTGCCTTTTCCTTCGACAGCAAAGAAGAAGTACTCCAAACCACGGAATTACTCCGTACCAAAGGATATATCATTGCAAGCGAGCCCCGAACATCGGGTGACGGATATTTTGAAAGTGTAATACTAGACCCGGATGGAAATCGGATAGAATGTGTTTACAAGTAGTAAAAAGAGCATTCTAAAAGTTTTTGGACAGGGAAAGTGTGCCAAAACAAAATCCAACTTACTAATGAATACTATTCAAGCACGGATGATACGAAAAAAGTAAATTTATTCGTATGAATCCATGCCTGAGAATCGTGATTACTCAAAATAATATAGAAAGATTGCAATACCTTCCAATGCCTTTTTAGGCTGGTCTTTAATCTCGATAGTAAATTTGATTTCAGCTTTTGCTACCCCACGCAGGTTCTGCAAAGAGTGCAAGCTTGCTCTCATACGGATACTTTGTCCCGACAAGACAGCCTGGCCGAACTTCATCTTATCCATTCCATAGTTAATCATCATCTTCAAATTATTCACTTCTATAATCTGATTCCACATGTGCGGAAGCAAAGAAAGGGTAAGATAACCATGTACAATCGTGCTATGATAAGGACTTTCCACCTTCGCACGTTCTGTATCCACGTGAATCCACTGATGATCCAATGTTGCATCGGCAAAAAGGTTAATACGTTCTTGAGAAACTTCCACATAGTCAGAAACACCTATTTCCTGTCCCACTAATTTCTCAAAATCTTCATACGAATTAATTATTACTTTATCCATTATTCTTTATTTATAAGGTTAATTCTTTAACATAAGGACAAAAATAGTAAAAATAACACTACCTTTGTCTTCATTCTTCATTAAAAATAAAATAAAGTGGATAGAATTCAATTTTATGAAATAATATACAGCATTGTCAAGGAGATTCCTGTCGGTTATGTCATGACTTACGGACAAATCGCTTATCTGGCAGGAGAACCCCAATATGCACGCATGGTAGGTTGGGCCATGTTTCATGCCCCCAAAGAATGGTGCCTCCCCTGCCATCGTGTTGTTAACAGCCAAGGAAGATTGGTTCCAGGATGGCAAGAACAAAAAGCATTGTTAGAGAAAGAAGGAGTTACTCTCAAAGCCAACGGCTGTGTAAACATGAAACTTCATCAATGGCAACCGGCAGACCATGAATAGTCCTTATTCACAACGGCAATAGGTATTGGCTCCACACCGGCATCTCGGCAAAAGCTGCTCACTCAGTTCATCCCGGTAGAACTCATACAGTTGTCTGTGCATCAAATCATATACTTCAGCCACCTGTTGTTCCACCAAGTCCTCGTCATTATAATAAGCTTGAAAAGGATCATTATACAAAAAATGCTTCCAATTTCTCACCACATTATCAAAATCTTTCCTGCTTTCTTCCGCTTCCCGACAAAGTGTTACCACATAATCCCAAGGCTGATGACAATACAGCTCCACATCCACAGGCTTTTTGTGGGACAAATGATACCCATTTTGTTCCATCACACTGAAAACAGTATCAGGAATACCATTTCCCGGCAACACTCCTGCCGTAAAGACTTTCATTCCTCTTCCAAAAGAAGTCAATATTTCCATAGCCATTCTGCTACGACAAGCATCATTATTACTGACTATCAATATATTCATCATAACACTCTCTACTTTATGCTTACTATTACATATATTATAACAGTTCCCGTGCCATAAATGTTCGTACCGTATGTGTCTTCCTGTGAAAGAAATACATTTCGAACGGCCAATAAGTCATATAGCTGTTACCTATAAACACAATTTTCATCTCCATATCCCACTATCTTTTTACCAACTTGCGTGGATCACCACTCCAAGAGCATCCCAAACAAAACACCTCATTCATATCAAAACCTTCTGTCGATACATCCTCATACTTAGGAATAACCTCCCCTTTATCAGATACATAAACCAACAATCTCTCCCCTGTAGCATTCTTCACATACATACCGGATATCTTGCACTGCGGACACAATAATTTTCTCATTCTGTTCATCTTTATTTAACTTTTATACATCACTTCATTACCCACTCGAGCAGGTAATACAAAAATAAACAAAGAAAGGATGCATATTGATTATTCCAATTTAATTTTTGTTATCTCGACACAAATACTCATCTTTGCACCCAAAATAGAAAATAACGAAATACAGATATGCTGCATCATTTCACCCGCTCCATTGCTCACATTGCATTGCCGGACAAGTTTACCTATCCTTTTCATTACACCCCTCACCCCCTGTGTGTGATGGCGGCTGATGAAGTACAAGTCTATTTACAGCATCAGGCTCAATGGCAAGATGAATTGCAGCAAGGCAAAATGTTCGGCGTACTGATTGTGCAAACCACAGAGGGCGAAATCGGTTATCTGGCTGCTTTCTCAGGCATTCTGGCCGGAAAAAATATCCATCCTTATTTTGTTCCTCCCATCTACGATTTACTCCAACCGGACGGATTCTTCAAGAAAGAAGAAGAACATATCTCCGCTATCAACCACCGCATACGTGAGCTGGAAGAGGATACCTCTTATCAGAAATGCCGGCAAGCATTGGAAGAAGAAACAGCACGATGCAGCCAACTCCTTTCACAAGCCAAAGCCAGACTGAAGGCTGCCAAAGAACTGCGCGACCGCCGCCGTCAGACGGAACAACTGAGTGAATCCGAACAGGCTGCCATGATCCGAGAAAGCCAGTTTCAAAAGGCCGAACTGAAGCGTTTGGAACGTAGTTTGAAAGAACACCTATCCTCCTTGCAAAAAGAAACGGACACATACGTTTCTCAAATAGAAGCATTAAAGAATGAACGCAAAAGCCGTTCCGCCACTTTGCAACAGCAATTGTTTGAACAATTCCGCTTGCTGAACGCCCGCGGAGAAGTGAAAGATCTGTGCAGCATCTTTGCGCACACCGTCCATAAGATTCCCCCAGCAGGCGCCGGCGAATGTGCCGCTCCTAAGCTATTGCAATACGCCTATTTCCACCATTACCGCCCTGTGGCTATGGCAGAATTTTGGTGGGGCGATTCCCCAAAAGCGGAGATACGGCATCACGGTCACTATTATCCGGCTTGCAAAGGAAAGTGCGAACCCATCCTGGGTCACATGCTTCAAGGGCTGGAAGTAGAAGAAAATCCATTGCTGGAAGACAATCACCGGACAACGGTGCTCGATATAATCTATGAAGACGATTATCTATTGATAGTCAATAAGCCTGCGGATATGTTATCCGTGCCCGGAAAAGAAACAGTCGATTCCGTTTACAGTCGCATACGCCACCTGTACCCGGATGCCACCGGTCCGTTGGTAGTCCATCGCTTGGACATGGCCACCTCCGGTCTTCTGCTCATTGCCAAGACGAAAGAGGTACATCAAAATCTGCAAGCCCAGTTCAGCAACCGCAGTATCAAAAAACGCTATACCGCTCTTCTGGAAGGCATAGTGTCTGATGAGGAAGGAACGATTGATCTTCCCTTATGCCTAAATCCTTTAGATCGTCCCCGTCAAATAGTGGATAAAGAACATGGAAAGCCTGCCATCACACGTTACCGGGTGCTTGCCCGAACAGAATCGCAAACACTTGTCGCCTTTTACCCACTCACCGGGCGCACTCACCAACTGCGAGTTCATTCGGCACATTCCCTCGGACTACACTGCCCTATCAAAGGCGACGAACTCTACGGCAGCAAGGCCGACAGACTTTATCTGCACGCCGAGTCTCTGGAGTTTACTCATCCTGTCAGCAAGGAAAAAGTAACTATCGAGGTAAAAGCCGACTTTACGCAACAGTGGCTGCCCCAACCGAAGGCGGAACAATCCGTTTGATTCTTCCATATACGTAGATAAAGGCAGGAATCAAGAACAAGTCGGCAAAAACCCATGCAGTCGGATCACCGAAACAAACAGCAAAATATCCCCATGCCGGTACTGCAAACAGACTGACCAGCGTGCGGGCAATCATTTCCGATACCCCCGAAAGCATGGCAAGGTTAGTGTATCCGGCTCCCTGAATGGTATAGCGCAGAATGCAAAGCAGTCCCAATACCGGAAAGAAGATTACCGATATATGCAAAAACAGTTCCGTATCTTTCAGAATCTCCAGTTCGGATGCTTCTACAAATAGCAAGGCAAAGGTCTTTGCTCCCAACAGGAGTACCACAAACACAAAAGCGCAGTAAACCAACATCATCCATCCGCTAGCCTTGATACCCGCCCAGATTCGCTCAGGCTTTCCTGCCCCATAGTTCTGCCCGCTATACGTTGCCATTGCGATACCCAGACTCTCCAACGGACACATACAGAACATCTTGATACGCATAGCCGCCGTGAATGCCGCTACACATGCTGTACCTAATGCATTGTTAGCGCTTTGAAGCATGATGCTGCCAATGGCGGTTATGGAGAACTGCAACCCCATCGGCACACCGATATATAATAAGGTACGAGCCAGTGACGTTTGAAACTTACGTTCGGCAACAGTAGTTTTCAGTATTTCAAACTTACGCATCATATAGAAGTAACACAATCCCGCCGACACTCCTTGTGAAATGACCGTAGCAATGGCAGTACCTGTTACTCCCCAATCCAAAACAAGGATACAAAACAAATCAAGCAACACATTCAGTACTGTGGAAAACAACAGAAACCAAAAAGGTGTTTTACTATCGCCCAATGCCCTGATAATACTGGATAATAAATTATAAAAGAACGTGCAGGGCACTCCTATAAAAGTCACAAGCAGATAATAATACGCATTTCGGAAAATTGTTTCAGGGGTACGCATCACCTTCAGAATATCTGCACAGAATAGACTGGTAACAATCGCTATCACAACCGACATTACTACGGCTAGTTGCAGACTGACCGACACCAGCCGCCGCATCGTGCCGTAATCCCTCGCACCGAACTTCTGTGCCACCGGAATGCCGAATCCCCCACAGCAGCCGTTGCAAAAGCCAAGAATCAGAAAAACCACCGAAGTACCGGCTCCCACAGCAGCCAAATCATTTATACCCAAAAACTGTCCGACAATCGCAGCATCCACCAATGAATAAGTCTGCTGAAGCAAATTTCCCAATAATAACGGCAGTGCAAAATTAAAAATCAAAGGAAACGGCCGCCCTGATGTCATCTCTTTAGAAGTTGCCATAAAGTATAAGTATTGTAAATCGTGCGTAAAGATAGATGATATTCCACAATTATATGTATTTTTGTAACCACATTTAAACAGACAACCTCAATTACATGACACATATCAAGAGCCGCATCACCCGCGAAAAGAAAATAGTAGAACTGATGATTCGCCTCTATTGCAAAAGGAAGGAAAGAAACCGGGAATTGTGCCCCGCTTGTCAGGATTTACTAAAATATGCCCATGCCCGTCTGGAGCATTGTCCTTTCGGAGAAAAAAAATCCACCTGCCGTTTATGTACCGTCCACTGCTACAAGCCCGAAATGCGCCAACGAATGCAAAGCGTAATGCGTTATGCAGGTCCCCGCATGCTTCTTTATCACCCCATTGCGGCTATCCGACATTTGATGGAAGAAACAGGCCATCTCTTCTTTACTCACACAAACTAGCTCAAGATATTTCATATTAGCAATCATTTTATTAATTTTGCAGCGAAATTAAGTTTACCACAAAAGCAAGACTAGATTTTCTTTATTTGAATGACAGGACGATTGTGGATTTTTTCTACACATGTAGCACCAATTCCACATTTTATTCATCGGCTGTTCAATGCCTAAACCTCTGATTATGAATAAAGAAAAATACTGAGTAGTCCCGTGGCACGCTGCTTGTAGTTCTGTTTGTGGCATCTTAACATTAACAAATTAAGGTATGAGACATTTTTTTACACACAAAGAAATCAAGCTGAAAAAAAAGAGAACAGCAATTGCAGTCATAGGTATTGGACTAGTATTAGGTATTTATTTTATAGTATCGCGTCGGCCGGCGCACCAACAGGAAACCCCGGTAGTAGCCATAGAACCGGTCACACGTGAAGACGTTGAAATCTATGGTGAGTATGTAGGTCGTATACGTGCCCAACAGTTTGTCGAAGTACGTGCCCGTGTAGAAGGTTACCTCGAACAGATGCTTTTTGCCGAAGGAACTTATGTCACAAAAAATCAAGTACTTTTTGTAATTAATCAGGAACAATATCGTGCCAAAGCCGACAAAGCACGTGCTCAGTTGAAGAAGGATGAAGCACAGGCATTGAAAGCCAAACGTGACTTGGAGCGTATCCGTCCGCTATATGAGCAGAACGCTGCCAGCCAGTTGGATTTGGATAATGCCATCGCTGCTTTTGAAACGGCCGAAGCCTCTGTTGCCATGAGTCAGGCAGACCTCGACCAAGCCGAGCAGGAGTTAGGCTATACCATCGTCCGTTCTCCGCTGGCAGGTCACATCAGTGAACGCCATGTCGACCTCGGAACACTGGTCGGTCCGGGTGCCAAATCTCTTTTGGCCACTGTCGTAAAGAGTGACACAGTACTTGTGGATTTCAGCATGACTGCTCTCGACTATCTGAAGAGTAAAGAGCGCAACGTAGAGCTCGGTCGTAAAGACTCTACCCGTTCATGGCAGCCCAATATCACTATCACACTGGCCGACAACACCGTCTATCCTTTCAAGGGACTGGTAGACTTTGCCGAACCGCAGGTAGACCCCCGTACCGGTACATTCTCCGTTCGTGCCGAGATGCCCAACCCCGAACGTGTACTGCTTCCGGGACAGTTTACCAAAGTAAAACTTCTGCTTGACGTAAGAGAAAATGCCGATGTCGTTCCTCTGAAATCTGTTATTATCGAAAAAGGCGGAGCCTATATTTATGTCATGCGCAAAGACTCCACTGTAGAGAGACGTTTTGTCGAACTCGGCCCCGAATTCCAAAACAATGTAGTGGTAGAAAGAGGTATCGCTGCCGGGGAAATGATTGTTACCGAAGGATACCACAAATTAAATCCGGGCATGAAAGTCAAAGTCAGTGATGCCGCAGAAGACAAAAAGCCGGAAGAAACCCTGTAAAAGAAGGGAAGTTACACATTCCAAATAAAAAAACATTATGAAAGTAAGTTTCTTTATAGACAGACCCGTATTCTCGGCTGTCATCTCTATATTGATTGTCATCGTGGGTATCATCGGACTTACGATGCTCCCCATCGACCAATACCCGCAAATCACTCCGCCGGTGGTCAAAATCAGCGCCTCTTATCCGGGTGCAAGCGCCCTGACCGTATCGCAGGCGGTTGCCACTCCCATCGAACAGGAGCTGAACGGTACCCCGGGCATGCTTTACATGGAGTCAAACAGTTCTAACTCGGGAGGTTTCTCGGCTACCGTCACTTTCGATATCTCAGCCGATCCCGACTTGGCAGCCGTAGAAATCCAGAATCGTATCAAGCTGGCCGAATCGCGCCTTCCTGCCGAAGTGATTCAAAACGGTATCTCGGTGGAAAAACAGGCAGCCAGCCAGTTGATGACCATCTGCCTCACCTCGACCGACCCTAAGTTTGACGAAATCTACCTAAGTAACTTCGCTACCCTGAATGTGCTTGACCTGATCCGTCGTATTCCCGGTGTGGGACGTGTATCAAACATCGGTAGCCGTTACTATGCCATGCAGATTTGGGTACAGCCCGACAAGCTGGCCAACTTCGGTCTGACCGTAGCCGACCTGCAAAATGCCTTGAAAGACCAAAACCGCGAATCGGCAGCCGGTGTATTGGGACAACAGCCTGTGCAAGGCTTGGATGTTACCATCCCCATCACCACACAAGGTCGTCTGTCCACCGTCAGCCAGTTTGAGGAAATCGTTGTCCGCGCCAATGCCGACGGTTCCATCATCCGTTTGCGCGATGTAGCACGCATCTCGCTCGAAGCACAGTCCTACAACACGGAAAGTGCCATCAACAATGGAAATGCTGCCGTATTGGGCATCTATATGCTGCCGGGAGCCAATGCCATGGAAGTAGCCCAGAAAGTAAAAGAGGCAATGGAAGAAATCAGCAGCAACTTCCCCGAAGGGATGAGCTATGAAATTCCTTTCGATATGACCACCTATATTTCAGAGTCTATCCACGAGGTATACAAGACCTTGTTCGAGGCCCTGATACTGGTTATCGCCGTGGTATTCCTCTCTTTGCAGAACTGGCGTGCAACAGTCATCCCGCTGGTGGCCGTGCCTATCTCACTGATCGGTACTTTCGGCTTTATGCTGATCTTTGGCTTCTCGCTGAACATACTTACTTTGCTGGGGCTGGTACTTGCCATCGGTATTGTGGTAGACGATGCCATCGTGGTGGTGGAAAACGTGGAACGCATCATGGAAGAAGAGCACCTGTCTCCCTATGAGGCCACCAAGAAAGCAATGGAAGGACTGACAGGCGCCATCATCGCCACTTCACTGGTATTGGCTGCGGTATTCGTCCCGGTCAGCTTCTTGGGAGGTATCACCGGACAGCTCTACCGCCAGTTCACCGTGACCATCGTTGTGTCCGTATTGCTCTCTACCGTAGTGGCGCTGACCCTGAGCCCGGTGATGTGTTCGCTCATCATGAAGGCTAAGGACCCCAACAAGAAACCGAATGTCGTGTTCCGCCGCATCAACCACTGGCTGGCTGTCGGCAACCATAAATATGTGAAAATCATTTCACGCCTTGTGAAGCATCCGCGCCGGATACTCAGCAGTTTTGGTGTTGTACTCATCGCCATCCTGCTCATCCACCGCATCATCCCCACCAGCTTCCTCCCCATCGAGGATCAGGGATATTTTAAGATAGAGTTGGAATTACCCGAAGGAGCTACACTGGAGCGTACCCGTATCGTAACGGAACGTGCTGTAGACTACCTGATGCAACAACCTGCCGTAGAATATGTGCAGAGTGTGGCAGGAAGCAGTCCCCGTGTGGGAAGCAGCCAGGCACGCAGCGAACTCACAGTCATCCTGAAACCGTGGGAAGAACGCGGCGAGCAGACCATTGACGAAGTCATGGCACAAGTCAAGAAAAGCCTGAACGAGTATCCCGAGTGCAAGGTTTACCTCTCCACTCCTCCGGTGATTCCCGGTCTGGGTAGCTCGGGCGGTTTTGAGATGCAGCTTGAAGCCCGCGGAGAAGCAACCTTCGAAAATCTGGTAAATGCGGCGGATACGCTGATGTACTACGCTTCCAAGCGCAAAGAGCTGTCGGGATTGTCATCTGCCCTCCAAGCAGATATTCCCCAACTCTACTTCGATGTAGACCGTGATAAAGTGAAATTTTCGGGTGTGCCATTGGCAGATGTATTCTCCACCATGAAGGCATACACAGGTTCTGTATACGTCAATGACTTTAACATGTTCAACCGTATCTACCGTGTGTACATCCAGGCAGAAGCTCCCTACCGCGAGCATAAAGAGAACATCAACCTGTTCTTTGTGCGCGGTGCAGACAATGCCATGATACCGCTGACCTCACTGGGTACTACTTCTTACACCACGGGTCCGGGTAGCATCAAGCGTTTCAATATGTTCAACAGTGCCGTGATTCAGGGCCAGGCTGCCGACGGATACAGTTCCGGTCAGGCTATGGAAATCATGGAACAAATTGCCCGCGAACACCTTCCCGACAATATCGGAGTGGAATGGAGCGGACTTTCCTTCCAGGAAAAACAAGCAGGCGGGCAAACGGGTCTGGTACTGACACTGGTATTCATGTTCGTATTCCTATTCCTTGCCGCCCTATACGAAAGCTGGATGGTTCCGGTTGCCGTATTGCTCTCCCTTCCGGTAGCTGCCTTGGGCGCTTACCTCGGCGTATGGGGATGCGGACTGGAAAATGATGTTTACTTCCAAATCGGATTGGTGATGCTGGTAGGACTTGCAGCCAAAAACGCCATCCTGATTGTGGAATTTGCCAAGGAACAAGTAGACCGCGGCGTTGATGTGGTTCAGGCAGCCATGCATGCTTCCGAACTCCGTTTCCGCCCTATCCTGATGACTTCACTGGCATTCATCCTCGGTATGTTGCCGATGGTTATCGCCAGCGGTCCGGGTTCTGCCAGCCGCCAAGCCATCGGTACGGGTGTATTCTTCGGAATGATTTGCGCCGTGACAGTGGGTATCTTGCTGGTACCGTTCTTCTTTGTCCTGATTTATAAGATGAAAGCAAAAATGAAACGCTAATAATTGAAGAGTTATGAAATTGAAATCTACATTATTATATATAACTGCGGCAACACTCACATTCAGTTCCTGCCAGATAGGGAAACACTATACGCGTCCCGAACTGAACTTGCCGGAGCAACTGGACTCTACCCAACAAGATACGCTCACCATTGCCGAAATGCAGTGGTGGGAAATCTATACCGATACCACACTCCAAAATCTGATAGACAAGACACTGGAGCACAACAAAGATATCAAGATGGCTGCCGCCCGTGTCAAAGAATTGGCTGCCATGAAACGAATTGACTTTGCCAATCTCTTTCCGCAACTGAACGGAAGCGTGTACACTCAGAAGGAGGCTTCCAATTATGGAGGTGACAAATACAGCAACGACCCCGAGACAGGAGCCAAAGCCACTGTCAGCTGGGAAGTGGACTTGTGGGGTAACCTCCGCTGGGCAAAAGACAAAAGTATGGCTGACTTTTTGGGAAGCATAGAGGCACAGCGTGCACTGAAGATGAGCCTGATAGCAGAAGTAGCTCAGGCTTACTTCGAACTGGTGGCACTCGATAATGAGCTGGCTATTGTCAAGCAAACCTTAAATGCGCGTGAAGAAGGTGTCCGCCTCGCCAAAATCCGTTTTGAAGGCGGTCTCACTTCCGAAACGTCCTACCAGCAGGCACAGGTGGAATATGCCCGTACTGCCACATTGGTCCCCGACCTGGAACGCAAAATCTCCATCAAGGAAAACGACATTGCTTTTCTGGCAGGTGAATATCCCAAACAGATAGAACGTTCCATCATGCCCGATGAAGTGAAGTTGCCTGAAAGTCTTCCCATCGGATTACCGTCCACTTTGCTGGAGCGCCGTCCCGATGTGCGTCAGGCAGAGCAAAGGCTGATAGCTGCCAATGCCGCTGTAGGCATCGCCTATACCAATATGTTTCCGAAATTGTCGCTCACTGCTCAATACGGGCTGGAAAGCGGAGAGATGTCCGACTTGCTGAAATCACCCATCCACTACCTGAGTGCCAATCTGCTCGGTCCCATCTTTGCCATGGGTAAGAACCGCGCCATCGTAAAGGCTAAAAAGGCCGCTTATGAACAAGAGTGTTACAATTATGAGAAATCCGTACTGACTGCTTTCAAGGATGCCCGTAATGCGATTGTCGACTTCAACAAGATAAAGGAAATCTATGAATCACGGTTGCAGTTGGAACGCTCTTCCAAAACAAACATGGAACTGGCGCAATTACAATATATCAACGGAGTAATCGGCTATCTGGATGTGCTCGATGCGCAGCGTAGCTATTTTGACGCACAGATTGGCTTGAGCAATGCCGTCAGAGACAAACAAATCACCATGGTGAGACTATATAAAGCTTTGGGAGGAGGATGGCAATAAGCCATCCTTCTTTCATTTTTATGCTGCTTTACAAACAGTTTATCACATCTTTTTCCCGCTCTTTGGGAGTCACCGTCAGCTTCACCAGTTTTTTCCCTCTCCATTCCGCTTCCACGGTGGTCTGCCCCGGAGCATGCAGTTTGAAGTGCACATCCCATCCGCGAGGCCATGCCGGAAAAAGCAAAATCTTTCCATTCACCTCCTGCAACAGCATCTCCTGCATCCCCATCATACCGGCATTCCCTTCATTCAAATCAGGCGTCCACGCGTCATTAGTCTGTCGGAAAGCCGGGAAACGATAAGGACCGTCGGAGAGTCTTTTCAAAGTCAGCTCGGACGCCTGTTCCGTCAGTCCCAGGCAGGCAGCCCACACATTGTCCAGCTTCTCCCCGGTCTGCGCACGACACTTCTGCACATCCCTGTCAAACAGATACGTATTACGGGCTGTTTCCAATCCTTCCCTGCCCACTCCGTATATTCTCCACGGAAAGACAGGGAGCAACTGGGGCGTACCTGCCTCACCTGTCCGTTCCCACACCTCAGCCGGAAGAATCCTCTCTTTTCCTTCCTCCGTCCGCAAAGGAATGGAAGGAATACGCGCCAGCATATCGGGTTTACGTCCGTAGGCCTCCAGCACCGAACAGAGTGCGGCAATGGTCGACGACGGATTATATGCCATCTTATAGGTTGCCCCTGCCGAAGCCGGATACAGAACCAGCTTGCCTTTTCCGTCCAAATCGCTGTATCCCCGGCGGGCAGCCGTGCCGCGATAATAAACATCAAAGAAATTCAGCGAACTCTCTATCAGGGGAATGTAGCGGCTGATGTCCATACTGTCATAGCTTACAGCATCCAGCACCATGCGGCACGTCTCCAGCACACCGTCCCATTCATACTCCGAAGAAGGATGATATTCCCTCCCTTTATCAAAGCCTTCGGGACGGTTCAGTCCGTACGCCGTCGGATTCACCAAGCCGAAGTTTTCCGTCTCTTCACTGAAACAAGCCCCGGAATATCCCCAATACACCTGCGAACGGAGTTGCGCCGTGGGCAGCAGACGGCGATAACACTCAAACAGGGGCTTCATCAGGTCGGTATCTCCGTTTTTCAGCATCGGCCAATATACCAGTGCCATCCTGTGTGCCGTCAGCGTACCCGCCCCTCCCCTTCGGTAGTCGGGCGTGAGTTGCGATTCACCTCCCGTTGTCGAAGGATCGAACGTAAACAGCCCTCCGTCGGGCTTCGCCGGCCATTGTCCGAATGCATTACAAGCTGCCATATAGCGATACAAATCATAGTTGCGTGCCGCACGAGCCGCTTCTCCTTCCGCCCGCACGAAACTGCGCTGCCAGAACTCATTCCACCATCGGCGGCTCGCCTCTTTGTCCTTTGCCGCATGCAGTTCCTTTTCCGTTTTCTCCAGTCCGGCTTCCCAATCGGACACAACAGGAGTCTGTACCGCATGCAAGGTGATTCTGAAAGACTGTCTGTTGGCGGGTTTCCTACTTTTATATGTCCATGCCTCATACTCCGTTCCGCAATAATGCCCCCGGCGTGTGCCGCTGAATATCAAATCACCCGCAATGCGGCCTCCGAATATCAGATTTCTCAACGGGTTATATAAATGAGAAGCCTCGCTTTCCAGGCCTTGCTGCTTTATGACAGCATCGACAATGGTATGCGAGGCATTTCGATGAAAAAAAGTCAGGTTCTCTTCTCCTACCAGGATGGAATCGTGTGTGGTGACCACCGTTCCGGGCCACTCTCCCGCATAAGAACATTGTAGTCCTTCCTCGCGACTCATCACCCGGTCTGCCGTTCTCCAACTTTCATAACTGACACGCATGGAGGTCACTTCCTTGGTTTCCACCTCCACATGCACCACAGGATGGAACACATCCGCCCAAATATGCATCTGCCCCACCGGAGTAGTGACGGACACATATCCGTCTTTCAGATGAAGCGTCTGGCGGAAATCACTCCTGCCGGCAAACGGATTGGGGGTAAGCCGGATACGGAAACGTCCCTGCTTCAGCAGCGTGTTGTTCTCATCAAACGAACCGCTGCGACACAAATAGAAGAAGACATCATCATCCTCTACCCACACATTCATACCGATATCTCCTCCGCCGCAAGGCATGGAGCCGGATGAATTCCGGCTCTGACTGTTCCATACCACATCGGCAGGCTGTCCCCACAAGGCCGTACTTCCGAGGAGCCAGACAAACAATAACGTAAAAAAAACCTTCATATCTTATTTTTATTTATCTCCTAGTATACCGCAGAAGCGATAATCTGGATAAAGAGTATCAACACCACCATGGCAATCGGATATACCGTAGCGTATGCCACACTCGGAATATTGCTGTCCACCATCGAATCGGCGGCGGCAAGTCCCGGTGTACTCGTCATACCGCCCGTAATGGTACCCAACAAGTCCAGCAGACTGATGTTAAACACCAGTCGTCCCACCAAAACGGCTACCAACATAGGCACAAGGGTAATGGCTGCTCCCACTCCGAACAGCAGCATACCGCTTTCTTCAAACGTAGCCACGAGGTTCTTTCCTGCCGATGTTCCCACTTCTGCCAGGAACAGCAGTAAACCCAATTGGCGCAATAACTGGTTGGCAGGTCCGGACATCGACCACAAGACAGGTCCTGTCTTACCTACGGCACTCAGCACCAATGCCACCATCAACACGCCTCCCGTCAATCCCGGAGAAAAAGAAAGCCCGCCGGGGAAAGAAAGATTCAGTTTGCCGAACAACACGCCCAGCACGATACCCATGGCAATAGGGAAAAAGTCCGTATCGGACAGCTGCTTGGCATTGTTACCCAGCAAGCGTGCCACGCCTCTCAGTCCTTCCTTCTCGCCTACCACCATCAGTTTGTCACCAAACTTCAGTTCCAGTTCGGGCGACGGAGAAAGATCGATACCGCTTCGGCGAATACGAGTTACCGTACAACTGAAATTTCGTTGCAGGTTCAAATCGCCCAACTGCTTGTTTATCATATCTTTCTTAGTCAGTAACAATGACTCTATCTCTTGTGTATGGTCCAGCGGCAACTCCCCTTCCCGGCGTTCGCCCACCAGCACCGCAAACTGCTGCAACGACTCTTCGCTGCCCACCGCCTGCACATAATCTCCTTCCTGCAACAGCGTTCCGGCTGTCGGCATCAGAATTTTTTCTTCATGCTTCACACGTGACACCACTGCCCCTGTCATGGCACGCGCATTGATCTGTGCCAACGTACGTCCGAATACGGCACGGTTTGTCACACGGAAGATGCAAGTACCCAGCTCGGGGAAACTGCCGCGACGCTCCGCTTCCAGCCTGCGCGCCTCCTTGTCCAAATCCACATGCATAATTTTCGGCAACAACTTCACAAACAGAATCACACCGATGACACCAAACGGATAAGCGATACCATAGGCAATGGAAGCCAAAGGCGAATTTGTGCTGTCGATAGCCACCGCAAGTCCCGGAGTACTGGTCAATGCCCCCGCTATCAGGCCCACCACACTGGGCGTATCTATGTCAAACGCATATTTCAGTCCCACTGCCGTCAGTCCGGCCGACAGAATAATGAGTACGGTCAGGATAATCAGTGTCTTTCCCTTACTCCTGAAAGAATCGAAAAATCCCGGGCCTGCCTGTATACCAATCGTAAAGATAAACAACACCAGACCGAAGTTTCCTAACTCCTTGGGAATAATCACACCGAAATGTCCGAACAACAACGCAATGAAAATAACAGCCGACACATCCAGCGACAGCCCTTTAATCTTGATTCTTCCCAACATAAAGCCCAACGCCACAATGAGGAAGAGCGAAAAATAAGAGGATTTTAATAGGTCTATTAACATGTTTTTATATGGTTAGTTTCTAATTGCAAAGATAAGTAAAAAAGCAAATGCCTTCCAAGCGTTTATCTATGAATAAATTGAATTTCGATGAAATAAAAACACCGTTTTCTTTTATAACACAAGACTTTTTCTATATTTTCTAAGTACTAAAGAATATTTTTTAATATTATCAAAATATTAACGTTTATATAAAAAAAGCAAAGAAGAATTTGTTATTACAATTAATAATGTATAACTTTGCCCCCACAAAAAAGGGATTATGCCAATATATATAATTACAACCGTTCGCGATAGTCTTTTGATAAAAAATATTATCTAACACAGCATTATTACTACTCCGAACGATCTTCAAAGACATAAGAAAAGAATTTTATAAAGAGTGAAATTATGATACAGGTTCAAAGATTTAACAAAGCCTTAAAATCAGCAGTCATTATTGGGGATTTAGTCATTCTGGATGTCCTTTTCGTTTTACAATATATATTATGGACTACCTGTTTGGAACAAAAAGTATCTGACGGAACATTGCCTCAGATTTTGGTTCTTTTCAGCTTGTGCTATTTTGCCTGCACCATTTCGAGAGGCATCATCCTGCACCGTCGCGGCGTACGTGCCGACCAGGTTGTGCAACACAATCTGCTCAATATGTTTTATTTCATATTGCTGTCCATGACTACTTTCACGCTGGCAGATTTCGGTCAATACTCCCATTCTTTTTTTATCCTTTTTTATCTGTTGTTCACCCTTTGTCTCATTTGCTACCGGCTGACTTTCCGTTCCTGCGTCAAAATATACAGAAAACGCGGAGGCAACTCACGCACGGCAGTCTATATGGGAAGTACAGAAAATATGACGGAACTTTATCATGAGATGACCAACGACCCCACCAGCGGATATCGTGTAATCGGTTATTTCGATTCCGTACCCAACGAAAATTTCCCGGCCTCCTGTCCTTATCTGGGCAAGCCCGAAGAAACCATCGACTACTTGAAACAGCATCATGTGGAGCAGCTTTATTGCAGTCTTCCATCCTCGATGGGCAATTGCATTCTGCCGGTCATCAATTATTGCGAAAACAATCTGGTACATTTCTACAGTGTGCCCAATGTGCGCAACTACCTTCACCACCGCATGAGCTTCGGTCTGATAGGCAGTGTGCCTATCCTGCGGTTGCACGAAGAGCCTCTCAGCAGTTTTGAAAACAGGCTGATAAAGCGCACCTTCGACTTCTTTTTCTCACTCTTATTCCTCTGCACCCTGTTCCCTGTCATTTTCCTGATAGTCAGCGCAGTGATTAAGATTACTTCGCCGGGACCCATCTTCTTCAAACAAAAAAGAAACGGACTGAACGGCAAAGAATTCTGGTGTTACAAATTCCGTTCGATGAAAGTGAACAAAGATGCGGACAAGATACAGGCTACGCTAAACGACCCCCGCAAGACAAAGTTCGGCAACTTTATGCGCAAGACCAACATTGACGAGCTTCCCCAGTTCATCAACGTGCTGCTGGGCGATATGTCCATTGTCGGTCCCCGCCCCCACATGCTGAAACATACGGCAGAATACTCGCAGCTTATCAATAAATATATGGTGCGCCACTTTATCAAACCGGGCATCACAGGCTGGGCACAAGTGACCGGTTTCCGTGGAGAGACACGCGAACTGAGCCAAATGGAAGGACGTATAAAAGCAGACATCTGGTACATGGAACACTGGACATTCATGCTCGACCTATACATTATTTATAAAACCGTGGCAAATGTGCTCCACAAAGACAAACAAGCTTATTAACCAAAAAGACAAAACATAAAAAACGAATAGACAAATGAAAAAAATGAATTATGCCTTGCTGGTTCTTCTTGCCTTCGTATTGGCAAGCTGTTCCGCCTACAAACAAGTTCCATACTTGCAAGCATCCGAGTATCTGGACACTTCCGGCCAGAATACTCCCCTCTATGATGCCCGCATCATGCCCAAGGACTTGCTGACCATCACAGTCAATACTACGGACCCGGAAACAGCAGCACCATTCAACCTGACCGTAGCCACTGCCGTCAGCAATCAAAACAGAAGCCTGACGAGCCAACCCGTATTGCAGCAATATCTGGTAGACAACAAAGGCAATATCGACTTCCCCGTACTGGGCAGCCTGCACATCGGCGGACTCACCAAGAGCGAAGCCGAAAACCTCATCAGAGAGAAGCTGAAAACCTACATCACGGAAGTACCCATCGTCAATGTACGCATGGCCAACTATAAAATTTCCGTGATGGGAGAAGTGACCAAACCCGGCAGCTTTGTTATCACCAACGAGAAAGTAAACCTGTTTGAAGCACTTGCCATGGCAGGCGATATGACCATTTACGGACAACGCGATAACGTGAAACTCATCCGTGAAGATGCACAGGGACACCGTGAAATCATCCCCCTGAACCTGAACGACGCAAGCATTATACTGTCTCCTTATTATTACTTGCAGCAGAACGATGTGATTTACGTCACTCCCAATAAGACCAAGGCCAAAAACGCCGGCATCAGTAACAGTACCACCATCTGGTTCTCCGTAGTGGGTACACTCGTGTCGCTTGCCAGCCTTATTGTTACTATTTCCCGATAAAACAACCCGATTTTATTATGAAAGAAAATTTATACGACGAACTTTATACCGAACAAGAAGAACAGGTAGACTACAAAGCCCTCTTCTTCAAATACCTCATCCACTGGAAATGGTTTGTTGCCAGCATTGTGGTATGCCTGATAGGAGGATGGATTTATCTGCACTACACCACACCGGTGTACAGCATTACCGGCTCTGTCATTATCAAAGACAACAAGAAAAACAGCAGCGCCGGCACCGGACTGGGCGATTTGGAAGACCTCGGTTTTTACTCGTCCACCAGCAACTTCGACAATGAAGTGGAAGTACTGCACTCACGTACCCTGCTGAAAAAGGTAGTGGAGGAACTGGACCTGTATATCAACTACAGAACCCGTGAGAACCTCCGCCCTGTAGAGCTTTACAAAAACACACCGGTAAAAGTGTGGCTCACCCCCGAAGAGGCAGAAAAACTGCCCAATGGCGCAGCAGTGCTTGAAGTGGTACTGAAACCCGGAGGAAAGCTGAGTGTCAGCACGGAAATAGACGAACAGGAATTCAAACAGGATTTCGACAAACTTCCTGCCCTGCTCACTACCCCTTACGGTACGTTCAGCTTTACTCCCGGCGACTCGGCAATCGTTGAAAAGGAACAGGAAATCACCGTCACCGTGGCAGCTCTGCGCATCATGGCAAACGGATATGCCAATGCGCTTTCCGTGGAACCGACCTCCAAGACCACAACCATTGCCCAAATCTCTTTGGAGAACACCAGCCCCCAACGCGGTGTGGACTTCATCAACAAGCTGATAGAAATCTATAACCGTGATGCCAACGACGATAAGAACGAAGTGGCAAGCAAGACTGCCGAATTCATCGACGAGCGTATCAAAATCATCAACGGAGAGCTGGGAACCACCGAAAAAGAACTGGAAACCTTCAAGCGAGATGCCGGACTGACCGACCTGAAGAGTGACGCTCAACTGGCACTCAGCGAGAACTCCGAATACGAAAAGAAACGTGCCGAAAACAGCACCCAGCTCCGTCTGGTGCAATTCCTGTCAGAGTATGCCAATAACCCCGACCATGCCTACGAGGTATTGCCGGTCAACGTGGGTCTGACAGACACCGGCCTGACCGAACTCATCAACCGATACAACGAAATGCTGCTGGAGCGCAAACGCCTCCTCCGCACCTCATCGGAAAGCAACCCCGTGGTGGTGAACCTGGACGCCAGCATCCGTGCCATGCGCAGCAACGTGCAGACCACCATCCTGAGTGTGCAGAAAGGATTGATGATTACCAAAGCCGACCTTGAACGCCAGGCAGGAAAATACGCCGGACGAATCACCAGCGCACCGGGTCAGGAACGCCAGTTGGTGAGCATCTCGCGCCAACAGGAAATCAAGGCGGGACTGTACCTCATGCTGTTGCAGAAACGCGAAGAGAACGCCATTACGCTGGCTTCTACCGCCAACAACGCCCGTATCGTGGACGAAGCACAGGCAGGTCTGCTCCCCGTCTCTCCCAAAGGCAAACTCATCTACCTGATTGCCTTCGTCTTGGGAATCGCCATCCCGGTGGGCATCATTTATATCATCGAACTGCTGAGATACAAGATAGAAGACCGTTCGGACGTAGAGAAACTGACTACCGTACCCATCATCGGCGATATTCCCGCATCAGACAATATGCCGAAAGAAGGTTCGGTGGTGGTACACGAAAACCAGAACGACATGATGGCCGAAACCTTCCGCAATGTCCGTACCAACGTGCAGTATATGTTGGGCAACAATCAGAAGGTGGTGTTAATCACTTCTACCACCAGTGGCGAAGGAAAATCATTTGTGGCTGCCAACCTTGCCATCAGCTTTGCCCTGCTGGGCAAGAAAGTGGTCATCGTGGGGCTGGATATCCGCAAGCCGGGACTGAACAAAGCCTTCCAGATGTCGCATAAGGAAGACGGTATCACCCGTTACCTTGCCGACCCGGAACACACCGACCTGATGTCGTTGCTGCAACAGTCCAATGTCACCCCCAACCTGTACATCCTGCCCGGCGGTGCCATCCCTCCCAACCCGACCGAACTGGTGGCACGCGACTCGCTGGTACAGGCTGTCGACCGGTTGAAAAAGGAATTCGACTATGTGATACTCGATACCGCTCCCATCGGTATGGTGACCGACACCCAACTGATTTCGCGCGTGGCAGACATGAGTATTTACGTATGCCGTGCCGGTTATACACCCAAAGCAGGCTATCTGTTCATCAACGAACTGAGAGACCATAAGAAGTTGCCCAACCTGTGCACCATCATCAATGATGTAAACATCAAAACCGGAAAGTACGGATATGGCACATATGGCAAATACGGCTATGGTAGAACCTATGGCTACGGTTACGGATACGATGAAAAAAGTAAATAAATAATACTTCATTTTTTAGTTACATAATAGACAACTAGAAACCCCTTCCCCAAAATGTTAATTATTTAACACAAAGGGAAGGGATTTTCATTTATCTACGGACAAATCATATAAATATTTTACTCATACAATTTACTTGTCACCTCAAAACAGGGACATTCCTTCACCCACTCTTCGGGGCTGATGCGTCCGTCTCCGTTGCGGTCGGGACTCAAATCCCGGTGTCCGCACACCCGGCAGCCGGGATAATCCATCAACAACGTTCGGATAAGCACCCTCAAAGAGTGTTTCTGCCATTCGGTACGCGTATCTGCGGGACGATAACGGACATCCAGTCCGCCTTCATAACAAATACCGATGCTGCGCGCATTGTAGCCCAGCGCATGTGCTCCCGGCTTCTCTAGGGGGCGCGTATTCTTAATATCCCCATTCTTGCGGATATAGAAATGATAACCCGCCCCATTGAATCCGCGATGCCGATGACACACCTCCAAGTCGTTTTCAGTAAAGTCCCTGTCCGCACGTGTGGCGGAACAGTGGACTACAATCAGGTTAATCTCTCTCATTCTTTCTTCTCTTGGCTCTGAGGAGCAGCATGATGCACTCCAGAATCTTAATAATCAAGTTTTTCATATTTCCTCCTTTTTCAAACGATTAAAACTCTATTCCGAAACTTTTTTTAGGGATGTGTCAAAACGTTTATAATGCTGTCATTTCATCGGTAGAGACGAGGTTCGCCCACTCCAAACAGCTTGTTTGTGTATTACTCCCAAGGTCGTGACCGTTGGTAAGGGCAGGCGACCCCTCCCCCTACAGTTAACGATTTGACAGACCGGTTCAGTTTTGACACACCCTCAGAGGTTAGCCCTCGTTTACACCGGAGACTTCCTCTTCAGGCTTCTTCTCCTCCTTCTTAGGCAACTTGTTCACCTTGCTGAACGACAGCGCCGTCAGCATGCCGCTCAACGCCAGTCCGGGACGGAAATTGATACGCGCCTTGTTAATCATAGAAACATCATACTTGTCTTCCGAATCGGCCCCCTTGCCGCTCACACCAATCTGAAACGTGCCCAAATCCGCCAGACGCACAATCTCGCCTGCACTCAGCGCCTCCACAATCACATCTTCCAACGCCGTGAGCACTGCCGCCACATCAGCACGTGTCACGGTACAGGTTCTCTGAATTCGTTCCGACATCTCGCGGACTGTGACATCGCCGCTGGCCTGAGCCTGGGCATAGAAACGTACTCCCGCTTCGGGTTCCTGCGGGTTTTTACGGGGTACGACCGAATAAGATACTGACTTTGACATAATCTTCTAATTTTTAATGATTTATACTTATAACTTCGAAATCTCAAGCACCGGTTACTCTGTGATTACATGACAAAGATACGACGGTGAGAGAAGCCATTGTCGGGCTTCGTCGGAATTGGTGGAGAAAGGTAACGAATGGTCTTAAAAACTTGCTTTCAGCAAGAGCATTTGAGAAACATCGACCTCACTCTTAAAAAAACAGACTGCACCGAATGCCTTTTCCATATAAATCATTATCTTTGTCCGTTATAGAAACACAGAAAAACATAATGGGAAAGTTTATCAATCCGTTCACCGATTACGGCTTCAAGAAAATATTCGGCCAGGAAGTATCCAAGGACTTGCTAATCGAGTTCTTAAATGATTTGTTGGAGGGCGAACGGGTGATAACCGACCTTACCTTTCTGAACAATGAGCAGTTGCCGATCTATCCGGGAGAGCGTATTGCCATCTACGACATCTTCTGCACCACGGACACGGGTGAGAAAATAATTGTGGAGATGCAAAACCGCTCCCAGGTTTATTTTAAGGAACGTGCTCTGTATTATCTTTCCCATGCCATTGTCCGTCAGGGCGTGAAGGGAGAGAGTTGGAAGTTCGATATAAAAGCGGTGTACGGAGTCTTCTTCATCAATTTCCTGTTGGACGAGAACCATAAGTTGCGCACCGATGTTATATTGACAGACCGTGAGACCGGAAAATTGTTTTCGGATAAACTGAGGCAAATCTTTATCGCATTACCCCTGTTTAATAAGACAGAAACAGAGTGCGAAACGGATTTTGAACGCTGGATATTTGTATTAAATAACATGGAAACATTAAATCGTATGCCTTTTAAAGCTCAGAAAGCCGTATTTGAGAAGTTGGAAGAGATTGTTGATGTTCATTCTCTCTCCGAAGAAGACCGTGTGCGCTATGAAAACAGTGTAAACGCCTATCGTGATTATTTGGCTACCATCGACTATGCAGCAAAGAAAGGAAGTGAAGAAGGGTTTGAAGAAGGGTTTGAGAAAGGGATTGAGAAAGGGTTTGAGAAAGGAATTGAAAAAGGGATCGAGAAAGGAATCGAAGAAGGGTTTGAGAAAGGAATTGAAAAAGGAATCGAAAAAGGGATCGAGAAAGGAATCGAAAAAGGAATCGAAAAAGGGATTGAGAAAGGAATTGAAAAAGGACGTCGAGAAGAAAAATTTGAAACGGCTCGCAACCTGAAATCCTTGGGAATGACCTCTGAGCAAATCATGCAAGTCACCGGCCTTTCCCTTACAGAAATCGAATCTCTGTAACCTACTTTCTTCATCCTCCATGAGAAAGACTTAAAAAACAGAGACCATTCGGAGTTCCGCCGGAGAAGATCCCATCTACTCCACAAGGAACTCCTCCCCCTCAAAAAAAGAACGGAGCATGTCGAAACAAACTTCATTAATCATTTGATAATCAGAGATTTTATTGTTATATTTACATTAAAGAACAATAAATAATCATAGTAAGAATAATGAAGAAAGAAGAAGAAACATTCGCCATCCGCACTTACGACAAGGCGGAACTGGCATCGCTCTATTGCCCCGGACGCGAACCCGGAGCCGCCCTGCAGAACCTCTATCGATGGATACGGCGTATCCCCCGCCTGACGGAAGAACTCAATGCCACAGGCTACAACAAATACCGCCATTGCTACCTGAAACAGGAGGTGGAAATCATTGTGAAATACCTGGGAGAGCCTTAGCGGAAAAGAAAGCTGCGAAAGAAAAACAGCACAAAAACGCACTAAAGTGTTTCCGGAAAACTCTTCCGTCTTTCAGGAAAAGACTATTATGTTTGGGAAAAAGACCTTGATGTTTTTCGAGAACATCAAGGTCTTTTTTCAGGGTGAATGCTATCGGGCAGACACACAGGTCTGCCCTGAACCCCACACATACACCATAGAAATCCACCCACTCAAACCAACAAAAAAAACGGTGCAGCGGAGGCTTTCACAGGTGCCCTCCCGGTGGTTGCGGTTATTTCCAATATGATTCACAATCAACATACTGATTATCAACATAATGACATCTAACTTTGGGACCACTGGGACCAGGGCCCACCTTTATGAGTTTCCGGACCAGGATTTACAGAGTTTACGATACATACCATCCTCTTTTTCAATGATTTGCATCTCAAGCAAACGGACAAGGTATCTTTTAAGCGAACTGGAAGGTATTCCATGTTCCACGGCCCCCTCCTTCAACTGCGTATAAGTGAAGCTTTCGGGAAGCTTTGCCAGTACCGAACGTATGCGATAAAACTTCTTCATCGGCTTGGGTTCTTTGCCCGACTCCACGGCAGACACGGTGGTAGACAACAGCAAGCTGTGCTCCAACAACACTTTCACCATATCCATTGCCGTATGAAAATCCTCATCCGTACACCGACACTGCTGCACATTCCACATCGGCTCACACTTGCGCAACGCCGTCAGCACCATGGCTATGCGGGCCGCTATCAACCCGTGACGAAACACAATCGCCCCATGCGAATCATCATCTTCACTCACCACTTCCTGAAGAACGTTGCTGAAACGCTGCGTATGCTCCTCCCACTGCCCGGGAGTAAAGCACACCTCGGTGGGCGAACCGGACAAAAAGACAAACATACGAAGCACCTCTTCACTCAATTTCCTGAACAGCTTCACATGGTCGGTGCTGCCCTCCACGGGAGCTGCCGAAATCCATTTCCACCGTCCCTCACCGATATAAAAAGCCATACGACTGTACATACCGTTCTCCAACGACGAAATGAAACGGTGAAGCTGAGAAGGAGTGCCCGTAAGACACAATGCCAGATGAGGAACATGCGCCACCACCATGCGCTTATCCGTCTTATAATAAGACGATGCCTCCTCGTGGTGAAAAGCAGCACGAAGCACATCATCATGCTTTCCGCAGTCCTGCTTCATGGCATTGGTAAGCATATCCAGCTCCGAAGCATTAATCACCACCCCTTGCGCACCGGCCTCCTCAAGCGCAATAATCAACTGACTCTTCGAGATATTGGGCGAAATCTTGAGCATGCGCTTCACCGGAGGCTCGGGACGCTTGTCGATGTCGGGCACACGCTTCTCCTGAATAGCCAAACGCTCTTCCAGCGCCCATGCCAACTGCTTCTTGTCATACTCCGACTGCACCGTCTTGTTCTTGTCTTCCAGATAGCGCTGAACGGCATCGGGCAGAATAGAGCCGAGCGTCACAATCCCCTTGCCGCGCCCCGCACCGGCAAGACTCATCGCATAAAAATGAGGAGTGTAGCACATGTCGGCATAATTCATCCACACACCGGGAAGACAAGCACTCAGATTGGCAAGCATCCCCAACAGCAGACGGTCTTTTTCACGGCTGCTTCGAGCTGCTTCCAAGCCACGGACAAGAAGGTCGGGAAGAGCATCGTACACCGACTTCGGAAAGCGGGGAGCGTTCTTGTGGAGCTTGTCCGCTTCAAGCTTCTCATTCTCAGCCTTTTCAGCCTCTCCCACGGGACCGGGAAAGCATAAAGATGGTCCCTGGTCCTTGTGGTCCCAACCATTAGCATTATTACGCTGATAATCAGACAATTTAGTTTTATCCACATAACGATATCCGGCATCCATTTTCGGGATGATATCTTCGGGCGGACACCCGGCATCGCTCAGACGCTCCACAGCCAACGCTTCCAGTTGTCTCAACTCACTATCGGACAGTCCTTTATATCGGGCTATACGTCCCAATTTGAGCAAGAAATCATTCTTTGCTCCGGGAATGAAAGCGTTGTGGGCCAGAAAGTCATTAAAAAAGGTGCGCAGGATGCCCGACGGGGGTTCCGAGACAGGCTCCGAAGCAGATTCCGAAGCGGTTCCTGTCGTGCTGTCCGGTGCGGCAGGTCTCACCTTCAGTTCCTCCATGATCTGCGTCGCTTTATCGGGATGCTCCTTGAGGAATTCCCGCCAAGGGAAAAGCTCGAAAGCGGGCTTGCAGAAGGCTTCCTCGTCATACGACGCATAACACGGACGAGTGGGATTCTTGCAACTCATGTCACACGGAAAATCAATCACGCGGCCGATATGCCACGCCACCACCGCATAAGCCTGCACATACTCTTCGACTGTTGCAGCCTCGATACGCACCACCACTTTCAGACCATCGTACGATACACTTCGCCAACCTGCCCCGACCCACGGCACCGCCTTCAGCTTCTGCAGGAACTCCTGTGTACGTCCCTGCGTATGGTCGACATCAAACATGGCATTCCCACTCCACGTGCGGCGGTTCTTCAATGCATGGCTTCCCTCGCAATACCCCGCCACCACCAGGCCGGGCAGTTTGTTCTTCAACTCTTTGGCTTTACTCTTATCGCCCTCAGCCATTAGGCGGTGATACATCTCGACCGTCGATTTCCATCGTCCGTTGCAGATGTAATTTACAAACTCTTCCAGTGACATTTCAATGCAACGCTGTTCGCGCACGTTAAAATAGAAAGAGCACAAATCATTAAAATCCATGTTAAAATGGGGTTTTAATTTAAGATAGGGAAAAAACGTTGCCCTTCGCCTGCAATTCAAAATTGCAATGTGCGAAAGTACGACATCTAAAACTGACGAAATATTACACTTTACGCCAAATCACCCACCGTTTACCTACTGTTTATCAGCATCCTAACAAACAGCCGGCAGAACTAAAGTGTACAATTGGCATTCTTCTTTTTATTTATTCTTTTTAACAGTAAGGACAATATTCCAAGGGAACCTTTCCAAATTATTCCCAATCTGTATTCTTTTAAATCCATGATGCTTCGTTTTTATACCCCAACGGTATAAGAAGCCCCAGAAGGACAGCCATACAGACTCACGGAGACGCTTACATACATCCTCCGTTATCACTCCTCCCCTTCCTTCTTTTAGGTCAATAGATCTTCTTCCTGCCTCTTTTTCTTTTGCCGGTCAATCTTCCCCTTTCTTCTTCTTTTCTTGTTGATTGGAGAATATTTTATAGCCCCTCCTACACATCCGCTTCAGTTCCGCCAGCTGTCGGAACGATACATTCTCAATGTCTCGCTCCAGCTCCTCCAACTCTTTTTCCACACTTCTCACCTTGTTCCATCTGTCCTGATTTGTTTCCAAATCTTCTTTTTATTCATATTCTTAAAATATTTAAAAATTAAAAAGGAGCAAAAATATAAAAATCCGCAATTACAATGTTAAATATTTGAGTTTTTATGAACAAAATATTGTAATTCGTAAATTAATGTCTAATTTTGCAGAGAATAACAAGGAGGGATCGGCAGTGAGATTACACTGACGACCGCGTAGCGCACCTTATCCCCTCCTTTCCACTCCCCCCCTTGACTGATATAGAATGAAAAAATGGTATGTAGCCTACGTGCTTTCCCGTCACGAGAAAAAGACTGCCGAGCGTCTCACGAAAATGGGAATCGAGAACTTCCTGCCCGTGCAGGAGGAGATTCGCCAATGGGCGCACCGTCGTCAGAAGGTGACACGCGTGGTGATTCCGATGATGATTTTTGTGCACGCCACACCGCAGGAACGTGCGGAAGTGCTGACACTCTCGTCGGTGAGCCGCTACATGGTGCTGAGGGGCGAACATACACCTGCCGTGATTCCCGACCTGCAGATGGAGCGTTTCAAGTTTATGCTGGACTATAGCGAAGAGGCCGTGGAAATATGCAGCACACCACTGGCTCCCGGTGAAATGGTGAGGGTAATCAAAGGCCCTCTGGCGGGAATGGAAGGAGAACTGGTGAACGTGGACGGACGCAGCAAGGTGGTAGTGCGACTGGAAATGCTGGGATGCGCCGGAGTGGATATGCCGGTGGGGTTTGTGGAAGCGGTGAAATAAAAAAAGAAGCATATTCATTGCATTCACAGAAATAATATGTATTTTTGAGAAAAATTCAATGCTCATATAATGAAAACGACTCAAGAATATCTGCAAATACTGAAAGATTACAAATCGAGGAAAGCAGCCCAATACGGCATCTCCCGAATTGGCATTTTCGGTTCTGTAGCCCGCGGCGAACAAGCCGAGCACAGTGACGTGGATATCTGTGTAGAATTGGATACCCCCAATATATTTCATCTCATTCACATCAAAGAGGAATTGCAGGCTATATTCGGATGTCCTGTAGATATCGTCCGATTAAGAAAGAATATGGATGAACTGCTGAAACGTTGCATCATGGAGGAGGGTATTTATGCATAAACAGGAATTACTACTTTCCATATTGCAAAAGGTGGCACAATCCATCGAACGCATCATTCATAATTCAGAGAATATAGACGATTACCAATATTATTACCTGACTCCAGCGGGAATGGAACGTTTGGAAAGTACCTGCATGCTACTGATTGCCATTGGAGAAAGCATAAAAGGAATTGATAAACTAACAGACAAACAATTATTTCCCCGGTATCCTGAAATAGACTGGAAAGGAGCAATGGGCATACGTGATATCATTGCCCATCACTATTTTGACTTGGACGGAGAAATCGTCTTCAATGTTGTAAAGGAGAACTTACCTGAAATGCTGGAATGTATCAAGAAGATTATGGATGAAATGACTCGCTTACCTCATGAATCTATGGCGTAAGCACTCTTTCCAACAACAGGTATCCTAGCTGATGTTTAAATTTGCTAAAGCAATGAAAGACATACAATACTTTATCAATATCGAAACTGAATTTTGTAATACTCCAGAACCTAAGATGTATTATAATCAGGAATTAGGAGAATTCACCATACCAAACGAACCACTTGGTTTCTTACGCAAGCAATCCTTTACTTTATGTGCAAAGCCTGGTTTTGATGACAGCCACCGATATAATACACATTTCAAGCAATATGGTTTAACTGATGTCGAAATACTCATACTGCGTTGCTTTTACGGAAATATATCCGGTGCTTTTCGTGACGACTACTATAATGGTAAAATTCCGGCTATAGCCCAAGAAATGCAACATGCACTGGATAGTCTAATCCTTAAAGCCCCTATTTACCAAGGAAGGATTCTCTATAGAAATCTTACTTCTCACGATCCTGTTGATTTTCAACCGGGTGATATTTATATGCCTAGTCATAGCCTTACCACCAGTATAGAAGATTTTAAAAGAAACCGTGACAGCTATGTAATTACGACATTAGGAGCTGAAAAAACACACGCCCATTGTTTATATCACATTTATAATAAAAACAACGAACTGCAAGTCAACTTTGTAAAAGGAACTCAATTTCAAATTATTAAAACCGGAGAAAAGGAAAATGGAAATAAAGTGATATATATGAAAGAGCTAGAATGCAAATTCAAAGAGTGTAAGATTAACTAACATTTAGTTTTTCAATATTTCCAATAGCAAAAGTCTTATTTGAGGAAGCAAATACTTAATGTAAGTAAGCACTCATTGTATGACTCTCAACGTAATTATTAATCAAAAAATATAACTCAATGTGAGCTAGAATAGCTTTATAGGCATTCTAGCCATATAGTAAGTGCTTACAATGAAAAAAATCAAAGAGATAAAAATAGCCGTAGCCGGTACCGGTTATGTAGGGCTGAGCATAGCAACACTTCTTGCTCAACATCACCAAGTAAAAGCTGTGGATGTAGTGCCCGAAAAAGTGGAAAAGCTTAATCGCAGAATTTCACCGATACAAGATGAGTACATTGAGAAATATTTGGCGGAAAAGCCATTGAATCTGACAGCCACTCTTGATGGTAGCGAAGCCTACCGGGATGCCGACTTCGTAGTGATAGCTGCCCCCACCAACTATGATCCGGTAAAAAACTACTTCGACACCTCCCATGTGGAAGAAGTGATTGACCTGGTATTGGAAGTGAATCCCGATGCCGTGATGGTTATCAAGAGTACCATTCCTGTGGGCTATACCCGTAATCTTTACGTAAAGTATGCCAAAAGAGGAGTTAAGAAATTCAACCTCCTTTTCTCACCTGAGTTTCTTCGTGAAAGCAAGGCGTTGTATGACAATCTTTATCCCAGCCGTATCATTGTCGGTTATCCAAAGATTATTGAAGCACCGGATTTTGCAGAAGAAAATGAAGCCATCAAGGCAGTGACGGATGTTGACAGTATGAAAAAAGCGGCGGAGACTTTTGCAGCCCTGTTGCAAGAAGGAGCAATCAAAAAAGATATTGACACCCTCTTTATGGGTATGAAAGAAGCGGAAGCCGTGAAGCTGTTCGCCAATACTTACTTGGCTCTGCGTGTAAGCTATTTTAATGAGCTGGACACATACGCTGAGATGAAAGGGCTTGATTCAAAAGCGATTATTGACGGTGTGGGTCTTGACCCGCGTATCGGCACACATTACAATAATCCGTCCTTCGGATACGGTGGCTACTGTCTGCCCAAAGATACCAAACAGCTTCTTGCCAACTACGCGGATGTTCCGGAAAATTTGATTGAAGCCATTGTGGAAAGTAACCGCACTCGCAAGGATTACATTGCAGATGCAGTGTTGAAAAAAGCCGGTTACTATGCTTACGATGAGAATTGCAATTACGATGCAAGTAAGGAGCACGGTTGCGTAATCGGTGTGTATCGCCTCACCATGAAGTCCAACTCTGATAACTTCCGTCAAAGTGCCATTCAAGGTATCATGAAGCGCATCAAGGCAAAAGGTGCCGAAGTGATTATTTATGAACCGACATTGGAAGATGGAACCACTTTCTTCGGCAGTCGGATAGTGAATAACCTTGATACTTTCAAACAACAGAGCCATGCTATTATTGCCAATCGCTATGATGAATGTTTGGAGGATGTGAAAGGGAAAGTTTATACACGTGATATATTTAGGAGAGACTAAAAATGGAAAAATCACTAAATCGCATTATTTGGATTGATCGTATGCGCGGACTCGCCATATTATCTGTTGTGATACAACACCTCACTTATTGTTTTGAAAACCAATTTGTCTATCATAAGCTAATAGGCATATCTAATATGGCCGTATTCTTTTTTATTAGCGGGTATATAATAGAAAAGACTTCACGAATGACAAGTCTCCAAGATATTCGTCTATTTCTTAAAAAGAAAACAATTCAACTCATGTTACCTTTTATCATGTGGCAATTTGTAGTAAGAAAGTTTTTCTTTACTACCGACTGGCAAATAATAACGTGGAACGATGTAGCTGAGGGTTTCGCCCATCCGACATTGTGGTTCCTGCTTACTCTTTATGGATACATGTTCGCTTTTGCTGGTCTCAACCTTATAAACACATTTAAAATCAAGCACTTAAATACTATATGGGGGGGGGGTAATTTACTTTGTATTCATACAGATTGTACTTCTTTTTGCATGGAAGATTACTGGCAATTTTCATCTCGCCACACTCTACTTCCCCTATTTTTCAACAGGAATACTCATGTCGGCACTTAGTAAAGAAAAATGGTTAGAAAATAAAACAGCAGGAACAATCAGCCTAATTAGCATCTGTTTATGCACTTGTTTTTGGACATCAGGTGCTACATCCATAATCAATATTATTTTAAAAATTTTAGTATCATTCGCTGTCATACAATTGATTTATATCGTATGCCAAATGGATTGGAATGCTAAAACTGACAAATTCATCCAAAAATGTGGCATCTGTTCTTTGGGTATCTACGTCATTCATTGGACTTTTCTCCCAATGACACCATATTCTCCTCTATTGCCTCAAAACGAACTTTACGGACTTGCTATTACTATATTTCTTGGAATTGTCGTAACTTATGCTTGCATATTTATCAACCAATTTATCAATTTATTTCCAATCATAAGATTACTATTATTGGGAAAGAACAAATAAAAGAACAATAGAGACATGAGTTCTACTGCCAAACGTGTCATAAAAAATACCGGCTTTCTCTATGCTAAGATGAGCATTACCATGTTCATCTCGCTTTACGCTACTCGACTAATATTGAATTCCCTCGGTGCATCAGACTTCGGCATCTTCAATATAGTAGGAGGAGCCATTGCCATGTTAGGATTCCTCAATGGAGCCATGGCAAGTGCCACACAGCGATTCATGAGTTATTCAGAAGGAGAAGGCAATAAGGAAAAGCAAAAATGTATATTCAATATCAGTTTAGCTTTACACTTTGTAATTTCGATACTTGTCGGCATTATATTGCTTGCTGCTGGATTTGTTTTTTTTAACGGAGTACTCAATATTCCTTCCAATCGTATTTTTGCAGCACAAGTCGTATATGGCAGTTTGATTGTCAGCACTATGTTTACTGTGATGACCGTCCCTTACGATGCTGTAATGAATGCACATGAAAACATGAAATACTATGCGTTAGTGGGCATTATCGAATCCTTGTTGAAATTGTTTGTAGCCTTTGTCTGTGTTTATACCTTTTATGACAAGCTTATTGTGTATGGTATTCTAATGGCTTGTATTCCCCTAATTACGCTTACCATTATGCGAATATATTGCCACAGACATTATGCAGAATGTGCTATTGCTTTGCGTAAATATTGGGATAAAAGCACAATGAAGGAAATGATTTCATTTGCAGGATGGAATTTCATGACCTCCATTTTGGGGTTGCTATCACATCAGGGAACTGGATTAGTACTAAATCATTTTTTTGGAACTATAGTAAATGCCGCCCAAGGAATAACCTATCAACTAAGCGGACAGCTAGGTGTGCTATCCACTCAAACTACCAAAGCATTGAATCCTCCCATTATAAAAAAAGCGGGAGCACATCAATTGGACCAAATGTACAACATAGCGTCTTTAGGAAGTAAAATAACCCTTTTTATGACCACAGTCATTTTTCTTCCTTTTCTACTAAACCAACATCAGTTTCTAACACTATGGCTTGTAAATGTCCCTGAATATACCTCTATTTTCATTTTCTTTTATTTTATGACAAACATAGTGGATAGTTTTGGTCTATTCTTTATTACAAGCATCAATGGTATAGGAAAAATCAAGCAAATCAATTTATTTAACAGTTTTATTTCCCTATTTCCATTCTTTGGTTCTATCTTATTCTTTGCCATGGACTTTCCCCCTTATTGGGCATATATCCTTATGCTTATATCTGCTGTTTTCAAGTTGTGCATTCGCATTTATTATTCACACAAAATATGCCATTTCAATCTAACGCAAATGCTACTCAATGATGTATTAAGGCCAATGTCGTGTATTGTCTTCTTCTTTTCCTTTTGTTGGGTATTGAAGCCCGAAACTGTAAATTCAGACATAATCCTCTTAATTTTATTCTCCATACTATCTATGCTTTTGTATACCGTCTTAACTTTATACATAACATTGAATAGTATGGAGCGGAATAAAATATATTCCATGGCATACAAAATACTTAAAAGAATAAATCAAAATGGAAGAAAACAACACCAATAATATAATGCTACAAACCAAAGGAGGCAAATTATTCGATTCCCAATGTGTATTAAGTGTTATCATCCCTACTTACAATGCAGAAGCATTTATAAAAAGAACCCTTACATCTATTTTGGAACAAAAAAACTGTATATTCAAAATAATACTTATTGACGATTGTTCAACAGACAATACAGTGGTTTGCATCCAAGAAGCTTTTAATCAGGCCATAATGCAAGGAATCATATTGATAAAAACTTTATCACACAATTCGGGTCCTTCCATTGCACGTCAGGAAGGAATAAAAGCAGTAACTACACCCTATTTTACATTTGTAGATGCGGATGATTATTATTTGTCAGATATGGCCTTAGCACAAATGACTCATATTTTAACACAAGAGTCTCCTGATTTGTTAATGTTTAAATATGCTACTTTGCATGGACATTTAAAGCTGAAGAAAAATTATAATTTCCCTATTGGTCTGTCATCAGTTAAAGCTGCAATGACAGCCAAAATCAATCGCCCACATCCAATATGGCATTATATTTGGAATAAATGCTATAAAACAAGCATTGTCCAAAAACACAAAATTACCTTTAACCCAAACGTGAGGTCAGCAGAAGATGTTTATTTCAATGATGACTATTTAATGAATATACATTCTGTTTATTTTTTAAACCAGTATCTTTACCTCTATGATTGTAGCAATGCAACATCACTTACTCGTTCCCAAACTTGTATGACAGAACAAACTTATAAAGATTACATATCTCAATGGAACAGGGAAACGGAACGCTATGAAAAATTATTAAACTGTATTAAACAAATGGATTGCTATAATGAGTGTATTAAAGATTTACGACAATATTTATGCGTTTTCATATATAAAGTTTTTCAACAAGTAAAAGAAAAAAAATATGCCAATGACTTACACAAGGTATTAGAAAGCTATCATGATTACAACGATATCATAAAAGAATACCCACATATAAAAAGAAAATACATGCTCGCAAACTTCTCTTCTCGAATAAGAAAAACAGTAAAACAGTATATCAAATTTTAATCATTCATGGAATTGGCAAATACTCAAATTAAGATTATAAGGAATGAAAAAATAGACATCTGCAAAGGTATAGGTATACTATTAGTAGTATTAGGACATACTTGTTATTTCGATTATTTTCACAAGTTGGTCTATTGCTTTCATATGCCTTTATTCTTTTTACTATCAGGATATTGTATAAAAAAGAAATATACAATATTGGATTTTATAAAGAAACGATTCAAATCACTCATATTACCTTTCTTTTATTTTGCAGTTATAGAAATTTTAATGACAACTAGTATTAAAAGGCAGTTTTTATGGGAATATTTTTATCCTAATATCGGACACACTCTATGGTTTCTTCCTGTTTTATTTATATCAATTACAATTGTTTATTCTTTAATTTTATTAAATGACAAAATCATCTTGTTATCTGTCCTATTTTTATTCTTTCAGGGAGGAATTATAACAAATGCAATTTCACAACTTCCGTATTCCATGAAATCAATCATATTTGCATCTATATTTACAGGGGGGGGGGTATTTATTATCAAAAATAGTCATTCAATTTCCTATAAAAATTATGGCTCTAATTAGTTTTATATTAACTGTTATATACATCCTCACTGCCTCTTTTTGGGACATTATGGTAGATATGAAACAATCTCTTTTCACTCCGTGGCATCTGTCCATATTGGTCGCAACAGTAGGAACACTAAGCATTATTTGTTTATCAACAGCAATAGATTTTCCTAACCATATAAAAAGAGCATTTATATGGTTAGGAAAAAATTCGCTTACTATAATGCTTATTCATTTTATATATATAACCGTATTTGGGTATGGGTTACAACTGTTTTTTTCACTAAACACCTTTTATTATGGCCTAGCTATAAATGTTATTATATGGCCTATAATTTATATTTCAGTAATGATAATAAACAAATATATTCCTTGGATTATATCAAAAAAGAAAGAACAACATGATAAAAATTAAAATAAAGATGAGTGGAGGGTTAGGAAACCAAATGTTTTGTTATTGTTTTTTCCTTAGAATGAAAAAACAATACCCCTTAAACAAAGTCTCGATTGACTACGACCAATATAAGTATTACAAATTTCATAATGGTTTACGACTAGCCCAAGTATTCGATTTAAATTATCCATTCAATTTAAAAGAAAGATACAATCTCATCGAAAGATTATGGTATAGATTATATATATACATAAAAGATATATATTATACTATTACACATACACCAATAATTCATGAGGATATTGATGAATTTAAATCTTTTGAAAACAGCTCTTATAAAGACGACGCAACAATTTTATTTCATGGAAGTTGGGGATCTGATTTTTATTTTCATCCTGTTGGTGACATTGTAAAAAAAGTATTCACACAATCATTGGAAAAAAGAAGCAATAATGTCAAAAATATTGCAAAAGATATGCAAATTAACAACTCTGTTTTCATTCATGTACGCCGTGGGGACTATCTTAAAACAGATTTTGTTGATTTATCAAAGACAACATATTACCAGAATGCCATTCAATTTATAGAAAACAATACTGAAGAAAATGAAAATTTTCATCTCTATATAATATCAGATGATCCCGAATATTGCAAATTACACTTTCAATTTCTGTCCAATTACCCCACGACATATATAAAAGGGAATAAAGATTACGAAGACCTTTACTTAATGTCACAATGTAAATATGCAATTATTGCCAATTCAACTTTCAGTTGGTGGGGGGCTTATCTTTCTAATGCTAAAATAATTTGTGCTCCATTTTATAGACTTAAAAGCAAGCAGGATCGTCCATATAATATTCTTTATCCTAATAATTGGAACATTATCAAATAGTGCCATACTACAAAAGATTTTAATTCTTTAAAGAAAACCGTATGTACGTATATCTAATCTTATTATTTCATTTAACTGCTCCATTTCTCATTCCCAACAGTATAAATTTAACAGTTGCCGGATATATTCCTATAATTGCTACGATGATGTTATTCGCAGTAAATTATAATAAAATCACATTATTAAAAGATACTAAAAACGAATACAGAATATTTTTACTTGTTTTTGTTATAACAATTATACTACTAATCTTTGATAAATTCAAAGGGATGAGTTATCTATATGGCTGCCTAATGAGTTCTGCCATGTTTATCCTTATTATGAAATCTAATATGGACTATAAACTTGTCAGAAATCTTTTTATTGGTATTTTAATTTTCTTTATAGTGAATTCTTTAATGTCTTATTATGAGCGAATCAATATGATAAATCTTATACCTAATAGATGGCAAGAGACATGGGAAAATGATTACCACGGTGTTGGCTTAAATTATATTTTCAGATCATCCGCTTTATTAGGACATCCTCTGACCAATGCTTTTTCAATAAGTATTCTTATGTGCTCTATTCTTGTCATGCCCATAAAATCATGGATTAAATATACCCTTTGGGGAATGGGTATAATATCTTTACTTTGTTTTAATGCAAGAGGAGCTACAATACTATCTTGTACTTTTTTGTTTATATATATACTATATGAAACAATAAAACATCCTCAATTTAAAAAGCTTCTACTTGTAACCTGCATTATCTGTATATTCATTTATGCATTTAATATAATAATAAACTCACCTTTAGCTGGACGTTTAGTTACTTCTGATTTAATAGATGGTTCCGCACAAACCAGGCTGACAATTTGGAAACCCTTGGAACACATGGAAGTAAAAGAATTGCTCATAGGTTTCTCTCAAGAGCGGTATAAAGAAGTATGCAAATTAGTAAAACTTAACACAATGGAAAATTGGTTAGCTGGATTTATTTACAATATGGGAATACCTTTTACAGTAGCATTTTTAATTTATTATTTTAAGATATATTTTCGAGCTTTAAAAGGACTAAGTCTATTTAGCAAAATGTTTATGATGTTCGCCTTTTTATCCTTCGCTTTCCTAAATAATATATTAAGTACGTCTATTGTTGCATGGATTTGGACATATGTAGTTTTCATTTTAACATCACTAATGTCTAATAAAAAAATAGCAATAAAAATAATTCCAAAATTTCTAATTAGTAAGAGTGCCTTAAACAATTAATTATTTAATATATTACTAAATATTCAAATAAAAAATATGAGTTTGCGACAATTGATACTGAGAGTCCATAAATATTTCTATGGGCATAATGATAAGAACAGATACAAAGAAACGAACAGGTTCTTGTGGATAGTAAGTAATGTGTGTTTCCGCATGGCAGAGCAAGCCTTAATGCTATGTATGACAGTACATAAATGGATAGGAACAATGCCCCCTCCACTTCCTTGCGATGGGAAATTCATAGTGTCATTAACTTCTTTTCCTAAACGTATAGAGAACGTTTGGATGGTAGTAGACTCTATATTTCGCCAGCAAGTAAAGCCGAGAAAAATATGTTTATATTTAAGTAATGAAGAATTTCCTAAAGGGAAAGCCTCATTGCCTCAGCGATTGTTAAAGTATGAAGCTCTAGGGCTGGAAATATACTTTAGAGAGCTTAACCTAATGCCACACAAGAAATATTTTTATGCATTACAGGAATATGGAGACGAATGCATAATAACAGTGGATGATGATATATACTATCATGATGACACAATTGCTAATCTGCAAAAGATACATCAATTATACCCTAATGTAATATGTGCCAATAAAGTGTGTCGTATTACAAAAAAGCCCAATGGAAATTTAAATGGTTATCGAAATTGGGGAAAAGTTCTTTCTGAGTCATCGCCATCTGATTGGAATTGTGCATTAGGCTACAAAGGAGTGCTTTACCCACCACACTGTTTAGACAAATCAGATGTTTTTAACATAGCAAAGATAAAGCAACTTGCTTTAAAAGCTGATGATTTATGGTTGAAAATACAAGAAATGAGAGTAGGCGTCAAAGTGGCTAGTGGAGAGTATTTGACAACTGGTGTCCAAATAAAAGGTTCTCAAGTTACTTCTTTAATGTCCACTAATGTGGGATGTAATGAAAATGACATACAATGGAACACTATATGCAAAGAATATGGAATGAAAAACTTTATGATACAACAATAGAATACTACTGAATATGGAAATAAAGGAATATAGCTTTAAAACAGATTCGGATATCGTTCAAAAAGCATACAAAGAATATCCCAATTACTTAATTGAAAGCAATAACTCAGTAGAGAACGACAAAATTTGTGCTATCTATTTCACAAGTAATGATTTGTACTATCCAGATAATGAAGAGACATTCAAAACACGTGTGATAGAGAAAAATTCGTTTGAATGGTATGGAAATCGTATTCAAAAAGCATGCAAACACATTTTTGTACGAGATGTCTGTAAACAATGGTACTTGATAGGAATTAACCACATAATCAATTCACCAAAACGTTTACTTGATTTCTTACAAAAAGAAACCACTGGGTACCAAGTTATAACTGTTGGAAGTTCAGCCGGAGGTTATGCCGCAACACTTTACGGATCGTTGCTTCATGCTGCCAAAATAATGGCTTTCAATCCACAATTTGAACTACATTCTTTGCTATCAAGAAGTACAGAATGTACTAACCCACTGGTTCACAGAATGTTCAAAAGCCATGGGGGGGGGGGTATTTTAATATATCTAACTATATATCAAATCCTGATATAGTGTTCTACTTTTACTCCAATAAATCTCGCTGGGATATAGAACAAGCCAAAGTAGTAGAATCAGTAGCCGGTTTGCATCGGATTGCTTTTCACACAAGCCATCATGGTATTCCTTTTCTGAAAGTAGCATTACCCGTTGTTCTCAATCTAGATACAGAGAATCTATTGAAGTTTGAAAAGAAAGAACAACATCCTTTATGGTTCACCATCAAAATGGTAGGTATAATAGATACGTTTGTGGGATTTATCCGTCAAGCATATAGAGCATATAAAAAAAGACATTAATCCTTTTTTCATGAATACTGCAATCATTGTTTTTGCATTTAACAGATTAGAGGCTTTTAAAAACACAATCAACTCATTACTTCAAAACACGGAATCAGCCGATTCCGACCTCTTTGTCTTTGTGGATGGACCACGGAAACAAAAGGTGGGCGAAGCAGATAAAGTGGCAGCCGTGCAAGAATATGTGCGGCAAATCAAAGGATTTAAATCTGTAACCTATACCTTTGCAGAAGTTAATAACGGACTAGGACCTTCCATCATAAAAGGGGTGACGCAGGTGATTAACCAATACGGCAGTGCCATTGTACTAGAAGATGATTTGGTTTTCGCTCCCAACTTCCTGTCATTCATGAATCAAGGTTTGCAGCATTATGAGCATAATGAAAAAGTGTTCTCTATCTGTGGCTATTCCAATAAAGTAAAAAAACCTAATGGCTATATAGCTGACTCGTACTTTTGTACTCGAAGCAGTTCATGGGGATGGGCTACATGGGCAGACCGCTGGAACAGTGTGGATTGGGAATTGAAGGATTGGGACAAATACACTTCTTTAGGAAAAAAATTCAATCAATGGGGTGGCTCTGATTGCTGGAAGATGCTCAATGACTGGAAACATGGCAAAAATAAATCATGGGCAATACGCTTTTGCTTTGCTCAATTCTTGCAAAATAAGATTTCGCTATTCCCTCTTATAAGTAAGGTCAGGAACGATGGGTTCGATGGAGATGGAACAAATTGCAAGAAGTTCAATCGGTTCAAGTATGAATTTGACCAAGAGGGGAGCAAAAATTTCGTGCTGCCGTCGTCAACAGAAGTCAATCCAAAGCTCTACAAATCAGCCATGGCTTACAATGGGCTGTTCATTAGAATTTATAGTAGAATCATGTATCTTTTAATTCAGTAATAGTATGAATATAGCTTTTCTAATTGCTGCACATAAGGACGAACAGCAACTTTTCAGATTGGTGAAAAAGTTGTTGACAATAGGTAACATATGTACAAATCTTTGGCGCGTTATTTCCAAACTTCTTATGCTCCTGACGAACTTATTTTTGCAACGTGCATCATGGCTTCGTCATATAAAAAAGGCATTGAGGAAGAGATAGGAGAGATGAGTTCAGGACTTGTAAATAGAACCAAGTTACATTACGTAGAATATGTAGGTAAGATATTTTCTTATTCCTTGAAAGATTATGATAAGCTAATGAAATCAGGAAAGATGTTTGTCAGAAAGTTAGAATCCGGATTATCCGAGTCACTGATTGCAAAAATTGATGAAGCTAATTCTGAAACCAACATAGAAAGTTCGGACAAACTTAAATTTTAACACAATCTCAAATAATGAGTATTTCTATAAAAGACAAGACTTTCATCATTTGCAGTATCGTTAGGAATGCAGAGAAAGGATTGAAAGTGAATATCCCTGTAATCAATGCCTTTTGCAAAGAGGTGCATGATTTTCAGATTGTGATATTCGAGAATAATAGTACTGATGGTACGAAGGCTTTGCTAACTGACTGGATAAAGCAGGATGCAACCCGCATCCATTGCATCATGGAGGATAAAGATGCTTCTGCCACCATTCCCAAATCATCGGTCGTCAATGTGAATCCCTTCTATTCGCGGCAGAGGATTGAGAAGATGGTACGACTACGTAACCAGTATATGGAATACGTGGTAACAAATCAGCTAAAAGCGGACTACCTGATTGTGGTGGATTTGGATGTAGCACGCTTGGACTTGAAGGGAATTATTAGCTCTTTCCAAACGGACACGGAATGGGATGCTATTACGGCATTCGGTTACTCTACCTCACCCAAACTACGCAGGAGATATCATGATACATATGCATTGACCGAATATGGCGATGAGCGTAATCCGCAAACGGAAGAAAAGATAAAATCGCTAGCTGAGAAATATGGGAAGCATTCGGGCAGGTCATCGTTGATTCGCGTATTCTCCGCTTTCGGCGGTTTGGCAATATACAAATATGCTGCTGTCTATGGTCTCAAGTATCAAGTGGAGAACAATGCTGACAAAAGGGTTGAGGTGAGATGTGAGCATTTCAGCATCTATCGGCAGATGAAGGAAAGAGGAAATAATAAGGTTTATATCAATACAAAAATGACTTTAAAATACCAGAATTTAACCTATGGTATAGTGTGGAACAGCCTAATTAGAAAGCTAAACGCTATTCTTACGAGCAGTCCGAAATCTCTCTCTGGGGGGGGGGGTAAAAAAGTGTAAACTATAGTTACTTTTCCCTTTCGTATGGTAATGAGGAAAGGAGGGCTGCATGAGAGTTCTTTTCATTCTCCATCTCCCCCTCCCGTTCACGGAGCAGCCATGATGGGAAAGTACATCCACGACAGCAAGCTCATCAACACAAGTTTTGACTGCTATTACATCAATCTTACCACAGCCAAAGACCTTGCGGACATTGGTAAGGTGGGAATCCGCAAACTGGTTCAGTTTGCGCAGTTACTGAACACCATCCGAAAGGAAGTAAACCGCCTGAAGCCACAACTAATATATATTACTCCCAACGCTAAGGGCGGTGCATTTTATAAAGATTTCATTATAGTCCAAATGTTAAAAACAATGGGATGCCAAATAGTGGCGCATTATCATAACAAGGGGGTATACACACGACAAGACCATTGGCTGGATGATAAGCTTTACCGTTTATCTTCAAACGATTGAAGGTAATATTACTGGCAGAAGCTCTCTATGCCGATATAAAAAAATATGTAAAGCGTGAAGACGTGATGTTTTGTCCCAATGGCATCCCTGAAACCTTGAACAAAGAATCTACTGCCGAACGAAATAACAAAGTACCGCATTTGCTATTCCTTTCCAACTTACTAGAGAGTAAAGGAGTATTGGTCTTACTTGATGCCCTAAAGCTCCTTTCGGACAAAGGATACTCATTTGTCTGCGATTTTGTGGGAGGTAAAACCGCAGAAATAGATGCCGCAAGGTTTAAAAGAGAAGTGGAGCAAAGAGGATTAAACAAGCTAGCTATTTATGATGGAAAAAAGTTCGGAGAAGAAAAGAAACAATACTTTGAACAGGCAGATATATTCGTGCTCCCCACTCATAATGAGTGTTTTCCCTTGGTCAATTTGGAAGCTATGGAATATAAATTACCTGTTATATCTACCAATGAAGGAGGAATACCAAGCATCATAGAAGAAAGCAAAACCGGATATATAATAGAAAAAAAGAATGTATCAGCACTTGCTGACAAAATAGAATTGCTGTTAAACAATCCTTCGCTTTGCCAGAAGATGGGAGAAAACGGTCAAAAAAATTTTTAGCCGAATTCACGATAAAAAGATTTGAAAACAGAATGAAAACTCTTCTAGAAAAACTTGTCACAAACTAGAAGTAATTATAACAACAATGCCTTTAACGTTAAAAGAAATCTCTTTGGTGGAATATCGCCAAAGACTGAATGACTTGCCCGATGGTAAATTGCTGATCAACACCATCAATGCTCATTCTTATAATACTGCCTTGAAAGACCCTCTTTTTGCAGAGGCTTTACTGAAGGGAGACGCATTAATTCCTGATGGAGCCGGTATCGTAATGGCCTGTAAGTGGCTGAGTACTCCTCAAAGACCACTTGAGCGTATTGCCGGGTGGGATTTATTTCAATTTGAAATGGATAAGTTGAATAAAAAAGGAGGAAAATGTTTTTTTATGGGAAGCAGCGAAAAAGTGCTTTCATTAATCAAAGAAAAAGCGGCAGTAGTTTATCCCAATATTACTGTAGAGACCTATTCCCCACCCTATAAGCCGGAGTTTACGGCAGAAGAGAATAAGCACATTATTGAGACTATCAACCGTGCTAATCCAGACCTATTGTGGATAGGTATGACTGCTCCAAAGCAGGAAAAATGGACTTATATGCATTGGAATAAGCTGAACATACACTGCCACGTGGGAACGATAGGGGCCGTATTTGACTTCTTTGCAGGAACCGTGAAACGCGCTCCTCTTTGGTGGCAGGAACATAGTTTGGAATGGCTATACAGACTGATAAAAGAACCCGGAAGAATGTGGCGAAGATATATTATCGGCAATATATTGTTTTTATGGAATATAGTAAAAGAGAAGTATTCAATAGATTAAATTATACACAAAACTAATGCAATTTAAATCTGTTATCTTACCCATATTTACTTTCTGTATCCCAATCTGCCTGTCTGCACAGGAACAGAAAGCATCTACTCCGTTTTCTTATCGGGTGGAAACTTCTGTCTCGGTTGCCGACGGAAGGTATGCTCCGTTGTGGTTCACCGCCAATCGTTACGGACTGTCTTCGCAAGAGCCCAAAAGTGCTTACCTGCGTGCCGGTGTGCAATGGCAGAAGGAATGGCAGCACGGATGGAGGGTGCAGGCGGGTGCAGACCTGGCAGGAGGAAAGAATCTGACTGCGGATTTCTTTGTGCAACAGGCTTATATGGATGTTGCATGGAAGGCGATAAAGATGAGCATCGGGAGTAAGGAGAGAAACGGATTCCCGCTGGAAAAGGATGTGAGGCTGAGCAGTGGCATGATGGTGGAAGGTGCGAATGCAAGACCTATTCCGCAGGTGAGGGTGGGATTGCCGGAGTATCTGACGGTGCCGTTTACAGGTAATTGGCTGGCACTGAAAGGGCATATCGCTTACGGACTGTGCACGGATGGCAATTGGCAGGAAGAGTTTGCCGGAGCGGACGAACCGTTTCTGAAGGATGTGTTGTATCACAGCAAATCACTGATGCTGCGGTTCGGCAACAGGGAAAAGCTGCCTCTGGAGCTGGAAATAGGATTGTTGGACATTGCACAGTTCGGGGGAAAGAGGTATGTGAAGAATGCGGACGGAAGTATCAAGCTGCTAAAGAAGTATCCGGCCGGTCTGAAGAGTTTCTTCAAGGCGCTGGTGCCTGCTCAGGAGAGTACGTTGCAGAATGTGGAGGGAAACCATAGCGGAAGCTGGAACGCGGCACTTTCTTATTATGCCGGTGACTGGAAGATAAGGGCTTACATGGAGCATTTCTTCGAGGACCATTCGCAGATGTTCATGGAGTATGGTATGTGGAAAGACGGACAGTTGGGACTGGAAGTGACATTGCCCCGGAACCGGTGGGTGAGCCGGGTGCTGTGGGAAGGTCTCGGTACGAAGGATCAGACGGGACCGATTCTGTATGACGGGATAGCCGGCTCGTTTCCCGAATTCCAGATAAGCGGTGGTGACAATTATTTCAATAACGGTCAATATCTGGCATGGCAGCATTGGGGAATGGGTATGGGCAACGGACTGATTCCGGGACCTGTATATAACGACGACGGAACGGTGCTGTTTAAGAGTACCCGTGTAAAAGCGCATCATATAGGCTTCTGCGGAGAACCGGACAGTGAATGGAACTACCGCGTGCTGGCATCGTATGTGCGGCATTGGGGCACCTATCCGATGCCGCTGGACAAAGTGAGAAAGCAGTTCAGCAGTATGGTGGAAGTAAGCTACTGCCCACGGAAGTGGACGGGCTGGAGCGCTACGCTTGCCTTTGCCATGGATAGGGGAAATTATTTGGGTAACAGCATGGGGGCCATGTTGACAGTGAGAAAAACAGGAGGATTCGGAAAATGAAAAATACACGCGGATTAAAGTTTTTATCGGGAGTGGTGGTTGTTCTCTTTTTGGGCTTCATCATGGGAGGATGCCAGAAGAAGGCTATCGACAGTGACATGGAAGGGCACTGGGAATTGCTGGAGTTTACAACGGCGGCCGATGGCAAGGTGCATGTGTGCGAGCGGATTTATTACAGCATCCGGTTATGGGTGGTGGAAATAGCAGCCAAGCAGAGCGGTACTACGCATAAACCGGTCATAGGCCGGTTTGAGCATGAGGAGAACGGAAACGTGCGGATGAGAGACTTCAAAGGGAGAAAAGGCACAAGCGATGATAAAAAAGATGTCACGGTGGAGGAGCTTCTCCCTTATGGCATCAATGCATTGGATACGGAGTTTGAAGTGGTGAAAGCCAACGGTAAAGAGTTGATATTGAAATCCGATTATGCCACACTGATGCTGAAAAGGTTTTAGTATAAACGAATAATTTCATATGTACATTTACAATATCAGATAAAGAAATACCTGAAAATCAATATATAGCACAGTGAATATATGGATTTATTGCCAAAGATGAGAACCACGATAAGGAAAGAATCATTTATTTAAGAATCTCATAAAAACTAAGAAATGTCTCGTAAAAATAGGGACTTTTTCAGAGAAAAGCTGGAATTTTCAGGAGACATCTCTTTCTGTTTATAGACATCGCAAGACGGGGTTAACCGAATGCTTACTATTTAACAGAGAATATTCAATTAAAAGTTCATCAAATCATTCAACGCTTCACTCATACTGGGGTGTGTAAAGACGAAATCGCGAAGGAATGTATAAGGCTGATCGGTCTTCATTGCCATGGCCACACTGTTGATTACCTCGCCGGATTCAGGGCCGAACAGAGTGCATCCCACAATCTGATTGGTATCTACATCTACCACCACCTTAAACAGGCCGACTGTATTTCCCAAAGTCCGTGCACGAGGAATAGCCGCTACAGGAAGTTTGTTGACTTTAATATTCAACCCCTTCCGCACGGCTTCCTCTTCACTCAATCCGATACGCGACAAAGGAGGGTCAATAAAGACAGAATAGCTCACCGGTTCACGGTCGTTCAGATTCCGTCCGCCATTGCCGAATAAATCTTCACGGATAATACGGTAATCGTCCAATGAGATATAAGTGAACTGCAAACCGCCCTTCACATCCCCTATCGCACGTATATTGGGATTGGTTGTCCTTAAATGCCCGTCTACAATGATAGCGCCACGCTCGTTTACCTTCACTCCAGCCACCTGTAAATTCAATCCGGCCGTATTCGGTTTTCTCCCTGTCGCCAACAATACGGCGTCAGCCTCCAATGAATGCAGTGCACTGCTAACCGCATCCCGATAGACTACTTTCCCTTCACGGATTGATTGCACTTTGGCATTCAGACAAAATACGATGCCTTTCTTTTCCAAAGTTTCCTTCACAGCGGATGCGATATCCCTGTCTTCTCTGGAGATTAACTCGGAATTGCCTTCCAGCACCACTACCTGCGAACCGAACGAAGCAAACATACTCGCAAACTCCAGACCGATATAACCGCCACCCACAATAATCAGCTTTTCGGGCAAATCCTTCAGTTCCATAATGGAAGTACTGGTATATACCAACGGATTATCCTTCACTCCATCGATAGGCGGAATAATAGTCTCCGCACCTGTATTGATATAAATCCGGGGAGCCTGCAATTGCAAGATCTCATCATGCATCACCACTTCCACCACATCTGTGCTTACAAAAGAACCAATACCTGTATAAACCGTAATATGGGGATTGTCTGCCAGATTATGATAATTTTTCTGACGCAAAAAAGAGGTTACCTCTTCTTTTTCAGCGATAGCCTGAGCATAATAGGCTTTCTTTTCTTCCCACGACGCCTTTACCGGAGCCAACTTTGCCTGATGAACCAATGTTTTTGTAGGAATGCATCCAATATTGATGCAGGTACCTCCATACATCTCATCGGAACGCTCAATAACAGCCACCTTTTCATTTCTTTTGGCCAACTCAGCAGCCAGTGTTTTACCGCCTTTGCCAAAGCCTATTATTATTGCATCATACTGCTTCATAATCTTACTTGTTTTTAGTGGGGGATTATCCTTTATTTTGTTGTTTTAATATTGACCGGGCCGAATCCGAGAGTACCACCAATGCACCTGCCAGGATAGCCACATCTTTAATAACCAAACGACCGGCACCTGTCAGCAAGGGAAAACCATGTTCACCGCTTCCCAAATCGGGAACCCATACTTCGGGAGTCGTTACCAGAAAGGACAACGTTCCCAATGTCATTATAATAGCCAAACCTGCACCTATCAAACCGATTTTCGGAGAGAAAATACCCAAGAAGGTAAGAATGCCAATGGTCATAATCAAAATGCCCAATCCATGAGAAAAGCCATAGGTGTTATTCTCTTCATGCCACTGATGCTTGGCCTCATCAAACTCACCTTCTTTTAATTTATACTCTTTATATTCGGGAGCACTCTTAGTATAAAAGAAACTCATAAAAGGACTGTTGGCAACGAAAGGCACAATACCCTCGGCCTCATAGTTCCAGAATTTCAAACCACCAATCCACACGAATATCACCAGAATTGCCACGCGAATCAGGTTAATACCTAACTTTTGAGTGGAAGCTGCAATTGTCAGAAATGCAGTAAACAGGGAATTTAATCTTGCCATCATTTGCTTTAATTTTTAAGGGTTTAACTTACATTGCAAAGGTCGGCAGATTTTCCTCCCTGTGAAATGGCAATTATACCGTTTTAGTTTGCCATTATTCCTTCTTTCTCTTTTTTCCGGTATTCAGAAATACTTTCCTTTGCCATTTTTCGAAAGAAACGGCTGAAAGCAGCCAAGTCTTCAAAGCCTAATATCTCACCTATTTCTTTCGCACTCTTATTGGTGTAAAGCAACAAACGCTTGGCTTCGGCTTCTATCCTCTCATGTATGATACGCAACGGAGAAGGCAACCCATAGGCGGCAAACAGATTGGACAAGGTTTTGGGAGAGCGGTAGAGCATTTCGGCATAGTCCTGCACTTGTTTCTTTTCTTTATAATGATTGTCTACCAACACATAATACCGACGGATAATGTCAAAGCTCTTTTCTTTATCTTGTCCCACGTCTAATTTTTCACGGGCAATGCGGGTATAAGTGATTATAAAACGTTTCAGAATAATGCGGAGCATCTCTTCCTGCAAATTGTCTTTTATGCCGAATTCACCTGCAAATATATCAATGATGCTTTTCAATTGTTCCGACTGGGCCGCAGAGAGCTGCAAACGCATAATGTGGGACGAACCATGAAACAGGAAACCATTACATGACACTTCTTTGTCATGTCCGTAAATGCAATAAAAATTGCTATTGAACAAGAAAGTGAGGTACTCACCTTCCACTCTTTTTACCTCAACATGATGCAAAGGAGTCAGCGATATTATTTCATCTTTTTCAAGGTGCATTACCACATGGTCTACTTCTATATCCAGCGTGCCACTTTGTACCCATACGAATTTATACAAGCTTTTATCACGCCGGAGAGCAGCATCCTCATGATAATGATACGTCATCGCTATATTGCCATTGAGCGGTGTATTAAAACGATATTCCATAATTCATAGTTTATTGTCGGTATAAATATATGCATACTTATTTAAATAAAAAAGAAGACAGGGCAAAAGATTTATGCCCTATCTTCTCCACTTGTTTACGAGAACATTTATTTAGAGTTTAATAAAGTGTCGTCAATCATCTTTTTCAGTTCAGGTTTCGGTAATGCTCCCTGTGTTACAGTCGGTTTTCCACTCTGAGGAATCCATAACAAAGTCGGTATGCTTCGTATGCCGAATGCACCGGCCAATTCTTCTTCCTTGTCTACATCTATCTTATAAATATAAACCTTTCCGGCATATTCTTTTGCCAACTCTTCCAATACGGGTGCCAATGCCTTGCAAGGGCCGCACCATGTAGCATAGAAATCAACAATAGCCGGTTTGTCACCTTCATATTTCCAGTCATTGGGATTGGCTTCATAGTTATATACCTTCTTCAAGAACTCTGCTTTGGTTAAATGAACAATTTCCATATTTTCTCCTTTCATGTTTTGGTTTTTACTTTCTTTATTGCCTGCACAAGCGGTTACTGTGAATAACAAGCCAAGGGCGGTAATGGTTGATTTTATTAATTTCATATTTATCTGTTTTTTATCTTTTTCTGATATTGCAAAGTTAATCGCTTTTCATCGCCTGAAAAATGGCAATTTCACCGTATAAGTTAGCCAAACTTCCCATTCTGCTCAAAATATCATAAAAAATCTTCTTCTGTGAGAACTTACTCGTGAAATTAATATTTGTTAATAAGGGAGTTTTTATACATAACTGTCTGATATTGTTTTACTTTTGTAAGAAGTCTGATAAAGAGTATAACATAAAGAGTCTATTTTCTGCTATGAATAATAAACACACAGCCACATCAAGGCAATTCTTTCAAACACTGACAATCTGCATTTGTCTGCTTTTTGCCGGTACATATTCTGCCAAAGCCTCTGACAGGGATCATAGGCAATATGATTATGTACTCATCTTAAACAGTTATAACGAATCCGCCCCCTGGAGTAACAGTATCACCTCTCCTATCATGCACAAAATATCCGAACTAAAAGATATTGATGCATACATTGAGCACCTAAATCTTTTTATGGTAAACGATTCTGTTATGGTAGACAGGTTTCCACAAATGCTTTTAAACAAGTATGGCAAAACTCCTCCCAAGCTGTTGGTCCTGCTGGGAAGTATGAGCATGATTTTCAGAGAAGAGATAAAGGAAATGTGGGGAGACGTGTCTATTTTAGTATGCGATTCCGACCCATACATATATACAGAAGAATATTACAGAAAACAAGATGTGACAACTCCTGAAAATAAAATTCATGTAGACAGTTTGAGAGATGATTACAATATCACCTTCATGCATACTCCGGCCTATCTGAAAGAAAGCGTAAAACTAATGACGCGCATGATTCCCAATATGAAAAAACTTATTTTTTTGGGAGACGGCATTTATCCTAACCCTGAATACAACAAGCAGTTAAAGAATATTATAGCCCGGGATTTTCCATATCTCCAATATCAATTTATCTCCTCTTATAATTATACGCTACCCGAATTGTATAATGCCTTAAGAAATGCCGACAAAGAAACCGGAGTTTTAGTATCCACATGGTTTGCGGAAACCTTAACCTCACAACAAATGTTGATAAACGCATACCGAAGCCTTTCCAGCATTTCTTCTCCCCTGTTCTCTATCCGCTATGCCGGTATGGACGACGGAGGCATGGTGGGCGGATATATGTATAATGAAAAGATATTTATCAATGAACTGCTCCGGAATGTCTCACAAATACTTAATGGAAAGCCGGCAAGGGAAATTCCTTTCTTTGTTCCTGCAGATGCTCATCCCACATTTAATTATACGACGCTGGTCAATAAAGGACTCAACCCTAAATTATGCCCTCAAAACAGCATATTTTATGATAAGCCGGAAAATTTCCTGAAGAAATATATATGGGTTATCACAGGAATATTCATCACACTTTTGCTGATAGCCCTTATCCAACAAAAACGCATACAAATGTTGAAAGAACTAAGAAGGGTTCAAAAGCAAGAATTCGAAAACCAAATCAAATATACAAACCTTATCGACAATATGCCTATTCTCTATATGAAAGAGAAAGTGATTAGAAATGAAAACGGGAATATTGTTGAAACAATTTTTTGTGACGTTAACCGTTTCTTTGAAACTTGTTTCAGGAAAAAAGAAAATATAATCGGGAAAAAGGGGTCCGAGCTATTTCCTGAATCCATGACAGAATTTACCCATTTTATGGAAACAGCTTTAAGAGAAAAGCGCTCCATCACATTCCCTTATTACTTTAAAGACGTAGACACTTTCTATGATATCGTGCTCAGCCCGTCTTTAGAAGAAGACACGATTGACATGTTCTGTCTTGACAGCACGGAGTTGCATAATGCACAACAAATGCTGAGTTCGACTAACCATAAATTATCTTTGGCACTGGAAATAGCCAATATCATACCCTGGAAATGGAATCTTAAAGAACACTCCATTCTATGCGACATCAATCGTCCAATCATTATGACTGCCATGCCGGGAGAAATCAAGGAAGAACAGTTGAGTGTATCGGATGAACAATACTTCTCTAAAATAATCAAAGAAGACCGCCCAAGGGTTATGCAGGCTTTTCACGATCTGATAGAAGGAAAAATCAATAAAGTCAAAGAAGAATACCGTGTACTGAACAAAGGAAAGAACGGAAGAAAAATTGATTGGGTGGAAGCACAGGCTACAATAGAGACAAGAGACGAGCAGAACAGGCCACTCACCCTGGTCGGCTCATCCTTAGTTATTACAGACAGGAAAAGGATGGAAGAGGAACTGATGTCGGCTAAAGACCGGGCAGAAGAATCCAACCGACTCAAATCTGCTTTCCTGGCCAATATGAGCCATGAAATCCGTACTCCTCTGAATGCCATTATCGGATTCTCCAATATTCTTGCCTCAACGGAAGAGGAACAGGAAAAACAGGAATATATCAATATTATTGAGAGTAATAATACACTGTTATTACAGCTTATCAGTGATATATTAGATTTATCCAAAATTGAAGCCGGAACTTTGGAGTTCAGTTACTCAAATATAGACCTCAATGATATGATAAAGGAAGTGGAAAACATCACCAAATGCCGAATGGAAGGAAGTGGGGTACAGCTCATTGCGGAAACTCCCCTCTCCTCATGTTTCATCCGTACGGAAAAAAACCGGCTCATGCAGGTTATCAATAACTTCCTCACAAACGCCATCAAGTTTACTCAAAAAGGAAGCATCACATTCGGATACGAGATACGCGATAAAATGCTATACTTCCATGTCACAGATACGGGATGCGGCATTCCTGCCAATAAAAAAGATTCTATATTCGGACGCTTCGTCAAATTGAACTCTTTTGCACAAGGCACAGGACTGGGGCTTTCCATCTGCCGGACAATCATAGAGCACATGAATGGAACGATAGGAGTGGAATCCGAGGAAGGGAAGGGTTCTACATTCTGGTTTACCATTCCTTATCAACCGGCCCGATTGAGCGAAAAAAAGGCTGAAGAATTCCAACCGATTACCGTTCAAAAAGACAAACTGACTATTTTGATAGCCGAAGATAACGAAAGTAACTATCGGTTGTTCCAGTCTATCCTACGGAAAGAATATTCTCTTATTCATGCCTGGGACGGTCAGGAAGCAATAGAAAAGTTTAAGGAACACCGGCCCCAAATCATCTTAATGGATATCAATATGCCGAGAATGGACGGTTACGAAGCAACAAAAGAAATAAGAAAGTTATCTGCTGATGTGCCTATCATTGCCATAACCGCTTTTGCTTATGCATCGGACGAACAAAGAGTACTGGAAAACGGGTTCGACGGATATATGTCCAAACCTATCAATGCACCGCTGCTAAAACAACAAATAGCATCCATCCTGCAAAAGAGAATCATATTCTTATAACCGATTCTCCCCGGACCGGCTTGTCTGCTTGTCCGGGGATGTTTTTTCCGCTTCTTCCTCAAAGATATTTCTTCTCAGGTAATATCTATTTTTGCAATTAAGCTTGCACAACAACTGTTTTTTTGTATCTTAGCCACAACAAAAGTTGCCATTAAAGTAACTTTCATAATGAGCGTTCTATTATTCGAGTATTAACCCTAAAAACAAATCACACTGCTTATGAAACAAAAGAATAAGATGTTATCCCACAAAGATGTAAAAACTCTATTCGAAACAAGATTAACCCAACTCACTTCATTGGCTGCGGAAAGCCGGAATGAAACTATTTTCAAGAATAAACTAAATGATTATTTATTATCTGCACACATTAAAAACCCTATTGCCGCTAAAAACATTGCAAGACTGATTGAAAATGACAGCAAAACGATATATGAATTATCTACAGAAAAAGAAATAGAGATAAAAACCATCTCACTGCTTTGGCAATTCTTGACAAACCGTATCACCGATGAAGAGACTTCCGTTGATTTATGGTTGGATTTATACCAACAGTTCCTACGCCTCTATCATGTTCCCAACAACATTCCGAATGAAAAACAGATACGTCAATGGATGAAACGTTGGCCCGGTGGCCTGAACGAAGATGTGCGTGCCATACGCAATGCAAACAAAGAACGAATCATCTCATTGCTCATTAAAAAGATAGAAAACCGTCATGCCCCCTCCAGCCGGTATGTGTTTCCCGAAGGAATCAATGATGAAGAAAAACGCCAATGGGTCAACCAATGGTGGAACGAAGCACGCTTCCATCTAGCCCTCGCCATCAAAAGCCCCACGGAACTGAACAAGATGTTGGGCAACTCCCTTTCGGAAGAAACAATGCAATTGTATCAGCAGGCACGTAAAAAAGGAATGCCTTTTTTCATCACCCCTTACTATCTTTCTTTATTAAACCCGACCGGCAAAGGGTATGATGATGCTGCCATACGCAGCTATATCCTATATTCACCACAATTAATCAACACCTATGGGAAAATTCATGCATGGGAAAAAGAGGATGTGGTGGAAGCCGGCAAACCAAATGCCGCCGGATGGCTGGTGCCCGACGGACATAACATTCATCGCCGTTATCCCGAAGTAGCCATCCTGATTCCCGATTCTATGGGACGCGCTTGCGGAGGACTATGTGCGTCTTGCCAACGTATGTATGATTTTCAAAGCGAACGCCTGAACTTTAATTTTGAGGAACTGAAGCCCAAGGAAAGTTGGGACAAACGCTTGCGGAAACTGATGGAATATTTTGAAAACGACACCCAACTGAGAGATATTCTGATTACGGGAGGCGATGCACTGATGAGCCAAAACAAGACATTACGCAACATATTGGAGGCAGTATATAAAATGGCGGTACGCAAAAGGAATGCCAACCTCAAACGTCCTGAAGGAGAAAAGTATGCAGAATTGCAACGTGTCCGTCTCGGTTCCCGCCTGCCCGTCTATCTGCCCATGCGCATCAATGAAGAGCTGATGGATATTCTGAAAGAATTCAAAACCAAAGCGTCCGCCATAGGCATCAAGCAATTCTTGATACAGACTCATTTCCAGACACCTCTGGAAGTAACCCCCGAAGCCAAAGAAGCCATCCGCAAGATTCTGGCTGCCGGATGGACCATTACCAATCAATTGGTGTACAATGTGGCAGCATCACGCCGGGGGCATACAGCCAAGTTGCGCAAAGTATTGAATGAACTGGGAGTTATCTGCTACTATACATTCTCCGTCAAAGGATTTGAAGAAAATCATGCTGTCTTCACTCCCAACAGCCGTTCGTTGCAGGAACAGCACGAAGAGAAAATCTTGGGAAAGCTTAACAAGGAAGATGAGACTGAGTTTCTGACCCTGCTGAGAGGTAACAATGACCGGGCAACAGCCGTCAAAAAGTTCTGCACGGAGAAAAACATACCTTTCGTAGCAACAGACCGGAGTGTGCTCAATCTGCCCGGAATAGGCAAAAGCATGACTTTTGTGATGGTAGGCATTACACCGGACGGCAAACGTATTCTGGAGTTTGACCATGACCACACACGTAAACACAGTCCCATTATTCATCAAATGGAAAAGGTTTTCATCAAAGAAAACAAATCCATCTACCAATATATGTTGCAACTTCGGGAAATGGGTGAAAATCCGGAAGAATATAACAGCATATGGAATTACACGGAAGGGGAAACTGAGCCGCGCTTCCCTCTGTACAATTACCCGGATGCAGAATTCAAGATAACCGAGACATACAGCAATCTGGGTATGGAACAAGAGTAATCCATGACTGCTGCCGGCAAATAACAAACGGAAGATGCCAAAACATTGATAACAGATTGCATCAGAAACGTTTTGGCATCCCCGTCTTTTCCTGCCCAAGTATCAACCGGACAGTCCTTCTTCTAGTTCGTAATCTTCACTCCTATGAAATAAGTCCGTGGCTGTGTGGGACCATAGAAATAACCGGAATCACGGAAACCTCCCTTATCCAAATCTTTTTGAAAAGCATTGAACAGATTCTGAACACCGCCATTCAACTGTAATTTGATATGATCATTCAGTACGAAAGTATAGTTCAGTTTCAGATTTAAATCAAAAAAATCGGGAGTATGCACCAACTCGTCTTTTCGGATATAACTGTATTCATAATTTTCGGGTATCACACTAAAGTCAGGAGCCAAATGAGGAACATGCATACGCCCCGTATATACACCCGACACCGACATATCAAAGTTCTTGAAGGGAGCACTGGTCAAAGTAAAATAACCATAATAATCGGGAGTACGTGGCATGAACTTGGTCGGCTCCACATTTTCGTCCTCACTCCAATTCTCGTATTTGGTATAACGGCTGCGCTGAACCGTAAAGCCCACTTGCAAAGCCACATCCCGTCCGTGAGCAAGTTTTCCGTCCAGGTTGACACCATATACACGGGCTCCATTACCATTACGACGCTCTTTAACGGTGTTCCCCTGTTCATCCTGTCCTATCTTTTCCAGCACAAACACATCGTCGAGCCCTGTATAGAAAGCTTCCAGCAAAAGGTTAGTCTGCCAATGCCCGATATTGGCCGTCCAATCCACAGAGCCGCTGAAGCTATTGGAATGTTCGGGCTTTAATCCATCCGCCAACTTTATCAGTACGCCTTCGCCTCCCACTGCGGTCACATGCAAATCTTCATCGTATGCCTGCGGAGCACGAAAACCGGTAGACCAGGTCAAACGAGCCTGAAACTTATCCGTCGGCTTATATAAAAGATTCACACGCGGACTGAAAATAGGATTGTCAATCAGGTTATGACTGTCCACACGGAAGCCTGCCAACAGAATAAAGCGGTTCATCTTCCATTCGTTCTGCACAAATCCGCCGGCAATACGCACGTCTTGTTTCATATCGCGGTGATAGCCCAACATGATATCGTGCAAAGAGTTGTTTTGATATTCCATACCGGCGGTAAAGGTGGCCGGTGAGAAGAGAACTTTCTCAAAGTTACCGACATACATACCTCCGACAACCCAAGTCAGGTCTTTTGTCTTGCCGTATGCATCGGGATTCTGCTGTGCACCATAATAACTGTTACGGTCAGTATGCTGAACAGACGAGTAGAAGGACAGTTTATGTTTGTACTCCTTCCAGAAAATATCGTAACTCAGACCTCCGCTGTTAATCACATGCTTGGTCTGTTCTGTGATATCCGTTTCAAAAGGCTCCAAATCAAATTTGTTTCCTCCCCGGCGAAATTCATTCGTCGTGTGATATTCCAAACTGATTCTGCTGAACTGAGTAGGACGGTAATAAGTACGCAAGCCAAAGGTATTCATATTCAGCTTCCCCAATTCGGAGAATCCGTCTCCATCCGCATCATAGGGGTTGCGGTTGCGATATGACTGATAAAGGGCAATGCCGTAGGTGTTATCTTTAGATACTAACGAAGCATTGGCCCCCATATATTGTTCCCACACTTTGCCATTCATGTTCGACAGAGTGGAAGATACCTGGAATGAATTGCTTACCGGATCTTTCGTGATGATATTGATAGTGCCGCCCACAGCATTCGCACCAAACAAGGCAGAACCTCCCCCGCGCACCACTTCTACACGGTCAATCATATTCACCGGAATCTGCTCCAGCCCATACACACCCGACAACGCACTCACCACCGGACGACTATTAATCAGAATTTGAGAGTAAGGTCCTTCCAGTCCGTTGATACGCACTTGGGGGAAGCCGCAGTTCTGACAGTTGTTTTCCACACGAAGTCCCGACTGGTAATTCAGTGACTTGGCCAAGTCCGTAGAGTTTACGGTTTCAAAAAGTTTGGAGTTCATCACATTTACCACCACAGGCGCCACACGGCGGCTCACCTCATTCCGATTGGCAGAAACCACCACCTCATCGGTCAAAATACTGTCATCATTCATCAGAAAATGAATATCCACCGTAAAATCATTGCTCACGGTTACTTTCTTCTCCTGAGTCTCGTAGCCCAACAATTGCACGCGCAGCGTATATTTTCCTGCCGGGATTTTCTTAAAAACAAACTCTCCATTCTCGTCCGACACAGTTCCCTGCCCTGTTTCTACAATCAAAATAGTGGCATAAGGCAAACTCGCTTCCGTTCCTTTCTCTATTATGTGGCCGGAAATTACATTACCAACTTTCACAGGATTTACATCTTCAGCATGTACAGTCATACCCGCACCCATCACCATGAGTACGAGCAATAAAATATATTGTTTCATTATTAAGTTGTCTTATTGTTAAATTATAAATAAAAGGATTCCATAAGCTCCCTGTATCGCTTATTAAAAAACTTCAGGAGCTTTTCAAAAAGCTTCAGGGACTTTTCAAAAAAGACCTTGACCTTTTTAGAAAACTTCAAGTTCTTTCAGACGAAAGACTTCGAACTTTCTGAAAAAGGCAATTGTCTTTTTCATACCAAATTTTAATATTTCAACAATAAGCAGGAGGGGCACGCAGGTGAACGCAATGCGTGTGAGGCGCAACAACGCGGAAAGTATTCGTATTCAGCCCCAAGACATACAGCAAAGGACACTCCACAGTCACATTGCTTACCCCTGCCTCCGGTTCCGGCGTTTGATAGGAGCCTATGTGGGCGATGGTAATCACCTGTCCCGCAGTATGTGTATGGTGGTCGTCCGACGAAGGGTGAGAGTGTACAATCATCACACCGTTAATGATATGTACGTGAGTAAACATAGTAATGCTTACCTGGTACGTCAGAAACAGTGCCAGCAGAAACAACGGAGCCAATATGTACCTTCTCTTACTCAATTTCTCGGATGAAAAAATAATTGTTCTTCTATTTTATATTCCTGCAAAATCACTCTTTATCTTCTCCGAAGAGCAACTTGTAATCTCTTTTTGCCGCCGGAACAGTCCATTCTTCAGGGATGAATTTCCACTGATGCATGGCATGCGGATGCAAGCTCTTTTGCTGTTCGATATACTGCATCAGATAGTAGCGCAAATCTTTATCCGTTGCAAAAACAATACGCTCAGACAAGTCCTCTTTTGCAATTCCGGCTCCTATGGTAAGTAAATCACCGCCACCATTACCACGATAAGAATTTAAAGCCACCTTATACCTCTTGTCCATATCGAACGGAGTACCGTCTGCCATGCTCAGGATATTTACCTTCTCGCCCCGGGGCTTTGTCACATCTACCGTATAATTAATGCCGGCAGCAGAATCAAAGTTGAAACTGTAATACTCAAAGTTAGCACGCTTACCCTCTTCTATCGGTTGCTTAAACAGCAACAAATGGTCATCAGCGCTTTTCATTTGATTGGTCCACATGGCATACGACATCTCCAAAAATCCTTTAATTTCTTTGCCGCTCAGTTCCATCACGTAGAGCATATTCTCATACTTATACAGATTGAACATATCACTCACCATAATTTCCCCTTCGGGAATTTCAGCCTTAAAAGAGAGTGGAGCACATAAAGAAATATCCGCTCCCGATATATCCAACTGCAATTTATGAATCAAATCTATAAACGGTGAAGAGCCGAAGTAGGCATCTTTGGTAGAAATCGTTCTGGAAATCGTTCCTATTTTCTGCGATACAAAATCATTAACAGCCTTATATTGCGGAGCGAAATGTGCCATAAACTCTTGACTGACCGGATACTTGTTCATATCCTCCAGCTTTCCATCAACCGATTTAGACACCACCTTCCCGTTCTTCAATTTCACTTTCAGTGTCACGTCAGATACCACATTCGCATTGCTTGCCGGATCTATTATCAGTACGCTATCTCCTTTTATATCAGCCACCTTTGTACAAGCACGGGCATGGTCATGCCCTATCAACACGATATCAAAGCCGGGCACTTTTTGAGCAATGTCCATAGAAGGATCTTCCACCACACTGCCAAGTACGTTGCCTGATTTTCCGGCATGAAACAAACCAATCAGCACATCAGGATTTTCTTTCTTCCGAATGATATCCACCCAATGGGCGGCAGATGCCTGCATATCCTCAAAATGAAGACCGCTCCACAGTTTCTCGGGCAGCCAAGAAGGAATGGCCGGAGTAATCATGCCCAGAATGGCAATCTTCACACCATCACGATTGATGATTTCGTAAGGCTTCAGATAAGGCTTACCTGTGGCATTGTCCACAATGTTGGCTCCCAATACGGGAAACTTACATTGCTTTATCCAACGGTCATAAACAGCATGTCCGGTTTCAACATCATGGTTTCCCATATTGCCCACTGCATAACCCATGAAGTTTTGTATCTCGGCTACCACATGAGTAGAAACCGTATCTATGAAATTGTAATAATACGCAGTGGGCTGTCCCTGAAGGATATCACCGTTATCTACCAAAATACAATTGTCTCCATATAACTTGCGCTGCTCCTTGACATAAGAATAAACACGCGCCAGACTCCCGTTCCACTCCTTTCTCTCTATAAAATTATAAGGAAAAAAATTACCGTGTACGTCACTCGTCTCTATTATTTTTATCTCTACCTCTTTCACATTATCAGCCGCCGTCAGCTTCATTCCGGCCCATAACAAAGCCGCCAAACATATTAAATATTTCATATTACATCTATTATTTTTCATTCAACGGATGAGTGAACACAAATCGTGCTCCTTCCTTATAGTTCTTATCTACCCAGATTTTACCACCCAAATTCTCCACAATCAGCTTGCAGATAGAGAGGCCCAAACCTGTACCCTGCGAATACTCATTCAACTTTTCAAACCGCTCAAAAATCCTTTCGCTTTTACCGGCAGGGATACCACATCCGGTATCTGTCACCGAGAACTCCAGACAGTTATCCTCTTTGTTTACCTTTATTGCCAAACGGATAAAACCGGAAGGTGTGAACTTACCGGCATTTGAAAGAAGATTAATCAACACCTGTTTCAACCGTTGCGCATCCGTCTTTAATATCAACGAAGACACCGGAGTTTGAAATTGATATATTGCCTGAGTACGACGAGCATATTCCGCTGTACTCAATGCCGTTTGGCACAGCTCTACCACATCACACTCCTCTTCCACAAACTTAATACGCCCCGATTCCATGCGAGAGATATCAAGAATATCATTAATCAGATGAAGCAATAAATCGGAGTTTTTCTGAATAATATCACAATACTGTGCTTTCTCTTCACTTGTTGCATCATCGCCGACCAATACATTGGAAAAGCCGACAATGGCATTCAACGGTGTACGTATCTCATGACTCATATTAGCCAGAAATGCTGTTTTCAATCTGTTCGCCTCTTCTGCTTTCTCCTTGGCAACCAACAGTTCCTCACCGGATTTTTCCAAGTTATCCTTCAAATGATTGATGCGGACAATATAATATATACGGCTATCAGAAAACAAGCTATCAGGAACATGAATGCTGCAACCACTCCAATCACCCAATATTTATATTGCTCATAAAATCCGGGAGTTTTATTAATCAACTCAGCACCTTTAGGCAAATTAATAGAATCCAATCCAAATTGATGCATCCGTTTCACATCAAACACATAATTACCGGGAACAGGCACAACGCCAGTCTCGCTGCCGGTCTCACCGTCCAGAAAATTATATGTGGCGCCGGCTATTTCTTTTCCCACCTTATGATAAACCGGAGTATAACCTCCCAACGCCCAATGGCCCAAACCGACAGATGCAATAGTAAAAACCGGCAACGTAGGATTAGCATCGCGCAACATATACGTTGTGTTGCCCATCACATAATTCTCCGTACAGTCTATGCGCCACGTACCCACAAGCACACAAACATCATTCGACAGATGACGTATTCTCTCACTGACCTCCAGAAAACTGCTGGTCCGACCGTCAAGCAACATCAGCTCCAGCTCGGGATATTTTTTCATCTCCTTCTTTACAAAGGCCTGCATGGAAAGACCACCATACGTGTTATCCGAGATAAATGCGACTTTCTTCATATTCGGATAAAAACGACGCATCAGTTCAATATTCTTGTCCACATTATACTGATAAACATAGCCTGAAACTATATTATAATCGGGAAAGTCTTTAAAGATATCTTTGCTATCGGGAGACCATTTCACCAAATCCACACTGTCTTCGGGCAGGACAACGGTATTCGCACTCACCATTCCGCACATGGCAGGAGTTTTCTTGGCTATCTCCGAATTCTGAGAGATGAAAGATGCCCACGCCTCCTGGCCCAATAATATAATCAGCGAAGGTGCCGCAGTACGTTCATATTTTTCAAGGATAGAAGCCATACGTTCTTTCCACAGGTGTGCCTCGGACAGGTTCTTGCAATTCATGCTTTCTATCGTAATGAGACGCTTGCCTCCCCTCAGTTTATACTCGTCCATAAAAGCAGACAAGTTGTCAGAAATACTACGTGTCTCAGGATTATAGGAAGTGATAATCAGAATCGTGCCGTCTGTAGTCACTTCAGCTTTTAACGGACGTGGAAATCCAACCGTAATCAGCATGACTAACAGTAGAAATCGGTATATCATTATCACTTTTTTCATTCTCTTTCAGAATAAATCTAAAAAATACAGGTGCAAAGATAATAAAATAAATTATAGCACAACTAATTGGCATGTATTTTGTTTCCTTCATTACAGACGAAATTTAACTAAAAACAATATGGCTTACATCGATTATTACAAAGCATTGGGAGTGGACAAAAGTGCCACCCAAGATGATATCAAAAAGGCTTTCCGAAAGTTAGCCCGCAAATATCATCCTGACCTAAATCCTAACGACCCTTCGGCCAAAGATAAATTTCAGGAGATAAATGAGGCTAACGAAGTTTTGAGTGACCCGGAAAAGCGAAAGAAATACGACGAATACGGCGAGCACTGGAAACATGCCGATGAATTTGAAAAACAAAAGCAACAATACGGAGCCGGAGGCTTTGGAGGCAGGACCGGCGGATTCGGTTCTTCCGGTAACGGCTCGTACTGGTATTCTTCCAACGGTGAAGAAGGTTTCGGAGATGCCGGAGGATTCGGCGGTAATGCCGGAGGATTCTCTGATTTCTTCGAAGAGTTGTTCGGACATCGTGGAGCGGGAGCCGGCAGCAGACGAGGTGCCGGATTCCGGGGACAGGATTATAATGCCGAACTGCAACTGTCACTGCGTGAGGCTGCCGTAACACATAAGCAGGTACTTAATGTGAATGGCAAGAATATCCGTATCACTGTTCCTGCCGGTATTGCCAACGGACAAACCATCAAGTTGCGTGGTCACGGTGCACCGGGAGTTAACGGGGGACCTGACGGTGACCTGTATATTACCTTTATCATACCGGACGACCCTGTGTTCAAGCGCTTAGGCAATGACCTTTATGTCACTGCTCCACTCAATCTTTACACGGCTGTGCTGGGCGGTGAAGAAACCGTAGACACGCTGGACGGTAAAGTAAAGCTAAAAGTAAAACCCGAAACCCAAAACGGCACCAAAGTCCGCCTGAAGGGAAAAGGGTTCCCGGTTTATAAAGAAGAAGGGAAGTTTGGCGACCTGATTGTGACTTATAACATCACCATCCCCACCAACCTGACTGAACATCAGAAAGAGTTGTTCCGCCAACTGAAGAATAGTATCAACTAAAAAAGAAAAGGATTATGCAGACCGATTTAATAATTATCAATGATTATTGCGACCGTTGCCACGTAGACCCTTCGTTTATTGTGGAACTGGAAGAAGACGGATTAATCAACGTTCAAGTGATTGGCGAGGAACGCTATATCCCGGTGTCGCAACTGGCGGAACTGGAGCGTTATACACATTTATACTACGACCTGTCCATCAATGTAGCAGGCATAGACGCCATCCACCACATGCTGGAACGGATAGAATCCTTGCAGCACCAAGTCCGTTCGCTAAAAAGCGAACTGCAATTCTACCGTTGACAGAAACAGCCGTTCAATCGTCAACCGTAGGGAGTCGACTGCCATTTTACCGGTAGGGATCAGGTTTGTCCGCCTAAAAACTGTTTACTTTGTGCATTTACTCCCAAAGTCGTGACCATTGGGATTGTAAATGTGTCAAAAAGTGGATAACCCTGCCCCTACAGCTGACGATGGGATAGCCCGGTTTAGTTTTGACACACTACCAACAAAAAAAACGCCTTTTCGGACAGCTTCTTCTTTTTATTCTGCGGAAGTAGGGATTTCTGCTTAGTAAATATTACCTTTGCACTCCGATAGAAAACAATAAACATGGAATTATTCAGCAAAATGATAGCCACGGCACTGGGCGTTGCCGTACACCAAGTAAATAACACATTATCATTGTTGGCCGGAGGCGCCACCATCCCATTTATCAGCCGATACCGTAAAGAAGCCACAGGAGGGCTGGACGAAGTACAGATCGGTGAGATAAAAGACCGCAACGATAAACTTTGCGAATTATCCAAACGCAAAGAAACCATTTTATCTACTATTGACACACAAGGCAAACTGACCGGAGAGTTGCGTACCCGCATAGAATCCTGCTGGGATTCCACCGAACTGGAGGATATATATCTCCCCTATAAGCCCAAACGGAAAACACGCGCCGAAGCAGCCAGACAAAAAGGACTGGAACCGCTTGCCACCCTCTTAATGCTGCAACGTGAAAATCATCTGGAAAACCGTCTCGGCTCTTTCGTCAAAGGAGAAGTGAAAGACGAAGAAGATGCACTGAAAGGCGCTCGTGACATCATAGCCGAACAAGTAAGTGAAGACGAACGTGCCCGTAACCAACTGCGCAATCAGTTTTCGCGTCAGGCTGTCATCACTTCCAAAGTAATAAAAGGAAAAGAAGAGGAAGCCGTCAAATACCGTGACTACTTCGACTTCAGCGAACCGCTGAAACGATGCACTTCACACCGCTTGCTCGCCATCCGCCGGGGAGAATCGGAAGGTCTGCTGAAAGTGACCATCAGCCCTGACGACAATGAATGTAGTGAACGGCTCGAACGGATGTATGTACGCAGTAATAACGAATGTGGACATCAGGTTGCAGAAGCTGTCCGTGATGCCTACAAGCGCCTGTTGAAACCGTCCATAGAAACGGAATTCGCCACGCTCAGCAAAGAGAAAGCCGATGCAGAAGCCATCCGGGTATTTGCCGAAAATCTGAGGCAACTGTTGCTCGCTCCTCCCCTGGGACAAAAACGGGTAATGGGAATAGACCCCGGATATCGCACGGGCTGCAAGGTGGTGTGTCTTGATGCACAAGGTACCCTGCTCCACAACGAAACGATTTATCCCCATCCTCCCAAAAGCGAATATCAGCTTGCCGGACGGAAAATCACCAAACTGGTGGAACAATATGCCATAGAAGCCATTGCCATCGGTAACGGAACCGCCAGTCGGGAGACCGAACAATTTGTCACCTCACAAAGCTATAACCGTGAATTACAAGTTTTTGTAGTGAGTGAGGATGGAGCATCCATCTATTCGGCTTCCAAGACAGCGCGTGACGAGTTTCCCGATTATGACGTGACCGTGCGCGGTGCTGTTTCCATCGGACGCCGTCTGATGGACCCACTGGCCGAGCTGGTCAAAATTGATGCAAAATCCATCGGAGTAGGTCAGTATCAGCATGATGTAGACCAAACTCTTTTAAAGAAATCGCTGGACCAAACCGTAGAAAGCTGTGTGAATCTGGTCGGTGTCAATCTGAATACCGCCAGCCGGCATTTACTGACCTACATTTCAGGTCTCGGTCCCACACTTGCCCAAAATATTGTGGATTACCGTACGGCAAACGGTCCTTTTCATTCCCGGAAAGAGTTGATGAAAGTTCCCCGCATGGGAGCAAAGGCATTCGAACAATGCGCCGGTTTCCTTCGCATCCCACAATCAAAGAATCCGTTGGACAATTCGGCTGTTCATCCCGAAAGTTATCCGGTGGTGGAACATATTGCGAAAGACCTTGATTGTACGGTAGACGACTTGATAAAGAATAAAGAGTTGCGTACCAAAATTGATATTAAAAAGTATGTCTCCGATACAGTCGGACTGCCTACACTAACGGATATCATGCAAGAACTCGACAAGCCGGGGCGTGATCCCCGCCAGCAAATCCAAGTATTTGAATTTGACAAGAATGTGCGTACCATCGACGATTTGAAAGAAGGTATGATACTGCCGGGCATTATAAACAATATCACCAACTTCGGTTGTTTTGTCGACATAGGTATCAAAGAGAACGGCTTGGTACATGTATCCCGGCTATGCAGGGAATTTGTGAGCGACCCGAGCACCGTAGTCAGGATACATCAGCATGTTCAAGTAAAAGTAATGACTATCGACAAAGAAAGAAAGAGAATACAATTAACGATGATTTTAGACTGACAATAAAACAAGATAATGGAACAAGAAAATTGTAATTGGTTTGTTTTTTATAAAGACCAAATTCTAATCTTACAAACAGAAAACGGATATCATGTGCCTTGCTGTACAGAACCTCCCGTAGCAGTTCCTATCGGCAGCACTATTCACACAATAGGAGAGATGAACGGACTTCCCTGCAAAACCTATTCTCTGCACACCCCCATTCCGGGTTCCGAAAGTCCGGCAAGACAGATGATGGGACTTCGGGCTTCTTTTGATTTTCTGCCGTTGCAAGAATACCAAATGGGCGGCAAGGCTTTTCAGATATTAAATTGGGACCAAAACAGCCGTTACTGCCCGGCATGCGGTGTTCCCACCCATCAAATCTCTCCCATTGCCAAGAAATGTCCGCAATGCCGACAAGAGTTCTACCCCCGTATCTCTCCGGCCATCATCGTGCGCATACAAAAAGGAGACAGTATCCTGCTAGTGCATGCCCGTAACTTTCGCGGCACATTCAACGGACTTGTCGCCGGTTTTCTGGAGCCCGGAGAGACATTGGAAGAGTGCGTACACCGCGAAGTGGCGGAAGAAACCGGACTGCACATCAAGAATCTGAAATATTTCGGCAGCCAGCCGTGGCCTTATCCCAGCGGCATCATGATAGGATTCACCGCTGACTATGAAAGCGGTGAGATCAAACTGCAAGCGGAAGAATTAAATGCCGGAGCTTTTTATACTAAAGATAACCTGCCTGAAATTCCGGGAAAACTCAGTCTGGCAAGAAAACTGATAGATGACTGGTTGGGTGAAAATAGTCAAACGGATTTAGGATAATTACAATTAGTATTTGTTATCTTTGCATCATGGAATGGTTAAATAGTCTATTTTTCGAGCATACTCCTTTACAAGCGGTAGTCATCCTGTCGATAATTACTGCCGTAGGTCTCGGCTTGGGTAAGATTCATGTATTCGGAATCTCACTGGGAGTGACTTTTGTCTTTTTTGCCGGTATTCTGGCAGGACATTTAGGGTTCTCCATTGATTCCAATATGTTGAATTATGCCGAAAGCTTCGGTCTGGTGCTCTTCGTTTATGAATTAGGATTACAGGTAGGTCCGGGCTTTTTCAGCTCTTTCAGGAAAGGAGGAGTTAAACTCAACATGCTCGGTATGGGAGTGGTCTTAATAGGTACGGTGATGACTGTAATATTAAGCAAACTCACTACAATCCCAATGAGCGACATGGTAGGCATCCTTTGTGGAGCTACAACCAACACTCCGGCATTGGGAGCCGCCCAACAGACTCTAAAACAACTTGGCGAACCGGCCAATGGAGCAGCGTTGAGTTGCGCGGTGACTTATCCGCTGGGAGTAGTCGGTGTCATCCTTGCCATGCTGGTGGTTCGCAAACTTTTTGTACGCCCATCGGATATCGAAACAAACGAGCACGAAGATGCCAACCAGACTTTCATTGCTACTTTTAAAGTACACAATCCCGCTATTTTTAATAAAAGCATCAAAGAAGTAGCCGAACTGAGTTATCCCAAATTTGTCATCTCCCGCTTATGGAGAAACGGCGCGGTAAGCATTCCCACTTCTGAAAAGGTTTTGAAAGAAGATGACCGCTTGCTAATCATCACTACCGAAAAAGACGCCCCCACCCTTACTATCCTTTTCGGCGAGCAGGAAGCTCAGGATTGGAATAAAAAAGACATTGACTGGAATGCTATCGACAGCCAGTTGATTTCCAAGCACATTGTTGTCAGCCGCCCTGAAATCAATGGAAAAAAACTCGGTTCCCTACGCCTGCGCAACAGCTATGGAATCAATATCAGCCGTGTGATGCGCAGTGGCGTGCAACTGCTTGCAACTCCGGGGTTAATCCTCCAACTGGGTGACCGGCTCACTGTGGTAGGTGAAGCAAAAGCGATAGAAAACGTCGAAAAAGTATTGGGAAACGCTACCCGTACACTGAAAGACCCCAACCTTGCCGCCATCTTTATCGGGATAGTGCTCGGATTGGTTCTCGGTTCAATTCCCATTGCCATTCCGGGAGTCAGTACTCCTGTCAAACTCGGACTTGCCGGCGGCCCTATCGTAGTAGGTATTCTCATCGGTTGTTTCGGACCACGTTTCCATCTGATTACATATACAACCCGAAGTGCCAACCTGATGTTGAGAGGAATAGGGTTATCACTCTATCTGGCATGTTTGGGTCTGGATGCCGGAGCCCACTTCTTTGAGACCGTTATGCGCCCCGAAGGAGCAATCTGGATTGGTTTAGGATTCGCCATCACTTTTCTTCCAGTCGTAATCATGGCACTCATCGCCCTGCGCATGAGCCATCTGGATTTTGGCAGCACTTGCGGAATGCTGTGTGGAAGCATGGCCAACCCCATGGCACTTAATTATGCCAACGACACTTTGCCCGGTGACAACCCTGCAGTGAGCTATGCCACAGTATACCCGCTGTCTATGTTCAGCCGTGTCATTATTGCACAATTAATACTCATGTTCTTTTTATAAAATATAACAATGAACGCTTATAATCAAATTACCCCCGAAACCATACAAGAAGATATGCGATACCTGCAACTGTTATCGCACAGCTTCCCGACCATAGCCGATGCCAGTACGGAAATCATCAATCTGGAAGCCATCCTTAACCTTCCCAAGGGAACAGAACATTTTCTGGCGGACTTACATGGAGAATATGAAGCTTTTCAGCATGTGCTACGTAATGCTTCGGGAGCCATCAAACGAAAAGTAAACGAAATATTCGGCAATACTTTACGTGAGAATGAGAAGAAAGAACTTTGCACCCTGATTTATTATCCTGAACAAAAACTGGAGCTTATCAAGGGAGTGGAAACAGATATAGACGACTGGTATGTCATCACACTCAACCAACTGGTCCGCGTCTGCCAAAATGTTTCTTCCAAATATACGCGTTCCAAAGTGCGGAAGGCACTTCCCAAGGAATTTTCGTACATCATTCAGGAATTGCTGCACGAAAGTTCGATGGTACCCAACAAGCAGGCTTATATCAATGTCATTATAAGTACGATTATCAGTACCCGCCGTGCAGATGATTTCATTATTGCACTCTGTCAACTCATTCAGCGTCTCACTATCGATACACTGCACGTATTAGGAGATATTTTTGACCGTGGACCCGCTCCCCACCGTATCATGGACATTCTCTGCAACTATCATAACTTTGATGTACAATGGGGAAACCATGATATTCTATGGATGGGAGCTGCAGCCGGAAACGAATGTTGCATGGCTAACGTGCTCAGATTGGCAATGCGCTATGGTAACTTGTCCGTACTTGAAGACGGATACGGTATCAATCTTCTGCCGCTGGCAACCTTTGCCATGGAAACTTATGCCGAAGACTCGTGCAGCCTGTTCGGTCCCAAAGTAGAAGGTCAGGAATGCACGTACAACGAAAAGACCTTGCGCATGATTGCTCAAATGCATAAAGCCATCAGCATCATCCAATTCAAACTGGAAGCGGAAATCATCAAACGCCGTCCCGATTTCGGAATGGATGACCGCATGTTGCTTCATCGCATCGACTTCGAACGGAATATACTGACTTTAGACGGAAAAGAATATGAATTGAAAGACAGTTTCCTACCGACAGTAGATCCTGCCGACCCCTATAAGCTGACTTCCGAAGAAAGAGAAATCATGAATAAGCTTCATCATTCATTCGTCAGCAGCGAAAAACTGAAAAAGCATATGCGTTGCCTGTTCCGCTACGGATGCATGTACACCGTAAGCAACTCCAACCTGCTGTTTCATGCTTCCGTTCCCCTCAATGAAGACGGTACCTTGAAAAACGTGATGATAGCCGGGAAAGCCTATAAAGGCAAAAAACTGCTCGAAAAGGTCGGGCATCTGATACGCACCGCTTACTTTGCAGAAGAAGATAATGAAGAGAAGCAATTTGCCATAGACTATGTGTGGTATTTATGGAGCGGAAAAGACTCTCCTGCCTTCGACAAAAACAAGATGGCTACTTTTGAACGCTATTTCCTGAAAGAAAAGGAATTACATAAAGAGATAAAAGGACACTACTACACTCTTCGCAACGAAGAAAAAGTATGCGATATGCTTTTAGACGAGTTTGGAGTAGTAGGAAAACACCGCCATATCATCAACGGTCATGTGCCGGTTAAAACCATTCAAGGGGAAAACCCTATTAAAGCCAATGGCAAGATGATGGTGATAGACGGCGGATTCTCCAGAGCTTATCATTCCGAGACCGGTATTGCCGGATATACCTTGGTCTATCATTCACGCGGCTTCCAGCTAGTCCAGCATGAACCTTTCACATCCATGCAGAAAGCGATAGAAGAAGGACAGGATATTAAATCGAGTACACAAATCGTAGAACTCAGCTCGCAGAGAATGATGGTGAAGGATACGGACAAAGGCCGGGAATTAGTTACCCAAATCAATGATTTGAAAAAGCTGCTCTTAGCCTACCGCATGGGACTTATTAAAGAAAAAGCCTTGTAAGGACATAAAAGAAAAGGAAGGTGTGTCAAAATTCCCTTTTTATCGAAATGAGAGTTTCGACACACCCTCCAACAAACTTTAATTTAATACATCTAAAAAATAAAAATGATTATATTTTAAAAGAATCATCCCAACACTTGATTCGTCATCGAATCAGGAAAAACCACTGTCGGCTTGAACGACTTGGCCTCTTCAAAATCCATCATGGCATACGACATGATAATCACGATATCTCCCACCTGCACTTTACGTGCAGCCGCACCATTCAGACAAATACATCCCGAACCGCGTTCTCCTTTAATAATATACGTTTCAAAACGCTCTCCGTTATTGTTATCCACAATGTGTACTTTCTCACCGGCAATCATATTGGCGGCATCCATCAAATCTTCATCAATCGTGATACTACCCATATAGTTCAGGTTAGCTTCTGTCACACGAACACAATGAAGTTTGGATTTCAACACTTCAATCATCATAGCTTTTCCTTATATTTTATATTGTCAATCAAGCGTACCTCACCGCAAAATACGGTGATACAACCTACTGCATATTCCGTATCTTCCCAATTGGCAATCTTCTGCAGACTATTTCCATCCACTATTTCAAAATACTCCAAACGCAAGCCCTTGGAAGCTGCAATAGCATTCTCTACAAACTTCTGAGTCTCTGCCACTGTATGTGACGCAGCAAACATACGGCTCTTAAACAATGTTTGTGATATATTCAATGCATATTCTCTTTCTTCAGATGAAAGACGTGCATTACGACTGCTCAGAGCCATACCGTCTTCTTCGCGAACGATAGGACATCCCACAATCTGCAACTTAAATTCCATTTGTTTCACCATTTCACGAATAATAGCCAACTGCTGGAAATCTTTCTCGCCAAAATAAGCACGGTCAGGCTCTACTATCATAAATAGTTTACTCACAATTTGGCATACACCATTAAAATGTCCCGGACGGAATCGTCCTTCCATTACTGTGTCCAACGGAGCATAGCTGAACCGGCGTGTATCCGGCTCCGGATAAATTTCTTCCACGGATGGAGCAAAAACAAAAGATGCCCCTACCTTTTCCAATAATTCACAATCGGCATCCAACGTACGCGGATATTTAATTAAGTCATTCCGGTCGTTAAACTGAGTAGGATTCACAAAATCACTCACTACCACCACATCATTCTCGGCAACAGCACGTTTCACCAATGAAGCATGACCTGCATGCAACGCTCCCATCGTAGGAACCAAACCGATTGTTTTTCCTATATTACGCAGGGCATCAAGCTCTGACTGAAGCTCTTTAATCGTATGAACTAACTTCATTTTATCTCACTTCTTTTTAAGCTGTTTCAATTAAAACGGCTGCAAAGTAAACCATTATTTTGGAGATAACGAAAAAAAAAACGTTTTATTATCAGCCAAAGATATGCCAACAACGACAACTTCAGCTCGCTATCAGACAGAAAAACAATTCTTTTTTCCTTTATTATCAGACGCTTAACAAATCATAAGGAATTATTAAGTGTGTATTTTTGCCTCTCTCAGCTATTTTTTTTATATCTTTGCAAAATGTTTATGAGCAACAAAAAGTTAAGATGAAGGCAAATAAAGTTTTATTTATTACACAAGAGATTACCCCTTACGTTCCCGAATCCGAAATGGCAAGCATGGGAAGATATCTTCCGCAGGCTATTCAGGAAAAAGGCAGAGAAATCAGAACTTTTATGCCGAAGTGGGGCAATGTTAATGAACGCAGAAATCAATTACACGAAGTCATTCGCCTGTCGGGTATGAACCTGATTATCGACGATACAGACCACCCGTTGATTATCAAGGTTGCGTCAATCCAAGCCGCCCGCATGCAGGTATATTTCATTGATAATGATGATTATTTCCAGCACCGTCAAATGGTAGCTGATGAAAACGGAGTAGAATACACGGACAATGACGAACGTGCTATTTTCTATGCACGTGGTGTATTGGAAACAGTAAAGAAACTGCGTTGGTGTCCCGATGTTATCCATTGTCAGGGTTGGATGAGTGCATTTGTACCCCTCTATATCAAAAAAGCTTATCAAGACGAACCGTCTTTCAGAGATTCTAAAGTTGTATTCTCTGTATTCGGAGATGATTTCAAATCGGAATTCCAAGGTGATTTAGCCGAGAAATTGATGCTGAAAGGCATTGAAAGAAATGATGTAGACAACATTATCAAAACTCCGGCTAATTATGAAGAACTCTGCAAATTGGCCATCGCCTATTCAGACGGTGTAATTCAAAATAGTGAAAAGGTAAATGAGAACGTGATGAAATTCGCACGCGAATCGGGTATTCCTGTTCTTGATTACCAATCACCCGAAACTTATGCAGACGCTTTTAATAACTTCTACGATGAAGTTTGGGAGTTTGAAAAGAAATAAATCAATATAGATTACAAAAATGAAAATCAAATATTTATGCGCATTGTTGTTAGCCGCACTTACATACAGTTGCGATGATACGACACCGGGAATCGGTGATACGACTATTCCGGATGGAGACCATATTCAGGCCGGAGGCAAAATCTATGATGTCACCACCCGTTCTATTTTAGCGGATTCCGTATATGCACGTACCAGTACTGCTTATCTGGGACGTTATACCGACCCTCAGTTCGGTGAATTCACGTCCGACTTTATAGCGCAATTCAACTGTACGGATGATTTTGAATTCCCCGAAGCTGTACAAGAGATCACAGGACTGACACTCTTTGTCCAATATACGAAATTTTTCGGAGATTCCCTAAACTCCATGCGCATGAGAATTGATACATTGGACAAAGTGATACCGGAAGGAGATTTGAACACATTTTATACGAATGTAAATCCCGACAACTACTACAACGAAAATGCCAAACCTATCGCTGAAAAAGCTTATTCGGCAGGCGGAACCGATGCCCACCTCACAGATACGCTTAGCAGCAGATATTATACTCAAACCATAAAATTGCCCACTAATCTGGGAAAATTTATGTATGAGAAATATAAGGAAGATAAAAACAACTATAAGAATGCCGATGCATTTATCAAGAATGTCTTAAAAGGTATCTATGTACGTTGTACACATGGTGACGGTACTATTCTATATATTGACAACCTTGACTTACGTATGCATTTCAGCAGATTGATTAAGAGTTCTTCCAATAAACTAGACTCTTTGGTAAATACATTCGCTGATTTTGCTGCGACAAAAGAAGTTATTCAAGCCAACCGTTTCCAGAATTCCGAAAGATTGAAAGAATTGGTGGACAAAGACAATTGTACTTACATAAAGACTCCTGCCGGAATCTATACGGAAGCTACATTGCCTGTCGATGAAATATATGAAGCGCATCAGAATGATACATTGAATGCTGCAACTCTTTCTTTCACCCGCTTTAACGAAAAAAACAACAGCAGTTTTGCAATGGGCATTCCCCAATATTTATTAATGGTAAGAAAGAAGGAAATGTACTCGTTCTTTGAGGAGAATAAGATTACCGACAATATCTCTTCTTTCATCACAAGTTTTACCAGCAACAGTAATAAATATACTTTTTCCAATATTGCCCAATTGATTACTCACTGCATCGAAGAAAAGAAAAAAGGAGAAGCCGGTGACCCGGATTGGGTTAAAAAGAATCCCGATTGGAATAAAGTTGTGCTGATACCTGTAAAGGTGGACTTTGATACAAACAATTCGATTATCGGGGTAAGCAATAACTTGGATATGGAGAGCGCTGAGCTGAAAGGCGGCACCAAAGCAGGAAATGAATTAAAAATGCAAATCATATATACCAAGTTCTAACGACACGGATTACACGTTAGTACGCATAGGGTCACACATACGTACGTGTAAGCCCATGCCTGCACAGGCATAAAAATGAAGGGTGCGCCAAAAGTCCGAAACGGTTTTACTTTTGACGCACCCTTTTTTATCTTTTGCCTCAAGATGGCTGTAACCGGATTAAATTCCCAATGACTTTCTTACGGCTTCTACTTTTTCTTCTGCAGCAGCATTAGCAGCATCATAACACTTAGGACATCCCATCTCGCCTTTCACTTCCATATAGAACTTAATCTTAGGTTCGGTACCCGAAGGACGAACAGAAATCTTAGTACCGTCTTCAGTGAAGTATTGCAGTACATTAGAGGTTTCAGGCATATCAATATCTGCCACATTACCTTCACCGTCTGTAGCTTTCAAAGTCTTGTAATCCTTTGCCAATATCACTTTAGAACCACCGATTTCTTTCGGAGGATTGGCGCGGAAGTTTTCCATCATTGCTTTGATTTCATCTGCACCACTCTTACCAGGCTTCACTACATTGACTGTCGTTTCTTTAGAGAAACCATATTCCACATAGATATCCATCAGAACATCGAACAAAGTCTTGCCCCGGTCTTTGGCCCAAGCACAGATTTCAGCCAGCAACGCACAAGCAGAAACAGCATCTTTATCACGAACGAAGTCTTCGGCCAGGAAACCATAACTTTCTTCACCACCGCCGATGTATTGCTGTTTGCCTTCGCTCAAACGGATTTCACGTGCAATCCATTTAAAACCGGTATAGCAGTCGCGCATCTCAATCTTATTCTTGTCGGCCACAGCCTTGATAAGCTCGGTAGTAACAATGGTCTTGACAATAAAATCATTGTCCTTCATCTTGCCCATTGCAATGCGGTTCTTGATGATATAATACAAGAAAAGCAAACAAGTCTGATTACCATTAATCAATACCCATTCACCCTTGTCGTTCTTACAAGCCATACCTACACGGTCGGCATCCGGGTCACTCGCCATCACGATGTCAGCATCAATTTTCTTAGCCAAATCGATAGCCATAGACAATGCTTCCGCATTTTCAGGATTCGGCGAGATAACAGTCGGGAAATCGCCACTCTTCACCATCTGTTCGGGCACGCAATGCACATTTTCAAAGCCCCATTGTTTCAAAGCACGCGGAATCAGCATCATACCCGTTCCATGAATAGGAGTATACACAATACTCAAATCCTTCTGACGCTTAATTACTTCAGAATCAATAGAAATAGTATGCACCTTATCCAAATAGATGCTATCGATGTCCTCACCAATCACCTGAATCAGTTCTTTGTTTCCTTCAAACTTAATATCGGCAGCCGAAGCAATCTTATTCACTTCATCAATAATACCTTTATCATGCGGAGCCAATACTTGTGCACCATCATCCCAATAGGCCTTATAACCGTTATATTCTTTCGGGTTATGAGAAGCTGTCAGGATGATACCGCTTTGACATCCCAAATGACGAATGGCAAAAGACATCTCAGGAGTGGGACGCATATCCTCAAACAGATATACCTTGATACCATTAGCCGAGAAAATATTTGCTGAGATTTCGGCAAACAGACGGCTGTTGTTACGGCAATCATGACCAACCACAACAGCTATTTGTTCAAGGTCTTTAAAGTTCTTATTAAGATAGTTGGACAATCCCTGAGTAGCTGCACCGACAGTATATATATTCATACGGTTACTACCTACTCCCATGATACCGCGCAAACCGCCTGTACCAAATTCCAAATCTTTATAAAATGCTTCTATCAAATCGGTTTTATCTTCATTTTCCAACATACGCTTTACCTCTGCCTGAGTTTCGGCATCGTATGCAGGAGTTAACCACTTCTTGGCTTTCTCAGTCACTTGCTGAATCAATTCTTCATTTTCCATGTGATCTACTTTATTAGAGTTAATATTTTAATAATACGCAAATGTAAAAGAATAAGTTCACAATTCCTATCTTTTGAAGAAATAAATTATAATGGAATCCATGCCTGTGTCCATGAAAAAAAATCCGCACTACACCTCCATAGAGATGTAATGCGGACAGCTTTTTATTATCAAACGTAAGATACGCCTTCTTATTTTGTCACTTTATAACGCTCTCCTGTAGCTTTCACCAGCTCTTCCAAAAATTCCTGAGGATAACCCGGACGCACCAGCGGAGCACAGTTTCCTGTTTCCGGTCGCAAGATAGAGCCGTTCTTTGCCATTTTCTTCACTGCACCGTCGTTGTATTTCACAATGAGGAATTCTCCCAACTTCTTCCAGCTGTCAACTGCCGACTGAGCCGTCATGCAAGAATAGTTGGTCAAGAACTCTTTCGCTTTCACCGGGTCTTTCTCGTAAAGGCTGAGTGCAGCGTTTTCTATACCACTTTGCGCACTGTCATAAGTATCCTCCAAATTGTTTTGAACCGCACGCATATCCTCAATCATCAAACTGTATCGAGGACGAATCATGTCGGCCACCCAGTTGTAAATCCAGAAAGCGGAATTCCACGAGAAGGTTACACAGTCTGCTTCTTTACCGCTATAACAATCGGGAATTCTGTCCGTACAGCAATAGACCGGAGCAAATACTGTCATGTTGGCATCATCCGCACCAAACCACAGTACACCACCTATCGCATCGGGGAGTTCGGCACGCATCTGTGCCACAAATGTAAATGCAGTCTGCTGAGTAGAAATCGGGCGTTCATTAAAATACTCTTTGTCGCCTACTTTATAAGTCAACGGTGACAAACGATAAGGTGTTTTAAAAGGACCGGCTCCCGGATCATTAGTGATATCCAGCGGCGTGCCTTCATAATGGTCACGCATGGCTCTTTGTACATCGCGCACAGAAAGCTTATGGTCGGGCTTGATATAAAGAGGCATCGGTTCCTTGCTCTCTCCCTTTATATAAGGCAAATAGGTATCTCCTACCGCTTTATTAAACATATTATAGTAGCTCCATACACGTGCTTCACAAAAACGAAGCCCGCCGAAATCCAAAGGATTATAAGCTTCCGAAAAACTAAAATCTTTGTTCATACCGTCAAAATAACCTTTCTCGCGGGCAAACGAAATCACATCGGGAGAATAGAGACAGTTGTCTTTGTCATTCATATTAAATTTATGAATCCGGCTTTGATTGGCATGTGCTGCAATACAATCATCCGGTATCCTGACAGCTACCCATACTGCTCCTTTCACACCCGGCCCTTTGCCTATCATTTCAAGAATCCATACTTCGTTGGGGTCTGCAATAGAGAATGACTCGCCACTGCTGTAATAGCCGTATTCCTTAACCAAGTCAGTCATCACTTCAATAGCTTCTTTTGCCGTGCGCGAACGTTGGAGCGCAACATAAATAAGACTGCCGTAATCCATAATACCGGTAGTATCCACCAACTCTTCACGCCCGCCGAAGGTTGTTTCTCCAATCGTTACCTGATATTCATTCATGTTTCCAATCACATTGTAAGTTTGGGGGGCTTCCTTTATCTGTCCCAAATACTTACCCGTATCCCATTCATAAATATCACGCATGGTGCCTTTGGCATGTACACCTGCGGGATAATGATATAACTCACCGAACATTCCGTATGAATCGGCTGAATAAGATACAATAACCGAACCGTCTGTCGATGCATTTTTACCAACAATAAAGTTGGTACAGGCCAGTGTTTCGGTCACGGCTGCCATCAGCAAGGCAGCTCCTAAAATTAGCTTGTTCTTCATTTATATAACTTTTTAATTGTGTTATTCTGTTTTCTACTTAAAACTTATATTCTTTCCGCGTCTCATTCCCACAATAATCGGTCACGATCACTTCCAGCTTATGGGGCACTCCCCTTTTCAAACGCTTCGGGTACTTCATTGACAACCGGGCTGTCTTCGAGCTGAAACTGAAAAGCTCAAACCGACCATCAATCATCACCTTGTAATCTTTCACACCTGTCTCGGCATCACCAATCTTAAACTGTATGTTTCCGCTTTTCCACTGAGACCGGTTCAGGGGAGTGACTCGCGGAGAAACCGTATCGACAGCCACGGTATATGTTCCCAACTCACGAATGGTTGTTTTCATCCAGCCGTCATCAAACTTCCCTCCGGCAGAACCCTTCCTGTTTCCCCACTTACGAACTACATAATATTTTGATGTGTCTTCCATCGGAAAACGATGCACGCCAATCATCAACGTACATCCCGCCTGCAAAGGCACTGCCTCATCATGCAACCGATATTCGTATGCAATGGCAGCAGTATCCTTTATCACCTTAGTGTTCAATGCAATGTCTTCATACAGCATGCCTCGCGGAATGACCAATTCCATTCCGGGTTCCTGTATCACATTGCCTTTATCCCATTCCAAATAATGTTTTGCTTGCGGATTATATTCTTCTATCGGCATCCGGCATCCACGCACCACAAACCGATATGTGTTCTTATTGCCATATAAATCCTCCAGTTCATAACGGAAGTGATAATCCCTCTCCTCGTCAATCGTCACGACTCCTCCCTTCTCATCAGCCTGTAACATACGCAAAGGATTTCCCGGAAGTATCTGTGAACTCATCACCCAACTGTTTTTCTTCACATGTTCCTCATAATCCGTCCAAGCGTTAATCATGCGGTTTTCTTCAGGCAAAACGCCATCCACCGTACTACGGAACACTTCAGCCGTATCTACATAAAGTACGACAGACCGCACCCCGTAATTGTTATGCGTACCGTCCATGTAGTCGTATGCTTTTATACCTGCTGCTATTTCTCCCCAAGCCTCAACCGGAGTTCCCAATGCGGCAACCGGAATCGCTTTCTTCTTCGGAGAACCGCTCACCACTCCTTTCCCCGGCTGAGGATAAAGCATCACCAAAGAAGCACGAGGTGGAGTCGTGTCTTTCACCTTATCCGTATAAAACTGCAAAGGGTCTATCAGCTCACCTGTATCCGTACGACGAATCTCCATGTGCAAATGAGGACCAAACGAATATCCTTCATTACCGCTCAAAGCAATAATCTCACCGGACTTAAACGTCAGTTGGCCGGGTTCAAACTTCAAGTCTACCGCAAAAGTCTCATTCTCATACTGATATTCTTCCACCAGCTTTGCCACAGCCGGAGCGAACTTTGAGATATGTCCATACACGGAAGTATAGCCATTAGGATGAGTGATATACAAAGCCTGCCCATAACCTCCGGGCGTAACCGACACACGGCTTACATAGCCGTCGGCAATGCAATGAATAGGCTTGCCAATCTCCCCCTGCGTTTTAAAATCAACTCCTCCGTGAAAATGATTGGCACGCAACTCACCAAAGTTTCCGCTTAAAGTCAACGGAAAATCAAAGGGGGAAATAAAAGGTTTTTCGGGATGTTCCTGTGCCCGGGTAGCCAAACAGCCTCCCAATGCAAGGAGCAATATATAACTGCGTATCGTCATTTTTCTCCTATCTGTTTTTTTGTTCTTTTCCGCCCCTGCATACGGGCAGGTGCAAACTTACAAAATAAATTCAAAAGTTCCTCTTAATTTGTGTTGCTAAACATACTTCACAGAGAAAAAAAACAGAGCAGCAAGGAACCTACTTTTCTGACATTTTGTTACCTTTGATACATTCAAACCCCTTAAATGTGACGATTATGATAGTAGGAATTCCTAAAGAAATCAAGAACAACGAGAATCGTGTATCGTTAACCCCCTCGGGAGCACGAGAATTAGTACAAAGAGGTCACACGGTATATGTCCAGCACACTGCCGGTATCAACAGCGGATTTACTGACGAAGACTATGAAAAGGCCGGAGCACATATACTCCCCTCCATCGAAGATGTGTATGGAACAGCCGAAATGATTATCAAAGTAAAAGAACCTATCGAAAGCGAATACGGCTTGGTGCGCGAGGGGCAATTGGTATTTACCTATTTTCACTTTGCCTGCGACCAACAGTTGACGGAAGCCATGATAAAAAGCAAATCGGTGTGTATGGCTTACGAAACGGTAGTAGACAGGCAGGGCGCCCTTCCTTTATTGATTCCAATGAGTGAAGTAGCCGGCCGCATGTCTGTGCAAGAAGGTGCACGCTTTCTGGAAAAGCCACAAGGCGGGAAAGGAATTTTACTGGGTGGAGTGCCGGGGGTAAAACCTGCAAAAGTATTAGTTTTGGGCGGTGGAGTTGTGGGAACCAACGCCGCTTTAATGGCTGCCGGACTGGGAGCAGACGTCACTATTTGTGATATATCCCTTCCACGCCTAAGACAGCTAAATGAATTTATGCCCAAAAATGTGAAAACATTATTCTCATCCGCTCACAATATAGAACAGGAACTCGCTACCACCGACTTGGTAATAGGTGCTGTTTTGATTCCCGGAGCAAAAGCTCCTCACCTCATCACCCGCCCTATGCTCAAACTGATGAAAAAAGGAAGTGTGCTGGTAGATGTAGCCATCGACCAAGGAGGTTGTTTTGAGACGTCACACCCAACCACACACGCCGAGCCGACATACGAAGTCGATGGAATCATTCATTATTGTGTAGCCAATATTCCCGGAGCAGTGCCATGCACTTCTACTTTGGCACTGACCAATGCAACATTACCTTACGCCGTCAAATTGGCAGATATGGGATGGGAAAAAGCCTGTGAAACAGATTCCGGACTCAAAAAAGGCTTGAATATTGTAAATGGAAAAGTCGTATTCCCGGCTGTTGCAGAAGCCTTCGGATGGAAAATATAATCCCCCCCTTAAAGAAGCAAATGTATTAAAAGCCGGAAGAAATTATCATGGTGATAATGATATGGCTTTTAATACATTTCTCTATTTCAACCATAAAGACTAACAGCTTCCGGGCATAACGATGGCATAGAAATCCAGTTTACCCTCTCACAAGCCACTGCATATAATAAAATCAGACTCTTTAAGGCAAGAACATTTTACAGTCACCGGCCCCATCATTTTTTTCTCTTTTCTTAATAATATTATCAAATATTCTCCTATCTTCGCAAGAAATTGATAAAATACACGATATGAAATGTTACAAATTCATTAGTTTATTGGCTGTGTTCTTTGCGGTAACAACATTGACACACGCCCAAAATGCAGGTCCCTGCACGGGAAGTGAGTATGCCACTGATGCAGAGTTTTTCCGTGCGTATGCCTCTGCACAGAGTAGTGATGCAACAGCTTCCAAGAAAAAAGCCATGACCGGTGCCCGAACAGCCCTTGAAAACCAAATCAAAACAAAAGCAGAAGCTGCTGCCAAATCGCAGACTAAGATATCCGGTGCTGACATTGCTCAATTCAACAGCCTGATTCAGGGAGTGATACAGCAAGAAGTAGTCAAAATGAAAGTCATCTGCGAGAACAGTGAACAAGCCGGCGGACGATATAAAACACATATCGTAGTAGAAGTTACCAAAGCAAGTGTATTGACGAATATTGTCAACAGTGCCAAAAGTGATGAAAAACTGAAAGCGAACTTCGAAGAAGGTAAATTCAAACAGGCTTTTTAAGCCCTCACTAAAACTCCTTGGTCTTTTTCAAAAACTCTTTGATCTTTTCTGAAAACTCTTTAGTCTTTTCCAAAAACCTCAAAGTCTTTTTAAAAGCCTCTCGAACCTTTTCCAAAAGAACAAACGCCTAAGAGTCTTTCAAAAACTCTCAGGCGCTTTAAATATACCTAAGTTCTGATACCTAATCTTAGAACAATAATATATAAGCCAATGTACTCAAGCTGATTACCACCCACAAAATCACTCCCTGAATAAGCGGTTTCATTCCTACTTGCTTTAATACATCCATCGACAATGACGCACCGATAAAGAACATCGTTATAATCAACCCTTTACGTGCCAAATCCGAAATGGCCTGTCCCAGTTGAGGAATGCCATCCAACACATAAGTATTGAGAATGATAGCACCTATAAAGTAAAAGATAAACCAGGGAACACTGATTTTCTTGCCACTTCCCTTAAAGATAAATGAAGTAGCTAATGCCAATGGAATAATCCACAGCGCACGAGTCAATTTAATCGTTGTAGCCACTTTCAAGGCTTCCTCACCATAAGCAGCCCCTGCACCTACCACCGAACTGGTATCATGAATGGCAATCGCTGCCCAAGTTCCGAATTGCTGCTGGTCTAATCCCAGCCAATGTCCCAAAACGGGAAAAATAAACAAGGCTATTGCATTCAATACAAAAATAGTAGCCAACGCCACAGACATTTCGCTGTCTTTTGCCTTTAGGACAGGCCCCACAGCAGCAATGGCACTACCACCGCAGATAGCAGTTCCTGAACTTATCAGATAAGAAGTATCACGGTCTATCTTCAATATTTTACGGCCGATAAACATACCGATGAGCATAGTTCCAATCACTGAAAGGATGGTAAATTCCATACCTTCCTTACCGGAAGCCAGAGAAGCTTGAAGATTCATGCCGAACCCCAAGCCTACCACTGAATACTGCAATAAATATTTTGAAGTTTTTTTATTGAACTTGGGATGAGCCTGACCACACACCAATGCGAATATCAAACCTAGGAATAAAGCTACCGGTGGAGTGACCCAATGTGAGAAAGGGGCCAATGCCGGGATATAATCCATTAACAAAAAAACGATCAACGTGGAAAGTATACCTACATAAATTACTTTGTTGTTTTGCTGTAAAGCTGATACTGAAATCATATTTCTACCTTTCTTTAAATGTTATTTTCTGTTTCGGAGTGCAAAGGTAGTATATGTTTCGATAGATCACCAATCGTTTTTATTTATAGGTTATAACTTTTCTTTATAATGTTCGGCAAACTGCATAAATAAAGCCGGCAATCCGTTTTCCTGTCCCTGCAACTGCACAAAGTCAAATTCCCGAAACATAGATAAATCTTTTATTTCCAGCACTTTCATCTCACCTGCATACAATTCTTTATTGACAGAACGTATAGAAAGAATCCCCAAGCAATCACAGTTTTCCAAAAAAAGTTTGATGCTTTCCGTACTTCCCAAATACATTTTCACATTCAGGTCTGATAACTTTATATTGTGCTTTTGAAGAGCTGCCAATAAGATATCCAATGTTCCAGATCCTCTTTCACGCAACACCAAAGGAATTTTTTTAAACTCTTCTAATGTGATTTCATCATATTCCGTCCATTTACTGTGAGTATGAACAACAGGAACCAATTCATCTTGCAGAAATGAAGTATACTTCAAATTAGGCTGCCGGATATTTCCCTCCACCAAAGCAAGGTCTATGCGATGTTCCTGCAGAGCTTTTTCCACTTCCAAAGAATTTCCGTTAAATAAAGACAGAGAGACTTGTGGGAATTTCTCGATAAAGCGTGCCAACAATGGAGGAAGCACATATTGGGCAATAGTGGTACTGGCTCCCAAACGCAGCTTTCCGATATGTTCATTACGCAACAGATTCATCTCATACTCCAGTCGCCCGTATTCTTCCAATATCTTCTCGCAGTGCTCCAGTAACAGCCTTCCGGCATCAGTCAGCGATATTTTATTCCCCATCCGCTCAAAGAGACGCGTCTGATACATCGTCTCTAACTCCTGAATATGCTTTGTTATGGCAGGCTGACTGATGAAAAGCTCTTGAGATGCCTTAGTAAAGCTAAGGTTCTTTGCCACACAACTGAATACTCTCAACCGAAAATCAGACATAGTGCTACTTTTATTACAACTCGTCGGCTTTTATCCCTAAAGCTTGCAAAACAGCGAATCCCAACATCTCCCACTGATAAGCAATCGCTTCAGTCGGTGGATTCATGCCAAAGACAGTCATTCCGTCTTTTCCGTCCACCTTATTTAATATAGCGGGAACTTCATTGCCATACTCTTCTTCCGCAGGAACCGCTATCAAGCGTTTCACATCTTTCGCATCCGCAACCACCCTCAGTGATTCAAGAAACAATTCATCCCTTCCTGCCATATCCGAAGGCTCAAAAGAATAAAAAGCGAACTCACCCAAGTGACTCTTAAAAGCTACATTATTCAATTCTTGACGCAAATCTCCCGGTTGGCAAGTGCTCATATTCTCACTTTCCTTATCATAAATAAGCAATACCTGAATATTATTCTCCCCGAATTGTAGTCCGGCATCCAAAGCCAGGCACTCCATCAGCACCGGCAGATCAGCCTTTGGCAATTCACGCCCCAATACGGTACTAAAGTGCTTTTTCAAGTCGCCACACACTCTGTTCAAATATGCTGCATCTACCAGCATTACAGTTTCTGCAAAATTCATCTCATTCGCCATATTCTTACTTTTGTCATTTTCTTTTCTACATTACCGGTCTAAAGATAGAAATAATCTTTTCTCCTTCCGAAAGTTTTCTGCCTTTTTGTATCCAATTCGGACTTTTTTTCATTTAAGAGCTCTTACACCCTGTCATTTTGTCTGATTCTTTTACCCCAACCACCTGTTTTTCCTCTGCTTTCAGCTTTTGGCAAAGTATTTGAGCGTTCTTTACCGAAATCGCTTAAAGCATTGAACAAAGACGTAACGATTCCGTTTTCAATAGGTATTTTGAAATAAAACAGAAAGGAGATACAATATGAATTTTAACAACTTCACAATTAAATCACAAGAGGCAGTGCAGGAAGCTGTGAACCTTACGCAAACCCGCGGACAGCAGGCTATCGAACCGGTTCATTTGCTGGCCGGTGTGCTGAAAGTTGGTGAAAACGTGACTAACTTTATCTTCCAGAAATTGGGGATGAATGCACAACAGGTTACGTTAGTCATCGACAAACAGATAGACTCACTGCCAAAGGTCAGCGGCGGAGAACCTTATCTGAGCCGCGAAAGCAACGAGGTATTACAAAGGGCAACCCAGTATTCTAAAGAAATGGGAGATGAATATGTTTCACTGGAAGCTATCATTCTGGCATTACTGAATGTAAAGAGTACTGTTTCTACCATTCTGAAAGATGCGGGTATGACCGACAAAGATTTACGTGCTGCAATCACAGAACTACGGAAAGGAGAAAAAGTAACTTCTCAATCCAGCGAAGACACTTATCAGTCCTTAAGTAAATATGCCATCAACTTAAATGAGGCTGCCCGCAGTGGAAAGCTCGACCCGGTTATCGGCCGTGATGAGGAAATCCGGCGAGTATTACAAATATTAAGCCGACGTACCAAGAATAATCCGATTTTAATCGGTGAACCGGGTACAGGTAAGACAGCCATCGTTGAAGGTTTGGCACACCGTATCATTCGTGGTGACGTGCCCGAAAACCTGAAAAACAAACAGATTTATTCATTGGACATGGGTGCACTGGTAGCCGGTGCCAAATATAAAGGTGAATTTGAGGAACGTTTGAAATCGGTTATCAATGAGGTGACAAAGTCGGAAGGCAGTATTATTTTGTTCATTGACGAAATCCATACTTTGGTAGGAGCCGGAAAAGGTGAAGGAGCAATGGATGCTGCCAATATCCTGAAACCTGCATTGGCACGTGGTGAACTTCGCAGCATCGGTGCCACAACCCTTGACGAGTATCAGAAATACTTTGAAAAGGACAAAGCTTTGGAACGCCGTTTCCAAACTGTAATGGTTGCCGAACCGGATACTTTAAGCACCATCTCTATTCTGCGTGGATTAAAAGAGCGATATGAAAATCATCATAAGGTTCGTATTAAAGACGAAGCCATTATTGCTGCCGTAGAACTGAGTAACCGCTACATCACCGAGCGTTTCCTGCCCGACAAAGCCATCGACCTGATGGACGAGGCTGCTGCCAAACTTCGTATGGAACGTGATTCTGTTCCTGAGGAGCTGGATGAAATCTCACGCCACCTGAAACAATTGGAGATTGAGCGTGAAGCCATCAAGCGTGAAAAAGACGAACCTAAGTTGCAACAACTGAATAAGGAAATTGCCGAATTGAAGGAACAAGAAACTTCCTATAAAGCAAAATGGCAAAGTGAAAAAGAGCTGGTGAACAAGATTCAGCAGAACAAACAGGAAATAGAGCAACTGAAGTTTGAAGCCGACAAAGCAGAACGTGAAGGAGACTATGGTAAAGTAGCCGAAATCCGTTACGGAAAATTACAGGCTCTGGAAAATGAAATCAAAGATATTCAGGAAGACTTAAAGCATAAACAAGGCGACAATGCCATGATTAAAGAAGAAGTCACTGCCGAAGATATCGCTGATGTGGTTTCACGCTGGACAGGAATCCCGGTCAATAAGATGTTGCAAAGTGAACGTGATAAATTACTGAATCTGGAACAAGAACTGCACTTGCGTGTGGTGGGACAGGAAGAGGCTATTGCCGCCGTTTCCGATGCAGTTCGCCGTAGCCGTGCCGGACTGCAAGACCCGAAGCGTCCGATAGGCTCGTTCATTTTCCTGGGTACTACCGGTGTAGGTAAAACAGAGTTGGCGAAGGCATTGGCAGATTACCTGTTTGATGACGAAAGCTTGATGACCCGTATCGATATGAGTGAATACCAAGAGAAGCACTCCGTATCCCGACTGATTGGAGCGCCTCCCGGATATGTAGGTTATGACGAAGGCGGTCAGTTGACAGAAGCCGTAAGACGTAAACCCTATTCTGTGGTATTATTTGACGAAATCGAAAAAGCGCATCCCGATGTGTTCAACATCCTATTGCAAGTATTGGATGACGGTCGACTGACAGATAATAAAGGACGGACTGTGAATTTCAAGAACACCATTATCATCATGACTTCTAACTTAGGAAGCTCTTATATTCAGAGTCAGTTTGAGAAGATTAATGATGAAAATCGTGAAGTGATAGTAGAAGAGACGAAGAAAGAAGTAATGTCAATGTTGAAAAAGACAATCCGACCGGAGTTCCTGAACCGTATTGACGAGACAATCATGTTCTTGCCTTTAAATAAAGAAGAGATTGAACAGATTGTGATGCTGCAAATTGGCGGTATCAAGAATATGCTCGCCGACAATGGAATCACTCTCCAGATGACAGATGAAGCAATCCGTTTCATTGCCGGTACAGGATATGATCCCGAATTTGGAGCCCGTCCGGTGAAACGTGCTATCCAACGCTACTTACTGAACGACTTGTCAAAGAAATTATTATCTCAGGAGGTAGATCGTTCTAAACCGATTATAGTAGAAACAGCGGGAGACGGATTGATATTCCGCAACTAATTCTCTATAATCAAACTATATAAAATGCCCTCCCTGCGAATGATTCGAAATTTGCAGGGAGGGCGTTTTATAAATAATAAAGAAAAGTATTATTTTCCTTCTTCTGCTGCCGGTTCTTCAGTGGCAACCGCATTTTGCTCTACAAAATCCGTAATACCATTGCTTACCAAGATATTGTACCATGACAACAGCTTCTTGATGTCACTTGCGTGCACACGGTCACGGTCATAGTTGGGAAGAATTTCTGCAAAATAAGCATGCAACTCGTTTGCAGATACTTTCTTATAGTCAATAGAAGCCACAGCCCCGTTCTCTTTGTTTTTCACTGATTCCAACACTTTGCTCAAAGGCACTTCTTCTGCATCTGTATACATCGCTATATCAGCCAATGAAATAACTTTGTCCTGTCCATAAGCCGGAATTCTTTTTTTAGCGGCGTCAACTGTTTCTACAATCAACATATTCTTTCCTGAAGAAATCAATTTATATAATCCGGGCTTACCCGCGATTGATAAAATGGTCTTTAACATACTATTTCTATTTTATTTATGGTTTGAGGCAGCAAAAGTACAATTCGCGATTGAAACTCCCAAATTTATTATACGAATTTTCCTGATTTTAATTCTTCAATTACCTGAGTCAACTGTGGAAGCAGCGGAACAGTACCGTCATTCAAAACCGTAAAATCTGCCCTACTTCGTTTTTCTTCGTCATCAAGTTGTGCCAAGATACGTGCACGCACCTGTTGTTCTGTTGCATTATCGCGCTGCATAGCCCGCTTCACCCTTAACTCCAATGGTGCATAAACCATCACTACAGCATCTACTGTATTTTCAAAACCGGCCTCATAAAGAATGGCAGATTCCATACCCGCTATCTCACACTCTTTCAGTTCTCCAATCCAACGAATAAAATCCTCCCTCACCCTGGGATGAATAATAGCATTGATTTGTCTCACATGCTCAGGAGACGAAAAAAGATAAGAAGCGAGCAGAGGTTTATTCAAAGCTCCTTCTTTATCATAGACCTCTTTTCCCAATAAAGCAATAAGCTCCCGACGAATTCCCTCATCGGATACCATCAAGCGCTTAGCTTCATTATCAGCATTGTAGACCGGCACATCCATTGTCTCCAGTAAGTGAGAAATATATGATTTCCCACTGCCAATACCTCCGGTAATAGCTATCTTAATCATTGAATATTATTTGTTGTTCAATCAGATAATCCACCTCTTGCGGATTAAGACGCACATGATTCACATAGCGGGGAACAGATTTAAGTTTCACCGGACACTTTTCTCCTTTATTATTCAGTAGTTCCTCGTAAGTCACTCCTATAAAAAAATCTTCAGCCGTAATTGCCTTGAAATGACTCAGTCCGACCTGAAAAGTAACCTGCACTTTGGAGGGAAAGGTACGCAATACTTTATCAGGAGGAAAATTCACACCACGCACAGGTACCTCCACACTCTTCTCTGCATATACATCCAGCATGAGCGTTACATCATTAAAGTCGGGAATAAACCGGGCTCCTTTCACTTTTGCCAGACTGATGCGGCGATGAGTCGTATCAGACAGATTCTCTAATACCACCGACTCTGTATAGGCCGTAGTAATGGTATCCAATATTTCCTGAGGAGCATAGACCATTACCGAATCAGGAGAATAGATAACATCAGAAATATAATACTGACGATCTAAATCAATTTTTCCCTGCAACTTGACAGGAACTTTTTTAGCTTCCCCCTTAGTATAAATAAACTCCAATGTGTCAGGCCGAACAGTCAGCAAGCGAGTCGACTGGTTCAATTGACCTGTAATTTTCTTCAACAGAGTAGAAACCGGAATACGTACTTGCGTGCCTTTGCTCTCATAATCCTTAAAATCAATTGTAACCGGATAGAAAGTTTGCCCCAACATATAATTGGTCAATACAGTTCCTCTATCCTTCACTCCTATCTTTAACTCACTGGGTAACTCGGAAGTCAGCACCACATTATTGGGGACATTCTTCATACGGAGAGGAATCGAAAATTCTGTTTCATAATCATCATTCAATATCTGAAGCAACCAAAAACAGAAAGAAACGAATACAAAAAACAAGAAAATCAGAAACTCCCTACTATTACGACTAAGCAGGAAGCTTCTGATTTTCTCTAATGTCCTCAAATAGTAAATACGTATGTTCCTTTTGTCGAACATAGCTTATATAAGTTTTACTTTGTTTGTTGGTTTGCAGCAGCGTTAGCATAGATAGAATTTCTATCAATCTTAATCTTCACGCCTGATGCAACTTCCAATACTACAGTACTATCTTCTATTTCTTTAATTTTTCCATAAATGCCACCGGCAGTTATCACTTCCTGACCTACTTCCAGATTCTTACGGAAATTTGCAATTTCTTTCTGTTTCTTATTCTGCGGACGAATCATGAAGAAATACATAATAGCGAAAATAGCTACCATCATAATCAGGAATGAGTAATCGCCTCCGCCTGCAGCCTGCAGAAATACAAATGATAAATTCATACTTTCAAGTTTTTTTAGTTTATAATGTTGTTACACTTACGATAACAAACAAAGATATTAATTTTTCGTCAGCTTGTTTTCTTTTTTTAATTGATTAACGATTCCATCCAATGTACCGTTAATAAATCCACCACTTTTAGGGGTACTATACAACTTAGCGATTTCCACATATTCATTGAGCGACACACTAACGGGGATATTAGGAAAGCTAAGAACTTCCGCCAAAGCAATCTGCATGATAATCACATCCATAAATGCCACACGGTCAAGATCCCAATTCTTTGTGTTCTCACTGATAAGATGACGATAATAGTCAGAATTCAAAATAGCGCGGCGGAACAAACGGCGTGCGAAATCTTGATCTTCATCATCTTTAAACTCAGGTAACAACTCTTGTTTAGCACCATTTTTTTCTTCAAAACGCTTGATTGTTTTAAGAACAAAAGTGTCTACAATTTCCTTGTCATCGTTCCAATACAAGCTTTGGTCTTCCAGCACTTGGTCAAGTTCTGCATTATTGAAGATTATCTTCTTATATATTTTGCGCCATACTTCACGGTCTTCCTCATAAGAAGAAGTTTCACTTGCCATATACTCCTTATATATGTCACTTTCCATAATTTGCTCACACAGACTTTTCACAAAATCCGCTTCATTTTCCCACGTTTTCTTCTGATTGCCGGCAAAATCCAATAACTGTTTATTCACCTCCAATTGGGCAATAAAACGATTCTCTACAAATTTGGTGTTGGGAAACAATTCTTCCTTAGTAGGGATAAGTTTGTTTTTCGCAGCATTCAGTTTTTTGTTAGCCTGTTTAGTTACCTCAACCATTAAAAGCAATAGATAGTTATACAAATCATATGCTTTAGAGAGACTAAAGAACAACTCCTTCTCGGCAGTATCCAAGTTTTTCCCTCCGTTCTGATAATAAGCATAGATTATCTGAACTATCTTAAGACGAATAAGAACTC
>ERZ772937.64-NODE-64-length-94942-cov-19.034093_pt1 | contig 94942 bp, 77 predicted proteins | sample MGYA00512113_ERZ772937 | MGnify/ENA primary metagenome ERZ772937 (study PRJEB29015, sample SAMEA2737649) | human gut metagenome | biome: human gut; feature: human-associated habitat; material: faeces | place: China | collected 2012 ... | reverse complement strand
CCAATCTGGAATCCGGTCAGATTGCCATGGAACAGCGCCTTGCCAATCTGGAATCCGGTCAGCTCTCTATGGCGAATCGCCTTACCAATATAGAGTTGACTTTTGAGAATGAAGTCAGTCGTAATATCTGTACAATTGCAGAAGCTCATTTAGATTTATCCAGAAAATTCGACCGGGCCTTAAAAGTAAAAGAAGATGATGAACTGGTTCGCGTCCGGCTTAATGTATTGGAAAATGATGTCCGAAAAATAAAGCAGCGGCTGGAAATTGCATAGTTTATTCTTATCAGTACCTTATCTTAATGGATAAGGTATTTTTTTGCCCTTCTTTTTGTTGACTTATCAACATCCATGTGTTACACTTCATAAAGTTGTTGCAGTGTCAACATTTTACAGGAGGAACCTTCATGCAGGATCGTTTTGAAAGATTTGTGGTATCTATCACAGAATTGCACCGTTATCTGCAAAAATTGAAAGAACTGGAAATGGGACAGATGGACTTAAAAGCCGGTTATACCATGTGTCTGTATTATCTGGGAAAGCACCCGGAGGGGCTGACCGCCACGCAGCTGACGGAGCTGTGTAAGGAAGACAAGGCCGCCATCTCCCGTACCTTAAGCCAGTTGAGTTCCAAGGGGCTGGTGTCCTGCGAGCTGCCGGAACATAAACGTTCCTACCGCACACTGTATTATCTGACAGAAGAAGGCACTACTGTAGTCAAAAAGATCAGTTCCCGAATCTATTCCGCACTGGCTCACGGCGGTGATGGCATGACGGAAGAACAACGGTTGAATCTCTATGACTCTCTGGAACGGATCTCCCATAATCTGGAGCAGTATCTTACAGAGTTTTCTGTCAAGCATCCCACAGAGAAATGATCCATCCGAAACTCACCCTGACTGGCTTTCCAACAGAATTAACAGCAAGGTGACATGAACAATGTCGTATGTCCATCCCGATGGATGCCCCGGCGCATTTCCGCCCGAAAGAATATTCATCATAACTATATATAGAAAGTACAGGAAACAATTATGGAAAAAATACGTTTTATCACGGACTCCGCATCCGATATGAACAGTTCAAGAGAGGACGTCACGATTCTCCCCCTGCATATCCGCTTCGGTGAGGAGGAATATGCTGACGGTGTCACCATCAGTCATAAGGAATTCTATGAGAAACTGATCGAATGTGATACTCTGCCCACCACCAGTCTGGTATCTCCCGCAGTCTTCGAAGAAGCCTACGAAAAAGCTGTATCGGCCGGAGAAACTGTCATTGTGGTTACTATTTCCAGCAAGCTGTCCGGCACCTGCCAGAGTGCCCGGATCGCTGCCGAGGATTATGAAGGCAAAGTCTTCGTCGTAGACAGTCTGAATGCCACCATTGGGGAACAGATTCTGGTAGAATACGGCCTGCAGCTGAAAAAGCAGGGAATGACCGCGGAAGAGATCGTAAGCGTTCTGCAAGAGCAAAAGCATAAGATCCACACCATGGGACTCTTAGACACTCTGGAATACTTGAAAAAAGGGGGCCGTATCTCCCCCACTGTGGCATTCATCGGGGGTGCTCTGGCCATCAAGCCCGTGGTAGCAGTCGTAGACGGTGAGATCATTATGCTGGGAAAAGCCCGTGGTTCCAAAAACGGCAGTAACTTCCTCATCCGTGAAATTGAAAAAGCGGACGGCGTGGACTTCTCCAAGCCCTTCTGTCTGGGCTATACCGGTCTGAGTGACGAACTTTTGCAGAAATACATTCACGACAGTGAGCATCTCTGGAAGGATTATGCCAAGGAGCTTCCCGTCAGCACTCTGGGTGCCACCATCGGAACCCATGTGGGCCCGGGTGCTATTGCCGTTGCATTCTTCGAACATTAAATCTATTACAATTTTTCCCATTTGCTCAAAATAGGACTAATTTCCCACAGCTGCCCCACTGACAAATTTCTCCTCTTATGGTATATTGTAAAATCATTTTATATTGTTTGTTCATTTTCTGCATTACCAGAGAGGAGAATTTTTATGGGGTTGAACCTGTTACTATCCACAAATCATATCGTCATCCACAGTTACTCTCCCGTGGCAGATTTTCTGTTGGTGGTTATGTGTCTTCTGGCATTGTTACTGATCCGACAGACTTTCATTAAACAGAGCCGGACCTTTCGGATCTTCAAGGCCTGTTTTGCCCTGCTTTTCATTGCCGCAGTTTCCAATATCGCCTTTTATTATGCCGACCTTTTTTCCAGACAGAACACCCTACTCTGGATCCTCCGGGCCGTCTACCATATCAGTCTTCTGTCCCTGTTCTGTCTCTATATTGCTTACCTGAAAATACTGATCGTCTTCCCGAAAAATATCGGCAGGAAATATACCTTTCTGTCCTTCGCCATCCTTGTGGTGACCGGAGTTGCCGATCTGGCATCTCCTCTGACCGGTTGGGGATTTCATCAGGATCATTACGGAATCTGGTATGAAAATATCCTGTCCACTCCTTTTATGGTCGGATATCTTCTGTATCTGGCGGTGATCCTCTTTCTGTTGGTTCGCTACCGCCGCAGACTTCCTACCGCACTGTTCCATATGCTGATATTTACTGAGACGGTCTGTGGATTGATCGTAGTCATGGAAGCTGCCATGAATACGACTTCTTTCCTGGCCACAACCTATTTTCTGCCGCTTCTGGTGGTATTGTACATGCTCCATGCCAACGCCTACGACCCGAAGACCGGTGCCCTGGGTTCCGCATCCTTGGATGAATATCTGCGCCAGCAGCGACAGACCGCTCAGGATACCTACTACCTGTGCCTGCGCTTTGACATGGATTTCGAATACGTCATGACAGAGGAAATGGGAAAGCTGTTCTACAGCTTCTGGACGGATTATTTTCGAAAGGGTATGTTGTTCAATCCTTCCACCAGCTTCTTCGTACTGGCAGTGGACAGCCACAATATCCCGGATGCCACAGAAAGGGCAGTATCCCTGATTAAAAAGGTGTTCCAGAAATATTATGGAGAATATAAGCTTCCCTACAAGCTGGTACTCTTCGACCATCTGGACTTTTGTGAGAATCTGGAACAGTTCTACGAGGTATTCAATTACTTTTCCGAAAAAGTAGCGCAGAATTCCTATCGTGTCTTCGGGGAAGAAGATTACCAGACTTATAAAGAAATGCATTATATCAAGTCCCAGTTGAAGGATATTGCGGAACACGGCTCCTTAGATGACGAACGCGTTCTGGTCTATTGTCAGCCGGTACGGAATGTCCACACGGGTACTTACGATACCGCAGAATCCCTGATGCGTTTGCGTCTGCCACAGACAGGACTGGTATTCCCGGATCGTTTTATTCCTCTGGCAGAAAAATACGGCTACATCCACCGCCTCAGCATGATCATTCTGAATAAGACCTGTAGGCAGATCAAGCAGATGCAAGATGAGGGCTATCAGATCTCCCGTGTATCCGTAAATCTTTCTGTGGAAGAGCTGGGCGAAAAGGACTTCATGGAAGAATTCAAATCCATCGTACGAGCCGCCGGAATCGACTTCCACACCATTGCCGTTGAGTTTACGGAGTCCCAGAACGATACGGAATACGAACTGGTACAGGAATGCGTCAGTGAGTTCAAACAGTTGGGGGTATGTACTTATCTGGATGATTTTGGAACCGGTTATTCCAATTTCGACCGGATCTTAAGCCTGAAACTGGATGTGGTCAAATTCGACAGAAGCCTTTTACTGATGGCGGATCAGGATGCCAATTCCCGCTTCATGCTGGATTACTTCTCTACCGCCTTTGAGCGTCTGGGTTACAAGGTACTGTACGAAGGTGTAGAGACCGATGCCCAGGAAGAACTGTGTATCATCAGTCATGCAGATTATTTACAGGGCTATAAGTTCTCCAAGCCGATTCCCATTGAAGAATTGCCCCGGTTCCTTACGCGGGGCTGATATTGCGATTGCCGCATCCATTATTATTCCGGACACCGCTTCTGCGGTCCCCGCATACACAATAAAAATCCCGAAGGCCTTTCACAGTCTCCGGGATTTCTCTTTGCTTAACTTTATTTATCTTTTGTATCTTGCGCTTATATTAAGCAGCCTTCTTAGCCTTCTTCTCTTTCATCTGCTTAGCGAAGGTCTGTGCACCTTCCACTACCAGGAAGATTGCCAGCACTGCCATTGCAGTTGCGAAGAACAGCTGGAACCAGTCACCCCATGCAGCGGTGCCGGCGCCGATAGCCTTACACTTGTTGATTACAGTGATCACCAGGCTGGTCAGGGTTGCAGCAAGCATGAATACCATAGGGAAGTAGAACATCTTGTTGTTCTTACCAACTTCACCCAGCCATGCAGCTACTGCCATCAGTGCGATACCTGCCAGCAACTGGTTGGCTGCACCGAACAGACCCCAGATCTGGCTCAGAGACAGACCACCCAGGATACAACCGATCAGTACCATAGAAACAGTACCGAACAGAGGATGAGCCAGCACTTTACGTGCGCCCTTGGCATCCTTGTAGGTAGCCTCGCCTTCCTTCAGGAACAGCTCGGAGAACATGAAACGGCTCAGACGGGTACCGGTATCCAGACTGGTCAGCGCGAATACGGATACAGACAGAGTTAATAGTGCGTAAATGGTGCCATATGCCTTGGAAGTCTCGGTACCGAACATGGATGCGATACCTGCAGCGAATGCAGCTGCGGGAGATCCGAACTCACCGTTTAAGTACTTCTGATATACTGCACCGACTGCTACCAGAGCGATGATACCCAGAGCAGACTCGATTAGCATGGAGCCGTAACCGATTGCCTTGGCATCCTTCTCGTTAGCTAACTGCTTGGAAGAAGTACCGGTAGCGATCAAGCTGTGGAAACCGGAACATGCACCACATGCTACAGTGATGAACAGCATAGGGAACAGGGTCTGTCCTGCCTTGGGCTCCCAGCTGGTGAAAGCTGGAATATCGAAAGCAACAGTACCGGTGAAAGCACCTGCAACCACACCGATGAATGCCAGACCGATCATAGCGTACAGCAGGAAGCTGGACAGATAGTCACGGGGCTGTAACAGGATCCATACGGGAACCAGGGAAGCTACAGCGATGTACACACCTACGAATACGATCCATGCGATACGGTTCATTGCAAAACCAACGTTCAAGCCAAGAACAGTGATCAGTACGATACCGATGATGCCACCGATGGTAGCGGGCAGAGTCTTGACACCCATTCTGTTGGTCACATAACCATAAATAACAGCCAGAACGATAAATAACAAAGAGATCATAGCGGTAGACTGGTTACCGGTAGGATTGGTCACAAAACCGAAAGCGGTCTTGCCGGCTTCGCCTGCCACAGTCAGGAAAGTACCTGCCACGATGTTAACGAAGGAAGCGATTACCAGAATCAATACCAGAAGTGCGAAGATGATGAAAAGCTTCTTTGCTCTGGATCCCATGGAATCCTCGATGATCTCACCTACAGATTTACCGTCATGTCTGATAGATGCGAATAAAGATCCGAAGTCCTGCAGACCGCCGAAGAAAATACCACCGATAATACACCACAGGAATACGGGAACCCATCCGAAGATGGAAGCCTGGATCGGTCCGTTGATCGGGCCTGCTCCGGCGATAGAGGAAAAATGATGTCCCATAAGTACGGCGGGCTTTGCTGCAACATAGTCTACACCATCCTCCTTCTCAATAGCAGGAGTCTTCTTGGTAGGATCAATGCCCCACTGTTTTGCCAGCCAGGAACCATAGAACACATAGCCGATAAACAATAATACGATAGCGGCCAAAACAATTAATAATGCTGTCATTTGTGTTTCTCCTTTTCTTATACACAGATTTAATTTTTCGCAAATACACGAATTGCTCCGCTAAAATCCGCTCTCGCAATTCTAAAACTGTTCGGAATCCGTTAATTTACTTTGTAAATTACTGCTTCCTCACATGTCCCTTGTATTTACTGTATTGCCTTTTTCACGAGCTTCTTCAGAATCTGTCCGTGGCGGTTGTGGACGATCCGACCCGAAGATAACTCGGCGACAATCAAACGGTAATTACTCCAGCCATGAAATCCCCAGAGGTAACTCTGATAATGCTTGCACTTTTTCACCTGTGTAAGCGCATCCTCCTCTGCATGACCGGTCAGAATGATCAGGACAACATCGCTGTTCCGATGATTGGATGAGGGCTGCACGTTGGCAGTTCCCCGTTCCCAGGCGATGGAGTCCAGTTCCAGAAGGCGATCCTTTGATAAAGATTCCTCTGTGGCAAAATACACAGTCTCGTTGGTGTCAATATCTGCCACCTTAGCTTTCTTGATCAGAAAGTACTGCTCATTATGGGATCCGAAGATTGCTTCGGCTGCGAATGGCGGTTCTACAGCCTCTGTTTTGATATTGTAGTAGGTCTGATAAGATCGCAGGACGCGTTCCAGCGCTTCCCCGGGAGTAAGTGTCTTTTGTAATTCCATTCTGCTTTCCTTTTAAGCATGCGTAATCGATTACATTTACGTTCATGCTATCGATAGCTTTAGCACGTCGAAGTGTCAAATGCAACGGTTTTTTTAGCATTTCTTTACACTTTTTTATAAATACATACTTTATCGTTATATGTTAGTCCTCTGACAGCTTTTTTCCAAGGTGCAAATTTAACCTATATACCATTACAAATTTAATCTCTTTATCTGGATAAACTTATTGACTTTTGTTGGGTAACCGGAAATCATTCTAAAAAAAAAGCAGCCGATTTTCATCAGCTGCCGATTTTTAGGAATGATTCTTCTCTTCCTTGATCTCCCAATGGATCAGGAAAGTCAGTGCCGCACGAAGTCCGATGATACCGGCTACAGTAACGATCTCCTTCCAGTCTCTGACAATAACGGTCTTAAGGATCTCACTGCACAACTTGAACTCCAGCCCTACAGCAAGCCCCTGCGCCAGGGTGATCTTCATATCCGGCACCCGCCGCACATAATTATAAAACCCTTTCAGACCGGAGAGAATAATAACGATCACTCCGACAAATTCAAAGAACAGTATTGCCACCTGGACAATATTGTTCATCACGTTTTCCAGGAATTCAATGATAAGCTCTATGTGGAACATGCACAGCCCCCCGCTTTTCTTACACTTCTTTTTTTCATTGTAGCGTATCCAAAAAGGGCGTGCAAGATGTATCTTTATCTTTTTATCAGCTATTTTTCTTCTGTTTTCAATAATTCCTGCATAGTATGCCAGCCAAGCACCGCGCATTTTACCCTGGCAGGCATGTGGGCGATATCCTGCAATACGGAGGCTTCCTCCAGTTCGTCCCGCTCTTCCTCGGTAATACTTCCCTTGATCATCTTGAGGAACAGGTCTGCCAGATGCAACGCTTCCTCCTTGCTTCTGCCAATGACCAGCTCCAGCATCATGTCCGCGGAAGCCTGGGAAATGGCACAGCCGTCGCCTTCGAAGGCACCGTCAACTACCACACCATCCTCCACTTTCAGCTCCAGAAAAATGTCATCACCACAGCTGGGATTAACGCCCTCCAACACCAGATTCGCATCCTCCAGCTTGTGCTTGTGATACGGATGCAGATTGTGCTCCGTCAGGATTTCATTATAAAATGTCTTATTCTCCATAGCCCATCTGTCTCCTTATCTTTGCAAGGCTTTCTAAAAATGCCTGAATCTCTTCTTCCGTATTGTAGACACCCAGGCTTACTCTGGTGGTGGACAATACTTTCAAATGTTGCAATAACGGCTGGGCACAATGATGTCCCGCCCGGACCGCGATATGATCCGCATCCAAAATAGAAGCCACATCATGGGGATGCACACCGTCCAGTTTGAAGGTCACAATGCCGTGATGGTCTTCTGCTTTCTGTGAGCCCAGAATGTGTACTGCGGGAATCTCTTTCATGCCATCCATCAGCATGGCTGTCAGCTTCGCTTCTCTCTCTTCGATAAAGTCAAAACCGATCTTCTGCACATACCGGATTGCCTCTGCCAGTGCATAGGCTCCGGCACCGTTTACCGTTCCTGCTTCGAACTTATGTGGCACTTCCGCCCACACGGCTCCGGTACGGCTGACGGAATCGATCATTTCCCCGCCGCACAGGAAAGGAGGCATCTGCTCCAACAGTTCTCTCTTCGCATATAACGCACCAATTCCCATGGGAGCATACATCTTGTGTCCGGAAAATGCCAAAAAATCCACATCCAGATCCTGTACATCCACTGCCATATGGGGAACGCTCTGGGCTCCGTCTGCCACGAAATAAGCGCCTGCCTCATGTGCCAGCTGCGCAAAACGCTTGATATCATTTTTGCAGCCCAGCACATTGGATACCTGGGTCATAGCAACGATCTTCGTTCGTTCGCTCAGTGCCTCCTTAAAAGCTTCCTCGGTATATTTTCCGTCTTCGGTGCACTCCAGATACTTCACCACAGCTCCTGTTCTGGCTGCTGCCTGCTGCCAGGGCAGGAGATTGCTGTGGTGCTCCATGATGCTCACCAGGATTTCATCCCCAGGCTTCAGCACCAGGGAACTCAGACTGTAGGCCACCAGATTCAAGCCTTCCGTGGCATTGCGGACGAAAACGATCTCCGCCGCCTCTCTGGCATTTAAAAACTCCCGGACCGTCTCTCTGGCTTCTTCGTATTTTTCGGTTGCCGCCTCTCCCAGCTCGTATAAACCGCGCAGGGGATTAGCATTGTATTTTTCATAAAATTCCCGCTCTGCTTCCAGAACACAGGCCGGCTTCTGTGAAGTCGCTGCGGTATCCAGATAGATCACTTTCTGATTCTCCAGCAGAGGAAAATCCTTGCGGATCTCGTTGACTGAAATACTCATACTTCCTCCTGTTATCTTACTCTTTACGCTTCCTCTTCTTCCACGGCTCTGCCCAGAAACTCCTGTACCTTAGCCCGTGTAGCTGCATCAGGAATCTTGCGGCAGACCGCATCCACCTTGGCCATAGCCATCATCTCATAGATCTGCTCTCTGTTCATGCTGCGGCTCTCCAGGTAGAACAGCAGCTCATCGTCCAGTTTGCCAATGGTGGCGCCGTGATTACCTTCCACATCTTCCTCCGCACAGAGGATCAGGGGAATGGTCTGGTTCACCACATCGTTGGATAATAACAGTACATCCTCTTTTTCATTGCCTACTGCGCCTTTAGCCCCCCATTTGAAATCAATGGTGCCACGATACAGCTTGAAAGCATGATCCCGCAGAACGCCGCCGGCCTGCATATTGCTCTGGGTCTTTTTGCCTTCATGAACAGCTACATAGTTCATATCCAGTCTTCCGTCACCGCCCACGATATAAGCGGTGTCGGCATTCAGGCTGCTCTCTCTGCCCTGTAAGGTAGTCTTGCATCCAAGGTAAGTATTCTTTCCGCCGAGGATCAGCTGGATCACTTCCAGGGAAGCCTTCTCTTCACACAGGGCTCCGATATCATTCATAAAGGTAAATCCATTGCCCAGTCTCTGAATCTGGATCAGGCGGATTTTCGCTCCCTCTTCCAGATGCAGTCTGGTGGATACTGCCGCCTGCCCTGCTGCCTCTCTGTCGGAAGCAAAATCCTGGATCACAGTGATTTCACTGTTTTTCCGGGCTCTCACTGCTACGGCACCGGCCTGTAAACTATTTTGTACGTAGGTATAATCCAACAGCAACGGCTGTGCTTCTGTGGTTTCCTCAGACACCTCATAATGCTGTGCCTTCACTCCCGCTGCTGTCAGAAGACCGTCCATGTCCTCTCCCATGCCGGATGGGATGCCTGCAAAATCCGCATTCCAGGGCTGGGATCCCTCATTTTCTGCTGTTGTTATTTTTTCCGGCAGGCTTACCTTTACCCCTCCTGCCGTAGGTACTTCTATCTTTTCCAACTGCGTCTCGTTCATGCGAAGCCAGTTCCATGTCTTGGAGGGCAGTCGGTTGATGGTCATATTATATTCTTTTTCCATATTCTGTCCTCCCTTTACCCGATGCTGCCTTTCATCTCCAGGCGGATCAGGTTGTTCATCTCTACCGCATATTCCAACGGCAGCTCCTTCGATACATTGTCCGCGAAGCCGCTGACGATCATGGCTCTGGCGTCCTCTTCGGAGATACCGCGGGACATCAGATAGAACACTGCCTCGTCGCTGATCCTGCCAATCTTCGCCTCATGCCCGATATCGGCATCCTGGGTACGGATATCCATCGCCGGGATGGTATCGGAACGGGATTTGTCGTCCAGCATCAGGGACTGGCAGGATACGGCGGATTTACTCTTTGCCGCACTGTTCTTCACCACTACGGAGCTTCGGAAGGTACTGATCCCGCCATCCTTGGAGATAGACTTCGTGTTGATATAAGAAGTGGTCTCCGGTGCATTGTGAACCACTTTCGTACCGGTATCCAGATTCTGTCCGGCTCCGGCGAAAGTAATACCGGTAAATTCCGCTCTCGCTCCCTTACCGTTCAGCACGCTCATGGGATAGAGATAGGATACATGAGATCCGAAGGAACCGGATACCCATTCTATGGTACCGCCTTCTTCCACCAGCGCCCGCTTAGTGTTCAGATTGTACATATTCTTGGACCAGTTCTCGATGGTGGAGTAACGCAGTTTTGCATTTTTCCCCACGAACAGCTCCACACAGCCGGCATGGAGGTTCGCCACATTGTACTTCGGGGCGGAACAGCCTTCGATAAAATGCAGGTATGCACCCTCGTCCACAATGATCAGGGTATGCTCGAACTGTCCGGCTCCCGGTGCGTTCAATCGAAAATAGGACTGTAAGGGGATCGTCACGGACACTCCGGGGGGAACATATACGAAAGAGCCGCCGGACCACACAGCACCGTGCAGCGCTGCGAATTTGTGGTCTCTGGGGGTCACCAGCTTCATGAAATGCTTCCGCACCATATCCGCATATTCCCCATTCAGGGCACTCTCCATATCAGTATAGACTACGCCCTGGGCTGCCACTTCTTCCCTGACATTGTGATATACCAGCTCGGAATCGTACTGGGCGCCCACACCGGCGAGGGACTTTCGCTCCGCCTGTGGGATTCCCAATTTTTCGAAGGTATCCTTGATGTCCTCCGGCACTTCGGACCATTTGGCGCTCATATGGGTATTAGGTTTTACATAGGTTACGATGTCTTCCATGTTCAGACCCTCAATAGAAGGACCCCAGTCGGGAACTTCCATCTCATTATAGATCTGCAGAGACTGTAATCTGAAATTTGCCATCCATGCGGGATCCTTCTTTTTCTCGGAAATCTCCGCCACAATATCGGGAGTCAGTCCCTTTTTAATACGATAGACGTCCTTCTCCTCATTACGGATATCATAAATGCTTCTGTTGACGTCTTCCACGTATGTCTTTTCACGTTCACTCATTCAGATCGTCAACCTCCTTATGCTTCCAGAAAACGCTCGAAACCATGCTCGTTGATCTCGTCTACCAGGGCAGCGTCGCCGGATGCCACGATCTTACCATTCACCAGTACATGGGTCTTGTCCACATGGAGAGACTCTAAAATTCTGGTGCTGTGGGTGATGATCAACAGCGCACCCTTTTTGTCCTTCTGGTATTCTTCCACACCCTTGGATACCGTACGTACCGCATCCACATCCAGTCCGGAATCGGTCTCATCCAAGATTGCCAGCGAGGGTTTTAACATAAGTAACTGTAAGATCTCTGCCTTTTTCTTCTCACCGCCGGAGAATCCCACGTTCAGATCACGGTCCCCGTAGGAAGGATCCATCTGCAATACTTCCATTGCCTGCTCCAGTTCCTTTTTGAAGGTCCACAGCTTGATACGGGAACCGCTTCTCTGTTCCACGGCATTACGAATGAAATTCCGAAGCGATACTCCGGGTACCTCCAGGGGATTCTGGAAGGACAGGAAAATACCATCCTTGGCTCTCTGGTCTGTGGTCTCCTCCAATAATTGTTTTCCTTTGAACAGGATCTCACCACCGGTCACCTCATAACGGGGACTTCCCATGATGGTGTAACCCAACGTGGATTTGCCCGCACCGTTGGGTCCCATGAGGACATGGGTCTCTCCGGGACGAACCTCTAAATCTATTCCATGAAGGATGGGCTTGTCCTCTACACTTACGGACAAGTTACGCACCTGTAATAATTGTTCTGACATATACTTCCTCCTATCTCTAGCGTCCAACTAGGAATTACTATATCATTATATACAAGCATATACAAATATGCAACATATAATTCCTACAAAAGTACCGTACATTCTCGACGAATTGTATTACACTTTGTGGTTAGTTCAGACTTACTATAAAGCAAAATGCAGGCCACCGCAAGGGGAACTCATCCTTCCCCTTACAATGGCCTATGTTTTTTTCTTTATACTTCTTCTTTGTCCAAAAGGTTCTTCATGCTCTTGGTGCTGATCCACAGGGTAGATGTATTATGCAGAAGAGCGGACGTAGTGGGAGGAATGATACCTGCCACACCTAAAATGATCAGTCCGGTATTGATGCCTACGATCATGCGATAATTTTTATGGATCCGCTCCATCAGGGCATTGCTCAGCTCCTTCAGTGTCGCTACTTCCTGTAAATTATCCGCACCGATGGTCACATCCGCGATCTCTCTGGCGATCTGTGCGCCCTCGCTGATAGCAATCCCTACGTCTGCCGCTGACAATGCCGGGGAATCATTGATACCATCACCGATCATAATGACCTTATGGCCTGCCTGCTTCTCCTGCTCCACGAACTTTGCCTTGTCCTCCGGCAATACTTCGGAATAATACTCATCCACGCCGACGGTACCCGCAATTGCCCCGGCGATACGATCGCTGTCTCCTGTCATCATGACTACCTTGTGGATTCCGAGACTCTTCAGCTGTCGGATGACCTCCGGGGCCTCTTCTCTGAGAGGATCCTCTATGCAGATCACTGCAGCCAGCTTGCCGTCAATTGCCATATATAGGCGGGAGTATTCCTCAGGCAGCTGGTCGAACAGCTCCTGTCTGCCCTCCGGAATCTGTGCCTGCTCATCCTCAAATACGAAATGGTAGCTGCCGATGATGATCTTCTTGCCTTCCAGAGTGGAAGAGATTCCATGGGCTACGATATATTCCACTTTGGTATGCAGTTCTTCATGTACCAGTTCCTTGCGGGCTGCTTCCCGCACCACTGCCTTTGCCATGGAATGAGGAAAATGCTCCTCTAGGCAGGCAGCGATCCGAAGCAGTTCCTCTGCTGGCTGTCCGTTAAAGGATACCACATCCGCCACGGTAGGCTGTGCCTTGGTCAAAGTACCGGTCTTGTCAAATACGATGGTGGTGGCATCTGCCATAGCCTCTAAGTATTTGCCGCCCTTCACCGTGATCTCATAGGTGCTTGCCTCACGGATCGCAGACAATACCGCTAACGGCATGGACAGCTTCAATGCGCAGGAGAAATCCACCATCAGCACAGATAATGCCTTGGTCACATTCCGTGTGAACAGCCATACCAGACCGGTGCCTAAGAACGTATAGGGTACCAGCTTATCTGCCAGGTGCTCTGCCTTACCCTCCAGAGAGGATTTCAGCTTCTCGGATTCCTCGATCATGGTCATGATCTTCTCATATTTGCTGGAGCCGCCGTTTTCTTTCACACAGATAGTCAGCTCACCTTCTTCTACCACAGTTCCGGCATAGACAGTTCCACCGGGAATTTTTCTCACCGGAACGGATTCTCCGGTCAGAGATGCCTGATTCACCATACCTTCTCCATCCGTCACTGTACCGTCGAAAGGAATCACATTGCCCATGTGGATCCTTACCAGATCTCCTGACTTAATGGATGTGGACGGCACCAGGATCTCCTGTCCGTCGCTCACAACCCATACCTTGTCAATGTTTAAGGACATGCTCCTCGCCAGATCACCGACAGACTTTTTGTGCGTCCACTCCTCCAAAATCTCACCGATGCCTAACAGGAACATCACAGAGGCTGCGGTGTTGTAATCACCGCGCAGCACAGATACACCGATAGCAGTGGCATCCAGTACCGGTACTTCGATCTTGCCCTTTGCCAGGGTCTTGATTCCATGCCAGAGATATTTGAAAGATTTTACCGTGGTGATCACGGAACGGATATCCATGGGTAAAAACAGCCTGATCCCATAATGCATTACCACTTTATTGATCAGCTGATCCTTATATTCCCGGTTCATCTCCCTGCCGGAATTAGCAAGATAATTCTCCGGTACTTCCGTACCCTGATACGTAAAATTCTCCAGTGTCTTCAGTGCCTCCTCCCTGGAACCGGTATAGACTACCGTGACATCCAGGGTGCGCTCCTGAATTTTGGCACTGACAATATTATTCTGTCCGTCCAGATAGTATTGCAGTGTATCTGCCTGCGCAAAGCTCATGCGGCTCTGCAGAATGTGAACCCTGAGTCTCCCCTTTATCTCATGTTTGATCACAAATCTCATAATTTATGCCTGCTTTCATGAAAACACCTGCGATGCCGGAGCATGCAGGTGTCATTTATTCTGTGTTGTAAGCTTCGATGGATTATTCAGCATCTGCTGCAGTCTCTGCTGCTTCTGCCTCAACCTCACCGTCGAACTCCTGAGCTGCCTGTGCTGCTCTCTCCTCGTTGATCTGCTGAGCTTCTGCGTAGATGTCCTCTGCGTTCTCCTGAATGGTGGTAGCCGTCTTCATTACGCACTCTTTTGCACGCAAAACAGCTGCGGTGCAGTTGGTGTACAGCTTCTTCGCATCCTTGCTGGACAGAATCTTGATGCCTGCGGTTCCGAAAAGAACGCCTGCTGCGAAGATACCGGTTTTAGCTTTATCAATCTTTTTTAAACATTTCAACATAATTCATTTCCTCCTGTGTGAAGTCTTTTGTTTATTCTATTTATGAATGAATATTATAAGCACCTGTTTTTCCTATTTCCAGCTTTTTTCGTTTAATGAAAAATTTTATCATTTATCAAAAACACAAAAGGCCAGTGGATCAAAATCCACTGACCTTCTTGTATTCCTGTAATTTTTCTTTTGCTGCCGGGGTCAGATTCTTAGGCACCTGAATCTGGATCACGACATACTGATCGCCGTGGGCATTTTTATCCTTCATGGATACCACACCCTTGCCTTTCAGACGGATCTTACTGCCGGACTGCGTACCTTCCTTCACTTTGCACATGACATCACCGTACAACGTGGGGACTCGGATCTCTCCACCCAGTGCCGCGGTAGTATAAGGAATATTGACCGTGGTATACAGATCCTGTCCTCTACGCTCCCAGCCCGGCTTCTCCTGTACCGTCACCTTCAGATACAGGTCACCGCTCTCACCGCCGGAGTAACCTTCACCACCCTTACCTTTCAGACGGATACTTTTACCGGTATCGATACCTGCCGGAATGTGCACCTGCACGGATTCGGACTTGCCGGTAGCCGGATCTCTTAAGGTAAAGGTCTTGTCGCAGCCATGCATTGCTTCGTCAAAGCTGATGGTGATGCCGGATTCCACATCCTGACCTTTGCTGCGGTAGTTCGCCCGGCTGCCCCGTCCGGATCCTTTCTGTCCCTTGAAATACTGACCGAACAGATTGTCAAAAATATCCTCATCCCCGCCGAAGCTGCCGAAATCACCGGTACCGAAACCGCTTCCTCCGGTGCTGTAATGGAACGTGCCGTTGCCAAAGCCGCCGAATCCATCGGTGCCGAAGCCGCCTCCGTTCTTAAACTGCTCCTGATACTGTCTGGCTGCCTCCTCATTAAATCCCTCCTGGAAAGCAGCAAAACCGTAAGTATCATATAGTTTCTTCTTTTTTTCATCCCCCAGCACATCGTAAGCTTCGTTGACTTCCTTCAGCTTCTCCTCTGCCACAGGGTCTCCTGCATTGGTATCCGGATGGTATTTTTTCGCCAGTTTCCGGTATGCTTTTTTTATCGCTGCGGCGTCCGCTGTCTTGCTGACACCCAGTACTTCATAATAATCTCTTTTTGTTGTCTTCGTCATATTCCCTCCATTCTGCCCAACCGGTGAGCCACACAACCAAGACGTTCTCCATGTAAAAATCAGCCACACAGTTCCCTGCGCGGCTGACCACTTCACATCTCTTTTCAAACAATTGTCTGCTGTTGCAGTCGCTTGTTCCTCTTACAGAGATTATATTATCACTACTACTTAGCACTCGCAAGTCCCGAGTGCTAAAAAATATATTAAATAATCATAAAATCCATAAACCGGCTATTACAATTTGCCACCCTTAGAACCGCCAAAGCTTGCGGAATTCAGGATATTGGTGTCAAAGGTAAAGGTCAGTCTCTCTTCGGTACGCGCTCTCTTTAACGCCAGTCCGATCATACGGTCCAGAAGCTCTTGGTAAGGAACTCCTACCGGCTCCCACAGATAGAATGCCAGTGATCCGGGGATGGTATTGATCTCGTTAAAATACAGCTTGCCGTTGTCCTCATCGATCATAAAGTCGATACGGGACACACCGTTACAGCCCAGTGCTTTAAAGGATCTGACTGCCAGCTCGCGCACCTCTTCTCTCTTCTCGGGAGACAGCTCTGCGGGGATCCTGCGGGATACGCTGGCCATGCCCTTGGAACCGCTGCCTTTGGCATTGCTGACATATTTGTCTTCATAGCTTAAGATATCTTTGGTATGCAGGGGTTCTTCACACTCAGAGGCGATGGCATCATTCTCATCTCCCAGTACGGAGCAGTTGATCTCCCGCAGATTCGTAATGGCATGCTCCACCAGTACCTTAGTGGCATACTTGAAAGCATCGTCCACGGAATGGGTCAGTTCCACGCGGTTCTTTGCCACGCTGATACCTACGCTGGAACCTAAGTTGACAGGCTTTACGATCACGGGATAACCCAGTCCCTTTTCCACTTTGTCAAGAAGTGTCTCCATCTCCGCATAATCTGCCAGAGTATACAGCTGTGCATCCAGTACCGGCACATCGCATTCCTTTAATACAGCTTTCATGATGTATTTGTCCATACCAATGGCAGATGCGGTCACATCACATCCCACGAAGGGGATACCCATGGTCTTCAGGTAACCCTGGAAAGCGCCGTCCTCTACGTTGGTACCGTGGACTACGGGGAAAGCCACGTCGATCTCTACCGGCTTCTTCCCGCCGAACATCTTCACCGGGAACGGAGTCAGGAATACCTTGCCGTCCTCGTTGGTCATGATGACTCTCTGGGACTTTTTCAACAGTTCATCGATATTTTTGTAGGATTCGATCTTGCCGATCTCCTCACCGATGTACATTTCATTGCGCTTGGTCATATAGACCGGGATCACTTCGTATTTGTCTGTGTCCATATTCATGACAGCCTGAATGCCGGAGATCACTGATACTTCGTGTTCTACACTCTTGCCGCCAAACAGCATTGCTACTCTTGTCTTCATTTATTTTCCCTCCTGAATTTTACTACTCTCTGTCAACTATCCGGAACCACTTTCGCGAAATCGCCTCTGAGTCGTCTAATAGTTATCCGTCAGGTCATTCTCTAATAAAATATACTTATGTCCCTGCCCTTTGATGGCATAGGCGTAAGATACAGCTTCCTCCAGCTTGTCGAATACAAGGCATTTCTCTTCCGGGAATCCCTTCTCCAGCACGCCCTCCCTGATGGGCTCGGTGTGCCGTCTGCCCACTAACAGGATGTAATCGCAGCAATCCGCTGCGTAGTTACCGAATTTATGATTGTATTCCGCTTCCTTGTCACCCAGCTCCACCATGCCCGGCGTGATCAGGATCCGGATACCGTCAAACATAGCCAGCGTCTCGACCGCTGCCCTGGAACCTACGGGGTTGGAATTGTAAGCATCATCGATGATCGTCACCAGACCGTGCTCCCGCATCTGCATACGATGGGGCACCGGCTCGATCCGGCGTACCGGGATCCGCAGTTCCTGCAGCGTCATGCCCATTCTATGAGCAACTGCGATAGCCCCCACCACATTGATGACATTGTGGGCCCCGATGAGACGCATCTGGAATCTCTCGCTCTCGCCGTCCGGGGTCACTACCGTGAACTCCGTACCTAACTGGGATACCTTCACATCTTTGGCACAGTATCCTGTCCCTTCCGTTTCGGAATAATAGAAGATCTTCTCCGGGGTCTGATCATACGCGGGAGAAGCTGCCTGCTGCTGAATATAATCGTTGTCACCGTTCAAGAACAGCATGCCGCCTTCCGGCAGGGCATCCGCCAGCTCGAACTTCGTCTTCTGAATATTCTCCATGTTAAAAAAGGTCTCTAAATGCTGCGGTCCGATAGATGTGATCACACCGTGATCGGGATGCACCATATCGCAGATCTCCTTGATATCGCCCACATGGCGGGCACCCATCTCACAGACGAAGATCTCCGTGGTGGGCTTCAGGGAACCGCGGATGGTCCGCACCACACCCATAGGCGTATTGAAACTCTCCGGCGTCACCAGTACGTTATATTTTTCCTGTAAAAGTGTCTGCAAATAGAACTTCACACTGGTCTTGCCGTAGCTGCCGGTCACACCGATGACGGTAAGTCCCGGGACGCTTTTCAGCTTTCTCACAGCGTCATTGATATAATGCTGATTGATCCCCGCCTCCATGGGATGATTGATGACATTAGCCACAATATCCAGAAACAGATTCACAGATACCAGGATCAGGCACAGCCCCGGGATCCGCTTCATTCCGCCAAATCCACACACCAGAGCGAATACCGCAGCCGTAAGGATCAGCTCCGTAGCGAGCAATCTCTTGACCCGGGCAGTATACACCAGCTTTTTCTTCGTATTCATCCGCTTCATGGCACGATATACCACGATGATCACGAACAGTACCAGATACTCGAAGATTTCAAGGGCAAGGTACGGAAACACACAGGTTACAATGCCCAGTGCCAGACCAAAATAGAGAATCCATTGCAGCCGGAACTTCTTCTTCAGCCAGTGAAGGTGTTCTTTATTCTTATAGCCGTTCTGCTGGAACATATGAATGTTATACCGCATGGTATAAAAATATGCCGGAACAGCAAGCACGACCGCTATCAGCACACGTATGATCATTGCAAATATGCCTCCATAATTCCCCGGAACTGTGCCGGCTTCTCAAGGAAAGAAAAATGACCGGTTCCCGGGATCACTGCCAGACCGCAGTTGGGTATCTTCTCTTCCATAATATGTGCATCCCGGATAGGAGTTGCCGTATCCTGATCTCCCCAGATCAGCAGCACTTCCTGACGGATCTTCGGAAGCAACTCCGTCAGATCCTCATTCACTGCCTTCACCATACACTGACGCATCATGGGTGTCGCATTGCGGTAGTCTGCCGATCCCTGTCGGCTCCTCCAGTCATCGATCACCTCCGGGAACATAGCATAGATCAGCTTCATGTTCAGGAATTTCTTCAGGATCTTGTACTTGCGGATCTTCCATTTCTGTGCAGTAGTACGCACCGGCAGGACACCTGCGCTGTCGATCAGGATAATGTTTGTGATCTCAAAAGGGATGCTCTCTCTGGCTGCCAGCTTGATGATCACGCGGCCACCGTAGGAATGCCCGATGAGGGTGGCCTGCTTTACCTGCATTACTTCCATAAATCTGCAGAAAAAATCCGCAAATCCGTCTACATCCCAGGGTTCCTTCGGTTCATCGCTGCCGCCGAAGCCCGGGAAATCGAACTGGATCACACGGTACCTGCTGCCGTCTATCACACCGGCTACGGAATCATACACTCCCAGATCCGTACCCCAGCCCTGTAAGATCACAACCGTCTTATCGCCGGTACCGGTTGTTTTATAACATATATTATATCCGTCTACTACTATATTCATGATAATCCCCAATTCCAAGCCGTTGCCGTTACAATCTTTTATTATAATCGGAATCTGCTACAATGGCAAGCCATATCCTAAGGATTCCGCATTCCGCTTTCCAATTTGACAACCGCTTTCATAATTACATAAAATAATAAAACTACCGCTTTGAGCTGACGGTCTCATCAGTCAGCCCAAAGCGGTAGCTAGTTTATCCTTTATTTTATAATGAATTAGAATCGGGATTTCACACATTCTGCTTACTGCAGTTAGGGTATTCAATTTTCTGATGCAATAAAATATTTTGCGTTGAATTGCCTACACATATTTCAAAAATTCCGGGTTCCACACAAAAATCATGTTTCTTCTCATCATAAAATGAAAACGCCATACTATCCAAAGTAATCTCTACTCTGCATACACTCCCCGCTTTCAGCGTAATGCTTTTGAATGCCTTTAACTCTTTTTCTGGTCTGATTACTGTACACTCCTCATCCCTCACATAAATCTGTACAATCTCTCTTCCGTCTATTTGACCTACGTTTTCTATATCAAACGATATGCTCACTCTGTCTTTTGCATCATTATCTTGTTTCACCTGCAGATCGTGATACGCAAATTCTGTATAAGAGAGTCCATGTCCAAAGCAGAACATCGGCAAAATATCATTTTTCTCATAATGACGATATCCGACCATAATTTCTTCTTCATAACAGACCATATTATCTCTCCCAAATTGTCCGTTATGACCTGTCGGTGTATCTTCATAAACACGAGGAAAAGTTTCTGCCAGTTTTCCACTGGGATTGATTCTTCCGGTGAGGATTCCCGCTAGGGCTGTGCCACTCTCCATTCCGGCATAATAAGACCACAAAATTGTACCTGCTTTTTCTTCCCATGGCATCTCCACCGGAGATCCTCCTATCATAGTTACAATTGTGTCCGGTCTTACCTTTAATAATTTTGTAATCAATTCATCCTGATGATACGGAAGTTTCATGCAGGGACGATCCTCTCCCTCAATGTCATATTCATGATCCAACCCTCCTACAAACAGAACAATATCGCTCTCTTCAGCAAGCTTCAGAGCTCTTCTGTGATATTCTTCCTCAATTTCCGATAGGTCTGAATAAAATGCCTCCTTTTTTAATCTTCTTTTTTCTTCTCTCATCCTGCGGATCTGTTGTTGTATTTTTTCTTTGTCATCCACACTGGAAGCCTGCCAGTTTTCTCCGTTAAGCTCCTTTTTTTCCGGAATATAATACCCCGGTTCATATACTATTTCTGCATTACCTCCAAATTCCATTTTGATTCCAAGAAGCGGTGATATTTCATACAAAGCCTTAATTTCTGCACTACCTCCACCGCCCGAGTGAATTCGGTCTGCGTTACAACCTATGACTGCAATTTTCTTATGATATGTATTTCCAAGTGGCAATAATTTACTATCATTTTTCAATAAAATAACAGATTTTTCCGCTGCTTTTTTCAACACCTGCCGGTGCGCCATAGTATTATAGGAGCCGTTTTTTCGATGTACCGCTTCCTTTCCAATCATTTTTAACTTAAACATTACTCGCAAGATGTTACGTACCTTTGCATCCAGACACGCCATATCTACTGATTCATCCAAGATCCTTTGTTTCAAAGGTTCTGCCAGACAATATTCGTCGAAATTATCAAATACTGACATTTCAATATCAAGTGCTGCCTGCCCCGCATCTAACGTATTATGCACTGCTCCCCAGTCACTGATTACAATTCCTTCAAATCCCCATTGATCACGCAATACTTCCTTCAGCAACAGATTATTTTCACAGCAATAGGTACCGTTTAATCTGTTATAGGCTCCCATAACCGAATAAACATCTGCCCTCTGCACAGACTGTCGAAACGCCGGGTAATATATTTCCTGCAAGGTTCTCTCATTTACTTTAGTGTCCACATGCAGTCGATTAGTTTCCTGATTGTTTGCCACAAAATGTTTTACACAGGCTGCCACATCATTCTGCTGTATTCCCTTTATCAAAGCAACTGCCATCTCTGCTGTCAGCACGGGGTCTTCACTCAAATATTCATAGTTTCTCCCACATAAGGGACTTCGTTTGATATTAATTCCCGGCGCCAAAATCATGTCTTTTCCTCTGCCTCTGGCTTCCGCTCCCAGGACCTTGCCAACTTCATATGCAACATCGACATCCCATGTAGATGCTATAGCACTATTACTTGGAAGATAAGATACATAATCATCAGTATTGCCCAGGGGAATCCATTTATCATTTTGAAACTCATTCCGAACACCCATAGGTCCATCTGAAAATTTCATAGAAGGTATTCCCAGTCTTTCTACCCCTTTATTCTGAAACAATCCATTTCCATGAACCATCCCGATCTTTTCATCCAAGGTCATCTGTTCCAATAATTCAGTTATTATTTTTTCTGTCTTCAATGTAAAAATACGCCTTTCTCTTCTGCTTCTTTTTGAGTTTTCTGCAACATTTTTCTCCTTTCTTTTATAGAAAATGGAGATTTCATGCCACTGTCCGCTACCTGTTTCACTAATTCGTAATCAAACTTCTCTCTTACCTGCCATTTATCATTGTCGATAACCATATAATTTTCTGTCTCTTCTGTACAGGCCGGCCAAGCAATCGTTTCATCAATGAATGGAATTCCTGTTTTAGCAAAATTCACCCATGCCTTGCACATTTTTTCTTCTAGTTTATCCGTGACTCCCGGCATATTAGCCACGGGAACCTTATCTGTATTATGAAATACAAAAGCCAGATCAGAACAATGCCATGCCGGCTTTCCATCATCCAGAGGAAATTCAACAGCAAAGACATATGCATATATATTAGATTGTTTGTATGTCTTTCTCTTTTTCACAAAATCAATTACCGGTTTTCTGAAAAAAATATCATATGTAGTTAAGTCTGCAATGCTTCTTCCCGGGTATGCCTGCGCGTATGCCTGAATCACAGACTGAGTATGTTCACCAAATCGTTTTTCGACAATCCTGATCAATTCCTCTTGTGTCATTTGATTCCTTCCGATCAGCCCGGGTGCAAATCCCATCTCTCCGAACACACTTCCTATTAACACCGGCACCTTTTGAGCATATTCCGAAAATCCAATTTTTAAGGGATCCCCCATGTAATAAGAGTTCCGAATCGGATGTCCTCCTATATAACCACCTTCAGCCAGTACTTTATCGGATACTTTATTATAAGCATCTGCCAGCTCTCTGTAAGGCATATCCTCCCATTTCTCAATATCCGATTCTTCCATATTAAGCTCCTGCAGCATTGCCCGGATCAGTGGTTTGGCATCTGTATTCTCTTCATCAATAAAATCTTCCAATACGCCGCTCTGAATAATCGCTTTATGATACAAGCCATCAGCCTCCGGTGTCTGCATCAGCGTCCATATTTTCATGCCTCCTCCGGATTGCCCGAATAACGTTACATTTTGAGGATCCCCGCCAAACGCTTCAATATTGTCTCTAATCCAGCGCAATGCCGCTACAATATCAGCATTTCCAACATTTCCCGAGTTCCAATATTTTTCTCCATATTCTGACAAATTCAAATATCCCAAAAGATTTAATCTATGATTCAATGATACTACAACCACATCCCCAAATTGGCTTAAATTTGTACCGTCATATGCTATCTGTTCGATAGAAGATCCTGCATAGAATCCACCTCCATGAAGCCATACCATAACCGGTTTTTTTGCCAAAGTATCCAACGTCTGCGTCCAAACGTTCAAATACTGACAGTGTTCATCCATAGGCCAGTATCTATGAGGAACCATAATTTCACCGTTGGGAACATCCTGGGTTAACAATGGACATACATAGCCATAAGAAGTAGCATCTTTTATCCCATCCCACGGCTGAATTTCCTCCGGCATCTGAAATCTTTTTGCATTTGCATACTTAATCCCCTGAAATGTATATGTTGTATTCCACAAATATCCCCTTATTTTTCCTGCTTTTGTTGTCACAATCGGTCCATTTCCCGAACATTCAAAATAACTACTCATTTAATTTCTCCTTTGCTTTTTTTCTATAATCTTTCGGACTACATCCCAACACTTTTTTACATAATCTGGAAAAATATGAAAAGTTATCATATCCCACTTTCATAGCAATTTCATTAATAGAGATGTCACTGTATTGTAACAGTTCAGACGCCTTCTTTATCCTCATACGAATAACATAATCGGTAATAGAGATTCCTTCTTCTTTTTTAAAAAGTCTTGCCAGATAATCTGCATTTAAATATACAATTCCTGCCAGCTCATTTCTGGAAATTTCCTCATTATAATGTTCTTCAATATATTTTTTAACTACCTCTACAATAGATGTATTTTCTCTTACGTAGGCAATATAGCTATATGCTTTTTGCAATAAATATTTACAAAATTCCATATAGTTATCATAATTCTTCAATGACATTTTCCGATAAGTTTCATATTCCGTATTTACAAATAGCTCATGGGCTTCGATATTGTTTTTCATCAACACAGTATTCACCATCTGAATCAGATTCACCTGCATAGCTTTTAATTCATACGCTGTTAACCCATGATGTCTCTTTTTCTCTGAGAAATAGTGATCGATTTCATCTAAAATCTTATTCACCGCACCTGTGTTCAGATAAATCTCCCATTCTCCAATAGCACCGAATGAATATGTATTTTCTTCCCTTTGGTATGTCCGCGCCCAGAATATCTGTACATCGTTGCTGATATTTTCATTCCAAATATGAATCAACCTTTCAAAACATTCCTTTACGGCGGGCAGAGGACATTCAAGATCATAAAATACACGCATTCGACAATTAAGATGGATATCACACTGCATAATCAATTTCTTCAGTACCATCTCCGCATTTTCTTTTAGATTACGGGTTACAATCACATAGGTATCCTCTCCATACTTCACTATGGTCTCCATATTGCACATATCGCTAAAAATTTCTGTAACGACATTTTTAATAATAAATTCGCTCATTGTTGAAGTCAGATTCTGAAAACGTTCCTCTTCTTCATATGTATGTAGCAAAAAAACATCAAACAACTGCTCAGTGTCATATTCCAAACGATTGTCTTCAATCAATGCATTTAAAAGTTCTTCATCCGGAATTGCCAGCGGAAACATGATATGCTCCCAAAAATGTGCTTTTCTGTTTTTTACATCATCCAACCAATACACGCCATACTGATAATATGTTTTCTTCCTGCTCTCTTGTCTGACTTTTTCTACAGCCCTAGATATTATTTTTTCAAAATCGTCAAAAGAAATCGGTTTCAGATAATAGTCAAAACATTGAAGTTCCACAGCCTTTTTGGCATAATTAAAATCTGCATAACACGTGCAGAATATAGTAACCACGTCTAAATTCTGTGTTTTTGTCCATTTTAACAATTCAATTCCCGATTCGTTTGGCATTTCTATATCTGTTACCATAATATGGATCGGTACATTCTTAAGTATCTTTTTGGCATCCGCAGCATTTTCAGCAACGTAAATCTTTTCTATTCCCAGTGACGAATATGCAACCCCAAACTGCAGACTTTCCAGCACATTCACATCATCATCTACTAATAGAATATTCACTCTTTTCATCTCCGTTTTGATACGGAATTATTATTATAACTTCCGTTCCCAGGTTTTCACCGTTACCTATCATGAGACTTGCTTCCGCCCCATAGAGCAGTTGAAGCCGATCTTTTGTATTGCGTATTCCAATTTGGAATCTGTCATCATTTGCTCCAAATTCATTCTTTCGAAATTTTTCTAACACATTCTCAGGAAAACCCGGACCATTATCCGCTATACGAATTCGTATTTTTTTCTGTTCCTCATCCAGAAAGCTTCCTTCAATGCTAATTTCTATCTTTCTTTTGCTTCCTACCGTGTACTTCACGCAGTTTTCCACAAAGACTATCATTATCAACGGTGGAATCATTGCCTGTTTCACACGCTCATCTACGCAGATATGACACTTGCAATCATAGCGGTATAAAATATTATGGATTTTTACATAATTTACAATCTGCTGTAATTCTTCATCCATTAAGATAGGCTTCGTTCCTTTGCGGAAAATAGATCTCATATATCCGGATACATACAATGCCAGTTGCTGGATTTCTTCTGTATGTTTCAACTGCGCCATACTGTATATGCTATTAAGACAGTTAATATAAAAATGGGGCCTGATCTGTAATTGTAAATAATCTATTTTAGTTTTCTGTTTTTCCAGCTGTTCTTCATATACCTGAACTTTTAATTCCTGAATTTCTTTTTCCAGATTTCTCCAGATTTCACCTACATTTTCGAATTCTTCATAATAATTATTTTGCTCTAATTCTCCAGTTTCCTGAAATTTTCGTAGATTCTCTTCAAAAATGTATAACGGTTTTTGTACATAGTGCCTGAAATAATAAAAAGCTCCAATACACATAAAGCAAATCAATACTGTGGTAATTCCCATCAGTATTTCATAGGTTCCAGCACTTTTCTTTATTTTGTCGCTGACATCTATTCCTATAGATACATTTGCATTTTCAAATTCGTATTCCCAATAATGCGCGCTACTTATTTCCTGAATGTTTTCATTTTTCTGAAACATACTTCCGGATGCACTGCTATTCTCCAAATAATGTACTCCGGTGCTCAAATCCCGAATAAAAAAGGAAAGTGTATCTTCCTGTGTTTCTCGAAAAGAAGCGCATATTTTCTCAGGCCGTATCCAACAACCCACATAATTATTTTTCAGGCAAAAGGTAGTTGTAAGAAACAACGTTCCTTGAACATCCTGCACAAACCATTTTCTCTTTTCTGTTATAGGAATCCGTTCTTCGGAAGCCACTGTCCTAATATATCCTTTAAAAAGTTCCTTTTGAAGGTATTCATCGTCTCCCGTAATCAGAAAAATATCTTTGTCTTTGTTATAAAACCAAAAATGGTATTCGTCCCCATAATTAATTGCCATTGCCTGAAAATATTGTTTCAATTCATTTTGCTCCGCAATGCTGTAAACCACAGAGTTATCCTCTGTGTTTAAATCCATCTCTTCTATTTCTCTGATAGATTTATTATTCAACAACGTGTTTACAAGCTGCGTATTAATGCCATTCATTTTTTGATCCAATTCATTCCCGTAGAAATCAAATGTCCGGCTGGCTATATTTGCTATCTCTTTGACATATCCACGGAATAATATCATACCAACACCGTATACAACAACAATTGTCCCGATTAATGCGCACATGATCAGAGTAATATTTTTTCTCAAGACCTTCTTATGTTTTCTCGACATTAATCGGGACCTCCTATATTTATTTATTCCTGTTATTCACAGCCACATTATAACACATTACTTTTGATTTTCCAGCCACTCGTTCAATTGTTTCTGCTTCTCGTCCATTACAGTCTGAAGACCGGCTGCGTATAACTTCTCATTAAACTCCGGAATGGCCGTGGCAGGATCAGCTGCGCCACAATCGATAGAAGCCGAATACTCACTAACCACATTGTTTAGTGCTGCAATCTCATTGCTGACAGATGTACTATCAAACATGAAACCTAATGCTTTTGACTTATTTGCAGTGGCATTCATCTCTTTCTGCGCATCCATAATCTTTCTGGAGCTTCCCTCCCATACATGGATCTTGTACTGGTTCGGAAGTTCCCATCCCATATTCAGATTGTATTTTGCATTAGAAGCATCTACCCCATCCGGGAATCCAATCACATCATTTTCAGCATCTTTTACGACATAATGAACACCTTCAATACCCCAGTTAAACAGATTCATTAATTCCGGATCACCGTACATGTAGTCCAGCACTTTCATTGTCATCTCCGGATTTTCACAATTCTGACCAATTCCCCATGTAATTGCGGCAACAGCATTGGTATAGCAAAACGCAGGAGTAGGGTTGATTCTTACAGCCACCAGTTCATAACCGGTATTCAGACTTTCCTGTTCCGCAACGCCCGGTTTATAAGGAGTGGCAAAGCAGAATGCATTTCCGGCCTTCAGGATTGTGGTTCCGGCATCTGTAGATGTTGCCATATCCTTGTCGATATAACCTTTTTCATAATAATCATGAACCGTAGCAGCCAGATTCTTGTAGTTATCCGTCTCATAGTAATTCACAATCGTAGTATCAGCACCGCCATTATCCAATACTCCAAAGCGATCGGAAAGTACATCGGCAAAATATATGTTACCGATCAAACCATCTTTAGCGCCTACAATAATTTTCATATCAGGTTCATTTTCATGAATCGTTTCGAAAATAGGTGCACAATCAGCCAAAGATTTCACATTAGACACATCCAAATTATATTTGTCCAAAATGTCTTTTCTCATTACCAGACAGCTGTCTGCATACCATTCTTTTTCCACCGGCACACCATACACATAGCCATTCATATTAGCAATTTTGAGAATATCTTCACCCAAAGCTTCTTTCATATTAACGCCATACTGGTCAATCAAATCAGACATATCCAATACCTGACCGCTGTTTACATAGGTACTCACGTTATTATACATTATAGGGACCAAATCCAGTTTTTCCGCACCGGATAACATAAGTTGTAACTGCTGCTGATATACTCCCCATCCCAATGTGATTACATCAATTTGTGCACCAACCTTTTCCGCCAGGATTTTATTCATTTCTGCTTCTACAAGATCCATGTCCTCCTGATCATTTCCAATCACAGCCATTGTGACCGTATACATATCTTCCGGATTTTTAGGTGTTTCTGTAGAAGCTGCTCCACCGGTTTCTCCACCACTACTTGGGTTACTCCCGCATCCCGTAAAGCAAGCTACCGTCAACACCATACTGAGTAACATTGATAAAATTTTTTTCTTCATTTGTTATCCTCCCATATATTTATTTTATCTTGTAAGGGCAATGTATTAACCCTTTACTGCTCCTAATGCAATTCCTTTTTGGAAATATTTCTGTAAAAACGGAAATAATACAAATATCGGCAGCATTGCTACAACCGCAATCGCCATACGTACACCTACTGTAGGTAATTTTGCCATTTCCGAAGAGGCTTGTGAAGCCATGGACGAATTAGAAGACAATACCTGTATATCTGTAATCATTTTATTCAACAGATTCTGGATACTATAATATTTAGTATCCGTAAGGTAATATAAACCATTTGTCCAGTCATTCCAGTAACCCAGACCGGCAAAAGTTCCCATCGTTACAATAATGGGTTTAGACAAAGGAATCACCAGTTTAAAAAATACTGTAAATTCTCCTGCCCCATCTACCTTTGCAGCCTCAAACAATGCTGATGGTATACTTGTTGATATATATGTACGTATTAATAGCACACTCATTGCCGACAGCAACAGGTTAGGAACAATTAAAGCCCAAATTGTATTTTTTATATGAAAATAATTACTGTACAACAAATAGGATGGTACCAATCCACCGCTAAAAAGCATCGTAAAGAAAAGGTAAAAAGTTATTGCTCTTCTTCCAGGCAATTGTTCAAGAGATAACGGATAGGCAATCATTGTTGACAGCATAACATTGACAGCTGTTCCAACTACTGTGACCAAAATTGTAATTCCATAGGCCCTCATTATCTTAGACGCATTTTTCCATATGTAAGCATAGGCTCCCAAACTGAATTTTTCCGGAAAAAATGAATATCCGTTTCTTATCAGTGTACTTTCCTCCGTAAAGGAAGACATAATCAAAAGAATAAAAGGGGTAATTACAAATATGGTAAACAGAATCAGTATAAAATTCGCTAAAATCTGAAACCGCATATTCGATTTTGAACGGATCATTTTTCTCCTCCTAAAACAGTGCGTTTTCCTTACTTACTTTCCTAACGATCAAATTAGCGGTGAGAACTAAAACAAATCCTACAACCGACTGATATAGGCAAGCAGCAGAAGACATTCCAACATTTCCCAGTTTAATCAGTGCTCTATATACATAAGTATCAATTACATTTGTCGTAGAATACAATGTTCCGGAGTCCAACGGTACCTGATAAAACAATCCGAAATCAGAATAGAAAATTCTTCCAATCGATAACAAAGTAAGCGTAATCACCGAAGGGACTAAGGATGGAAGCGTAATACATCGAATCTGTTTCCACTTACCTGCTCCATCTAAATTTGCAGCTTCATAGTAATCTTTGGGAATACCATTGATCGCCGAGATATAAATCAAGCAACCATATCCGACTCCCTTCCATACATTCACAAGTGTCAAAATAAACGGCCAGTATTTTGGTTCCGCATACCACGAAATCGGATTTTTCCCGAATGGAATCAGCAGTGAATTATTCACCATTCCGTTTTCTGTTGAAAGAAATGCGAAAACAATATAGCTAATAATTACAATTGACATCAGATAGGGGAGCAATACCGCACTTTGATAAAGCTTTTTTAATTTTTTGCTCACAACGTCGCATATAAAAATTGCAAGAATAATTCCAACCACTGTATTAATCACTATAAAAGCAAGATTATACAATAACGTATTCCTTGTAATTACCCAGGCATCGTTTGTGGCAAACAAAAATTTGAAATTTTTCAGTCCTACCCAATCACTCCCCAAAATGCCTTTCTGGTAATTGATATGTTTAAAGGCAATAATTGTACCAAACATAGGAATATAATTATTGATAAAAATATAGATTAATCCAGGTGCCATCATCAAGTAGAGCGGTAGCCATCTTTTCCAATTGTGTTTTTTTGTTTTCATCTCTCCACCACCTTTTCTATGTATTTCCATTATATCAGTTTTCAAGATTCTTTCTTGCATTCAGGCGACTTCATAATGGCACTGAATGGTATATCTTCCATCATATAATGTTATGTTTCCTCCATTCCTTAATCTGTTCCTCGGAATGTTTCAGTAACCCACAGAATATTTCCTCATTATGTTGTCCGAGTGTTGGTGCCGGTTTACTGATCTCAGGCATATTATCCATCAACTTAATAGGATTGCCATTTACTTTCATTTTCCCAATCACAGGGTGTTCTATCTCCACAAACATTTCACGTTCTATGGCGATATGTTTATCTTCTGTGATCTGCCTTACATTATAGATGGGGCCTGCCGGAATTCCTTTTGCCAATACATTTTCTACAATTTCATTCACAGTATATTGCGTTGTCCACTCTTCAATATATTTCTTTTGTATTTCGTTATTCTGTACTCTCAAAGAAACCGTAAGAAAACGTTCATCCGTTATCATCCATGGCATATGAAGAACTTCGTTGCAAAGCTTCTCATATAGCTTTTGATTTCCACATGCTATAATAACCTGACCATCCTTCGCCTGATAACTATCATAGGGTGCAATAGATGCATACGCATTTCCATTTCTTACAGGAAGTTGCCCCGACTCAAAATATCTTGTATATGCATTCTCCAGGCTGGCCACTACAGAATCTACCAATGATACATCTACCTTTTGTCCTTTTCCGGTGAGTGTTCTTACGTTCAAAGCCATTAAAACACCAATCACAAGATTCATACCGCCCAGTATATCACCCATGGCATTTCCGGAACGCGTAGGATCTCCGTTTTTTGCACCGGTAACGCTCATAAGACCTCCCATTGCCTGTGAAATAATATCATAACCCGGTCTGTCAGAGTACGATCCATAGCAGCCAAAGCCTGACACTGCTCCGTAAATAAGGCGTGGGTTTTTTTCTCTCAAAACTTCATATCCCAATCCCAATCGTTCCATAACCCCAGGTCGATAATTTTCCAAGAGAATATCTGCCTTATTCACCAGTTCCAGGAAGATTTTTTTCCCTTCTTCCGTCTTCAAATTCAATGTAATTCCTTTTTTATTGCGATTCAGGTTCGCATAGTAAACACTTTCTCCATTTCTGTAAGGACCATAGCTTCTGGCATCATCACCTTTTTCCGGCACTTCGATTTTTATTACTTCAGCACCGAAGTCTCCCAATATAGAGCCTGCATAGGGTCCTGCTACTACCCGGGTCAAGTCAAGAACTACCAAATTCTGTAGTGCTTCCACTTTTTCTAATCCCATAAGGTCTCACCTCCGATCCCCTTATAATTCCTCATCTTTTACGTGAATCTTTAATCTCATAATGGCACTCCCCATAGATTTTCCAAGGCTGTCCAACCGCAAGCTCATGGTTGCACCACCTCCAAGTGCATGTTTGAGTACAAAATTAAATCCACCAAGGCTGGGAACTTCATATCTTATAATTTCGCCCTTTACCATGTCGCCGAAAAAATTGTGTAGTCTTTCGGGCGTTACTTCTCTTTTAATAATTTCATAATATTCAGGTTTTCTGGCAAATACACAGATATTGCTGGTATCTCCCTTGTCACCGCTTCTTCCATGAGCGATATCATTCAATAATATTTCTCTCATAATCTTGTCCTCTCTATGCAAAACTATATTGTAATAATATGGCTCTTGATCTCTACTGCCTCTCGTGGAACAGATGTCGGCCACAGTGCCATAACTTCCTGCACACGAGCCCTTCCTCCGAAGAAAGATGCTCCGGGAGGTCCGTTTAACTGCATAGGGCTGATTTCCGGGATGATCTTCGCACATTCATTCTTATCCTCTGAAAATACAGCAATGCGCATTACACACTCGTTCAGATTTTTCAATGCTTCTTCACTCATATCAGCCACATTAAGATGAAGGCTGTTCAGACCAATAAAACTGATATGAACATCATCCGCTTTCATTCCCTTTTGCTTCATTTTCTTCATGATAATGTCTGCACAATATCGGGCTTTTTCATAAGCATCAGGCCATGCAAAGCTCAACATTGAAACCGTCTTCCACCCTTTATGATACCCAACACACAATTTCAAAGTATCCGGTTTCTCTTTACCATGAATATGATCAATTCTGACGCGATTATCACCAACCTGTGTAATAGTAGCATTACTAATATCCACATTTACATCAGGAGTCAGATAATTTGCCGGATCTAGCACTTCATATAAAAATTGTTCCTTACAACTTTGCTCGCAAATGACTCCTCCACAATCAGGGGCCTTAGTAATTTCAAATGTTTTATCTGTCAACTCTGCAATAGGAAATCCGAGATTTTCCATCTGAGGTACGCTACGCCAATCATACATATAATTGCCGCCTGCTCCCTGTCCACCACATTCCAGTAAATGTCCTGCCATAATTCCTCTTGCAAGGTTATCCCAGTCATTGTCTTTCCAACCAAATTCATAAGCCAACGGAGCCAGGAAAAGTGCGCTATCAGCTGCTCTTCCGGTGACTACAACATCTGCTCCGTCTTCAATTGCACTTTGAATGCCTTCATGACCAATGTAGGCATTGCAATTATATATTTTATCAACAATATCCGTGAAATCGCCTTCGTAGTCAAAATTCGGAAATGTCCATCCATCCTTTAACAGCTGCGGGATTTTTGATTTAATGTCGTCCCCTGTTACATAACCGATTTTATACCCTTTCATATTTTCTTCAGTTGCATACTGTCGAATAGCATCTACACATCCTGAAATATTCATGCCACCTGCATTTGTCAAAATTTTAATATTTCTTTCCCAAGCAGTTTTTCCTGCTGCTTTTAACAATCTTGTCACAAAATCAGGAGCATAACCTTTTGATGGATCTTTTAGTTGTTGCTTTGCCATAATGGACAGCGTCAGTTCTGCCAGATAGTCACATGCAAGATATTGAATATCTGCATTGTGAATCATATGGATAGCAGCATCTGGAGAATCTCCCCAAAATCCCTGTCCTCCGCCAATTGCTATTTTTTTCATCCGTTTCCTCCTTAACGTGCCTTGGTAATGCGGCTTTCTATGTCTGTTTATTTTTCATATTCTAATTATAACAATTCTCCACATTCTTTCTTGCATTCATCCGACTTAAAAATGTCACTCAGCGGTATATATAAAAATCCCTAAAAGTTAGTTTTTGCCTAACTTTTAGGGATTGCTATAAATAAACAGTTAATTATTTCTCCATGGCATTCAGGCGATCCACCAACTTCTGTACATCTGCCATGCTGACTCCGCCGCCGAAACTGACCGGTCCGCGCAGAGGCATATACTGAAGCATAGCTGCATTCATCTCATCGCTGATGGCTTCCTTCGCGGCATCGCCGCCTTCGCTGACCCCGCTGTTCTGACCGAACATTCCTTTGCTCAGAACACTCTGTACCAGTTTCCAGGCCTCCGGGCGGCTCATGATGTCGCCCATTGTCGTATCTGTGGTATAGTGGAAAGGAATCTTCACGGTGGATTCCACAGTCACGGTATCTCTGAGAGCAATGTCTCTGGAAGATGCTCCTATAAGGATCTCGAACTCTCCGGTCTCCACCTGCCAGTCATGGATCTGTACATCATAGTAAGCAAAGGCTCGCTTTCCAAGCGTAAAAGTTACTGTCTTTGTCTCTCCGGGTGCCAGTTCGATCTTGACAAAATCCCGCAGCTCTTTCACCGGCCTTATCACTGTGCTTTCTTTATCCGCCACATAGAGCTGTACAACTTCCTTACCCGTTCTGTCTCCGGTATTGGTCACATCCACAGACACCGTCAGTTCTTCTGTGTCTTTCATTGTCTTTTTGTCCAAACACAGATTGCTGTAGGCAAATGTGGTATAGGACAATCCGTAGCCGAAGGGGAACAATACATCCATTTTCTTCTTATCATAATAGCGGTATCCCACGAAAATGCCTTCCCGGTATTCCACGTGGTCGCCCTCACCGAAGCCGGCAAGATAAGAAGGATTATCTTCCAACTGCTTCGGGAATGTCTCCGGAAGCTTCGCACTGGGATTCACCTTGCCGAAGAGGATGTCATACTCGGCACCTCCCACAGCCTGTCCTCCAAGATAGGCTTCCAGAATACCTTTCACACGATCTGCCCAGGGCATCTCTACCGGTGCACCGTTGTGCAATACGACTATGGTGTTAGGCTGTACCGCTGCCACTCTTTCGATCAATTCGTTCTGGCAATCCGGCATCCGCATATGTTTACGATCAAAACCTTCGGATTCAAATGCATCCGGCAGTCCTGCGAAAATCACGGCTGCCTTTGCCTTTTTAGCTGTCTCTACGGCTTCTGCCAGTAGTACCTCATCCGTCTTATCTTCTTTGTCATCAAATCCCTGGGCATACACAATATGTGTATTGCCTGCTGCCTCTGCCGCATCCAGGGCTCCTGTGATCTTATGACTGTTGATATGGGAACTGCCGCCGCCCTGATATCTGGGCTTTTTCGCATATTTTCCGATAAAGGCGATCTCTTCGCCCTCTGTCAGCGGCAGCACATTCTCATTCTTCAACAATACAATGGTCTCTTCCGCCACTTTCTTCGCAACCTCATGGTCGTGATCCAGATCAAACACCGCTTCGGTATCTCGGTTCTCAGCATAGCGATATACGATGTTCAAAATACGTTCCACTGCGGTATCCAGTACCTTTTCCTCCAATGTTCCGTTCTGTACCGCTTCTATGATCAGCTTATCATTGACTCCCATAGAGGAAGGCATCTCCAGATCGAGACCTGCTTTTAAGTCTTCCACGCGGTCATTGACTGCTCCCCAGTCACTCATGACATAACCGTCAAATCCCCACTTATCTCTCAGGGTCTCTGTGAGATATTTGTGATGAGCCGCGGCATAAGTACCGTTGATCCTGTTATAAGAGCACATAACTGTCCAGGGTTTTGCCTTCTTCACCGCTCCCTCAAATGCCGCCAGATAGATCTCGTTCAGTGTTCTCTCGTCAATGATCTCATTCACGGACATTCTACGGGTCTCCTGATTATTCGCCAGAAAATGCTTTAAACTGGTTCCCACATGCTTGCTCTGCACACCGCGGATCAGAGAGCCTGCAATCTCACTTGCCACCAGGGGATCCTCTGAATAGTATTCAAAATTACGACCGCACAGGGGAGATCGTTTGATGTTCACAGCCGGCCCCAGAATGACACTGACGCCTTCTGCCTGACACTCATTGCCAAGTGTCTCGCCCATATGATACAACAGATCTCTGTTAAAGGATGCCGCGGTTCCGCAGCCTGCCGGGAAACATACTGCTTTAATACTCTCATTTACACCCAGATGATCGGCCTTGTCATCCTGCTTGCGCAGACCGTGAGGGCCGTCGGATACCATACTTGCGGGAATCTCCAGGCGCTCGCAGCTTTCAGTATGCCAGAAATCTGCTCCGGAACACATTGCCGCCTTTTCCTCCAATGTCATTTTTGCTATCAGATCTTTGATTTTTTCCTTTGTCATGTTGCTATAACCTCCTGTCATTCAACCTTGTCCGCTTGCTCTTTCTGTTTACCAGTTTAGCAATTTTCCACATTGATTCCTATATCTGATTATGACTTCTTTTTAGGTCAATATTGACTTTTTCCTTCTTTTTATTCTATGATATAAATATATCGCGGGAAATAATATAATTTCAGAAGGAGGCTTTGCGATGCCGCAATTTCCACACGAAGAGGTTGCTTTTGAAAGCGGAATCAACGTCCGTTTTACAATCTATAACAGCAATAACGATTACATACCGGAACACTGGCATCGAAGCATGGAAGTTATCTATATCTATGAGGGTTCCATGGAACTCATTGAGGGACAGCGGGTTCTGTTGCTACATGCCGGAGATTATCATGTGGTAAATTCCGCCGCCGTCCATGCTACCCGGACCACGACACCGTCCCGGGTTCTGTTATTACAGATTCCTTATGCGTTTCTCATAGGTGCCATCCCAGAATATGAAAGCATCCGTTTTCTGTTCTCCCACAGGGATTCTTCTGCCGATGCGCAGATTCAGGAGATTCTGACTTCCATGGGCGATCTCTATACAAAAAAACCGCAAAGCTATACTCTGCGGTTTTCCGGTCTGCTTTATGATTTTTTATACATCCTTATGACCCACTATAAAGTCACCGTCGACAATACTTCCCGGATTCAGAGTCAGAAAAATCTGCATCGCCTCGAACCGGTGATTCAGTACATCCAATCCCATTACACCGAAGCCATTTCTCTGGAAAATGCAGCCTCCCTGGCTCATCTGAACCCAGAATATTTCTGCCGTTTTTTCCGGCGGAACATGGGAACCACCCTCACTTCCTATATCAACAGCGTGCGTCTGACGCATGTCTGCAAGGATTTAAAAGACACCGATCTGAACATCAGTGAAATACTGGATCGGCACGGAGTCACGAACTATAAATTATTCCTGCGCACCTTTAAGCAGGTATACGGCTGTGCTCCGAGGGATTTCCGGAAGCAGTGAGGAATGCTTCGTCTCTTGTAATGTATTCCATGTTATTACCTCCCTGTCCGGGCAAGCGTTCCTCGCAGCCGTAATCACCGTCAAAAATCTGTCGGATCTACCATGTCGCCATCATCCTCTTCTGTATCAATCCCCAGTCCCTGCATCAGAATACGATTCCACTCTGCATTATTGCTTTCCAGTTCTTTCTTCTGCATAATGCGATTGCGGTCACTTAAGATCGACAGCATTTCGTCCGCGATCTCCTCCGGCGGCAGATCAGAATAATGACACAGATAACCGATCATACGGCTCGCCGTAAAATCCGTATTCAGATTCTTCGTCACCAGATCACAGAACGATTCCGGGTAGCCGCGGGATAGGAGCATTTTATATAATTGCATACTTTGGGGAGATCTTGGTTTCATTCTGCCTTTACCCTTTGCATCCTATACTTAATATCAATTTCATAACAATTCATTAATCATTTTTTCAACTGCTGCGATATAATCGTCCATTTGTTTTCTCTTATAGACACATATATATGATGGATGATGAATTGGAACATAATAGGTTCCATTACATTCTGTATAATGATATTCGAAATCATTCCACTTTTCAAAATCTAAATGTAAATGCCTTGCGACAGAAGAATAAACTTTTTCTCCCAACAAAAATACAATTTTAGGTGACATCGCATTAATTTCACTTACTAAATTGTCAAAACATTTATCCATTTCTTTTTTGCTGGGATAACGCAATTTCTGTTGTTCCGTAAGCGGAAGACACTTTACCAGATTGGTTTTATAAGTACTCACTTCATTACACATCTCTTCTATCTTTTGTATCAGTTTTCCAGTATTTGTCTGCTCTGATAAAGGTGTTTCCTCTTCAGATGTAATTTTTTTAGCAGACAGTCCAACCCAAAAAACCTGACACGGTCTTTCCGAATCCAACAATGGTCTTTGATTATTGCATAATCCGCATTTACTACACATCCGTATATCTTCAAGCATTTCCTTCCCCTATCTCTTGTGTTTTGATAATATATTGGTTCAAAATTTCATCTGAAACTTCGCTATAGTTACCAAAATCAAAGTTAAATTGGTTTCTTCCCTTGAATTTACTTATTATGTCATTAAATTCACATTCATGGACAATTCCCTTCTCAGACACAATGTCATTATACAACTTTGTTCCATGATATGGTCTGAATTGAAAAACACTCGTCCTAAAATTGCCCTCTGTTGTCTGTGAAATATTGCTAATTTTTCTTGCCAGTTCAAATGTTTGTTGGAAATCACATTCCGTCTCTTGTGGAAAACCATAAATGAAATATCCTTTTAAGTCAATACCCTCCTGCAAAATTTTTTGAGCCACTTCTATAACATCTCCAATACTTCCTACTTTGTTGATCTTTTTTCTCATGGATTCTGATCCGGATTCTATTCCCATAAATAGTTCTCTGCAATTAGCCCCTTTCAGTTTTTCTATATCATCTAAATTTGGCTTTAAAGAAAGCACATGCGCCATTCCTCTCCAACTCAACTGCGGATATTTTGAAAATACATGTATTGCCTGTTTAATACGCTGTTTATTACTCAGAAATAAATCATCCAAAACCCTGATACTTTTCACCTCCGGATACATCTTTAATATATCGTTGATTTCATTCACAATGCTTTGTTCTGATCTAATTCTGACAGGAATCCCTCCGTTCACACTTCTTGCCCCTCCGCAAAAAGCACAGTTGTAAATGCATCCTCTCGATGTTACCATTGCTATTTCTCTTTCGCCATAATGATTTTTTATTATTTCATCGTGGAAAAATTTTCTATTCAATACAATATCTGAAATATCTCTTGGAAAAAATTCTGATTCTGCATCTACTCTAAAAACTTTTATATTTTCAATTTTTTTAATTGGTTCTACCTTTTTGTTATCTAAAATAATTGTTGGAATAATATATTCGCCATCACCTATAATAATATTCATTCTGTTCTTAAGATTCCATTTTACAATTTCCTCATAAATGCTGCCCACTACCAGTCCACCAATAAACCACTCACATTTCACCTTGGTCTGCTCGCAAATAGCCTTTACCAATTTATAGTTTTGGGTAAAAATATTTATTCCGACATAATCCGGCTGTTTCTCCTCTATATATTTAACAATATCTTCTACCGACTTTCTTTGTTTCACAGCATCCAGTATTTCAACCTGAATCCCGGCCTTCTCTACATATGTAGCTATATATCCAAGTCCAAGCGGTGAAAGATAGTTTTCTCCTTCTGCGGCAGCATCCCAAAATATAGGCGAATTAATAAGAATACATTTTTTCATTTCCTTTTCACCTCTTTTACAATATGTTCAACGATAGTATCTACATTTTTATCCAATTCGGTACAGTTATTTATTTCTAAAACCGATATTCCATTTTTCTTCAATATTTCTATTCCTTTTTCCATATAATACAGTTCTTCATCCGATCGATTATTCTTTTCAAACCTTGTTAGTTCAGCACGATCAGATAATCTTTTCTGAAGAGTCCCCACATCAGCCATAATCGTAACTTGAAGATCCGGACGTATTATCAGTGCGTTTAAATCCATTATATAATCAGCATTCACTCCATCCATTCTTTGCAATATCAATGATGATAAAATATAACGGTCTGTAATGACAATGTTGCCATCATAAAGCATAGGTTCAATTTCATTTTTAATATGTTCGTATCGATCTGCCGTTACCATACATGCAGTGCTTAATCCCTTGTGTCCTTCTGCATATTTTCGCACAAATTCTCCCAATATAGAATTTGTCGGTTCCCTCGTCACTTTTACTTTATACCCCATCAAACCCAGTTTTTCTGCTATTGCATTAATTACTGTGGTCTTTCCACTTCCATTAGGTCCATCTACTGCCACAAAATAACCAGTATTGTTCATTCTGCTTTGCATTAAATTTTCCTCCTTCGTTAATGTACTTATATAATATTTATGGCTGAATATCTGTAATTCTTACAAATATTGCTTCCGGTCAAATAAGGTCATTTTTCAATAAAAGTTGGGATTAAAAACTCGAATCATACATATATAAGAATTAATTAGATGCATAAAAAAACTTCTATGCTTTATATCCACAATAGCATAGAAGTTCTTTGATTGCAATTACATTTATTGGCAAATTATGCCTTTTTAATATGAAAGATCACGCCGCTCTTGGGGTAGATCCACTCGTCCTTGATCGCAATGTCATAGAGTCCGGCTCTCTGGATGCAGGCTCCGACATTGGCAGTGCTTTCCTTATTGAGATAGGAATACATAGTGACATCCATTCCATTCTTGTATTTCAGCTTGATATGGGGCTCCTTGGTCGGATCCACCAGAGTCACCTCGAAAATAGAGTTCCATACCCGGGGCATCTTGAAATAGATGCTGACCAGATGCTCCCCGCTTGCCTCATTCCGGTCAAAATCCAACTTGAATTTCAGGATAAATCCGTTGCTCTTTCGCTCTACTTCGAACTGCGCTTCGTCGTCATTATCTCCGCTGTTGTCAATTCGCAAAATCGGCATGAACAGGTCATTGATCACATCCCGGACCTTGTCCGCGGGAATACTGTTGATGAAGTCCACGGCTTCCGGTTCCACCACCAGATCCTCATTGAAAATGCTCTTGGTGAAATCCGCATCCTGTCCGGTCTCCAGCAATCCACCATCCAGACTCTTTTTATCATAGGCGAAACCGAGTCTGATCACATCGCCCGTGTAGTTCTCGTCTGTTCCTCCCAGACACTTTACGCTGAACTTCAATTCCTCATCGATCAGGTAATACTTTCCGTCTATGGCTCCGGGGAAACCGGCTTTTACATATTCCTCTGTCAGATTCGGCTCCAGATTGATCGTGTAATCGAACATTTTCCGAATCCTGGCGCCTCTTGCCCTGTCAAAATATTTCTCCATATTGGTAGATAGCATATCCACCGCATCTTCATCCTTTATCATGGAGGTAATGGTGGATTTCAGGAAAGTCTTTTTATCTTCATCGCTGAAAGAATCCAGGATCTCCGGCTCTCCCATCAGCGTCTTGGTGATCTGCTGGGAGGTCTCTCTGGCGTAGGCATCCTGGGTCAGCTTGTTGTTCAGTATATCGAATAACAGAAATGCCGCCAGCACACCGATGAGATTCCCCACGATATTGTCGATCAGGTCATCCAGCGTGTAACCGTTCTTCAGTGCCAGATACGTATATCCAACAAACACCAGCAACAGTGCGATCAGCACCAGTACCATAGTGGCGGACAGCGTGTCCATCACACTTTTTTTCTTCTTTTGTTTCTGATTATCCATGAATTTCCTCCCTCGTAAATACGCCCTCATAGATTGCGGGCTTCCGCATGTAATATGCCCAGAACCGGTCACCGTAATCATAATGCCACCATTCCGACGGCAGATTGGTAAATCCCGCATCTATCATAGCATAATAAAGCAGACGGCGGTTTTCACGAACCTGCTCGTCCAAAGCACTCTGTACATGCTCCGGTGCCTCAAAATACGCTGCACAGGTCTTATCCGTAAAAGCATCGAATCCACATCCCATAGGAAGCTCTCTGCCCTCCGGATCCAGAAGCGTCAGATCAATGGCTCCTCCGGTGGTATGGGCGGGAGGCACCTTTGTATCCGGTACCGGGTCCGAGACAAATTTGCAGATCGCAGCTCTCCTTTTTGCCTCCGGCAACTCTTCTAAATGAAAATCCCGGATGATGTCCACAGAATACTTTTCAAACAATTCATGCTGCAGCGCAAAGGGGCGCCAGGCATCCCAGATGCGGAACCGGTAACCATCCGGCAGATTCCCCGCCGCCTTCACCAGCCTCTCATACATCTCCTTACGGACGAAGCACTTCTCTTCCGCATGGTCCATATGCAGGATCGGATACAGCATTTTCACATCCCACAGATCACAACTTTTCAATTCTATAAACGCGGAATCCACAAACGCACTGTCTATATAGCGCTCCGGATCCCCGATCACCGGTATCGGCCTCATGGGATCAGCCTCCTTATTATTTATATTTATCATAATACCCCTTTTCCAATAAATATGGCAAGTGTCTGGTGCATCAAAAAAGAGACTGCATATCAAAATAGCAGTCTCTTTTTTATGTTCGTTTACAGATTTTCACCGTTCGATTCAATCACCTCGCGGTACCAGTATGCGGAGTCCTTAAGGATCCTCTTTTGAGTGGTGTAATCCACATAGATTAGTCCGAATCTCTCCGTATAACCGTTGTTCCACTCCATGTTATCGATAGCTGACCAGGCAAAATAACCCCAGATATCAGTTCCCTCCTCTGCCGCTTTTTTCAGACAGCTTAAATAGCGGTGCATAAAGTCGATTCGCATAGGATCATGAACCTTACCGTCCAGGAATACCCAGTCGGGACAGGACAGTCCGTTCTCCGTAATTACGATGGGAAGTTTGTATTTTTCCTGCAGGAACTTCGGTACATAATACAGACTCTCCGGTGTCACCTGCCACTTCATTGCAGTCACCGGTGCTCCGCAGGGATTCTTCGCCTCGCGATATCCCCCCTGACCATCCGATTCCACTCGTCCGCTCTGGTAGACATTGATTCCCAGGAAATCCAACGGTTCCGAGATCAGTTTCAGGTCTTCCGGATTCCGTAACTCCTCCGGGCAATTCTCGCCATAGGCTTCCATGCCTTTCTCCGGATAATGTCCTAAAATGACGGGATCCAGCCACCAGGAGACTGCCCACAGGTCCTTCGTATCTTCCCGCAGGGTGGCAATTCTTGCTGCTTTCACATCCTCAGGTTGGTTGCTTACAGGCACCGAACTTCCGAAGCAGAATGCCACACCGATCTCGGGCTTTTTCTTCGCGTATTTTCGGATGACCTGCACCGCTCTGCCGTGGGCTTTCAGGTGATTATGGATCGCCAGCAGATACTCCGGCTCGGTGAGCCGTAACTTCGGAGCACAGCTTCCCTGCACGTGTCCGATAATCAGATGGCACTGGGGCTCATTTAACGTCATCCAGTGGGACACTCTGTCGGAGAGTCTGTCCACGATTACCTTCGTATATTCTGCAAACCACTCGGGGCTCTCGGGATTCTGCCATCCCCCGCGAATCTGTAATTGCTGGGGAAAATCCCAGTGAAATAAAGTAACCCAGGGTTCAATTTCCGCCTCTAGCAAAGCATCCACCAAATCACTGTAAAACTGCAGTCCTTTTTCATTCACCCGTCCCGTACCGTCTGGCAATACTCTGGACCAGCTGATGGAAAAGCGGAATGCTTTCAGTCCCATATTCTTCATTCTCTGAATGTCTTCCTCATAATGATGGTAAAAATCACAAGACACATCACCTGTCTCTCCGTCTAAAATATTCTGTTTTCCTTCTGGGTTCTTACGCGTGTCATGGCAATGCACATCCCAAACGGATTCTCCTCTGCCGTCCTCATAAGCGGCTCCTTCAATCTGGTAAGCTGCTGTTGCCGCGCCCCAAACAAAATCTTTGCGAAAGCTCATTCCGTTTCCTCCTTATTTATCCTTTTACTGCTCCGATGACAATACCTTTGACAAAGTACTTCTGGAAGAATGGGTAGACACACATGATAGGCAGTGCTCCCATAACCGCCACTGCCATACGAATGGAAATGGAGGGCATCTTCATGGTACTTGCTCCGGCTGCGGAAGCCTTTTTTATCATCTCAATATCATCCATCATCTTCTTCAGCAATACCTGAATACTGTACAGATTATCCCGGTTCACATAGTACAGACCATTCAGCCAGTCATTCCAGTAAGACAGTCCGATCAGCAGTACCAACGTCACGATAATGGGTTTTGACATAGGAAGCACTACTTTAGTGAGGATGTAGAGTTCTCCGCCACCGTCGATCCTTGCCGCTTCGAGGACTTCCTCCGGGATGTTTGTCGTAAAGTATGTACGCATCATAATGACATTAAATGCGTTTAACAACAAACCGGGAACGATCAGAGCAAATATCGTATTTTTAATATGGAACATCTGTGTCCACATCATGTAGCCAGGCACTAGTCCACCGTTGAACAACATGGTAAAGAAAATATAAAAGGCAAAAATATTTCTTCCTGGCAGATTTTTTCTGGACAACGGGTAAGCGTATAAAGTAGTCAGCATCAGGCTCGTCAGTGTTCCCACAATTGTCACGAAAAAGGATATTGCGTAGCCTCTGACAATGGAGGTACTGTCCATCAGCAAATATTTATAGGCGGACAGGTCGATCTCCGTGGGCCAGAACCGGTAGCCTGTCTTCACCAGTGCTGTCTCTGAAGTGATGGAAGAACTGAGCAACAGTATAAACGGCATGACACACATCAGAGACAATATAATTAATACGGTATTGATCACGACCTGGTATTTGGTATCTTTTATAACCATAATCTCATCTCCTTAAAACAGTGCATTTTCACGGCTGACCTTGCGGACGATCATATTGGCGGTCAGTACCAGAATGAATCCAACGATGGACTGATAGAAGCCTGCTGCCGCCGACATACCCACGTTGTTCAGTGTTGTTAGTCCACGATATACATAAGTGTCGATCGTATTAGTCACATCGATCAAGGCTCCGCTGTTCATGGGTACCTGATAAAACAGGCCGAAGTCTGAATAGAAAATACGTCCGATGGACATCAGCACCAGCGTGATGATTGTGGGTTTCAGACTGGATAGTGTCACATATCTGACCTGCTGCCATCTGGTAGCTCCGTCAATCACCGCCGCTTCATAATAGGTCTTGTCGATTCCCACCACCGTTGCGAAATAGATGATGCTGCTGTAGCCGAAATTTTTCCATAGATAGACAAATGTAATAATAAAAGGCCAATACTTTGGCTGTGAATACCAGGCGATACCATTCTTGCCCAAAGGCTCCAAAATAGAGTTATTAATGAATCCGTTCTGTGTATTTAAAAAGCCATATACAATATAGCTGACGATGACTGTGGAGATCAGATAAGGGATCAGAATCAGCGTCTGATATATTTTTTTCTTCGTCTTGGATCTCACGTCATTTAACAGAACTGCTACCGTAATGGCCAAGATATTCCCCAGGATAATAAATACTGCATTATATAATAATGTGTTTCTGGTAATATTCAGTGCATCTTTTGTGGCAAATAGATAAGTAAAGTTGTCAAGTCCGATCTTCGGGCTCTTAAACATTCCCAGTTTGTAATCATATTTTTCAAATGCCATGATTAGTCCCGCCATGGGGATATAGTTGTTGATAAAAATGTATACAACACCGGGGATCAACATGAGATATAAAGGAAGATAACGTCTCCATTTTACGAAAGTACTCTTCTTATTCATGAGTATTACCTGTTCCTTTCTTTTGAAAGAGGTCCCACTAAAGAACTGGCGGGACCTCTTTTGGCTTCAAAGCTTATATTTTAGGTTTGGACGATTATTTTTATGATTTGTAGTGCTTTAGTTCTGCTCTGCAAGCCATGCATCCAGCTGTGCCTGTTTTGCTTCAATGATGGTGTTGATGCCTGCTGCTTCCAGTTCCTGATTCATCTGGGGGATAGCTGTCTCAGGATCCAGACATCCGGTCAGCAGACCTGCACGATATTTCTCTACTACGTTGTTGCATGCGGTTACTTCATTCAGTACTCCGGAGTTATCCCATACAAATCCTTTTGCAGGAGAGGACTGTGCGTTTTTGTTGAACTCACCCAGCTGTTCCCATACATCGGGCTCATCACCTTCCCATACATAGGTAATCTGTTCATTAGGCCAAGCCCAACCTACGGAAGAGTATGAAGTATTGGAAGAATCCACACCTTCTGGATAGGTGATCACACCCTTGCTCTCATCTGCAAATACCCAGTTGTCGCCTTCGATACCGTTGACTAACAGGTTGGATACTTCGGGGTTGGTGTACATCAGATTCAGCATCTGCATTGCTTTTTCGGGGTTCTTGCTGTTATTAGCAATACACCAGCTTGCATTTACCATGCTTGTGGTAGAATGGGGTGCACCGTTCTCCATCTGTACTACTACGATGTCTTTACCGCATTTTCTGGTCTCTTCTGCTTCAAATCCTGCCTTGAAGGAAGTGAAAGTACCAAAACCGACACCTGAGTTGAAGAATTCCTGATACCCTTCTGTGGTATTGACTGCATCCGGCATCATCAGACCTTCCTGTGCCCATTGGTATACCCACTTGCAATATTCCTTGAAGGAATCTGTATCGTAGAAATTCACTACCTGGGTACTGTCGGAAAGTGCATTTTCCAGTACGCCCAGATCATCGCTCAGCACGTCACATGCCCATGCCGGATAGATCATTGTTCCGCCGTTGGGAACCAGGGGATACATATCCGGATATGCTTCTTTTACTTTTCTCAGGTTGGCATCCAGATCTTCGTAGGTCCAGGGAGTGGAGTAGTCGATTCCCAGTTCATCCGCAATGGATTTTACCATTTCAAAACCACGGCCCTGTGCCTTATCCTTATTCATTGGCACTCCGTAGATACTTCCGGATACGGTAGAACACCGCCAGTCATCCTCGGAGATACCGGACAATACATCCGGTGCATATTCTGCTAACAGGTCGTCCAGTGCAATGATCTGGTTCGTAGCTGCCATGGTGGACATTGATACCTGCCAAGGCATTGCAAAGAACAGATCCAGGTCTTCTCCGGAAGCCAGTGCCAGATTCAGTTGCTCTGAGCTTACGCCGGTCAGAAGGTTTACTTTTACGCCAATGGCGGGCTCTGTGATCTCGCTTACCGCTGCTGCAACCTTTTCCGCAGCCTCCGTGGTGGAATTGTTGTACGCATAAATGGTAATGGTGGTCACATCGTCATTTGACGCTGCTACCTGTGTGCTTCCTGCCGCACTGTCTGTGCCTGCGCTCTGTGAAGCGTTGTTATCTGCGGCAGATCCGCATCCTGCAAGAGTCGTTACTGCCATCGCGGTAGCAAATCCTGTTGCCAATAACTTTTTCATTTTCATAAATTTCCTCTCCTTTCGTAGGTCTTCGTTGATGATGAATTCATTATAAAAAAATCCCACGATCGTATCTATCTGTTAAAAATGTTGTTTGTGTCAAAAAAATATGTTTTTTTACTTTCCGCCTTCCAGAATATCAAAAATGTCACATTCTATTGTAAAAAATGTGACATTTTGAAAAACTATTCGGTTGTGTGCCCAGTCTCTTCCCGATCCTCCGTAGGTGAGACCCCGTTGATCTTCTTATAGCTCTGGGAAAAATGGGAAAAGTTGGTATATCCCACTTTCATGGCGATCACACTGATGGGTAACGCCGTCTCCCGGACCATGTTCCGGGCAAGCGTCATTTTCTCTGAGATAATATATTCTTTTAATGACATTCCCGTTTTGTTTTTAAACAACGCAGAAATATAATTGGCATTCAGGTGCACCGCATCGGCAATATCATCCCTCTTGATATCCTCATCCATGTGGCTGCGGATGTATTGGAATATCTCATCGATCTGAGTCTCCTTCCCCGACTCCGTATTCCGCAGTTCATGTAGTCTCGCCGTTACATATTTTACCAGCCATAACGTATCTTCCGTGTATGTATAGGCGGACATGACACGCTGCATGGTCTCTTCCTCCGGAAACAACTGCTCCATATCCATATTTAATTTCTGGAGTACCAGATAGATCACACCCATGATCTTCTGGTAAAACCGCATTAGATTTTTGGAATTCAGCTGATCCTCCGCCGCCAGTCTCTGTAAGGTATCCGAAGCATCCTTTACCACGGTATCGTACAGTTCATTTTCCAGAAGTTGTACCCAGTTCCCGCAGTAGTGTTCCTCGGCTTCCCGTTCCTTCTGCTTACTCTCCTGCACATTGTAGATTCCTTCTTTGCGTCCCACATTGTTCTGGTCGGCTTTTTTCAGGGCCCGCACTAGCTCCCGGACCGCCTGCCGATTCTCCAATGCGCCGTAATATATGGCAAAGCCACAATCGAAAAATTTCTGAAACATGATCTGAAAACGCTCCATCTGATGATACATGGATTCTTCATTCAACTCTGCCGCACTGTCAGTGCACAGAAGCACATAATAGATTCCCTTTTCCTGCTGACAAAGGAGTGCTTTCCATGCGTAAGGGTAGAACAGTTCCTCCAGCACATTGGAGATCGTATCATATAACAACGTCTGATCCCAGTTCTCCAGTCCCTTTCCCCAACGAACCACATCCATCAGGCACAGTCTGGAATTTTCCGCCACACGGATCCCCATTTCTCCAAGGTTCCGCATTGCTATTTCCACGTCATCCTTCTCCTCCGAGAACAGATCCGCTAACATTGCCCCCAGGACAAATCCCTTTTTGTTCTTCAGCAGCTGTCCGTAGCGGGAGTCCTCGTTGACCCGCTGTTTCATCCGGATCTTCTCCACCGCTCTTCCGACGGCATCCTCGATCTCTTCATATCTCGCTGGCTGTAAAATATAGTCAAAGCTCCCCAGCGCCACGGCCTCCTTGGCATACAGGAAGTCCGCATGTGCCGTCAGAAAAATGGTCTCCACATCCATTTCCTGCTTTCTGCACCAAGCCAACAGGCTCAGCCCGTTTTCCACCGGCATTTCAATGTCGCACAGCATGATATCCACCTGCTTCTCCAGCAGTACCTGTTTTGCTTCATAGGCATTATATGCCTTGTATACCTGCGAAATCCCCAGACGGTCCCAATGCACCCCAAACATGACACCGCTTACCACATTGATCTGGTCATCTACTATTAATACATTCATCTTTTCCATAGGGTAAATACATCTCCACGCAAGCTCCGTTCGAGTTGCTGTATAATATTGTTGCTTTTTCCTCATAACGTATTTTCATACGTTTCCAGACATTCTGAATACCGATCCCCGAGCTCTTCTCTTCCGCGAATTCTCCCTTGTTCAGAACATGCAGCACATCTTCCGGGAAACCGGGACCGTTGTCCAGAATCGTAATACACACATACGTATCCTCCGGCGTCTCTCCAGGGAGTAGCGATACCCGGATACTGATGAGCAGTGTTTTTTGGGACTGTACACCATATTTCACTGCATTCTCCACGAAAGTCAGCACCGACAACGGCAGGATCTGAAATTCTTCCAGTTTTTCGTCCACGGCGATGCTGTAATTCACCGGTACGGACAATCCCAGCTGTGACAGTTTCAGGTAGGATTCCACGCTCTCCATCTCTTTCCGGACACTGATGGTATCTTCCTCATAAGCGATCACTTTTCTGAGATAAGAAGACAGCGCCAGAGTCAGTTCCTGAATGGAGCGGTATTCCTTCTGCTCCGCCAGCGCATAGAAATTCTTCAGGCAGTTCAGGAAAAAGTGTGGGCGGATCTGAATCTGTAAATACTGAATCGTAGCATTCTGAATCCTGCGCTCCTGCTCATAGGCATCGATCTTCAGCTTCTGGATCTGATCCATCATGTGATTAAAGGTGGTCGCCATCAGGCGGAATTCCTCCACATCGCTGTTTTCCTCCGCATGAGCGTTCAGGTCACCCTCGGCGATTTCTTCCATAGTAGCCTTCAGTCCCTCTAAGGGTGCTACGAAGAAACGGTACATATAAAAATACAAGATCGGGATCAGCAGAATAAAAATAAAGCTGCAAAAAAGCAGGAACCACTGCAAAGCTCCCATATAACTCCAGAAGCTTCCATAGGGACTGATGTAATACTGCAGCAGGTCTCCATAAGGCAGCTGCTCATACACCACAAGGTATCGTTCCATTCCTTTTCCCGTAATGTAATAGCCCTTGGAATTCTGTTTCAGATCGATCTGTTTTTCTTCCAGCAGATTTTCCTGATTCAACGCCTGTCCGTCCTGCGTTGCATAGACCAGATAAGACGTGCTTCCCCCATCTTCCGCGGAGGGCTTCATAAACTGGTCAAAATCCATGACCGCACCGACATACACAGAACCGTATTTCAGAATCCGGATCAGGAAATAATCATCCCCCACCGGAATCACATACCAGTCATTATTCAGTTCCCCCTGCTTCATCTCCTCATATACGGCCCGGCGTATTCTGGACTGTTTGGTCTGCTCATAGCGAGTACCTGTGGCATGCTTGATCCGGACCAGATCATTACTCTCCGAATAGAATTCCAATGCCACCAGTCCATCCACATCCGAAGTCAGATATTTTGTAAAATCTTCCAGAATGCTCTGCCCACACAGATAGGCCTGTAATGACTCCAACGGATAATTGAGTCTCCGGAAATCATTTCCCACCATTTCCGAAATCATATAAGACTCGACCGTTTTAATATCTTTCTCATAAAACTGTTCGTAAATATAGCCGGTACCGGCTGCGCTCTGGGCAGCCTGCCGGTTCAGCGCTGTCATAGAATAAATATTATATATGATCAGCGTCACCGCAAGAGGCAGTACCATAGCGCATACGGTCAGCATTAAACGTTTTCTTACTCTTTTCATTTCTTTATAATTTTATACTTTTATCTTCTCATCACGGTCTGACCGGCGTGCCATCCGGCAGACGGCTGAACAGCCAGCCAAAATTCACATTTTCGTTTGCAGGATATTTTTTTGCTAATTTCTCATCAAATCCGGTTCCGATTCCAGGCGCACCGCTTAAATAAGCGTAACCGTTCCGGACTTCGGGACAGCCGGGGAATACTTCCCGCTCCGCATCCTCAAAGCCGGAGAATTCCTGAATACCAAAATTAGGCATCGCAAGATCCAAGTGCATCTGCGCCGCCATTCCGATCGGCGACAGATCATTGGGACCATGCCATGCAGTACGCACCTGATATACATCTGCAAAATGAGCCAGTCTGACAGCAGGAGTGATGCCTCCGATATCACTTAAGTGTACCCGGATAAAGTCGATCCACTGGTTCTGAATGATCGTCCGCCATTCCGTCTGGTTAGTGAACAGTTCCCCGATTGCCAGCGGTACACTTGTCTGTTCTCTCAGATATCTAAGATATTCTCCCTGATCTGGTCTCACGCAATCCTCCAGGAAGAACAATTTGAATGCTTCCATCTCTCTGGCAAATGTCAGAGTATCTGCCAGAGATAGTCTCTCATGGACATCATGCATGATCTCCAGATTCCATCCGAATTCCGTTCGAACCTTGTCCATAAGCTCTACAACGCTCTGCATATACAGTCTCGGGTTATAATAGGCGCCTTCCGGTGCATTTTCCGGCTTTACCAGCACCTGTCTGCTGTCAAGGTTACCACCATAGAGCCCCATGTGACAACGAATATATCGATATCCCTCTTCCACATAACCATAAATACATTCTCTGACTTCTTCCCAGTTTTTTCCGTCGGCATGCCGGTACAGGGCAATTCCTTCTCTGCATTTTCCCCCGAGCAGATCATAGACCGGCATTCCCGCCAGTTTGCCCTTGATGTCCCACAATGCCTCATCTACTCCGGACATAGCGTTGTTCAATACCGCACTGTTTCTCCAATAGGAGCTGCCCATCATAGACTGCCAGATTTCCTGGATGTTCTGTACGTTTTTTCCCACAAACAGAGGCTTCAGATACTCCTCCACTGCGGTTACCACCGCTTTGTGTCTCCACGTAAAAGTGGCACAGCCATAGCCGTACAGCTCCGGCTCCGATGTTTCTACCTTCACAACCACCAGGTTGATCCCCCTGGGGGCGGTGACAAAAGTTTTCACATCTCTGATTACAATTTCACTCATAAAATTCCTCCTTCTGTATCTTTCCGATACGAAATGATTCCTTTTATAAGCTTTGATGCCAAATATCGTCCAGCATCAGTTTAGCATAAGACCACACAAATAACAAATAAAATATTCCTATTTGCCATTTTCTGAAAGGCTTGTTAAAATCCCATCTTTGACACTTTATAGAGCCAAAAACAGCCATGCCCCCCAGTGTTTATCTGTGGTATGGCTGTTTTGGTTTTTGCATCGATATGTACTATTTTTGAAATTGTGCTATTTTTTTCTGTTTCGTTTCTTTGATAATCGCCCGCATATCTGCCTTTGAGATGAATTCGTAATCCGTTCGGAACCCGAAGGCTGTGTGCAGGGCGTCTGTCAGTTTCGTGCGTTTGTAGGAGGGAATGTAGCCACTGTCTTTGGACAGCAGGGTTACATTCATTTCCCGGAGGGCTTTCAAAATTTCGCTGCAGGTGAATCCTTCTCCCAGTTTCTTTTCCAGCAGACGGTAAACCAGAAGGCTAATGTAACAGGTTATAAAGTGGGCTTTTATACTGTCTTCCCGCCTTACAAAAACAGGTCTTGCTTCGAATTCTGTTTTCATGATCCGGAAGTTTTCTTCAATCTCCCAGCGGCGTTTGTTGATGTTGATAATCTCTCGGACATCACCGTCCAGGTTTGTTACAACAGCATAGAAACCATCATACATGGCCTCTTCACGAATGCGTTCCTCATCCAACTGGTAAACCTGCTTCTGTGCGATTTCACCATCGTTGGTAACTGCTGTTTTTTGAATGAAACGGGAAGGATCGTTTGGATTTTTCCCTTTTCTGGCTTTATCCGGGGACTGCATGATCCTGATGGCGCGTTCAATCTGACCGGCCCGGATTCTCTGCTGGTATGCTTTGTATTTCGGAGAGTAGGTGATGATAACAGTTTCGTCCATATCTCCCGTGACAATGGGGTATTCTTTGTAATAAACGGTGTTATATACTTCGGGGTCGGTTTCATCCAGCGTGGATATGTCTATGAACTTGTCTGATCCCGGAACCTTGAACTGTGTTGGAAGGAGCGCCAGTTCACGTTCTTCCTTTTTCATTTTTTTCAGGGAATACGTGATCACATAAGACCTGTTTCCAAAGCTGTTAAAAAAGCGGTTGCCCTTACTGCCAAGCCCGGCATCGGAGCAGAAGATAAACTCGCTGCAGTTAAAATCCCGGATCACTTTCGTCTCCAGAGGCTTCAGGGTAAGCTGCTCGTTCTGGTTTCCGGGATATAGGTCAACGGAAAGGGGGATGCCGTCTGCATCCATGAAAAGTCCCATGGTCACGATAGGATTTGGTCTGTGTTCCTTGCTTTTTCCATACTTTTTCATGCCATCTTCCGCTTCAATCTCAAAATAATAGTTGGTGCAGTCGTAGTAAAGAATTTTTGAGTTACGCGGATGGACAAAGTTGGAGTTCTGGTAAAGCTCTTCCTGAATGTAATCCGATTCTTCTGCGAGAACGGAAAGGGAACGGTAAAGATTCTGCAGGGAATACTTTGGCGCTTCCAGAAGGGACTGGCAGTAAGAGAAACTGCTGAGCTTGCTGGAAGGGGAAAGGATCCTTGCATAGATCAGATCCGTAAGGATAGCATGGAAATCGTAAGTAAACCTGTGATGGTTACGGATATTTCTGCAGATGTTGTCGAGCCGCAGTTCGGTGCAGAGCTGCTGCAGGAACAGATAGCCGACGTTGAAGAGCCGCTCTTCGTCCAGTGGGATACGGGCAAGCGAGGAAAAGGAAACCGTAACTTTTTCCCTGCGTTGGTTGTAGAGCAGAGTTTTTTTCGCTTCTTTTTTCGCCCAGTCCATCATGGCGGCTTCGTTTCCGGAAAACCGTGCCAGAAGATCATTGTATTTTCCGAGTTTTTTGTAGATGCGGGAAGAAGTTTTACCGTTGTCTTTGCAGTAGGACTGTGTAATGTAAACATCCTTGTTATCTTTACTGCCTGTAATATTGATATACATAAGTGAACCTCCCAGTTAATTCTAACTAACTATAACCAGTACAAAAAAGCACGTATAAAATCATAAAATTTGACAAAAAAATAAGCCATAAATGGCTTAAATAAAGGATTTACATCAGAACGCTAAAAAAAAGAAGTGTCAAACTCCCGATAACTATATCAAACATTACTAAACATTACAACAACATTACAATTACATCATAGGTGAAAATTTATTTGCATTTCTGCCTATGATACACTAGGATAAGGACTTTAAATAATATATGACATTATATAAACATTATTACAACATTACTGAAACATTATTCACTATAATGACAGGTACAAGTCCCCTTCGTATATTAAATGCAAAAACGGCATGCGAGTGCCTATTTCTCATAGAAATTTTAACATTTGCCATTTCCCGCAAGGCTTGTTAAAATGAGGATATGAAAAAGAAAAATTTATGTAAAACGTTAGTAAAAACCATGTGTATCGTGCTGGGGATTCTTATCCTCGCACTGTTGGCTTACATCGTCTACCTCTATGCCAGTTATTACAGGATCGAGGACAATCAGGAACTGGTGGTGGAGGCACCGGTCGACAATACTACCACAGGTGCGGCTGCGGTGCTGGCTACGGATACGGAATATTCCGCAGTGACCTACAACATAGGTTTCGGTGCTTATCTGCCGGATTATAGCTTCTTCATGGACGGCGGTACCTCCTCCTGGGCGGAGAGCCCTGAGACCGTACAGTATGCCATAAACGGTGCGGGAGAGCTGGTGAAGTCATTAGACCCGGATTTTGCACTGATCCAGGAGATCGATCTGGATGCCACCAGAAGCTATCATACGGATGAGTACGAGATGCTGCGCAACATTCTGCCGGAATATACTACTGTATTTGCGCAGAATTATGATTCCGCCTTCCTGTTCTATCCGTTTACACAGCCCCACGGAAGCAGCAGATCCGGACTCGGCCTGTTTTCCAGATACCCGGTAAGTTCCGCCCTGCGCAGAAGCTTCCCCATCTCCACCTCTTTCAGCAAGTTCTTCGATCTGGACCGTTGCTACAGTGTCTCCCGGATCCCGGTGGACAACGGGAAAGAGCTGGTGATCTTCAATCTGCATATGTCCGCTTACGGCAACAGCGATGAGATCCGCAAGGGACAGATTGAGATGTTGTGCAATGATATGGCAAAAGAATACGAAGCCGGCAATTACGTGCTCTGCGGCGGCGACTTTAACCACGACCTGAAGGCTTCCGAAGAGGATACGGAGAGCTGTGAGTCCTGGGCATTTCCTTTTCCGAGAACGGAACTGCCGGAGCATTTTGCTTTCTGCCTGGATCTGTTAAGTACAGAGGAGCAGGCAGCGCTCTGGAACAGTGCCAGAAACGCAGATATGGAATATGTCCCCGGTGTAACTTATACCGTAACTTTGGACGGATTCATTATCTCCGACAATATCGAGTGCCTGTCCTATGAGAATGTAAACACCGGCTATTCCTACTCCGACCATGATCCCGTGAAGGTGGAGTTCGTGTTAAAATAGTGTCAAGATTTACAAAGTCTGTTGACAGTGCTTGTCCTTTTTTGTAGAATGAGGGCACAGTTAAGAGGGAGTAGTTCCCGGATGGTTTCTGATAGAATGGTAACCTGGAATGGTAACCGAATGATACATGAAGCTGTCCGGAATGATAATCGTCATCACGTCCGTCGGACCGGTTATTATTGTAAGCAACGAGACTTTTATCGATCATTTTTGATGCGGTAAAAGTCTCTATTTTTATACTTTTTTCTAAGAATACAGACGCTTGCTGCAGGAAAGGACAGCTTATGGAATACATATTGTTACTCGTAGGATTTATACTTCTGATCAAAGGTGCAGACTTTTTCGTGGAGGGAAGCTCCTCCCTGGCGGGGATCCTGAAGGTCCCCAGCGTCATCATCGGACTGACCATCGTGGCCATGGGCACCAGCGCGCCGGAGGCTTCCGTCAGCATCAATGCTGCCCTGGCTGGCAGTAATGATATCGCCATCAGTAATGTCGTCGGCTCAAATATCTTCAATGGTCTGGTGGTGGTAGGTATCTGTGCATTCCTGCACAGCTTTATGCCCCACGGAGAGATCCTGAAGCGGGATATGCCGTTAAATATCCTGGTAACTGTCGTATTATGTCTGATGTTTTTCGATGGCAGCTTAAGCCGCATTGAAGGCGCTGTCCTGTTGCTGGGCATGATCGTATATCTGGGATTTATGATCTATTCTGCCCGGAAAAACAGAGAAGAGGGCGAACCCGGCAAGATCCTCTCTCTTCCCCGCAGCCTTTTGTATATTGCCGGAGGTCTGGCTGCCGTTATCTTCGGTGGGGATCTGGTGGTAGATAAAGCCTGCATCATAGCTACGAATTTTGGTGTCAGCCAGAATTTCATCGGACTGACCATTATCGCCATCGGCACCTCCCTGCCTGAGCTGGTGACCTCCATCGTTGCCACGAGAAAGGGTGACAGCGGTCTGGCGCTGGGCAATGCCATCGGCTCCAATCTGTTCAACATCCTGTTTATCCTGGGAATGTCTGCTGCCATCTGTCCGTTAAATGTACTCGGCGAGTCCGTCATCGACACGGTTCTGCTTCTGGCCAGCGCCATTTTACTTTTCCTGTTTGCCCGCACCGGCAGACGCATGACCCGCAGTGAGGGGGCTGCGTGCGTGCTTCTGTATCTTGGATATACTGCCTATCTCTTCGTGAGATAACAGTGCGGCTATAGACGCACAAAAAAGCGCACCTAAGGGGAGGTGCGCTTTTTTGTGCTAATATGTTCTTTCTAAAATCAATTTTGGTTTTGCATCTACCAACATATGTAATACTCTCAGTACATATACTTTCTTCGCTGATTCATCAATATAAAAGTATATTTTGTATCTTCGGTAATAGCATTTGCGAATTCCCTTTATTGCAAGTTCTTTATCGTCATCCAATGCATGCGCTTCCGGCATAGATTCAAGTTTGGCAATTGTCTTATAAAATCCTCTTGCCAATTGCAATGCCGTTTCCGGTGCTTTTTTAGCAAATGCTATATAGTCTGTATTAGCACAAATATCCTCTTCCGCCTTGGGAAGAATTTGCACTTTATACATTATTTTCCGTTATACCTGCTTTCCAACTCTGCGAAAAAAACTTTGTAATCTCTACCTTTTCCGCTCAACATATCTTGATAGCTATCCATTACTTTTTGGCGAACTACATTATTATCTACTTTGCTATCCGAATCGACAATATGTCTGTTCCCTTGAGCCATTACTTCCATAGCCTACATCCTCCTTACCTTAAAATCAAATCCGGTCTAATATGTTCAACGGTATTCTCACACATTCCGATTTTATTATATCCGACTCTTCACGTTTAATCAACATATAATCACTGAATTCAGATCTCATGTAATACAAAAGAGCACTCCCGCATGGGAATGCTCTTCATTATTTGTGGCAGATATCTCTCCACTGGCAGTCTCCGCAGATGACCTTGCCATATCCCGGCTGCAGAATCTTCTCTTCCACGATCCGCTCAAATTCCGCAAAAGTCATTTCCTGCCCTGCCTTTAATCCGGTGTATTTCAATACACCCGCATCATATCGGTCTACCTTCTCCGCAGACTCGCAGCTGCCACCCTTATTATGAGGGCAGGCGCTGCAGATCTCATCCGTCGCTCCGACCAGCTGCAGGGATGCCGGTCCGTTTTTCCCCAGAAGCCATTCCTTCACCTCCGCCATATGCTTAGTGAACCCTTCACTGTATCCCTTCCCTTCGAAAAAATACAGGCACATGCCGTGGTGCGGACGGATCCGGTAAGTTGTTGTTACTTCCATATCCGGTGTATCCTTTATTCCTGTCCGTTCAGCTTCAGAGCCTTAGACAGTCTCTTGCTCAGTGTCAGTGCCAGTGCGATCTTCACCAGATCCGGAATGATGAAAGGAATTACACACCAGCCCAGTACGGTAGCCAGACCGACAGCTCCGGAATTCTGCGCATATACAACCATGAACCACACCGTTCCGATAGCATAGCACACGATCAGACCCAGTACCATGGAGATACCCAGCACCCATGTCTTACGTCCGAACAGCTTCTCGATCAGCCACATCAGCAGTGCGGAGAATAAAAATCCGATAATGTAACCGCCGGTGTTGCCCAGTAACTGACCGATACCACCGGAGAACCCGGCGAATACAGGAATACCTACTGCACCCAGTAAAATATAGATCAATACCGCAAGGCTTCCTCTCTTACCACCCAGTACGCCGACTGCCAGGAATACTGCGAAGGTCTGTAATGTAAAAGGAACCGTCATCGGGATGGAGATCCAGGAGCAGATCGCGATCAGAACCGCAAATACCGCAATGTACACCATGTCATAAGTCTTGCTACGAGTTGTTGTCTGTGTTGTCATAATAAAAAACCATGCCTTTCTGTCAGATGTCTTTTGTAAAAACCTCTGTTAGAATAGCATGGTGTTTTTCAATTGTCAACCTTTTTATAATATGGTTAACAATCGAGTAGATTCTCTGGTCAGGACTGCTTCATCGCCTTCTTATTCCGGTACATATCCTCATCTGCACGCTCACGCACCTTCTCCGGATCCGTATCATCCGCCGTGAATACAGCATACCCATAGGCAATTCCCACAGGAACGGGAATGATGTTCTTATGATTCAAGATCTCTACATCCTGATCGATCTTATGCATCACACGTTCTATCTTAAAATATCTTCCCTTCGGAATGATACAGCAGAATTCATCCCCGCCAATGCGATAACATTTCCCATAGCGTTCAAAATTATCCTCTATGATATGTGCCGCATTGATAATATACTCATCCCCTGCCCTATGGCCATATTGATCGTTACACTGCTTAAGATTATTCAGGTCAAAGGTCACTATGACATACCCTTCAAAATCCTTCTCATTTTTCACAAAATAATCATAAGCATTTCGATTGTACATGCCGGTCATGGAATCATTCAGGGCAAACTGTTCCAGCTCCTCCACCCTGCGACCTTTTTTCAGCCGGGCAACCGTCTGTCTGGCGGATTCTATTCCCAGCACCACAATAAAGATCAAGAAAGAGATTCTGCCAAAGACACCTACATCATTGCTGGTTTTATAATAACCACTCACATCTACAATGGTAGCAAAAAATACAAGCAGCAGTGCCCCTACACATGCCTTCAGCCTCTGATCCAGCTGCCTTCTGGCAATTTTGCTACAGATGACCACCAGCAGGTATAGAATCATCAGAATGATCAACGCATGCGTCATCCACAGGCTTCTCCGGAACTCATATATCTCTGTTGCATTCAGTATATGCGTCAGGACGATCAATGCCAGATTAGCATTACAGATAATTCTACAAAACCGGTCATCCCTGATCTCCAGAAAGCTCTTCACAAACAGGATAAAGGACATCGGCAACAGCATGAGCGTAGCAAATGCCAGATAAGAGCATCCCTGCCTGTTGGTCAGGAGCAGCGTTGCCACATCCGTCTCATTGGCCGACCATGTTCCCAGCAGGATCGAAAAAATACCCAGATACAATAAGGTTCCGTCGATCCGGCTTCCGCAGCGGATAACGATCCAATAAATACTAATATACAATCCTATCAGTATCACCATCATGCTGATGAGAAAGGCAGGCATTGTCCGGCGCATCACCCAACGATAGATATTATAGCCGCCATCGATATAAAACGTCTTCTGTTGGCCTGCCGTTTCCGGATAACAAGGGGTGAACTGTACCTGCAAGCTGCTCACATTACTTGAAAACCTGACAATATTCCAGGTCCAGCCCGGAGTATTTCCCCATATGCCGGGTACAGCATCCAGCTGATAGATCAGCTTCCCATCTGCATACACCACAATCTCCTGATGTGTCGAATAAAACACGATCGAGTTCGTCTCATCATCGTTTTGATCCAATTTAAAATCGTACAGCTCCCTGCCGTCATCCAAGACGCTGACTGCGTCCGGCGTACACTCCTGTAATGACTTTACCTCCGGCACACTGTCTGAGGTGCAGATCATGCACAGAAGCACCATAGCAAATACGACTGATACAATTATAATAAGCTTTCCCTGTTCCTTCTCCATTACTTCCCTCAATATCCAACGTGTTGTTTGGCACTATAGTACTAGTTTCCTTATCATTTGTCAACGCAATGTCGTATCTATCTCACGTTTGAAAATATTATAATTCTGCTCATCCCTGGGGGAACAATAAATGGCCAGTTCTATGGTTTTAAAACATTTTCTGTAACGAGCGATCACATTGGAAAACGCAGCTGCCACAGCCTCCGGATCATTCTCAAAAGCTCCGCATCCGAATGCCCCCAGAATGACCACTTCATTGCCTCCCGCCACGGCCACATCCAGAATTCTGGTCAGACGCTTCTCATGCAATGCCTGCTGCTGTGCTCTCGTCATCTTCACGGTCTTATTACCGTCTCCGGGATTCATCCCATTGGCCGGGAGCAGACGCAGATTCGGTGCTGCACAGGTGATCACATTCACAGAATACCAATCTGATTCCGGAAGCGGTGCCGGTGTCGCAGTATCGGATTTGAATACAATGACTTTCGGCGTATAGATGCAGTCATCATTGTGGATCGGATCCTGCGCATATCTGTGTGGAGAATAAAAGCCTGCCCACATTTCCTTCGTATTCAGACAAAAATACAGGGTGGAACAACGGCACAGGCATTCCTCCTGGGCAGAGCTTCCCTTGGTCACACCACCTCCGGGATTCGTCGCTGATGCAAAATTGTGAACACATACCCTTTCTCCCGGATACCCGGCAGCTGCCTCATAGCTTCGCTTCTTCGACACTATGATTTCCGCATCCTTCTCATATCTGTCACGATTCTGTGCAAGCTCCGGCATCAGGTCCGTGACTTCCATCATCTCCGGGATCAGCACCTGCTCCGCCACGGAATGCTTCACTGCCTCCTGCAGTCCGGGATCTTTCTTTACCCTTTCTTCTGTATCCTGAAAAATTTTTACATTCTCATCTCTTGCCATGATTCGTTTCTCCTTCTGTCTGTCCCGGTACCGGCACCGCATTCACACTTTCCTTCTGCTCCAGCGGCAGTATCGCATAGTATACCAGCGTGTGCTTGTCATCTGGCTGACAGTCCCGGTGATAATGGCCGAAATACCAATGCCTGTAATGCAGCTTCTGTTCCAAAGTCCCCAGATAGTCCGTCAGCAGATCCGGGGCACAGGAGCGTCCCGTCCCGGCATTGATCCGGTCCTGCAACGTGCTGGCACAGCAGTGTGTGATCACATAATCTACCTCGTAGTGATATCGTTCCAAATTGCGCAGGCCCTCCTGCAGTTCTCCCTCTGTCGGCAGCTCCTGGGGCCACCAGCTTTCCCGCCATGCCATTCTTCCAGCGGATATTCCCCGATCATATCATAATTCTCATGGTTCCCCTATACCCACAGAATCGTGTAGGGCTTCTCCGCAAAATTTTTACAATAATACTCAAAGGTTTTATCCTTCGCCCAGCACAGTCCAGCAGCCGGATGGCATCGCCGCCCTGATCCGCATAATCTCCCAGATCATGATCCAGATCCAGCGCCTCTATTTCGATCCCATTGTGCTCCGCTTCCAGGATCAACTGTTTTGCCTCGTTTACCGATCTTGCACCTTCGTACCCGTAGGGCACCGGGCGAAGGTCATCCAGCCATAATTTCATAGTCCTCTCTCCCACATCATTTCCAGGTTATCTTCCGTTCCGGGCAACACTGCGCATATCCTGTCCGGTAACAATATCACGCGTTTCCCGCACTGAGGGCATACTGCCGTATGGAATGTCTCTCCGGTCTCTACAGACCGGTATTTTTTGATCGTCGGTCCCTCTTCGACATCCATCCACATGAAACGATGGCTGCAGGAAGGACAAATCACTTCACGTACCTGCATTTTTGTTCCTCATCCTATGGGCTCTCTTGCTCTCTCCTTGCTGTAGGATAATATTAGCATACTGCATGGAAAGAAATACTGTTTCAGGTAAAGTTTACAGGAGTTATTCCAATCATTGTGTGTGATAAACTTCCATACCTGACTTGCCAATGTTATATCACCACACCACAACAATGATCTACTTCATGCTGGATGATCTGGGCTGTCCAGCCGGTGTATTTGCCATGCTGTTTCCTGAAATTGCTATCCAGGTAATCCACTTCAATCTCTTCGTATCTCGTGCAGGGTCTCACACCTTCCAGTGACAGACATCCTTCCTCTGTCTGGTACGGACGCAGCTTTTTCGTGATCACCGGATTGATCATGGCAAACTGAAACGGGCCGGCTGCCACTGCAATAATATTTTTCCGAACCCCTATCATATTTGCCGCCATTCCGACACAATGATCCAGATTCGCTCTCAGAGTATCCAGCAGATCTGTCACTACCTGTGCGTCCACCTCCGTGGCATTCTCGGATTTTTGTGCTAAAAACATCGGATCTCTCATAATTGTTTTAATCATTGTCCCATTCCTTCACGTTTCCTCAGTTCCAGCCCTTCCATACCTCCGGCTGATAACCGATGGTAGACTGTTTCCCGTTTCTGACAATCGGTGTGCGGATCACCGATGGATTTTCCAGCACCTTTGCCAGCTTGTCCTCTTCCGCAATGTACTTAATAAGCGCCAAGGTGTCCTGATCCTTCCCCTCCCAGTTGACCATGTTCTCCAGGCCGCCGTTCGCCTGCGCAACGGAAGTAAACTCTCCCTTGCTCATGCCTTTTTCTTTCATATCTATGAACTGATATTTGATGCCGCGCTCCTTGAAAAAACGCTCGGCCTTCTTTGTATCGTTGCACTTTTTTGTGCCAAAAATCTGGATGTTCATTTGAATCTCCTGCTATCTTATTTCATACTTCTCCTGCATTGCATTCATTACTTCCGGATCATCTAATGTTGCAATCTTGTCTGCGTCCCCGCTGTAGGCCTTCCTTTAGACCTTCCTGTAACCCCTGTTGTAAACCCTCTTTCCGTCCACACTCCCGTTCAACCTTGCGGAGCTTCTTTTCTTCTTTTTCTTTGTCATACTCAAATATACTCACTTTGTATACCTCCGCTCGATTTAGTTATTTTTCTCAAACTCTAATGTCTGTCTGATACTGTATCCGTCCTTTTTCAAATCAGAAAACAGTGCATTTATCCTGGCCGGTGTCACGCAGATCAGGTTCATGGGATGCTCTAATTTTTTCAGTGCTTCCAGTGGAATCTTCTTATATTCCGCGTGGGCATTGTAACTGTCTGAAAACGGTTCTATGATCTCCGCACGACCCATAATCTGTAAACTTTTCAGATTACCGAATCCATCATACTTGTCAAAAATGGCAAGGCTTACATTTGCATTCTTCTCCAGACCTATGAACTTCTCCCCGCCTTCGGAAAACATCCAGAATTTTCCATCGTGGTAACTATACTCTATCGGCGTACATCTGACATACTCACCGCTTCCCGTGGCAAGCGCACAGGTGTTGTTCTCGTGAATATATTTTTCTACCGCCTGCTTCAGTGCCTCCTCCGGCATGGTGATCTTTTCCTTTTTGTTCCAATATTGAGCTGCCTGTTCAAATTGTTCGTGGGTCATAATGCCATCTCCATACTCCTGAAATTCACACTTTTATTCCAGAAAAACTTAATAAAACCCTGTTCTGTATATCCCTTTAAACTTTTGTGTCAAATCTTCGCCTTCTGACTCGAAAGCATGCCTTACGGCCTTATTATATACCAGTTTCCCCGTTTCGACATCATATTTTCGGATTCTGCTGTTATATACGAAAATCAGCCGGTTGTCCCTCAGCAATATTTTTTGCAAGCGTTTGGTAATCACTCCCTGATGTGGAATGGGTTCCAATTCCCCTCTATATTGCCACTCTCCGTTGGCGAACCGAAACAAAAATACCCCGGCCCTCAGTCCTCTTGCCACCAAAAGTAACACTGTACCGCTGCAGTCAAAAACAGCCCCACTCATGTATGTCAAAAATATTCTGGAACAGCTGCAACTGTTTGCTGTTCTATCAATAATATTGACCTTCTTGCCCTCGCGGACAACCTGCCACCTTCCATCCTCAGAGGAAGCCAATACCTTCCGATGCTTAACATTTGCCTTGGACTTTTCCCCCTTATTATCCGCCAATAATGTTACAGGAATCGTATCCGTCCGAAAAATCGCGACTTGATCTTTATTTATCCCAAAGGTATTGACAAAAGTCTGTACCCGCTCCAGATCTCCGGTTCCATAACAGCCAAAGAACCATTGCATCCGGTTCCTGTCTTTATTACACTTTATGATCTCTGCAAAATAATCCCAGTCCACCGGATACAGCGAATGCCCTATGGTGACTATCTGCCGGATATCCGCTAATCCATCAAAAAAAGGCTGATTGCTCTGAATGATCTCCTTACATTTTTTCGTCAATGTATCATCAGCCTCCACAACCATCTGCAAAGCGATCTGTTGCACATCGTATAATAGCTGGGCATGCTCATCCAGATTATCGATTGCAGAGTAATCATCTTCAAATTCATAGGCCGCATCATTGGCTCCCGGAATATGCCCCAGAATCAACCTTTGCCGTCCCCTTCCAGTCTTCTTCCGACAGCCATGGATATAGCAAATATTCCCGGCATCCACGCCATACAAATCTTCCACGAATTCCGTATAATTAAAATTTAATACTTTCCCGTCTTTGATCACATTGCATAACGGTCTGTCATTCGTATTGGTATGCAGACTGCCGATCCATTTACGGAACCGGTCCATTAATTCCGTCGACATGGAAAGGATCGGCTCCACCGCCATTTCTGCGGACATATAGATCTCGGCCGCACCTGCATCCTCATCGTATGCCCCATTTATATCCAGGAAATTATCGATGATGTACGGCTGGCACATAGCCTCTATGTTGATCTTTCCCAATGCCCCCTCAAAATCCGCCCACAGGTCATCGACTTTCAGATATTTTTCCAGATAAAACCGGACAGAGCTCCTCTTTCCCAAAGTCCTGCTGAAATCGTAATAGCTGGATCTGACACCATGCAACATATCAAATCCGTTGCCAATCACATAAAGAGAACCCTCCTTAACAGCTTCCCCCATCTCTTCCAAAGATAAAAGATTCCATTCTCTCAGATTCTCTTCAAAACTTTTACTACGTTGAAATTCTTCGTTGGTCATAAATAGTTTTTCTTATCCTCAAGACATACAGCTTTTGATCTTATCAATCAGTGTCACATCCGCTTATCTTTATCTGTTTGTCAAAATATTTTATTTACATTTGACAAACCAACGTATACTACATATATTAATTGCAGTCAACTTGGATGAATAAAAGTTGGTGCTCCCCTCAGCAGTCATACTGCCATTCGCCATCCACCAGATCAATTTCCAGTTCATCAAATATCGTTTTGCTCCTATCTGTAGCATCCCATAATTCAAATTCCAAATGCTTTGCTCCAGACTCCTGAACAATTTCTTCCATAAGATCCTCAAAGAGCTCTGTACCAAAGCCTTCAATTGGAGCATCGTCCATCAGTTGAATGCAAAGCTGATATTCCATATCGCTATTCTTATCTAACTGTATAACTCCGCAAAATTGTCCATCTCTTCTGTAAATGCACCAAAAATATTCCTTACTTTGATAATGCTCCCAAAGCTCTTCAAAATAATCTGATTTATCTTTATCAGATATTACATTTTGAGCTTCCTGGATTATTTTTGCCCAAGGCCTTGACTCTTCTAATAATTTCAAATTTTCTTTGTCAGTATGTTTTACTTTATCAACAATAAAATGTTCACTTTCTAAATGCATACTACTTTTCTCCGACCCCAAATTAAACATAGTTCTTTCTAGTATTATTCCTCCACCTCTCTTCTCGCTCTTCTAATATTACGTGATGCCTCTCTTCGATATTGCTCTGCAATCCCTCTAAGCAACTCCGCATATCTGGAATATCCTTTTTTCTCAGCCAAATCAGCTTTCATTTCATAATCGCCAGCCAATTTAAGTTCAGGTTTTCCCTCCGAGTCTATAAAGTGAACACCTCTCTGGTTCACTACTCCGAGGTCATATCCCCGACGGAGTTCTTCATTTTCCGCTTTATTTAATTCTTCCATAATCACTTTTGGAGGAAGCTTTTCATCATCAAGCTCAGCATATGCCAACCCAGAACCAACCGTCTGCATCGCAACCTCATAACGATCATTTTCCAAACTCCATGCCTTTACAGAAGCCATCCAACTTTGAAATACATTTTCGTGAAATTCCCCATTCCAGTCTACTCCCGGCGTAACTTTATATTCAAACAGAATTTCACATAAACGCTCACCTATGCCCTCATTCAACTTGATTTGGTGTTTCTCTTCGGAATGTTTTTTGTAAAACAATTCAATTAAACTGCAAAAATAATCTGGATCATTACTTAATCTAGTATTTAAAGCATGTGGCTGCACCTCAGAATACTCATCCAATATAGGTAAATAAATAAATTCAATGTCGCATTTTAATTCCAAGGCAACGTCATCCTGTTCCTGTAACCAGCCAATTAACTTACGTGCCGCATAATCATCCACTTTCTCCGCCCCAATTGATTTTTCGGTTCCTGCCAGCCACAACATATCATATAAACGTTGTGCAGTAAATAACTTTCCCAGCTCAGACCTCCCAACAATGTTGACTACATCAACATACCTTTTACATTTGGTAAAATTTTCAACGATTAATTTTAATTCTTCACTCTCGTCCTCATTATAAGCATACGGCACGATCGCGATTTCCCAATATGCAGTTTCATTCGGCAGCAATTGTTTTACTATGTTATAAAGGTCTAATGAAAAAGGAATTTTTGAAAGTGTTTCTAAAATCTCCTTTGTATCCTTTTGCACCAGTGATGTTTCCATCAATTTCTCTGACCCCTGGTTGTAAACATACGCACTGACACAGGGAATATAAAACTGTAACGATAATTGACCTGCATAATATCCATCAATTACGCTTGATATTTCTCCCTGACTTAAAGAACTACCAAGTTTTTGTGCAACATCATACATATTTTTTACTTCATGTCCAAATTTTTCGGTTTCCTCAGCTCCAAATTGATCAAATATGTTTTTAACCGCTATGGTTTTTTTATGTTCCAATGTTTTCCAGTATGTTCTAAAATCCTCATCGGGTACGTATTTGTTTTCCAAATATAATTTCTGATACTTCACCCTGATGTCCTTGGGTTCGATTGACTGTATCAAAGACTGTATTTTGTCAATCTGACTATAAACAACCGTCCCTTCTTTTAAATTAGGTTGTGCTATTTGCTTACGCAGATTTAACCACAGGGTAAACAGTTCCTTTTCATTTGCAAATTCTATATTTCGATCAATACAATCTAAATATTCCAACAACGTTGATTCTTTCATATATGCGATTTGCTTAGCAAGAAACGCCAGCTTTTCTATTTCATTTTCAGAAACCTCTACAGCTAATTCCAAGTTAAAATCATACTGTTCATATACTTCTGCATCCGTTATTTCTATTTTTTCAGGAATCTCCAATAATAAATACTCCGGCTTAGCGTTTCCAGATGTTGTTCGTGTCTGATTCGGCAACAGTTTTACTAACACCTTCCAAAATACCGATGGATTGTCATTTTTTAAACATCGCAATGCATTTTTTCTCTTTTCCGCATCGGCAAGTGTCTGTGGATGCCAAGGAAGTAAAATAGATACTATAGAATTAATAGGTGTATTCGCCCAATTTGTTTTCTCATATGGAAGCCCCGCCAAAAGCCCCAACGCATTAATAGCCGGAATCAAATAATCCGGTGACCAAGCTAATGCTTCTATTGCCCAAAGTATATGAGTAATATAATTAGGCTGCAGAATACTATCGCCACTCTTAGGAAACAAACGTAATATCTCCTGTGGTTTGTAAATCGTGCTCCATTCAATCTTTTTCAAAAATTCGTCCGGCAAAAGTTCTGCTATATTCTGAAGGCAGTCCTGAAGGCTTGCCCACATTATCCAATCTCCATCCTTCAATATGGCTCGTACTAATTCGTATATTGAACCCTCTATGTCATTTCGATTACATCTTGACAATTCTGACAGAGATTTTTTTATCCAGCACAAACTTTTGGCCAGGCTTTTCCGAAGTATCTTCGAATTATCGTACTCACCGTCAGTCTCGATATAATACGGATTTTGGCTTATTACTCTTTGACTCCTCTGGGAAAATACAATTTGTACCGCTTGCAACAAACGATTCACACAATCGTCAAAAATCATGTTTTTACATTGCTCAAGTAATTCCTCTTTATGGAGTACTTTCCAAATTCCGTTCTCTAATTTTAAATATTCAGAGTTTTGACAAAGCATGCTTCGTGCTCTTGATTCAAATTCCGAATATTCCATATTTGATATTTTCTCTACTATCTGCCGGTCAAATTCATTCTTTTCATTCCAGGAACCAATAAGTGCCAGCATTGGAATGAACAAATCAACTTTTTCAAGAGGCAACGGCAGCGATTGTATACTCTCTTGATTCGAAAAAAGATCTAGAATTTCTCTATCAATATTTTGCAGACTTATATTTGCTGCTGTCTGGTTACAGTAACCAGCATATTCCACCAGTCGGGACCATACAAGATTTGCTTTTTCTGCCGAATTGCATTTTATTAAGGATATAGATAAGGCTCTGTTAATACTTTCCTTACAATCCACATCAAATAAAAGTAATTTAAAACATTTACAGAATTTCCATAGTTCTAAATCCGTAGGCTTCCCATCATTCGCTTTTTCGATACACGACGCTATTGCTTCCAGTGCTTTTTTGTTGTCATCATTCGAAGAATTGGTATGATATACTCTGTCAGCAAATTGTTTTTCATCACCGGATGCTTCCGCCTGGGCATGTAAAAATCTCAAAGCTTGTTGTGATTTATAAGCAATCTGAGCAGTTACTAACGCTATTCTATCATTGTCTCTATCGAAATCATCTTTTTGAAAATCGCTCCAAGCAGCTGTAATAACTTCTTGAAATGTTTGGTTTGTTTCACTTATCGTAATACTATGTTTTATTTGACATAGTAATTTTCCCTCTGCCTGTCCCCTATAAGTAAACACAGCCAGGTCATCAACATCATATCGCATTTTTGCCTGAAACCAGACACTCTTTGTCTGCTCATTCATCGCAGGGCAAAAACCATCCACCAACAATGAAAGAAGAAACATTGCCTGTACCTGCTGCTCAAAATTTACTCCTCCACCACCTGTGGAAAAGGCATTACTTATTTTGCTGACTGTGTTTTTGGACATATACTTCCCCTATACCTGTTCTGCTACATCGCCTTCGGATTACTATTACTACCCCTTATCTATTATATCCTATCAAGCATGCAACCCCTAATCTTATCAATCAACGTCACATCCGCCGGAAGCCACGCTACAGAGTCCAGCTCTTCCTTCGTCAACCACCTGGCTGCCTCCGCCTCAAGAAGCTTCAGCTCTCCCGAAACAACCTCGCACCAGAAACAATCCATGGATAAATGAAATGCCGGGTAATCATACTCTATAGTGTCTATCAGGTCTCCGACCTTGACCGTAGCATCCAATTCCTCTTTGATCTCTCTGACGACCGCCTGCTCCGGAGTCTCTCCGGCTTCGATTTTCCCGCCGGGAAATTCCCAGCCACCTTTAAATTCTCCGTAGCCTCTTGCGGTGGAAAATATTTTGGTTTTGTGTTCTATGGAATCGCAGATTACGGCTGCGACTACGCGAATGGTTTTCATACTGCCTTGTTCTCCTTTGATATATTACTTTGTAGATATACCATCAAATTTTTCCCGGCTGAAAGATACAATTTAGCGTCATCTTTATGTTTGCTTCCATTCTGCTATTATATTTCCTCTGAATATTATAATTGATCTCTTTTCCTACTCTACAATGGGCATTGCATTAAGTGCCAGTGCTAATTCTCTTTTAGCATTTTTAATCTTCTTTTTGTAGTCAACTACTCCATGTAGAACCTTTTCACAGTCTTGGTCTGTCATCATCGTTACTATTTCCAAACGAAGTCTGGCACGTGAAGCACCGACATAAAAACGCTGAACCGCTCCACTGCCAAAAGTATCCTCATCAACATCTACAAGAATTATTGCATCAGCCTCCAATCCTTTAAATTTTCTACATGTTGTAAAAAATTTTTTTCTAAAAAAATCGTTAGCACTGACATCTTTAAGAATACTCTTAATTTGACTTTTACAAGTCAAAATGACAACATCCGTGATTCCTTCACCCTTTAATTCATCTATCAATGTTTCAATTCGCTCCACAGCTTCCTCTGGGGTTTCTCTAAAATGAATTCTTGCCGGTACACCTTTTATTGCCCCATCATACAATTTGGGCGTTCTCTCAGATATTGGTTTCAATGATGTTATCGCAATATTCTCCGTATTTCTGCAATTCCTATATAATGTGAGTTTGCAATCAGCCTCACTTATATACTTTGGAATATGTGAGGACTGAACAAGCTGCAGTCGATCATAAAACACATAAAAAGTACCTTCTACCTTATCATTATCAACAACTGCATCGTGAATTGTTTGAAGCAGATTAACCTCCTCTATTTCATCACGTCCAAAATCCTGTCCCTCATCTACAATCACATGTCTATACGGAAATGTTCCTGAAATATACATATCTAGAACTCTTTCTTCTGCAATTTGATAATTTGGTTTTTCTGTCTTCCCAATTTTGCATGCAAATTTATCTATTGTCATGTAATCTATCATCTCATGATGATATCCACTGTTCAAATAATCTCTAAGCATAACATTATAACAAAGAAACAACACTCTTTCGCCGTTAGTTGCATGCCTAGTTGCCTTTTCAACAGCAATCATTGTCTTACCGGTTCCTGCTGCTCCATTAATAACTGCTGATTTTTGCTCAACCAAATAATTTAATAGACCTTCCTGTTCCTTTAGCAATCTGTGAAAAACAATCTTCTTTAAATCATTATCAAAACTTTTAGACGGAAAAATGCTAAAATTCGGACATATAACCTCTCTGATAATGCGTCTTACATCTTGATTACTTAAGTCCGTCTTAATATGGTTCTCAAGCTCAATGGAAAATATTGCATTAATATAAGGCTCAGGATCTTCCAAGGCTTCCATAGTAAGTGTAATATGGCGATCCGCTTCTTTAGGGAATTTAATGCCATGCATTTTCTCTTCAGAAATTGACGGGAACCAAACTGCATGTAAAAACTTACATCTTTGAGTGATATCCTTTAATGCACTGTTCTGAACAACATTTAGTAAATCCCATTTATTTCCTGCTGCCTGATTATAGGGTCCTCCGTGTTTCATAATATGCCCATTGGCATATTTCCAACATCCTCCCACATAACTTACAGCACCCGCTTTCGCCTCTATGCATAATAATCCTTTTGTCTGGTTGAAAATAACAAAATCAGCTTCACCCTCATGAAGCATATTTCCTTCCACATACACATTCTTAAAAGAATGTACAACATAATAATCCGGCGGAAGTTTCTTTAGTGCATCAAACATAACGCCTTCTAAGCTGGCGGGATTATAATCTCTCGGTACATCCGGTATCATTATTGCCATACTATTTCTCCTTTAACATAGATACTATGCTATCAGCAGTAGTCCCTTGAGAACCCAAATAAAAACATTTCCACTCACTTTTTGCTGCTATCGTATACTCTTCATCACTCTCAGCACAAAATATCATTACTTTAGATTTGGGCCAATACAAGTCTACATTATAATAGTTTGAATCTCCAAGCACTTGAAAAGTACCTCCTCGATATGGTTTTTCGCCGTTTTTATACTCTTCCGCTTTGGAAATCATTGCTTTAATTACTTCTTTTTCATGTTTATCCGAAGAAAACTGAAGCATGTTCTCCCATACATCGATATAATCTACATTTTTCAAGTCCGTTCCTACTTCCGTTATAAGAAGTTGATTCCTTCTCTCAGACTTTTTTTCATCTCCTTTTTCACGAACAATCGCATTTTCTTTTTTATAAATAAAGCCAGAGAAAAAACCTATTTCAGGTTCTTCATAAGTTCCAACTATTACCCCTCTGTCCAAAAACACATTAAATTCTTCACAGCTTGTTTCAGGCACGAGAGTGCATGCATAGCAAGCAGATAAATTGAGAGAATCTCGTCCTTGCCCCATACTCAAGCTACATACCGGATCATTCGAGCAGGTCATTGCACCTTCTACAGCCCTCTTAAAAATCGCCGGAAATGTATCCGGTCTCCCTTGCCGCACAAGTCCCCCCATGGTTCCCTCTGAATCACCACTTGCTGTATAAATCAATATACCTGACATGTTTTTTCCTTCTGAAGCCTCGCTGCAATAAATTCTTTCTTTAATTGATGCTATATTATAACCACATTCAAAGCTCAATTGTTTCATTAATAAGTGTGAAAGCGTATGTAACAAAAGAAATTTAGCAGATATCGTTCTGGGGCGTATATCTCCATAATACGATTTAGCATAGTTTTCATTGAGTTGATCAACCCGACGCTGTACCCCGGTATTATTTGTTCTCCATACATCAATAGCTTCCTCGTCCAACTCGATAAAAATGCCTTCACCGCGAACATCATATCCCGGATACCAGTTCGTACTATCCTCTTTTATTGATACTTTCTTTATTTTTCCGGAATTATTTGGATTATCGTCATCCAGTGGTTCCAATCTCGAAAAACCAACCAAGGCCTGAACTTCTCTTACCTTGTGAATCAAAGAAATATTCTTTACATATGGTAAATCAAACTGCTCCACATCTACCGCTTCACGAACAAATTCTCCGTTTTTATCCTCTTGCACCACTTCCCCGCTTAAAGCTTCATACTCCTCTGCTCTGTATTTAACACTCGCAGTAGTATAGTTATCATCAATTGTGCCGCTCCATCTTCTTATCAGTATAGGTTTTACAGCATCTTCCGTTTGTCCTATATCTCGTCCTATTTTTGAGGCATATTCGCTGATCTTTTGTGAAATCACTTTTTCTTTCACCTCTTGTGAAATTTCAATTCCAATAGAGGATAATGTTTTTATCGATTCGGTTATTGCCTTTTTTAAGTCGGAGAAAAAAACACTTCTCTGTATTTTAGTCGTCAATTGACTCGAATAAGGAGGAATCACCAATGAACTGACAGTCATGGGAAAATATACCGAAGATCCACCACGTTGCAAAACATGCGGATACTCTTCACATGATTCTTTTGTATTCTTCCAAGGGTGCCGTCCCGTACAGGCAAATCCATATTCATAACCCGTAGCCTTATCAAGATTCTCCAATGCATTTTTATCAAATGCCCCCTTAAGTGTTGCCCTTGCATTGCAATTCTCACAAGTAATTGTTAAACCTTCCAATCCCTCTGTCGATGAAGCGCTTGTTGTAAACCTAAGTCTTGGATTTTCACATATTTTTTTTGCTCCGAAAAGATTTTTGGCATGGACCCACTTTACCCAAGGGAAATCGTCAATGTGTCCGTGTCCGCAAGCAACAATGATACGCGCTACCACTAACTCTTGAAAACACGAAGGACACTTTAAATTTTTAACCATGTATGGATCATTTTCACTGGATTTTTTACACTTCGGGCTACTATTATATTCATGTATCCACTCTTTCAAGGGTTTAAATGATCTACAGTGCGGGCAAAAGTACCACTCCGGAAATCTTGAATATGCAATACCACTCTTATATCTTTCATCGTCTTTACTCCCCGGCATCCCAAAGAAATCAACATGAAGCACTTTTTCCAACCGTTCGTCATGTATCTCAACCACACTTCCTTCCCAAGTTTCAGGGGCAGCCGTCATTAACGTCTGCTCTGGGAAATCAACCATTGCTCCAACGCCATATTGAAGGACCGCCTGTGACGCTCTTACTGAGTGTGTGATTTTATTTAATAGAATTTTTTCATATTCAGAATCCATATTTTTAATCCTTCCATATCAATACACTACTTCCGACGGAAATATCGACATTTCTCATAGATGTCATAGTGTCAAATGCATTATCATTTTTATTAGTGTTATATGCTTTCATTAACCTTGCCACACCTTCTTCAGGATTCTTAATCATATATTTTTCACCGTAGAAGAAATGATCACCTTCATACCCTTCTTCCAACTTCTCCCAGTTTTCCAAAAATGCAGCTATTTCCTCTCGGATTTCGCTTTCCTCAGTATCAGTTCCCGGATTTATTTTGTTGATAATATCATTATTTCTTGTAACAATATATTCAACAATTGAATCGATTTCTTTTTTATATTTTTCACGAGTAAATTTTCCCGCAGCATTCTCCGGCGTTAGTTCGGGAACCAACTGCCTCAGTAAAGCAACTACAATAGCATGTAATGCTCTGTCTCTTGCCGGTTTTGAAAATGGTGTAACCCCGGTTGGCTCCACATGTTTGTAGAAAGACTCGTGATATCCCATAAACTGTTCATAATGTGATCTATCCCTACTTTTAGAACCATCATACATAGTAAAAGCTACTCCCGGAAATGATCTTCCGACCCGGCTCGATGCTTGAATATATTCACTTGTCAGCTTAGGTTGACCGACAAGTAACATTACATTCAGTCGTGCCACATCTATGCCAACAGAAATCATATTTGTAGCCAACAAAATATTTGACGGTCTCCTTTTGTTTTCAACATTATCTTTACTGTATGTAAGTTTTTCAAGCTTATCTAAAGTTTCATTTAAACGAGTAGTAGATACTCTACTTGTCAATTCGTCCGCATTTGTAATAGTTCGAGCATCTTTATTTGTTCCCAAACGATACGCCATTCGTTTAATAAAATCTTTAACATCATCATCAACAAGTGTTGAACATTTTCCTAAATCTTTCAAACTATTGAAATATACAGTAAGTGTCCAATATTTATCTTTAATTTCATCCGGCAACTCCATTGTATAAATTTTTTGTAGTAATGCCGCTATAGACCTGATTTCCATCATTGCCTTTGTCTTGCCCGATGGCATTAATCCAACATATTTCCTTCCGTATACCCCCTTTTCATAATCAATTACTGATTCTCTTGCAAAAAAAGAGTCTTCCGCATCAATTCCCGGATGTGGAAACTGACAAACTTTTCTGTCATACAAGGATGAACACTGTTCTGCAGCCCGTCTGATAGTAGCTGTTGATGCTATAATCTTGGTTTTGTTTCCTTTACTACTGCAAATAGCATCAATAGCTGCCTCATACAGCCCCACCATTGTCCCCAAAGGTCCCGATATCAAATGTAATTCATCTTGAATAATAAGTTCTGGTGCTCTATTATTTCTACCCATTCCAAAAAATCTCCCTATTCTGGGATTCCAAGGTAACATGGCAAACTTATCTACTGTACCAAACAACAATGTTGGCGGATTTTCATACAATTCTTCATCAACAATTTGTATCGGCAGCTTCCCTTGTGCATTAAAGAAACACGCTTCCTGAGGACAAAACAATTCAAAATGAGTATTATTTCTCATTCTGTATCCCCATTCACCTATCTTCTTATATCCACTTCTGTCTTGTACCATCTTTGTTCCGCACCATGGGCATTTAAGTACTTGAAACTTATTATGTCGATCCTTTTGATAATCCAATTCTTCTACCGTTGCTTTAAACAACTGTGTTAATTCATCTTTGGCTTTAGCATTTCTATTGGGAGTATGATCACCTCCAATCCACAAACCGATTGTTATTGGTTCAGATCCCAAATCATATTTTCCGTAGACCGGCCTTCTGTCCGTTGCATCAACACGGATATATTCGCATGCACAAATAAGGGTAGAAGCACGTGTAAACTGCTGGGCAGCTAAAAGTCTTAACGTATAACGCATAATAACTGTAGTTCCACCTAAGTTTTCCTTATGAGCAAGTCGTCTGTAAAAAATAGAAAAGGCAGTCAGTCCAAGATAAGCCTCCGTTTTTCCACCACCTGTAGGAAACCATATCAGATCAACCAGCCCTCTATCATTTGAGCTATCTTCAACTATGGATTTTATGCTCATTAATAGAAATGCTATCTGAAAAGGTCTCCATGAATATTGATCTTTCAAAATTTCTTCAATGTTATAATAATTTATTTTGTCCAATAAGTCTGTCAACTGTTCATCATAAGGATATCTGCTTACGTCAGCGGTTTTTTCTTGGAGTTTTAAATGAGCTCGTTGCATAAACATAGCTCTGTTTGCCAGTTGAAATGCATTCCAGGCTGGTTCATTCGTCTCCAATATTTCAATTCCTTCGTGCATTCTTCTGGAAGCCGCTTCACAACCGGAAATATTCTTTTCAGCAATATGTTGATACTTTGCATTTAAAGACTCTGCCTTTTGCTTAATATCCTCTATCCATTTATCATAAGCTTCTACAATTAATAAAAGTTTGTCACATTTAACTTTCTTTTCATCTTTTACCAAATCCGACATATACTTCATGGACAACACTTCTTTAGTCACTTTCGAATCTGACGGAAGATTAAAATCCATAGACGGAACTTCACTCATAGGAAAATAATTACTGTATATCTCTCCCCTTCCCACTTCATCTATATTCCACGAAATCGAAGTCCCGAGACCTGTTCCGTATACTTTTTTATTTCGATATTGAAGTGCAAGTGACTGTTCTTCATCATTTAAGTCAGAAATATCAACGTTTTCTCCATACTCAACAAAAGTAAACTCATTATTTGCGCTGTTAATTCTTATTTCAGGCTGAAAAAGACAAAGTTTTGCGCTCGATTTTCCGACATCGTCATTAACAAACATAATCGTCAATGACCATATATCATTACCCATATTTCTTCGTAGTGCTGTAATTTTCGCTCCGGTTTCATCCAAATTTTTATTTTGATCAATATAATCGGAATTACTAAAATCCAACTCAACATCGCAATGGTGCGGTTCTCTGACATAGCCTTTTCCCAGCTGATCGGAAAGTTTATACATCATAGCAATTACACCGTACTCATCCCCTCCAAGTAAATCTCTTTCTTTGAATGCAATTATTGATTTTCTCTTTAGTCCTCCGGATGTCAATCTTAACGTTTTTTCTTCTCTGTCTAAATAAACGCAATAATCAAACTCCGCTGGGAGTTCATAATCATCCGGTATGTTGTTATATGGAATACGGCAATCCGTGGCTAATGCTTTTCTATATGTTGCAAAGTTTATTTTGCAATTAACCTTATTACAATTCCCCTTTATAAAAAAAGTAATTCCCATAGAAGATGGCATATTTTGTGTGGCCAATCCAATCTCCTCATCAAGGTTTTCTTCATCAACATTCTCCTCTGCATGATGATGTTTCACAAAACCTTCTTCATTATCAATTTTTATCGGTTCCTCCTCAGGCTGCACATCACTGTCTAATTCCTCTACACGTGATGTATCATTATTGTCAGCATTCATCTTTGTATTCTGGGTAAAAAGAACACCTACAGAATATCTCGTATTCGGAGCGTCCGAAATAAGCTCATGTTCCTCATCTGGAATAGAAATTTCCGATCCCGGTCCCATAAGTTCTTTTTTTACTAATTCGATATATTCATCTCTAGCTTTTATCATCTTCTGTTTATCTGTCATATAGCCCCCTTAAATAGAAATCGGTCTGTTAGCCATTCCCGAGGGAACAACCATTTGGACTTGTACAATACGTTCTACTCTCTTTATTTCCGCAAGAGTATCTATCTTTTCAAAAATAAGATTCATACCAGATCCCTCTTTGGTAATCCTCCCGCTCAATTTATTAACGACTGCAGTTCCTACTTGATCCAGAATTTTTCTTCTGATTGACCTTATCTCTCGACAAGCTTCGAATATCTCTTCCGGATTATCTTTAAGTTCATCAACACCGGTAATATTTCCTATATGTCGTATTGAATCAACATTTCTTGGCCCCACTGTGTGCGAGTCCTCATCAAGCCAATTTAAAATTGTTTGCTCATGAACGGTTGCACCATCTTCCAATAATAACTCCGCAACTTTCCTGGCTGTAAATCTTTGTGCATGCATAAAGTCAACCAATGAATTTTTCCATAAATTAGCTTTTATGTAATTTTTCTTCGAATTATCATCCAACCAGCCGTCTTGAAAGAGCTTTGTTAAAATCGAAGTAACAATATCTTTCGTATCATCATTATTTTTTGTAAAAACTATAGAATCTCCTTCACAAATCTCTTGTACTTCTACCTCCTTTACAACGCCTATTGTTTCATCCAGTACATATGCCTTATAATGCTTACTTAGGTACGCTTTTGTATCGTCATCAAAAGCAGTTACCACAGCAATGGCGGTGTTTACCATACCCTCATATCCCGTATTACTTCTATATTCCGAATTAACAGAAGTTATATCAGCATTGAAAATATACTCCTCCATTTCCTTTTCAAAATCTTCAGCCTCTTTTTCCTCAGATGTTATTGCTTCGCCTTGCTCCTGCATGGTAACAATAAGCGTTGATTTCTTTTCCAATTGATTAATCCTATTATGAGATAGCTTATTCTTAAAATAGTATCCTGCTTTTTCGCTTTCATACAAAACCGAAATGATCGTTGATGCAGCATTACATGTAAATGTATTAAATGCTTTTCCTTCATAATCTCCAAGCACAATAACGCATTCATACATTTGTGAATTATCAAATCTATTTGGAGTAGTAAAATCTTTTTTTCTGAAAAAGTAATCGGAAAACAGTCCTGAACCCTTCAGTATAGTTATATAGTATGCCTTTGGAACAACAATTGCTGTTTTTTCACCAACATGTGAATATAAATACTTCCGTAACCATTCATACTTAGCCGTAATATTCTCCTCTCGCTCTAATACTTTTTCCAGTATATGAACAATTAAAGTGGCTTTTTCTCGTAAATCATTTGGAAATTCTGTTAACAACACCTCCATTTCCTTAATCTTTTCTCTCGGAGTGCTTACATCAATAATTCCTTTTTCTCTGGTCACAGAAAATCTATCCATAGGAAAAGGTGCCGTAACAAACAGTTTCATTAGCGAATATGCCAGCATAATAAATCGTTCTTTTCCGTCTGTGCTATACTCATTGCGTTTTATAGCAATAATAATCTTTTTAAATTCATAAACAATTTCTTTTTGAAGACCATTTTCTTCAAGTACGATTAATTTATTATCTTTTTCAATTATTGTATTGACTTGCTTCGAAAGTTTAAGAGTATAGTCATTAATTTCCGCAATATCAGTAGTACTGTTTTCCAACAGGAAATCTTTTGTACATGCAAATACCTCTGTTTCCTCAATATCCGAGGTTAATGCAAACGCCAATTCACTGTTTATCGAAGAAGAAAGATAAACATATTGAAGCGATTTACGATTTATTAACTCGTGTAATTCTGAGAACCCTCTGGAAATAGAATCTTCTCCCAATACTATTAACCCCAAATGTCTGTTTCCTCTCCTTGACAAGAGTAATTGTCTTGCCGCCGAAACTTTTGCTGTAAATTTAAGTGTTGGTTCGTTCTTTCCTGTATTTCCACCGTACCGATACTCATCTTCTTCCGTAAAATATGATGCTGTTGCCAATTCCAATAAACTGATTTTCTTTTTATCAAAAATCAAACTAATATTTTTGACTAAATAATCAACCCTGTCACGAGGCGCAACAATAACGCATGACGTATCTAAAACACTGGGAATGTTTTCTTTAGTAAATCCCAAAACTTCCACAAAAAAATCATCTCTTAATGAAGTCTTTTTTCTTATACCTCTTCCATCCATCCGAACCGAGTCGCCATTATAAGGTTCTATGTTTCTCCAACTTTTTTCCGGTATATAATTTACAGAAGTACCTCCTTGTGTAAGCTTAATATATTTCTTACCGCTTTCAGTTCCAAATTCACTACCGTCTGCAAATCCGCTGAAAAAATAGCGACTCTTCTTGTTCTGTCCATATAAAACTATATCCCCCTCTGAAAATGAATTAATGACATCTCTCGTTTCAGCCTTATTGGAAATAAGATTAAAAATCATAGCATACGTCACAAGCATTGCATCAAAACAAACCGACCCCGTATGCATGATAAGACCGACATTATGATCTCGTTTTGAAAAGGTCTGCGTTAAATACTGTCCGAAAGATTTTAACAGTTTTTCTTTTGATATCGTTTGCCCTTGAATTCGTATTTCAAATTTTTTAAAAACTTCGTAAATTCTTTCTTCCTCCAATTGCATTTTCCCCTTTCACAAAGTACTTTTTGTTATGCAGTAAAAAAGATACTTTAAAACGCATTAACAATTTGTATATAAGCTTAGTCCACATCGTTCCCAACTTCTGGGTTCAAAGCATATTCCGCATTTCTACCCTTTCCGGAGCACCAAATCATGTTATTCCTCTGCATTTTACGCAATAGCGCAGATGCTTTCTCTTCTGGGATATCAAATAAATCCTTCACTTTACGTTTTGATATACTTCCGTAATTCTTTAAATAGTTGCAAACAATTTTTTCCTTATTTTCATTAAATATTTTCAAGCAATCCAAAATATAATATGCCATTGTTTCAATAACTGGGATTGAAACCGAATTCCCCAGTTGTTTATACCGCTGCGTTTCTGGCATATCTTGCGGAAATTTAAACCGATCTACACCATTATTATCAACAAATCCGTATCCTATAAAGCCCTGTAATCTTCCCCATTCCGTTGGAGTCATCACTCTTACATTCTGCTTATTTAAACCTCCCTTTTTTCTCGTAACGGCTTTATCTTTCGGATTATACTTCGGCATCGTTTGGACAATCAAATTACGTTCTTTTCCAGATCCACCTGTTGCAAGAATTGTATTTGCAATTTGTTGTTTTCTATTAGGATCATTGACTATGCAATATCCATAGCCATTACCGTTTTGTCTTTGTCTATCACGATGCTTGATTAATGTATTAAGATATGACTCCGACATATAGTAATGTATATCTACATTTGTTTCCAACAATTGATTAAGACTACGATTTAACAAGGGATTTTTCTTTAGTGACGCATATAATTCTGTAGGAAGATTATCATCTATATTATCAAACAACCCATCATATAAACGCCTATCAAACGCTATAAAAAAAGCTCGAGGTCTATTTTGTGGAAGCCCGAAATCTTTTGTATTCCGAACTAATTTACTATGTTTAATTACAAACTGACCTTTTTTATTATACGAGATTCCTACAACTTTATAATTGAGTTTCTTCTCAAGTGAATCAATAATCACATGAATTGTTCTTCCTCCATCATGTGAAATTATATTTTGTACGTTTTCAAGAAATATTACCTTGGGACGAGTTCTGTTTATAATCTGCTTTATGTGAAAGAATACAGTCCCTTTTGTAGGGTCATCAAATCCGTCTTTATTTCCCTGACTACTAAACGGTTGACACGGAAAACCCGCCAGTAAAACATCGCATCCCACTTGTTCTGCTTTGTTTTTAAACTCTATGCTAGTTAAATCATTTAGTGGATCATCCTCATTAAAATTTAACCTATATGTTTTTGCGGCAAATTCATCTATTTCCGCAGATAATACATTTACGAATTCTCCTGTCCTACAAAATCCTTGCCTTATTCCCCCAATTCCGGCACACAAATCTATTGTTTTATACATAAACTGTTACTATCTCCATCCGTCAGTATGTTTTTCCAGAGTCTTCTCAAATATTACAGTATAAGTAGTATTGATAGTTCTATCTTAGATGCATTTTACCTAAATAATATTTAGCAAAACCACTAATCCTTGTTTACTCCTCTAATGCTCTCTGTATAGCATCAGCACATTCTTTACAATGCTTTTTTATATCCCGTCCCCAAAACCGAATGACTTTCCATCCATCATCTTCGAGTGCCTTATTTACTTCTTTGTCTCTTTCAATATTTCTTTCAATTTTAGGTATCCAAAAATCTTTATGAGATTTAAAATCTCCCTTTCTGTTCTCCCAATCATATCCATGCCAAAACTCACTGTCACAAAAAACAGCCACCTTCTTCGATTTAAATACAATATCCGGTTTTCCAATTATTTTGTTTACATTCTTTCGATACCTTAATCCTCGATTCCATAGTTCCTTTCGCAACATAAGTTCTATGTCTGAATCTTTATTCTTTACCTGTTTCATATTAAAACTGATTTGTTCTTTTGTTTTTGTTGACATAGGTATTCCTCGATCTGTTATCTTTTTACTATTCTATCCCCTTTTGCTTTTGGCATTTTAGAAATAAGTCACCCATTTTCAAACATAATAGTTCCTTCTGCTCTTCCTTTTTTACATAAATATCAACAATTTTTTAAGAAATATTCCACTCTTTCACAACCTGTTCCACCGTTAATAACTTCATCTTTTTGCCAATGAAATTATCACAATGTACTATATCAGTTTATTCCGCCTTACGAACAAATACAAGTAGTGTCCTTCATGATTTATGTCTCATGAAAATATGCTATATGTTCCTTGTCCTCCGGAAGAATGTCATATCTTTGATTGATAACGTATACATAATTAAACAATGCATCATTTTTTATTAATCTCTTTAAAATATCTTTCTCTCCCAAAATCACTACTGCCTTTCCACTAATTAAGTTGTTTTTATCAATTTTATACTTTCTTCAATATTTCAAAAGAATCCCCTTCATCTTTTACTACAAAATCATGTTTTGCCGCTAATTTTACATCACAACATATTAAATATTTTTTTACCATATCATGATAGTCTTTTACTTCCTCAACATCTATAATTTCCTGCAGCGCCTTACCAGCAGAAGTTAATAACACATTTCCAATTGGCAAACTTCCCTTTGCATGTTCAATAACTAATTCTAATTCTTTTTCAAAAGCTATTATCATTTTTTCATGCTCGACACCTTGTATAATATATCCTTTCAATATCTCTTGTTTTATCACTCCAAGTATTTCTAGCTCATTTAGCACATCAAAAGATAAGCCCATTTCTCCCATTCTTTTCTCATTTATTTTGTACGGAACAAAAACTCTAGGAACGTAGCATTCTACATCTTCATTCTCGGATAGTGGACATAATAAAACTTTCATACTACAAATTTTTTTGAATGCCTCTGCCAAGTCTGGAGTAAATTCCGACAATATCCTAATCATATTGGGCGGTGTTGACCCTGGCGTTTCAAATTCATTTGCAAGGATTTTTCCCCATATTATTTGAATATTCTCTGTAGAAACAAATCTTGCAGAATCCATAAATCGTTCCAACCATTCTTCACTTACCCCCGAAGCAGCAGAAAAGTCGGTTCCTTTCCTTGCATTTTCCATTGCTATATCAGCGATAGCTTTTTGATTCTTTATACCTCTTATAGTTTTCTTAATATTTAATATGTAAAAAGCTTTTGCTTCTGGTGACATATCTGCTTTTTCTATCTCATCAATGTACATATCAACAGCTTTTTTGGTTACCCCAGCATAAGGAAATAACATTCCTATTACACTTGCTGTTTTATTCTGAACATTTTCATTCTTCATTACTTCTATTGCAGCTTCTCCCGCCATCTTTCCAATGCCCATATCTTTTCTCCTATTCTTTTCCATGATAATACCTCTCCAAATCTTCCCTCATCTGCCTCTTCACTCTCTCCCAATCCCCCTCACTCATCTTCGCCAACAACGCATGATTCAGTGAGATCACTCCCAAGTCCTTTGAGTAGTACATAAATCTCTTTCTCTCGAACTTTTCAAAAGGATTGGTCAGCATGCTGCTTTTGATCATTTTCCGGTCTTTCAGAGTCTCGGCATTATAAGGGCAGCTGGGGCGATCCACCGGCAGTCCTTTATCGATCCTATCCTGGTAAAACACTATGTAATCTGTCAGCACATCCTCTATTTTTGCATCACCTATCGTGTCCATATGGTCGATAAACGACAACAGAAACGGCATCTTATAAGACAACGAATAATCCCTTTCCTCCAAAAAAGCAAAGAAATCATCCCGGATAGTGTCGTCATTATGTTCCTGAATACTCAACTCTTTCCTGTATTTCTCTACATCCTCCGGACTGAACAGGCTTATTTTCTTGCTTCCGAAAGGAAATTCCACGGTCGGTGTAATCTTCCCTTTGCGGATCCAGCTGGTAATCGTTCCGGTGTTGACGAAGTACTCTCTGGCCAGCTGTTCCTGACTGTAGTAATCCCCATACTTTTCTTCAAAGGTATTGATGTCCACTTCCACGATCCGTTCCACGCGCTCTGTGATGCCATCGATCTCGATCATTTGTCCCGGCAGGTAATCCTGTCTGGTGATATCGCCGAACGGAACATACAATGAGTTCCCGAAGATAGCATGCATACTGCAGGGTCTTACCATAGCTCCGTATTCATCTACCACATCAATGACGAACACATTTTTCTTGATGGATGTCCGGCGCAAACCTCTGCCGATCTGTTGAAGATACAGCACCTTCGACAGCGTCGGGCGCGCCATAACGAGGATTCCGAGTCCCGGATAGTCCCAGCCTTCCGAGATCATATCGCAGGCACAGAGGAAACGTATCTTATGCTCCTTGAACTCCTGCATAACCTTCTCCGGGTGTTTTGTATCTCCACTGTAATCCTGCGCTGAGATACCGGCTGTGTTCAGCAGGCGTGCCATTTCTTTGGTATGCGCCTTGTTGATACAGAAGATAATTCCCTGACGTTTTCCGGCATCTCCCTCTGTGAAATAGTCCTTCAGCACATTTACGATCAATTCATTTCGGGAAGTGACACGCACACTCTTCTCCAGATCCGCATTCACATAATCTTTTCCGTTAAAACGGACATGGCTCAGATCAATATTCGTCTCGATCCGGTAGACATTCGCCCTCGCCACAACTCCCTTCTCCATTGCATCCTTCAGAGAAAGCTCTGTTGTATAATTTCCGAAGATTTCTTCCAGTCTCTTTTTATCCGGACGCTGATCCGTCGCTGTCAGTCCTACAAGGAATTCCGGCGCATAGTATTGGATCACCCGCTTTAACATCGGAGCTACCGCGTGGTGCGCCTCATCCACTACAATATAGGAATAATAATCCCTTGTTTTTTCATGGTAATGTCTTACCGCATAGCTATAAGTCTTAATATCGATCCGGTCCTGCAACGGCTGCAGGTCGTTTTCGATTCTCTCTTTCCAGTCCGCAATGATATTCGTATTCGGTGCCAGGATCAATGCCCGGAACTGCTCTTTTCCAGCTGCAAATTTCTGAATATCTTCTTCTACGATCCGGGATTTTCCCGCTGCGGTAGGTAATACAATGAGGAATGCACGAATTCCTTTTTCCCGCCGTTCCTGTATCTGTGCAAGGCTGATCTCCTGGTGCTCATACAGTTCCGTCTTACGTTCCAGCAGTAATCCCGCTTCCCGGAATCCGCCGGTGTCTTTTCCCAGGTAAGACCGGATATCATCCTCGATACGATCCTTGAATCGGCAATCTTCCGTAGAAAAACGGTATAGTTTTAATCCCCACAATGCGCAGGTATTCTGCTTGCGCAATTGCTTGCGATAGCCCTCTATTCCGATCAGCTGCGGATGGTGGTAATGAATTCCGTTTTCCTCGATGGCCACTCTGCTGTCTGCAGTATCGATCAGATAGTCAAGAAAATAATTGTTGCCATCCTCATCCGTTATCCGGAACTCCTTTTGCAAATACTTCAGTGCACGCATACCATAGACATCCGTGAAGTTCTGTTCAAACAATAACTCCAACGGCGATGAATCTGCATGTTCCCCTCGTTCCGCTGTATTCTTCGTATAACGAAGAGCTTCTTGTCTGTTTTGTCGCAGGCATTTCTCTATATTTTCCGGATCATATCCCAGGAATCGAAACAATCTTCGGTATGTTTTCATATAGTGGTTTTGTTTATCTGTGATCAGTGTATAAGGAAAAATCTGCTCGCCATCCCGGCAGGAGCAGATTTCATCATCGATAATGACCATGTCCACTCCATCATCATAAAAGCGACTCACACCGCCATTCGGATAAGTCACTGTCTCCCGGAGGACATAGTTCGGATATGTAATTAAGAATTGATCTTTTTCAGGAATAGATTCAACCATCTTTCTTCCCTGTCCGGTCGTACATCTTCTGTCAGAAAGTTCCGCAGCTGCTGTAAACTTGTATGTTTTTTCAGCAGCTGCTCCAGTTTCTCTTCTGTAAAATCCAGAAAATATCTGCCGTTCCTTTCCCCCTCAAATACGCCATGCTTAAATGACATGTACAAAATGCCCTGCGGCTTCAGCGCCTTCTCGATGCGATACAGCACTTCATCCAGTTCCCCATAGGATAAGTGCAGCAGCGATGAGCACGCCCAGATACCGTCATACACTTCCGATGCATCCAGTTCTTGGAACATCTGGCATTTCACCGAAATCCCCGTGTACTCTGATGCCAACGCGCACAGTTCCGCGGAGCCGTCGATCGCGTCTACCCGATAGCCATGCTCCAGGAAATATTTCGTATCCCTTCCGGAGCCGCAGCCCAGGTCCAGGATCTTCGCCCCTGCAGGAAGCCCTTCTATAAATTCATCCTGCATTACATGAAAATCTACATTCCGCGTGTTCTCCACAAAATCGGCGGCATTTTGATCATAATATTGAATTGTCTGATTCTTTTTACTTTTTTCGCTCATTTGAAAGTATCATAGCATATTTTCAGGAATACTGCAATCTATGTAAAATTGCTCCCTCTATTATATATATGACAATATGCGACAGAATCTTACAAACTTTTTTACAGAAGTTGCCACCGGTCATCAAGTTTTCTACCAGTACTCCTCTCCCCAGTACCTCGCCAGCACGCTCTCCATATTTGCTCTGCCCACGGGGTTCGCGGTATGTATCTCCACGGGATAAAAGGTCTCCCGCTCCACCAGCCAGTCCAGCAGTTTGATGGCATCGCCGCCCTGATTTGCAAAATCTCCCAGGTCATGGTCGAGATCCAGCACTTCGATCTCGATGCCATTTCTCTCCGCCTCCCGGATCAGTGTCTTGGCTTCATTCACGGATCTGGCGCTCTCATATCCCCACGGTGCGGGGCGGAGATCATCTAACCATATTTTCATGTTTCACGCTCCTTTTTATTAATCCAGACTTTTCAGATATGCTTTGATCCGTTTTTCACATTTCATGAGCCATCTTTTTGTATTTTATCACATTTTATGAGGATTATTTTTCTAAGAATATCAATGATAAATAGCAAATTTAACTTTAATGTAATCTTTCGCTTTTCTTTTCACCATAAAGTACCTCAAATCAACATTTTGTAATGCAAAAATGTACTTCCCATCAACATTTTGTGATTTTTCACTTCCATTCCTGCAGGCTGTCGATTTCGGTCCCGCAATATTCACACACGCCTTTGGTCACATCGATATTGGCGTCGCATTTGGGGCATTTGATCACGTGGATCCCGCTGTCCAGGGTCATGACTCTGTCGTTGTGGCTGAGGGAGAAGGTATCCTTCTGATATGCGGATGTGATCCGGCCACCTCGCAGATACACCAGCCTGACCTGTAACTCCACATCCACGCACAATATGCCGTTCTCCACATGCTCCTGCAGACCGGTATAGTCCATAATGTCGTAATCAATGACATCCGGCCGGGAATAGTAGCGTCTGCCGGCTTCGTAGTTCAGGTTATTATAGAACCGCTTTTTATCGATGCCGGTGCCGGTCCAGAATTCCTGCTGCCGACGGTTCTGTTTTTCTTTGTATCGTCTGACAGGTCCCAGTACCGCATAAGCATCGCACAGGTAGAAAAAGTAATAGAGGATCATAGCCAGGATTGTGCTGTAGATGAAAATCTTGCCCACATCATAGCCATTGAAGGTCCTGGAGGTATTTATGATCCACAGGCTGCATAGCAGGAACGATATGATGTAGTCTACCACTCCCGTGACGATCCGGTAGACCGGACTTTGCAATACCAGGTCATAATGGTGCTTGCTGCCCAGCTCCTTGTCTGCGTAGTCAATGTTGGAGGCCGCATCACAGCAGGGACAGCCGTTCACAAATTCCTTTACTTTGCCGGTAAAGCCACAGTTTTCACAGGTATGCTGTGCCTCTTCATCCATTCCGGATACATAGGTATACTCCATGCGGGAATCGAAGATTTTCTCTGTATGGAGCAATTTCCCCTGCCGGAAATACTCTTTGCGGCATCGGATACCACTGTGCACATCATCCTGACAGGTTCCGTCTGTGGACCGGTACCTCAGGGTGCCATCGACGATGTAGGTAGTCTTGATATTGACGCCGCTTTCTGTAAGCCTGCGCATTTGAAGTGTTTCGGATATGAATGCCATTGCTTTCGTGTCCTATCTGTTATTGTTGTTATTATTGTTGTTATTGTTATTATTGTTGTTGGAAGAGGAACCACCGCTGCTACCGGAGCCTGAGGATGGTGTGTAATGGGGGAACACTTTGAATTCTGTCCGTGACAGCAGGATTCCGTCAATGCTGCTGTCGGTGCAGTTCGCCATGATCACCTTCTGGGTTTTTGCGATATTCTGTCCGATGATGAGGGACAGATTCTGTCTGCCTCCCTTGATGAAAGCCTCCGGTTCCTGCTCCAGGAAATGATAGATCTCCCAAAGCTCCTCCTCTGTCACCTCATAATATTTTGTCAGTTCCACGCAACGCTTCATGCGGATCAGTTCTTCATAGGTCTGCGGTTCAAAATTCATGGAAAGCCTCCTTGTCATTCTTTTGCTCCAGTGTCAGATAGTAAAATTCAATGTTCTGAAAGGGGAGATTGATGGCCTGTATATGGTAATAGGCATTATTTTCCTGCTTCCGGTAATGGCAGTCTCTCAGCTCCGTAGTGGTGCACAACAGATTGTTCGGGCTGTCCGTAGCATATTCCTTTGCATATTCGCGCAGGAGCCCGGAAATATCATATACATACCATTCTTCTTCGTTGTCCCCGGAATGGTCCAGCACCCCTTTATAAATCTGATGCGTGGCAATGTGCCGCTGCTTTGTTCTCCCTTCATCCCCGTAAGTCACGAGATCTCCGGACAACAGCATCAGGTACAATGCGTTGTTCTCCGGATAATCGCATTCTTCCTGCAATATATGCTTTTTCATGCGCAGCTTTACCGTACTGATGGGTGTCAGATAAAGGATCTCCCTGGACTTCCTAAGGATCTGGGAGATCAGCGGATATCTGTCTCCATCCACGTCCAGTTCAAACACACCGCTGTCATAGATATATTTCAGCTTCGCATCTTGTGCAATGATCTGTTCCAATGCAGGATATTCTGCGGATGCTTTTGTAGGCAGATACTTTTCCGGCTCCTCGAGGCGCATCTTCGTCACATATTCATATGTCGTCTCGTCAGCAGAAGCATCCGGGGCATAGCCGCGGTCCCGGTACATCTGCTGTTGCAGCAGGCAGGTGTAGCTTTTTCCGGAGCCATATACGTTTTTCACAAAAGGGCAGCCCGTTTTGCACAGATACAGGTAAGCGCACCTCGCACATTCCTCGGGAAACGGTTGTCTGTTATGGTTTTGGAAAATCTTCCGTGCAGCGGTTTTCAAAATGGTGTCCACCGTGTCACGGTAGATATTACCGTAGTAAAAATCTTCGTTCTTCTGACCTCTGACACAGGAATAGATGTCTCCGTTACGCTCCAATAGGAAAAATTTCTCTCCGCAATTATCGCAGTTGGTGCAGTATTCCGGTCCGAACTCATCGAACCATGCACCGTTGACCCCGGCATCCAGATTGGTCCCGTCAAAAGCCTCATGCATCCGCCGGTAAAAGATCAGCTGTTCCTCTTCACTCATGTGATGCAGCAGGCCACAGGAATTGTAGTCAAACCCTATCATGAAATTAAAATCATTCATGTCCAGGCACGTGTTCCGGTCCAGGAATCTGATATCCTCGATGATCTGATCCAGCTGTTCGAAATGCTCCCGAAAGATCGTGGCAGATACTTTTTTCTTGTCAGGGATCTCCTCCAGCAGTCGGATATTATCCAGTATCCGTTCCAGGGTGCCCTTTCCGCCCTTGGTCACCCTGTATTTTTCATGCAGGGAAAGAGGCAGATCCAGGCTGCCCGATATGGACACGTTGAACTCCCGGATGGTCTCGATATGTCTGTCCAGTCCGTACAGATTCGTCTTGATGTGGGGATGTCCCACCCTGAAGCCGGCATCCGTGATGAGTTCACGCATGTCCTGATAGTATCTGCTGATATATTGGATCAGGTCGTGGAATTCCTGCTCCGGCAAAGTGGTCACCTCGCCGCCGTGCAGGGAAATATTAAAGGGCACCACATCCGCTTCACGGAATTTCGCGATGGCATATTGCAGGGTCTCCAGGCAATCTCCGCCCCGCAGGGTATCTACGGTGTGGTCCTCCAGATAACAGTACCGGCACTGCATGTTACATGCCATGGTCGGCACATATAACAAATGAATAAATTTAGTATTCATAGTAATCGATCCTTACAGGTGTCTCCTTGAAAGCACGTTCATTGACAGATACGCCCCGGGGCAGTGTGATCTCCCGCAGAGAACCACAGCACCGGAAAGCGGAAGACCCGATCTGCTGCAGCTTGCTGTCCGGGGAGATCACCACCTCTTCCAGACTGGTATTTCCATAAAACGCGTGTCCGCCGATCCTGGTCACGTTATCCGGGATCTCTATGCGCAGCAGGCTGCTGCATTCTTCAAAGGTGTTGCCGCGGATCTCCGTCAGCCCCGCCGGAAGATTTACCTCCTCCAGACTGCTGCAATGGTAAAAAGCTTCCCCGCCCAGATACGTCAGATGCTCCGGCAATGTGACACGTTCCAGGCTTCTGCAGTTTTTAAATGCCTGCCCGCGGATCTCTGTAATGCTGTCCGGCAGCGTTACCTCTGATAAAAAGGGCATATTGGAAAAGGTGTTGCCGCGCAGGCCCACTACCTTCTCCCCCTGATAGGTATCGGGAATGGTCGCCGTAGTCATATTCGTCAGACCATAGACATAAAACCGCACATAATATCCGTCATCTGCCTGCTCATAGAAGATCCTGGGCTTACTGAACAGCAGCAGCGAACCTGCCACAGCCACCGCCATGAGAGCCCATTTTAACTTTTTGCTGTAATCCGGCACCATGGATGCCTTCACATTCATGACAATATTCGAGATTTTCTCCTGGGATCTGGATCTGATCTCCTTTTTCAAATATTTTATCAGCTGATAACGGCTGGTCAAAAATGCATATACCACCAGGATGATAAGTCCGATCACATAAGTTTTCATCGGAAAATGAAAGAAAAACAGAGATATGTATACGAATAACAGAACCGCCAAAACGGCATTCAGTATGTTTTTTCTGCGCAGCATATCCTCCGGGATCAGATTCTGTTCTTCCGTGATCCCGGCACGCTGCATTTCACGCTTGATAAACCCTTCGACACAATCCTCCTCGGACATGGCAAACAGCGGATCAAAATCCTCTGCATGCACTATCCTGCCCGTTACCGTTTCTTCAGCTGCAGGTGCATGTATCACCGCCTCAGCTGCTGTCTGCACCTTTTCCTCCATAGATAAAGTCATTCCCATACCGTTATTTTCCCTTCTTTTCTACTGTGCATCGCACCTTTTTCGTCTCCAAAGGACTACGATACTCTTCCATTTTGCGATTCTGTCGTTTAATATTCAGAGCTTAACAGGAAGTCATAAGCTCTGCCAAATCCACTAACAAAATACTGTCATCAGACCTCACTTCATTCAGAACAGCCTCTGTGAATCCGGATTTTGAGAAAAGAACATAGTAAGAATTCTTTCTGTTTATACGGAACGCATCCGCTTTTGCTTTCAGATCCTTTAATACAGAAATATCCAACTTCTCATTGCGCCACTTACACTCTCCGAAAAGATAATCCTTTCCGTCATTTGCAATTAAATCAATTTTCTCCTGACCGTGCGTTGCAGCATTGGTTCCCCACCATCTTCCGATAGAGGTATATAATATCGGCAGTTCTCCTCTCGCATTCTTCGAATTCAGATAATCCATGCAGACTTTTTCAAAAACCAGACCCATATAACTGCAATAATCCGGCTTAATTCGTTTTTCCCATACTACCTGCTGTGCTCCGGTTTCAATCAATGTTCTGTTGGTAAATACATATCGGTACCAGAATCGGAACATAAAGTCTGAGATGCCATAAATTGTTTTTCGGGATGATTCCTTTTCTCCAAATGGTGTTTCTTTATGAAGGATTCCAAGTTCGCACAATATTTTAATATATTTCAGGCACTTGGCAGAGTCCTCGCCGATTTTTGTGGAAATCTCGTTTGCTTTGGTATATCCGCTTGCAATCGCTTCTATTATCGCACTGTATACCCCCGGTTCCTGCACTTCCTGACGCAATAGTAACAATGCCTCTTCATAAAGATAAGAAGTTACTTTCAGATAGGTTCTCTTAATATTTTCCTCAAAACTTTCCTTCTCATTTATTTGCTGCAAATATAATGGTGTTCCACCATATGCACCATACAGCATAAGCTTTTCTTCATCAGAAAAACCAGTCATAAACTTAGAGCTTGTCTGATAAGTAAATGGCTTCATATGAAGCTGCGCAGTTCTTCTTCCAAAAAGAGGACTGTTAGAACCAAGTACTTCTTTTTCCATAAATCCCATATAGCTTCCGCTTAGTATTAAAAACAGCTTCCCGTTTGTCAGTTTATGGTCAATCAGATGTTGAAATTCTGACAATAATGCCCTGTTTTTCTTCACAAGGTAAGGAAACTCATCGATAACCAGTACCAGTTTTTTGTTACCCTGCCTTTCATCAATGTAAGACAGCGCATTACTCCACGACGAAAATGGTTCCAGGTTGTTTTCCTCATAAAACTGAAATACAAGCGATGAGAATTTTTCAAGATTTAACTTATTATTGCTCTGCTCCGCCGAATAGAAAATTGCATCCTTATCCTTACAAAATTCATTCAGAAGAGTCGTCTTTCCTACACGCCTTCGACCATACAGTACGAATAGTTGAAATCTCTCTTGCAAATATAATTCCTCTAAGTCTGCAAGCTCTTTTTCTCTACCTATGAATACTTCCTGCATCGAGCTCCTCCATGTTACTCAAAAGTAATTTACTTTAAAGTTAATTATGTGGCATTCTTTCCATTTTGTCAATGGGATTCTACTATTTGCCGAAATCACATTATTAAAGCCCCAGCAAACAGATTTCTCTATCCAATGGGGCTTCTATGTCATATTTTTGTAATTTTACAAATTTCCACAAATAAGGTACATCACGTTTTTAGTACAGCTTTGCACCTGCCGGGATTCTGTCATTTACCATCAAGAGGTTCCCTGAATTCGATTCATTCCCATACTATATAATTCTGCCGTTTTCAATTATTTCCTTATAAACCACTTTATATCTGCTTAAAATGGTGCACAAAAAAGGCATCAGCCGATTATGACCAATGCCTTATACGTTATCCTTTATTTGGTTCGCTTCGTTCTATTAGCCAATTTCTTATTTTTTTCATTTTTGGCTAATAGAATTATTTATCCAACAACCAATCCGCAATATCAATAACCTTGATTCCCTCATACTGATATTCATCATGCCTGGTTCTGGCTATCACATACTTAGGGTATGCATCCTTAATCTGCAAAAGTGGAGCTACCTCTCTTTCAAAGGTCTTCTCTTCACTGATATTATCAGATACCTGAATATAGATTTTTTCACTCCGCTTCACTGCGACAAAATCTATTTCCTTCTTATATAATATGCCTACATATACCTCATATCCTCTGCGCAACAACTCAATCGCCACGATATTCTCTAGTATCCGCCCGTAACCCATATTCTTTGTTCCAAGTTTTGCATAACGGAAAGTATGGTCACTCAAATAGTATTTATCGTTGCTCGATAAATACTTTTTCCCTTTAATATCATATCTCCTAACCTTGTAAAACGCGAATGCATTGCATAGGTATTGCATATAATTGCCAACCGTCGTATGGTGTATCTTCTCCTGCATGCTTCCCAGAGTATTGGTAATGTTACGCGCGGACGAAAGATTCGACACATTATCCATAAGGAAATCCACAATTCTGTCCATCAGCTGCGTATTTCTTATCTTGTATTTTTTGCGTATGTCACGCACTATCAGTGTATCAAACACATCAGCTATATAATCATACTTTGCTTCCTGATTTTTATAAAGATAGGAACCAGACATTCCACCCTCTAGCACATACTTATCCAAAGCGTCGTAGCGGTCTTTCAAGCCAAAGTACTCCATATACTCACTAAAGGAAAATGGATATACTTTGATTTCAAAAGTACGCCCTGTAAATAACGTAGCCAAATCCGAACTTAATAAAAAAGCATTAGAACCGGTAATATAAATATCATACTTCTCGCTGGCATGAAGTCCATTGACTGCTTTCTCAAAATCTTTGCACATTTGCACTTCGTCAATAAAGACAAAATTCTCTTTACCTGCAACATAATATGCGTTTACATAATCGTATAATGCGCGATAAGTCAGTAAATCGTCATAATCAGGCAGGTTAAAATTTATCTGTATAATATTGCAATCCGGGTCCTCCGATTCAATATATGCTCTAAATGCTTCTAGCAGCTTTGACTTTCCGCTTCGTCTTACACCGGTAATGACCTTGATATCCGGAGTCCCAAGTACATTGATTAACTTATCTAAATACTGTCTACGCTCTATCAGCTTCATCTGCATCATCCTTTCACAAACAGTATGTACTTATTATACTGTTTCTATTAGCCAAAATCAATATTTTCTCATTTTTGGCTAATAGTTGTAGTGGTATTGACGAGGACTTTTCTTTCAGATTTTCTACTAACAGGAATACTCCGTTTACATATTAGATAAAAGCATGTAAAATTTCTTTTACATAGCTTAATTGCGGTCTATTTAGCTTGTTTCCTGACTACTCAGGAAAAATATTTCTACCCTCGCCCCACCTGTATTTTCAGAATTTG
>ERZ772937.63-NODE-63-length-95073-cov-33.011945_pt1 | contig 95073 bp, 104 predicted proteins | sample MGYA00512113_ERZ772937 | MGnify/ENA primary metagenome ERZ772937 (study PRJEB29015, sample SAMEA2737649) | human gut metagenome | biome: human gut; feature: human-associated habitat; material: faeces | place: China | collected 2012 ... | reverse complement strand
GAGATTGCAGAAATATTTGCATAAGAAAACCGATGGTTTTGACTACGATTAGTCTCTACCATCGGTTCTTTTGTTACAAGTTTACCTCTGAACAGTAACGTTTATAGATTTGTCCCCGTCCGATGCCTGCCGCGATCAGATCCGCCTCATAATTTTTCTCTTCGATCTGCTTTAATGCATTCGCGGCTGTCTGCTCTAAACTCCGTTCTTTTTTCGCATCAAACACTTTGAACTCCATGATAAATGCATCCTTATTTCTCTCTAACGGATACATTGCGATATCATACCTCCCCTGTCCGCTTTCCCTGTTTGATACGATCTGGTATTGATCCCGCAGAGATACGATGAGTCCTAACACCAGTCCACGATAAAAATTTTCCGGTGTACGCTCCGGGGGACATTTTCCAACATCAAAATAACTCATGGAAGTGTATGCAATATCCAGCAAAATATCATTCAGATCTTCCATGCGGTGTGAGAGCAGTGCTTTTGTAAAATCATTATAAACGGCATTTCCATTTTCAAACATCGCAAGGATTTCATAGCGGAACATTCCCATCACTTCCCGGTTTGTGACCGACATATCGCACCATGTGCTCTCTCCCTGCTTTACAACATTTTCCGCTTTAATATAGCCATCTGCCAGAAAAAGTGACCAAAAACTGTTCTCGTCACCGTCAAGATATTGAAACGTGATATTTTCATTGATCTCTTTATGAATGATTTCCCCTGCCATAAGCTGTTCAATCTCATGTTTGCTACGCACAGGATGTCTGCGGATGATCTCCCCGATCAGTTTGTTACTGCTGGTATTGATCCAGTAGGACTGCAATTCCCCGGACCTCATATAATTACAGATGGACCACGGATTATACATATCTTTTTGTTTTCCAAAAATAAATCCATCATACATTTCTTTCACATCATGCATCGTATCCATGTTCTGGCACTTTAATGCATCCATTACTTCCTGTTCCGTAAAACCGAAGCAATCACTGTAAGCCTCGCAGGTAACCGTATCCGTTTCAAGGTTATTCAGATCCGAAAACAGCGAATTTTTTGAAACCTTCGTCACTCCGGTAATCAAAGCCCTCGCATAGTAAGGATTTTCCTTAAATGTACTGTGAAATAACTGACGACAGGTACCGATCATCTCACTCCAGTACCCATCCGTATATGCTTCAAGCAGAGGTGTATCATATTCATCCCCTAAAATGACCGGCAGGATCTGGTAGTGCAGATAGACGAGACGGCACAGACTCTGTATTGCAATTTCAATCCTTCCGGTATCTCCCGCACGGAACAGTTCTCTCAGACTCTTATATTCCTTTAGATCCTCCGCTTCCAGTCTGGTGCTTTTCAGCAGATATCTGTGTGCTTCATACATATTATAAAAACTGTCTGCAATTCCTTTTACCGCCTGTTTATAGTCTGCTCCCTTACAGTTCCCAAAACTGATGGAAATAACAGGAACCATTCCAAACAGTTTTCGGATCTCTTTATCCCCCAGACCCTTAACTTTTCAAAATATTCCGGATGGTCTGCAAATCTCGGATCAAAAAAAGTCTCAACTGTACTAAAAAGTGTCGTCTTGCCAAATCTTCTTGGTCTCGTGATCAGCGTGACTTTTGCATCCCTGTAAACCCATTCTGCAATAAAATGTGTCTTATCCACATAAAACTGTCTGCCACATGCAAAATCTTTAAAATCCTGATATCCGCACCCGACTCCCGCATTCAGATATGGATTTCGTTTTAAAATATTCTGCAGTCCATCCACATACGCAAGCAGCCGCTTTTTCTCTTCCGAAAGCTTTCCCCGTTCTTCAAACTCTGCCAGTACCTGTTCCCGCTGTGATAGCTTAACATAACAGCTGACTGACTTTCCCTCCACTGTCCGCTGGATATACGGCTGTTTTTTACCGTTAATATTCTTATAAGTCAGTGTTCCCTTCGGCAGTTGTTCTAACCGGTTATCTATCTCTCTGATACGATCTTTCGGATTTCGTATTCTATTCCTCCATCTGCAATCTCATACTCCTATGCATCAAAAATGGTTATGTATGGTTATATTCATAATATAACCATACATAACCATTGTCAATTCGTATCAATCAGTTTTCTTTCAATGTTTCCCTGCAAGCCCCTCCTGCAGCGCATCTAACACACTCTCCATATGGATCGGCTTTGCGATATAACCATCCATACCTACCTCAAGTGCACGCTTGCGATCCTCCTCAAACGCATTGGCAGTCATCGAATTCTTCAAATAGATGTGGCACTGTTTTATACATCATCTTTTATTCATGCTGACAGATCTACGTCTGAGCATACTGCCTGTTACTTCACAGAAAAACAATACTTTGTCTGAGAATGATAAGTTTCTCCCACATGTAAAACCGGGGATTTAAAATTCGGTTCATTCACTGCATTCGGAAAATACTGTGTTTCCAGACAGAATGCGTGGCGGGAATCATAAGATGCACCGCCTTTTCCGGTCTGTTTTCCAATGAAATTTCCGGCATACAGCTGGATACCGACACAGTCCGTATAGACATCCATACAGATACCGGATTTCTCTGATCTTGCGCGGGCTGCAAGCTGCATTGTCCCATCAGCCTTATCTAACACAAAATTGTGGTCATATCCACCGACAAACTTAAGCTGCTCAAAATCTACTCCGATGTCCTGACCGATTTTTTTCATTTTGCGGAAATCCATCGGTGTTCCGGCAACCTTTTCCACATTACCGGTAGGAATCGCTTCGCCATCTTTTACCGGCGTATAATAGGATGCTAAAATTTCAAGCTCCTGATTTTCCATACATCCGGAATCATGACCATTCAGATTAAAATAAGCGTGGTTCGTGAAGTTCGCAACTGTGGTCTGATCGGAAACCGCCTCATAGGCAATCGAGAGCGCATTATCATCTGTTACTGTATATGTAACCTTTGCAGTCATATTTCCTGGGAAATCCTGTTCTAAATCCTTACTCAGATAAGAAAATGTAATCTCATCTTCTTTCTGCTGTTCCACATTCCAGATGACTGAATTAAAACCATTTTTTCCACTGTGCAGGTTGTTTCCATTGTCATTTTTTTCAAGCGGATACTCCCTGTCATCCAAAACAATTTTCGCTCCGCCGATCCTGTTTGCATTACGTCCGATCACTGCCCCAAAATAACAGGTATGCTCCTGATATTCCTGTGGTGTATCATATCCAAGCACGACATCGCGCTTCAAACCGTTTTTATCCGGCACGAGCACGGATACGATCGTTGCCCCAAGATCCATCACAGCAACTTCCATACCATTTTTATTTTTTAGCAGATATTTTGTAACTGTGTTTCCTTCTTTTGTTTTTCCAAACTCAATACCACTCATCTTAATCCTCATTTCCGCGCATCTTTATTTCCGCCGCTGTTTTTAATTTTGACCGTAATATGCATTTGCACCGTGTTTACGGTAAAAATGCTTTTCTTTGATGCAGTCCGGTGCCGGAAGTACTTTCGGGTTCAAAAGTTCTGTATTCTTTGCCATTTTGGCAACTTCCTCTAACACAACTGCATTGTGGACTGCCTCTGCGGCATCTTTTCCCCAGGTAAACGGTCCGTGATTCTTACAGAGTACCGCCGGTGTATACATCGGTTTGATGCCTCTTGTCTCAAATGTCTCGATGATGACTAATCCGGTATTTTTCTCGTAGGCTTCCTCGATCTCCTCCGGCGTCAGGTTTCTTGCACACGGGATCGGACCGAAAAAGTAGTCTGCATGTGTGGTTCCATAAAGAGGGATATCTCTTCCTGCCTGCGCCCATGCGACAGCTTCCGGGGAATGGGTATGTACGATTCCACCGATCTCTTCGTATTTTTTATAAAGTTCAATATGCGTTGCCGTGTCAGATGACGGTTTGTATCTTCCCTCGATCTTATTGCCCTCTAAGTCCATGACAACCATATCATCCGGGGATAATGCATCATAATCCACACCGCTTGGCTTGATCACAAAATATCCGCTCTCTCTGTCAATTCCGCTGACATTTCCCCATGTGTAGGTGATCAGCCCGCGCCGCGGCAGTTCCATATTTGCCTCATAGACCTGTTTTTTTAATTCCTCTAACATGATTTCTGTTCCTCCATAATACGTTTTGCAATGCCCTCTGCATCCAGCTCATATTTATGAAGCAGTTCTTTTGCCGGCCCTGACTCTCCGAACACATCCTTCACGCCAATCCTCGTGATCTTTGTCGGACATTTTTCACCGAGCAGCTCTGCCACTGCACTGCCAAGTCCGCCGATAATGGAATGTTCCTCCACCGTATACACACGGCCGGTCTGTTTTGCTGCTTTTAACACCAGTTCCTCATCTAACGGTTTGATCGTATGGATATTGATAACCTGTGCGTCAATGCCGTCTGCTGCCAGCGTTTCTGCTGCTTTTAATGTCTCCGATACGCAAAGACCTGTCGCAAAGATCGTGATATCTTTTCCTTTTCGCAGTTCCACACCTTTGCCGATCTCAAATTTATATTCCGGATTGTCATTGATGACCGGAACTGCCAGACGTCCAAAGCGCAGATAAACCGGTCCTACATACTCGTAAGCTGCCCGCACGGCTGCTCTCGCTTCCACATCATCGCTTGGATTGATGATGACCATGCCAGGAATCTCACGCATCAGTCCGATATCTTCATTGCACTGATGTGTTGCTCCATCTTCGCCGACAGAAATGCCTGCATGTGTTGCTCCGATCTTTACGTTCAGATGTGGATAACCGATTGAATTGCGCACCTGCTCATAGGCACGTCCCGCTGCAAACATGGCAAATGTGCTGACAAACGGTACTTTTCCACAGGTGGAAAGTCCTGCTGCAATTCCTGTCATATTCGCCTCTGCAATCCCGCAGTCAATATGGCGCTCCGGAAATGCTTTCTTAAAAATACCTGTTTTTGTTGCCGCTGCGAGATCCGCATCAAGTACAACCAGATTTTCTTTTTCTTTTCCCAGTTCAGCCAATGCATTGCCATAACTCTCTCTGGTCGCGATCATTTTTACTTCTGACATAATGCTTCACCCGCCTTTCCCAGTTCTTCCATTGCAATCGCATATTCCTCATCGTTCGGTGCTTTTCCGTGCCAGCCTACCTGACCTTCCATATAAGAAACACCTTTTCCTTTTAAGGTATGTGCGATGATTGCTGTCGGCATGCCTTTTGTCTCCCTTGCCTCTTTAAAAGCCTCCGCAAGCTGTGCAAAATCATTTCCATCTGCGACATGGATCACATGGAAATTAAAAGCTTCAAACTTTTTATCGATCGGATCCGGTGAGCAGACTTCATCTAATGTTCCGTCAATCTGCATGTTGTTATTGTCGACGATCACTACCAGATTGTCAAGCTTACGGTGTCCGGCAAACATGGATGCCTCCCACACCTGGCCTTCCTCGATCTCGCCATCACCTAACAGCGTATAAACACGGTAATCTTTGTGATCCATCTTTCCTGCAAGTGCCATTCCGACCGCACAGGAAATTCCCTGTCCCAGAGAACCGGATGACATATCCACTCCCGGAATATGCTTCATATCCGGATGTCCCTGTAAATAGGAACCGGTATGACGCAATGTCTCCAAATCCTTCACCGGAAAATATCCGCGGTTTGCCAGCGCAGAATAAAGTCCCGGCGCCGTATGTCCTTTCGATAAGACAAAGCGGTCACGATCCTCCATTTTCGGATTTTTTGGATCAATATTCATCTCTTCAAAATATAAATATGTAAAAATTTCTGTCGCCGAAAGCGATCCCCCCGGATGCCCCGACTTCGCAGCATGCGTTGCAGTCACGATGCCCTTGCGAACCTCGACTGCAGTCTGCTTCAGTTCTGTGATAGTCATTGATACCCTCCTTTAGTGTCATATTGTCATATAAACTCTGCGAAACCCACCTCAAACTCTTCTCACGTTAAGTTGCTGACGGGTTTCGCAATGATTTTTATTACTCTCCGAAGACGGCAGAGCGGTTTCTATAGTCTTTTTGTAAAACCTTAGTCACCGAAAACCGCAAAGCCGTCTTTGTAGTTTTTCAAACCATTTTTACTCTCCGAAGACGGCAGAGCGGTTTCTATTGTCTTTTTGTAAAACCTTAGTCACCGAAAACCGCTCTATAGTCCTTCTGGAATTTTTCGATTCCTGCGTCGGTCAGTGGGTGTTTTGTCATCTGGACGATTACGTTGTACGGCACGGTTGCGATATGTGCACCTGCTAATGCGCAGTCTGTGACATGGATCGGGTTACGGATGGATGCTGCGATGATCTCTGTCTCAAGTCCATAGTTGTCAAAGATCTGAACAATATCCTGAATCAGATCGATGCCTGCTGTACTGATATCATCTAATCTTCCAAGGAATGGAGAAACATAGGTTGCGCCTGCTCTTGCTGCGAGGAGTGCCTGATTTGCAGTAAAGATCAGTGTTACATTGGTCTTGATGCCCTCTGCAGAGAGAACTTTTACTGCCTTTAAGCCTTCTACTGTCATAGGAATTTTTACAACCATGTTCGGATGGATCGCTGCGATCTCACGTCCCTCTTTGATCATGCCCTCTGCATCAACAGTTGTCGCTTTTACCTCACCGCTGATCGGTCCGTCTACGATGGATGTGATCTCTTTGATTACTTCGTTAAAATCTCTTCCCTCTTTTGCGATCAGGGATGGGTTCGTGGTAACACCACAGATCACTCCCATATCATTTGCTTTACGGATATCCTCTACATTTGCTGTGTCAATAAAAAATTTCATACTATACCTCTCCTTTTCTTTGTGTGCCCGTGCACACAACTTGTTTTACTTATGATAATCTCTTTTATTTAAAACTTCAAGCGTGTTTTTGTGTTTTCATGATTTTGCACAACTTTTTTGCGTGCATGTGCACACTTTTCACAAAACAAGTTTTTGCTTCAAAATATGCACATGCTTTTCCAGCGTTTAACGATAAAACAGTTCCCCAATCTGTAAGTCACGTTTGAAATCACGGATCTTCGTATCTTTGTCAATATAAACAGCCTCGATGCCCATTGCATTTGCCCAGTCGCCCATCTGCTCTGCGGTCAGATCGTATGTAAATGCGGTATGATGTGCGCCGCCTGCAAGGATCCATGCCTCTGCACCGGTATAGAGATCCGGCTGTGGTGTCCAGAAGTTTGTCGCTACCGGAAGTTTCGGCATCGGTTTTTCCACTTTCTTGCAGTCCACATCATTGATGATCAGACGGAAACGGTTGCCAAGATCGATCAGGGAAGTTGCGATACCTTTACCTTCTTTGGAGGTGAATACCAGTCTTGCAGGATCTTCCCTGTCACCCATGGAGAGTGGCTGGCACTTGATGCTGATCGGGCCATCTGCGATGGACGGACAGATTTCCAACATATGTGCCTCTAAGATTCCTTCTTTGCCTTTGACAAAGTTGTAGGTGTAATCCTCCAACATGGATGTTCCCTTTGCATCCTTTTTGCCCTCGGTCATAATCTTCATCAGACGGACCATGGCAGCAACTTTCCAGTCACCCTCTGCTCCAAATCCGTAACCTTTTCCCATCAGACGCTGGATTGCAAGTCCCGGAAGCTGTTTTAATGCACCAAGATCTCCAAAGTGGGTTACGATCGCCTGGTAATTCTTTTCGTCTAAGAAACGTTCAAAACCAAGCTCGATCTGTGCCTGGACTGCAACATGACGGCGGAATTCTTCCGGATCACGTCCCTCTAATAAAATGTCATATTTCTCGTAATATTCATCTACAAGGGCATTGGTATCAGATTCGGATACTGCTGCGACGGACTCCGCGATCTCATTGACCGGATATGCATCCACTTCCCAGCCGAATTTTAACTGTGCTTCTACTTTATCGCCCTCAGTTACCGCAACGTTTCTCATATTGTCAGCGACACGCATCACACGGATATGGCTGCTCTCGATCACGCCGACTGCGGTGCGCATCCAGGAAGCGATCTTCTCCTGTACCACCGGATCAGACCAGTGTCCGACAACCACTTTGCGCTCGATTCTCATACGGGTCACAATATGACCGTACTCTCTGTCACCATGCGCAGACTGGTTTTCATTCATGAAATCCATATCGATGGAATCATATGGGATCTCTTCATTGAACTGTGTATGTAAATGTAATAATGGTTTTCTGTACTCCTGTAAACCTAAGATCCAGGATTTTGCCGGTGAAAATGTATGCATCCATGTGATGACACCTGCACACTCTTCATCCATATTTGCCTCATTAAACGTTTTACGGATCAGCTCGTTTGTGATCAGTGTCGGTTTCCAGATGACTTCATAAGGAAGTACCCCTGACTCATTTAACTTTGCAACGATGATCTTTGCATGCTCTGCCACATGCTCTAAGCACTCATCCCCGTATAAATCCTGTGATCCGGTGCAAAACCAGAATTTATAATTTTTTGTTTTTAACATGTGTAAATTCCCTCCTGATATACTTTATTTTTTTATTATTTTTATAAGATCGGCATCGTCTCTACCGCTGCCTTTTCTGCTTCCAGTGCCTTTTTATAGTTTTCAATATAAGCATCAAATCCTGCCACATCCGCCGGATCCGGCTCCATGACAGTTCCTGTTTCCCCGCCAAAGATCTTACCGGATAAATACTGCTCTAATGTTTCGCCTTCTGCTTTGTGTACCATGTATGATGCAAGCAGTGCCATGCCCCATGGGCCGCCCTCGCCTGCAGTTTCCATAACTGCTACCGGCGCATCCATTGCCGCTGCAAGGATTCCCTGTCCGACTCCTTTTGTCTTAAACAGTCCTCCATGCCCGTAAATGCGGTCTACTTTTACTTTTTCCTCTTTTAACAGAATATCCAGACCGATCTTTAACGTGGCAAGTGATGCATAAAGATGGCTTCTCATAAAGTTTGCCAGTGTAAAATGTGCATCCGGTCTGCGCACGAAAAGCGGACGGCCTTCATTTAAACCGGTTACCGGTTCGCCGGAAAAATAATTGCAGGCAAGCAGACCTCCACAGTCTTTATCTCCCTCTAATGCTTTCCGGTAAAGTGTTCCAAACAACTCATTCATATCCGGTTTCATGCCAAAGGCTTCTGCAAATTCTTTGAATAATCCAACCCATGCATTCAGGTCTGATGTACAGTTATTGCAGTGAACCATCGCAACGGTATCACCGGACGGTGTGGTTACCATGTCAAGCTCCTCATGTACATTCTTTAAATCTTCCTCGAGAACGACCATCGCAAACACGGATGTTCCGGCAGATACATTTCCTGTGCGGACTGCAACGGAATTTGTTGCAGCCATACCGGTTCCTGCATCTCCCTCCGGCGGGCAGAGTGGAATGCCTGCGGAAAGATTGCCGCTCTTATCCAACAGTTTTGCTCCCTCAGCAGACAACGTTCCTGCTGCCTCCCCTGCAACTAAAACTTTCGGCAGGATCTCACGCAGTTTCCACGGATATCCTTTTGGTGCGACAAGTGCGTCAAATTTATCGATCATTGTCTGATTGTAATCTCTTGTCTTTGCGTCGATCGGGAACATACCGGATGCCTCTCCGACACCAAGTACTTTCTCTTCGGTCAGTTTCCAGTGAATGTATCCGGCTAAGGTTGTAAAATACGAAATGTTTCCTACATGTTCTTCCCCGTTTAAGATCGCCTGATATAAATGTGCGATGCTCCAGCGCTGTGGAATATTAAAGGAAAACTCCTTTGTAAGTGCTGCCGCAGCCTCCCCCGTGATCGTATTGCGCCAGGTGCGGAACGGTACAAGTAACTCCCCGTCTTTGTCAAATGCCATATAGCCATGCATCATTCCGGAAAATCCGATCGCTGCGAGTGATGTGATCACCGTATCGTATTTTTCCTTTACATCCTCTGCTAATCTGCCATAACAGTCGGTAAGTCCCGTCCAGATATCATCCAGACTGTATGTCCAGATGCCATCCTCCAAACGGTTTTCCCAGTCATGTGCACCGGATGCAATCGGCTCCCCCGTCTCATTTACAAGAACCGCCTTGATCCTGGTTGAACCGAATTCAATACCAAGTACTGCTTTTCCGGTTTCAATCGTCTGCTTTGCGTTACTCATTATCCCTTCTCCTTTCAGATGTAAACCACTTTTTCTATACTTTCAGCATACAACTTGTATGCATGTGTTAACAAGTTGTTTTTTCTTAAAATACCACTTTATAAAATCTCTATAAATTCGCTTTGTTCCTGACCATGTATGGTATAATGTATTAAGCTATGAGCAGTGCCAGATAAGAAGGAACACTGCGGAATAAAATACAGACCAGCACGAACTAATCACAACGCAAAAAGAAAGAGATTTTTCCATGCCATCAGAACATAAAACAAATGAAACCATCAAATATAAACTTGCCGCCGCAATGAAAGAATGCATGAAATCCGCCTCCGTAGAGAAGATCACCGTCACGGAGATTGTGGAGACCTGCGGCGTGACACGTCAGACCTTTTACCGGAATTTTAAGGATAAGTATGACCTTATCAACTGGTATTTTGATAAAATTTTACTGGAATCTTTCGAACATATGGGTGAAGGGAAAACTGTGTATGAAGGACTGGTAAATAAATTTCATTATATCCAGCAGGAAAAGCTCTTTTTTAAAGCAGCTTTTAAAAATGACGATCAGAATTGTCTGAGAGATCATGATTTTCAACTGATCTGTGCATTTTACACCGAACAGCTTGAGACGCGCATGGCGTGCAGACTTTCCCGTCAGCTGCAGTTTCAGTTAGAAATGTACTGCCAGGGTTCCATTTATATGACCGTACAGTGGGTGCTTGGCTATCGCAAATGCTCTGCCGAAGAACTCTCACATGCCCTTGCATCTGCCATGCCGGAAGAACTGCAGACTGTATTTCATAAATACGGGTTGGTTTGATGCAGGAAAATGTTACATTCATAAACATTTCTGTTACAAAAAAACCTTCCAGGCAAAACAATTATGCCTGAAAGGTTTTCTTTTACTTATGACAATATACGAATCATAAAGCATACATTCTATGATTTCACCGCTGCAATTACATCAGTTTGCGGAAAAGATTCTTAAGATCTTCCACACTGGCATCTTTCGGGTTACCCGGAGCACATGCATCTGCATGAGCAGATTCTGCAAGAAAATCAAGATCTTCTTCTTTTAATGCCTCAAGTTTTGTCGGGATTCCCACATCAACAGAGAGTTTCTGTACGGCATCAACTGCTGCTTTACGATATTCCTCCACAGACATATCGTCCACACCTTTGACTCCCATTGCACGGGCGATCTCACGGTATTTCTCTCCGGTGCAGTCCGCATTGTACTCCATAACGATTGGAAGCATCATGGCACATGCAACACCATGTGGTGTATCATAAACAGCACCTAAGGTATGAGCCATGGAATGTGCAATTCCAAGACCTACGTTAGAAAATCCCATTCCGGCAATGTACTGTCCAAGTGCCATTCCCTCACGTCCCTCTTTCTTGTTGTCAACTGCATCACGCAGGGATCTTGAAATAATTTCAATCGCTTTCAGATGGAACATATCTGTCATTTCCCATGCAGCTTTGGTTGTATATCCCTCGATCGCATGTGTCAGGGCATCCATACCGGTGGAAGCTGTCAGTCCCTTTGGCATGGAAGACATCATATCCGGATCCACGATTGCAATGACAGGCATATCATGTGGATCGACACAGACGAATTTTCTCTTTCTCTCCACATCTGTGATAACATAATTGATCGTAACCTCTGCTGCAGTACCGGCGGTCGTAGGTACTGCAATGATCGGTACGCATGGTTTTTTCGTGGGTGCAACTCCCTCAAGACTTCTGACATCCTCAAATTCCGGATTGGCAATAATGATTCCGATCGCTTTTGAGGTATCCATAGAAGATCCTCCACCGATTGCGATCAGGTAATCAGCTTCCGCTTTCTTAAATGCCTCAACACCGTGCTGTACATTCTGGATCGTAGGGTTTGCTTTGATATCTGAATAAATTTCATAAGCAAGTCCGTTTTTGTCAAGAATATCCGTTACCTTTTTTGTAACACCAAATTTGATCAGATCCGGATCAGAACATACAAATGCTTTTTTGAAAGCACGCGCCTTTGCCTCTGTTGCAATCTCTTCGATCGCTCCTGCTCCGTGGTAAGATGTTTCGTTTAACATAATTCTGTTTGCCATAATAACCTTCTCCTTTTCCAATACTTATGATACTTTGATTGTAACAGGATCCTATCGTTTTCGTAAGTGACAAAACAGCAAAATTGTAACAAAAAAACCTGTATCAGCAAATTACTGATACAGGCCATGTTATGATCCATTATTATACATTAATCTCCGCTTTTACACCAAGTTCTTCCTTGTTTGCATCCAGAATCGGTTTTACCACATTTGCAATGAATTTATCCACCTGAATCGGTGCACGTCCCACATATTTTGCCGGATCCATCGTGGACTGCAGTGCCTCTAATGTCAGGTTAAATTCAGGATCTGCAGCGATCAGTTCAAGCAGATTGTTGTCTTTTCCTTCCTCTTTGACAGTCTTTCCTGCCTGCATGGATAAGGTACGGATCTTTTCATGTAACTCCTGACGGTTGCCGCCATTCTTTACAGCGTCCATCATAATGTTTTCCGTTGCCATAAACGGGAGTTCTGCCATTAAATGTTTGGTGATTACTTTATCATATACAACCAATCCATCCACTACATTTAAGCACAGGTCTAAGATACCATCGATTGCAAGGAATCCTTCCGGAATGGAAAGTCTCTTGTTTGCAGAGTCATCTAAGGTGCGCTCAAACCACTGTGTTGCGGAAGTGATCGCCGGGTTTAAAGCATCGATCATGACATAACGCGATAAGGATGCGATACGCTCGGAACGCATCGGATTGCGTTTGTATGCCATGGCAGAAGATCCGATCTGGTTCTTCTCAAACGGCTCTTCCACTTCTTTTAAGTGCTGTAACAAACGGATATCATTTGACATCTTGTGTGCACTTGCCGCAATACCTGCAAGAATATTTGCAACGCGTGTATCCACTTTTCTGGAATAAGTCTGTCCGGAAACTGCATAGCACTCTTTGAATCCCATTTTTGCAGCGATCATCGGGTCGATCTTGTCAATCGTCTCCTGATCTCCATCAAACAGTTCTAAGAAACTTGCCTGTGTTCCGGTCGTTCCCTTGGAACCGAGCAGTTTTAAAGATCCCATGACATACTCTAAGTCCTCAAGATCCATGATAAATTCCTGTGCCCACAGTGTTGCACGCTTTCCAACAGTCGTCGGCTGTGCAGGCTGGAAATGGGTAAATGCCAGTGTCGGCAGATTTTTGTAAGTATCTGCAAATTTTGCAAGTTCTGCGATAACATTGACCAGTTTTTTATGAACCAGCTCCAATGCCTCCCGCATTAAAATAATATCGGTGTTATCACCAACATAACAGGATGTTGCCCCAAGATGGATGATTCCTGCTGCCTTCGGGCACTGCTGTCCATATGCATATACATGACTCATAACATCATGTCGAACCAGTTTCTCACGCTCTCTTGCGACATCATAGTTAATGTCCTCGGCATGTGCCTTTAACTCGTCGATCTGCTCCTGTGTAATGACCGGCTTTCCATTCTCGGAAAGTCCTAACTCCATCTCTGTCTCAGCTAATGCAATCCATAATTTTCTCCAGGTACGGAACTTTTTGTCCTGTGAAAAAATATACTGCATCTCCTTGCTGGCATAACGCTCAGATAACGGACTTGTATATCTGTCTGTACTCATTTCTGTTCTCCTTAACATTTGTTATTATCTATCTCTCAAAATCGCCCCGGATGTCTTCTTTCGGCGGTTCCATCGGGTAGGTACCCGTAAAGCATCCCTTACAGATACTTAATCCGCCGACCATTTCCTCTAAACGCTCAACTCCAAGGTATCCAAGGGAATCCGCACCAATGATCTTACGGATATCCTCGATGGAACGATTGTATGCAATGAGCTGTTCTCTCTCCGGGATATCTGTTCCAAAGTAACACGGCCATAAAAATGGTGGGGAACTGATCCTTACATGCACTTCGGTTGCACCGGCATCACGCAGCATTTTTACGATGCGGTCTGATGTCGTACCGCGGACAATGGAATCATCGATCATAATGATACGTTTTCCATCGACCGCCTCTTTTAAAACATTTAATTTCACGCGCACGCTGGACTCTCTGCTGCTCTGTTTCGGCTTGATGAAAGTTCTTCCGACATAGCCGTTTTTCACAAATGCAGTGCCATACGGAATCCCCGACTGCAGGGAATAACCGAGTGCTGCAGCATTTCCGGACTCCGGAACACCGACGACAAGGTCTGCATCCACCGGTGAATCTATGGCGAGGAAACGTCCTGCCTTGATCCTGGATGCATAGACACTGACACCGTCGATATGGCTGTCCGGTCTTGCAAAGTAAATATATTCAAAAATACAGCGCGCCTCTTTTTCTTTTGGCAGTGCTAAAGAAAGGTCAGACTGAATGCCGCCCTCCGGTGTGATCGTAACGATCTCTCCCGGCAATACATCACGGACATACTCTGCACCGATCGTATCTAATGCACACGTCTCGGATGCTAAAATATAGGCATTGTCACGTTTTCCGATACAAAGCGGTTTAAAACCATACGGATCACGCGCTCCGACTAACTTTCTCGGGCTCATCACTACCAGTGCAAACGCACCCTTGATCTTCTGGCAGGCACGTCCCACTGCCTCTTCCACACTGTTTGAATTTAAACGCTCACGGGCAATGTGATAGGCGATGACCTCAGAGTCGATCGTCGTCTGGAAAATTGCTCCGGTATACTCTAAATCCTTGCGCAGTTCCATTGCATTGATCAGGTTTCCGTTGTGTGCGAGCGCTAACGTTCCCTTTACATAATTAAGAACCAATGGCTGTGCATTCTCACGGGTGGAAGCTCCTGCCGTCGAATAACGGACATGTCCGACACCGATATCGCCATGCATAGGCTCTAAATTATCCTGCGTGAATACCTCATTGACAAGTCCCATGCCTTTGTATGAGGTCACCTTTCCCTTGGGTCCGTTCGTCTCACTGACCGCAATACCACAGCTCTCCTGTCCACGGTGCTGCAATGCAAAAAGACCATAATAGATCGTAGACGCAACGTCTCCGCCATCAAAGTCGTACATTCCGAATACACCACATTCCTCGTGCAGTCCGCTGTCCCCATTCGTCTGCCATGGTGTATCTTTCACAAATCCATTGTTGTCCATAAATGTATCTCCATTAAGCAAATTTCTTACCTGTCAGAAGCTCATATGCCTCTTTGTATTTATTCACGGTCTTTTCGATGACATCATCCGGTAACAGATAGTCACTGTCCGGATTTGCTTTTAACCAGTCTCTTACAAACTGTTTGTCAAAGGAAGGCTGTCCCTGTCCCGGCTTGTAACCCTCTAACGGCCAGAATCTGGAGCTGTCCGGTGTGAGCATCTCATCCCCTAATACAACATTGCCATTCTCATCCAAACCAAACTCAAACTTGGTATCTGCAATGATGATACCTTTGGTCAGTGCGTATTCTGCACATTTTTTATATAATGCGATCGTATAATCTTTGATCTGTTCTGCATAAGAAGCGCCTTTTCCCGGATACTCTTTCTCTAAGATCTCTCTGCAGCGCTCAAAGGAGATATTCTCATCATGCAGACCGATCTCTGCCTTGGTACTCGGTGTAAAGATCGGCTCAGGCAGTTTGTCGGACTCCTGTAATCCCTCCGGCAGTTTGATGCCGCATACGGTACCGTTTTCTTTATAGCTCTCCCAGCCGCTTCCTGTGATGTATCCGCGGACGATGCACTCGATCGGAAGCATCTCTAATTTTTTGCACATCATGCTGTTGCCGTCAAATCTCTCCTCCCGGAAAAATTCCGGCATATCTTTTACATCAACAGAAATCATATGATTTGGAACGATATCTTTTGTTAAATCAAACCAGAATTTAGACATCTGAGTCAGAATCGCACCCTTTTTTGTGACTTTGTTCTTCAAAATATGATCGAAAGCAGAAATTCTGTCTGTCGCTACAATAATCAGGCTGTCGCCGTTATCATATACTTCACGTACTTTTCCCTCTTTAATTGGCTGAAATACTTTGCTACTCATCCTCTTTGTCCTCTTTTCCGGTGTTATAAGCACCATATCATTTTCTGATGTTACTCAAAAATTATAATACATAGTCTTTTGGAAAGTCAATGATTTTGCCCGTATGGACATCGATATGTGATATAGAAAAATCAGTTCTTTTTATTAGTATTTTTGTATAGTTTTAATCATATTATAAGTTGTACTTATATTTTTGTTTATATTCTCTTATTCTCACTTTCTCAGCTTCTTTCCTGCATGAATTTTACCGGAAAATGATCCTTTTCCTTTCAAAAAAAGTGCCACAAAACTGATAAATTTCTTTCTGACAGCAGCTGCCCTGCCTGTCCAAAAATAAATATACCAGTCTGTGGCATCTTTTTATCCGGCTATATTATATCGCTCTTTTATTTTTTGATCAGTAAAGATTTTCCTGTCATCTCTGCCGGCTGCTCCATTCCCATCAGCTCGATCATAGTCGGGATGATATCAGCAAGGCATCCGTCCTCTTTTAAGGTGTAGGAAGGATCTGCATTTACGAGAATAAATGGAACCGGGTTGGTTGTGTGGGATGTTAACGGCTCGCCGGTCTCGTAGTTTACAAGCTGCTCAGCGTTTCCGTGATCTGCGCAGATGAACATCTGTCCGTCTACTTCTTTTAATGCCTCAACTGCTTTTCCAACACAGGTATCTACTGTCTCAACTGCTTTGATCGCTGCATCTAAGATTCCGGTGTGACCAACCATATCCGGGTTTGCAAAGTTGATGATGATGACATCATATTTCTCAGAACGGATTGCTGCACATAACTTGTCGCATACTTCCGGTGCGCTCATCTCCGGCTGTAAATCGTAGGTAGCTACTTTCGGAGATTTTACAAGAATACGGTCCTCACCTTTGTTTGGCTCTTCCACACCGCCGTTGAAGAAGAAGGTAACGTGTGCATATTTCTCTGTCTCGGCAATTCTTGCCTGTGTCATATCATGTGCTGCTAAATACTCACCAAATGTATTTTTCAGTTCTACTTTCTTAAATGCAACTTCTTTGTTCGGGATAGTCACATCATACTCAGTAAAGCAGATATATTTTACGTTCTTTCTTGCGCCACGGTCAAATCCGTCAAAATCATCCATACAGAATGTTCTTGTGATCTCACGTGCACGGTCTGGACGGAAGTTGAAGAAAATAACGGTATCGTTGTCTTTGATCGTTGCGATCGGTTTGCCATTCTCTGTGATTGCAGTCGGAACGAAGAACTCATCTGTTACATCTTTTGCATAAGATGCTTCCATTGCTGCTACTGCGCTCTCGGCAGCCTCTCCTTCACCTGTGGTCAGCACTTTGTATGCTTTCTCCACACGATCCCATCTGTTATCACGATCCATTGCGTAGTAACGTCCGGAAATGGATGCGATCTTACCAACACCGATCTCTTTCATCTTAGCCTCTAACTCCTCGATGAACTCTTTACCGGAAGTCGGAGCTGTGTCACGTCCGTCTAAGAAACAGTGAACATATACATTCTCAACGCCCTCTTTTTTTGCCATTTCAAGAAGTCCAAACAGATGTGTGATATGGCTGTGTACACCACCATTGGATAATAATCCATATAAATGAAGGTCAGAACCGTTTTTCTTTACATTTTCCATACCATCTAATAATGCCTGATTTTTGAAGAAATCGCCATCGCTGATTTCTTTTGTGATTCTCGTCAGTTCCTGATATACGATTCTTCCGGCACCCATATTTAAATGTCCTACCTCAGAGTTACCCATCTGTCCGTCAGGAAGACCAACTGCAAGACCACTTGCATTTCCTTTTACAAACGGATAGTCTTTCATAAGTCCGTCGATCACCGGTGTCTTTGCCTGTGCTATGGCATTGCCCTCTGTTTTTTCATTCAGTCCAAATCCGTCTAAGATCATTAATACGGTAGGTTTCTTACTCATGTTTTGTTTCCTCACTTTCTATTCTCTTTCCATTTATCAAAAGTATACGATTCTCCTAATCCAGAACCATTATACTGATAACCTCATCTGTTTTCAATAGTTTTTCTGGCTCAACTGCTTTTCAAACTTCTTTGCCTTTGCCTGGCATTCTGTTTCCGTGACCGGATCCCCTCCGGCATCCTTATTAAGCTTTTCTAATATATAGGAGTAAATCGCCCAGTTCGTGGGCGCATCATAATGGAGTCCGTCTCCTTTTGTTCCAAACCCAAGATTCGTCAGATATCGGTAACAATCGATATATGTAGCATTCTCCACCTTCTTGATGCGGCTATTAAATGCTTCAATCCTCTGATTATTACATCTTACCGGAGCACCTGACTTTGTCGGATTCACAGACAACAGATAAAGTTTTGAACTTTCCGGCCATCTGCGATATTTGTTCAGATAGGAACGGATCGATGTCAGGTCATTGACTCCCAGTCCACAAATCACAATCCAGTTTTTAATTTCCGTATGCTGCCGCTGCAGCGACTGTACCTTCGGGAACGCAGTATCTGCCAGCCATGCATATCCCATTCCAGGACAGGATACCACAAAAAAATTCGGCACATCTTCGATTTTGCATTCCTCATTCATCAGATAAAATCTGGAATCTCCCAGAAAAATATACCCGGTTTCATATTCATAGGGATCTTTGGTCGGCTCTTCTTCTGCCGGTTCATTTTTTATTTCCATATCCCCGTTGACCTGATTGTCCGCAATATCCGTTTCATTTTTCGTTACATCTGTTTTTATGCTGTCATCGGCATCCGCTTTTTCATCGTCTCTTTCATTTTTTCCCGATGAGTTCCCGGAATTACCTGTTATATTCTCATTTTCTGATCTGTTATTTGATCCACTATGTTGTATGGATGTCTCCGTTTCCTGTAAATCGTCTTCCAGTGAAACGTCCTGACTGTTAGAGCTCTGTGCCCTTGCATTCGCATTATTTTCTTTATATTCCGAATCCGTTTTTCCTGCCTGGTTCCATTCTCTTACCATCACGTTCCAACCGCAGATTATAATCAGGACACATATCAGGATCCGTGCTATTTTCTTTTTCATATATTTCACATTTTCCGCATATATCAAGGGAAAAGGGGATTCCTTCTGCTTTCACTCCCAGAGAGAATCCCCTTAACCTGATTATGATTTATTTATAGTTTACGATCTTACCGAAATCAGCTTTTAAGGAAGCTCCGCCAACTAAACCACCATCGATATCAGGCTGTGCAAACAACTCTGCTGCATTACCTGCATTTACAGATCCGCCGTACTGAATACGAACTTTCTCTGCAGTGTCAGCACCGTATACTTCTTTGATGCAGTCACGGATTGCCTTGCAGACTTCCTCTGCCTGCTCTGTGGTTGCAGTTTTTCCTGTTCCGATAGCCCAGATCGGCTCATAAGCGATTACCATAGAAGCAACCTGCTCTGCAGTAACGTCTTTTAAGTCAGATTTGATCTGCATACGGATCCAGTCTAAAGTGATTCCCATCTCTCTCTGCTCTAATGTCTCACCACAGCAAAGGATTGGTGTCAAGTTATGCTCGAAAGCTTTTTTCACTTTTTTGTTTAACATGCAGTCGCACTCTTTGAAGTAATCACGTCTCTCGGAATGACCGATGATAACGTATTTTACGCCAGCGTCAACTAACATCTCTGGAGCGATCTCTCCGGTGTAAGCACCTTTCTCCTCATAGTACATGTTCTCAGCGCCTACTGCTACGTTGGTTCCTTTTACAGCCTCAACAACAGGTACGATGTCGATTGCCGGTACACAGTAAACAACTTCTACATCATCACTTACTACTAATGGTTTTAATTCCTCTACTAATTTAACAGCCTGGCTTGGAGTCATGTTCATTTTCCAGTTGCCGGCTACGATTTTCTTTCTTGCCATGATCTTATCCTCTTTTTCCCATTTTATTGATTTATCATCGGCTGCCATGCCAAGGCGTTATGGCAGCCGAATTCACTCTATGGCTCTCTCTTATTTATCGTCGGCTGCCATGACACCTGGTAATTCCTTACCCTCTAAGAACTCAAGGGAAGCCCCACCACCAGTAGAGATATGGCTCATCTTGTCGCCAAAGCCTAACTGGTTAACAGCTGCTGCAGAATCACCACCACCGATGATTGTTGTTGCATCTGTATCAGCAAGTGCTTTTGCAACTGCGATTGTACCAGCTGCTAATGTCGGGTTCTCGAATACGCCCATCGGTCCGTTCCATACAACAGTCTTTGCTGTCTTAACTGCATCAGCATATAACTCCTGAGTCTTTGGTCCGATATCGCATCCCTCTCTGTCAGCCGGCATATCTTTTACATCACATACAGTAACTTCTACCGGAGCGTCGATCGGGCTCGGGAAATCTGCGATGGTTACAGCATCTACCGGAAGGAGTAATTTCTTTCCAAGTTTTTCTGCTTTTGCCATCATCTCTTTACAGTAATCGATCTTTGTATCATCTACTAAAGATTTACCGATCTCATATCCCTGTGCTTTTAAGAAAGTATATGCCATACCACCACCGATGATTAATGTATCGCATTTCTCTAATAAGTTAGAGATAACATTTAATTTATCTGCAACTTTTGCACCGCCAAGGATTGCTACGAACGGTCTTACCGGATTTTCAACAGCGTTTCCAAGGAAATCGATCTCTTTCTGCATTAAGTAACCAACTACGTTAGAGCCACCTTTTGCAGAGATGAATTTGGTAACACCTGCAACAGAAGCATGTGCTCTGTGGGAAGAACCGAATGCATCACATACATAATCGTCTGCAAGATCAGCTAACTCTTTGCTGAACTCTTCGCCGTTCTTTGTCTCCTCAGCACCACGGAAACGTGTATTCTGTAATAAGATTACATCTCCCTCTTTCATCTCAGCAACAGCTTTGGTAGCTTCCTCACCTGTTACATGATAATCAGAGATGAATTTTACATCTTTGCCAAGTTTTTCAGAAAGTTTTACAGCTACAGGAGCTAATGACTCACCTTCGTTTGGGCCGTTTTTTACTTTTCCAAGATGGGAACAGAGAATTACTTTTCCACCATCGTTGATTAATTTCTGGATGGTAGGAAGAGCTGCGTTGATACGAGTCTCATCTGTGATTTTTCCTTCTTTTAACGGAACGTTGAAATCACATCTTACAAGTACTCTTCTTCCCTTTACATTAATGTCGTCTACTGATTTTTTGTTTAATGACATAAAATATGTCCTCCTTTTATATAATTGGGGTATAAAAACAGGCCCGGTCCAATAGGACCGGACCTGCTAAAAGTCGCATATAGTTATCGTAACCCGTCGATTATGCTAACTCACTGAAGTATTTGATTGTACGAACCATCTGAGATGTGTAAGAGTTCTCGTTGTCATACCATGAAACAACCTGAACTTCGTACTGGTCATCAGATACCTGGTTAACCATTGTCTGAGTTGCATCGAATAATGAACCATATCTCATTCCTACGATATCGGAAGAAACGATCTCATCCTCGTTGTAACCGAAGGACTCGTTAGCTGCTGCTTTCATAGCTGCGTTGATGTCTTCTTTTGTTACGCCAGCTTTCTTAACAACTGCTGTTAAGATTGTTGTAGAACCTGTTGGTGTCGGTACACGCTGAGCAGATCCGATTAATTTACCGTTTAACTCAGGGATAACAAGACCGATTGCTTTTGCAGCACCTGTGCTGTTAGGAACGATGTTAACTGCTGCTGCACGGGATCTTCTTAAATCACCTTTTCTCTGAGGTCCATCAAGAGTCATCTGATCACCTGTGTAAGCATGGATTGTTACCATGATACCAGACTGGATCGGAGCATATTTGTTTAATGCATCTGCCATTGGTGCTAAGCAGTTTGTTGTACAGGAAGCTGCTGAAATGATTGTATCAGAAGCTTTTAATGTCTCGTGGTTTGTATTATAAACGATAGTAGGAAGGTCATTTCCTGCTGGAGCAGAGATAACAACTTTTCTAGCACCTGCATTGATATGAGCCTGTGCTTTTTCTTTGCTTGTATAGAAACCGGAGCACTCTAATACAACGTCAACTTTTAAATCTCCCCATGGGCAGTTGTTTGCATCTGGGAAAGCGTAGATTTTGATCTCTTTACCGCAAACGATGATAGAATCATCTGTGCTGGAAACTTCATCAGCATGCTCATATTTACCCTGAGATGAATCATATTTTAACAAGTGTGCTAACATTTTAGGACTTGTTAAATCGTTGATTGCTACTACTTCATATCCTTCTGCTCCAAACATCTGTCTGAAAGCAAGACGACCAATACGGCCAAAACCATTGATTGCTACTCTTACTGCCATTTTTAATTCCTCCTAGAATTTGTAAATGTGATAACTTGATGGGACTTATGCCCGTCCCAAGCTTCCTTTATTTTAACCAATTTCTTTTGAAAGTTCAAGCCTTTTTCTCGACTTTATTCTGTGTTTGTTAAATTTTTCACTATATGCAATTTTCCGGTCGTTTTTTCATGAATTTTATACAAAATATACAAATATGACTTCTTTTCTTTTGTGGGATAGGCTATACTATATCATAAGCTACTTACCAAATGTTGGTTTGTTTATGAAATAAATCGCCCGTCCCAATGGTGTGTCGCAGGTCTGTGAGTGGCATCTTGCGCAAAGCCGGAGTTAATTTTGGTTCCATTGTACGAAAATAAGAAAAGTCTAAGTGTGTCTGAGTTAGATTTTCTCGGAGTGACGTGACCGGCGTTCAACGAGCCATCCGTGGCTCGTGAAGCCTTGTTCTGCCATCCGTGGCAGAACATCACTGTGTATCTACAGACACACTAAGATTTTCTAATTTTCTCCCAAAGTCACAAAATCAGCTCAGGCTTTGCGCAAGATGCCAGCCTCCAGGTTATGAAACACCATTTGGGTGGGCGGTTCATCTCAAAATGGGGGCGCGGGTGTGAATTTTTGATATTCGCACGAATGGAAATATGCTTAAAATCCTAATGTGCAATATCACTGATATTCAGCCTGATGACTTGTCTGAAGTTTCATCTGCTATGTTGCATTACATTAATCATTTCGTAAATTAACAGACTAATAATGCAGATTATTATTCCAAGTATGTATGTTTAAAAGCATAGATATAACAGATTGCGTCGAGATTTTTCAACCTTTTTGAAATGAATGTCACAAAAATTTACGCACCCCCAAGGTTGTAAAATGAGTTTCCCGGCTAAGGGTGGTTCACAACCTTGCGGCTGGCAAATCGCATCAAGCCAGGACTCGTTTTGTGACTTTGGGAGAAAATTAGAAAGTCTTTGTATGCCTGTTCACAATACAGTGTTGTGCTGCCACGGACGGCAGCACAAGTCTTAATGTGCCCGGATGGCACATTTAAGACGCACACGTCACTACGGCATAAAACTAAATCAGGCATACTTAGACTTTCTTATTTTCGGACAACGGAACAAAACAGTCCCGGCTTGATGCAATTTGCCAATCGTAACTCCCCAGAACCACCCTACACAGGGAAACTCATATCACCCACAAACCAGCATTTGTGATATGCGTAATTGCGCAAATAAGATTTCACATTATGTGCCAGCCCGGCACAGGAAAGAGGATTTAATATGTTATGGGATACGCATATGCACAGCCAGTTTTCCGGCGACAGCCACACACCGCAGGAAGACATGATCGCTGCTGCAAGACAAAAAAATTTAAAAGGAATCTGTTTTACAGACCATCTTGACATTGACTATCCGGACGAACCGGAGACATTTTTGCTGGATCTGCCGAATTATGTTTCTTCCGTGGATGCAATGCAGGAGAAATATAAGGAAGTTCTTCCGGTTCGACTCGGCATTGAACTTGGGTTACAGCCGCATCTTGCCTGCATACATGCTGACATCCTGTCACAATACCCGTTTGATTTTGTGATCGGTTCCTCACACGTCATGCACGGCGTTGATCCTTATTATCCGGCTTATTGGGAAAACCACACGGAGGAGGAAGGCTATCAGGAATATTTTGAATCCATTCTGGAAAATATCGCAGTTTTCGATGGTTTTGACGTCTATGGTCACATCGACTACGTGGTAAGATACGGTCCAAATAAAAATGCCAGTTATTCCTATCAGAAATATGCCGACATCATCGACGAAATCTTAAAGGCTCTTATTATCAAAGGCAAAGGGATTGAGATCAACACCGGCGGTTTCAAATACGGACTCGGTCATCCGAACCCGACAGAGGACATCATTAAGCGCTATCATGAACTCGGCGGGGAGATCATCACGATCGGTGCGGACGCACATCAGCCGGAGCATGTCGCATTTGATTTTGAAAAAGTTCCTTCTATCTTAAAAGAAGCCGGCTTTACGCATTATACGGTATTTAAGAACAGGAAACCGGAATTTATCCCGATTCCCTGACCGGAACTGCTGTTAGGATGCCGGGGCAAATAGTGCACTCAAGTTTATTAATTGGCAAATTGCACCAGCCGATATATTGTGAATGCACTATTTGCGCCCCAGCCTCCTGTCATTTTAACGTCTCACTGTGATTTAACACCGACGTACTATATAAAAACAGCACATCCTGATCTTTAAAATCAATATAGTTTCCAATCCGCTCCACGGGCAGATACCGGATATCCACCAGTGTGATCTTCGCATAATCTTCTGCCAGGAGTGGGGCGATGCTGCTTCCAAAGGAATCCCGGAACATGACCAGTTCCCGGTCTGTTTTCGCATTCGGATTTTCAATCGATATCAGGGATTTCGATCCTCCCAGAAAAATCTCATACATATCATTCCCCGTTGTTTTTTCCATGTCGTAAATCTTATTTTCCGCACGGTTTTCATAATCATACACGATACAGTTTTCAAGCACGTCATTATCCAGATAATACAGTGTATCAGGCTGTCCATGAAGTGCGAGCTGTCCATAATAGACACCGTAAAATGGATTTTCCAGTTCTTTTGTTTCGTATTCTGTCGCCGGATTTACCCCCATTGCCCCAGCGAGGTGCCGTGCCACATCCGTGATCTGTTCCTGCCGCCAGTGTGCATCTGTGCGGTAATAGTCCGAAAGTTCAAGATCCCCAAATATGTCAATATACTGTGCATATTTCGTCCCATCTCTCATCTGCGCCGTCAGCATATCATAATCCATGGACGGATAACCATTTTCATCTGCCAGAAAATAACTTTTATCCGGCACGATCGCCAGATAGATATCTGTGTCTGTATCCGAAAGGTAACGATCATAGACTTCCCCAAAACGCGTGACGGCATACTGCAGTGAATCCGCATGAAGCGGATATTCCATTTTGGCAATATAGCCATCTTTGATATAAAGTCCATGCTGGTCTCTCTGCCCCAGCACATACATGGAAAACGCTGTCTTTAATGCACGAAACTGCTCCCGTAACGGAAACTGGTCTTTTGCATACGACTCAAATCCACTCATAAAAGTACCATCTTTCATGTTTTCCACATTTATTTTCGGAAACTGTGCAAGTTTTCTGCGCTCTGAGACAGAAACCGTATCATCACTTTTCGCAATATTTCCTGTTAAAAATCCAAACAGGATCAGTGCCGTCACGCCAACAGTGATCCTGTCTTTTCGCTTTGTTCCCATAATTGCCCTCAAAATCTGAAATATAAAAACGGATTGAATGAACCATCTACCAGAAATGCCACACAAAGAAGCAGTAACATTACCAGCAGGAGAATTTCTGCAATGTCAAGTGTCTGCTTTAAGCCTTTCTTTTTCTGCAATCTTCCATATAATCTCACAGGAAGCGGCGTCGCCCCGATCACCGCAGTCAGGATGATCCCTGCATAACTTTTCAGATAATACAGACTCTCTGTCGTAACCGGTTTTATCTGTCCCCCGCCAAACATAGATACGATGCAATCCCAAAAATTCGCCACGGAGGATGCATCAAAAAGTACAAACCCGATCAGCACAAAAAACAGCACATGCAGGTGTCCGACGATCTTATGTTTTTTTAAATAAGGCAACAGCCATGCTTTTTCAATCAGTAAAAGTACCGCATACATCAGTCCCCACAGGATAAAATTCCATGCCGCCCCATGCCAGAATCCGGTTGCCATCCACACAAGAAAAATATTAAAGATCCACCGCACAGGTTTTACATGACTGCCGCCCAGCGGGATGTAAAGATAATCCCGAAACCATGCGCCAAGTGAAATATGCCATCTGCGCCAGAATTCGGTAATGCTCGCAGAACAATAAGGATAGCGGAAGTTTTCCGGAAAATCAAATCCAAAAACAGCTCCCAGTCCGACCGCCATATCGCTGTACCCGGAAAAATCAAAATAAATCTGAAGCATAAATGCTACCGCATACATCCAGAAAAATAAAACCGATTTTTCCTCGGAAGCCTGAAACTGTCCGATCAGCTCCCCGAGTACATTTGCAATCAGTATTTTTTTTGACAGCCCGGTCACAAATCTTCGAATTCCATATGCACACTTTTCCACGCTGTGCATACGGTTTTCAAGCTGACTTCTGATATCCGAATAGCGCACGATCGGCCCCGCAACGAGCTGCGGAAACATTGCAACATAAGCAGCAAACGTGAGCAGATTTTTCTGTGCCGGGACATCTCCCCGGTATACATCTACCGTATAGCTGATGACCTGAAATGTATAAAAACTGATGCCAAGCGGCATTGCAATGCTAAGCAGTGGAATTTTCTGCCCTGTCAGCACATTGAGATTCTGTATGAAAAAATCGGCATATTTGCAATAGATGAGCGGAAAAATTTCCAATAAAACAGCGGCAGCCAAAAGAATTTTTGACTGCCGTTTATTCTGACATGTACCGATCAGACGGGCAGACAGATAACCAGCTAAGATGACTGCTGCCATCACCGGCAGGTATTTCGGTTCTCCCCATCCATAAAAGATCAGACTCCCCAAAAGAAGCACTGTATTTTTCATCCGCCCCGGAGCCAGAAAATAAACCAGCACCATACACGGAAGAAAATAAATCAAAAACGTGATACTTGAAAATAACATTTATACGATCCCGTCCTCACTGATGACTTTCGTGTTTTCATAAGTCTGCGTGAGTTTGTCTTTAAACGTGTTTACCAGTTCTTCATTTCCAAAAACAGATACCAGATAATCATCCACCGAAATTACAACCAGCTTGTCCGGAAATCCACACATCCACTGTCTGCCCATCACATTTTCCTTGAGGTCTGCCGCTACGCTCTTTACATCATCTGCATTTTTCAGATGATAGGCACCGCAGGTAAATGTGTTCGCATTCATCATGTGCATGATGGAAGCCGCATTATCGATCTTTTCCGCATCCGCCGCCGGAAAGCCAAGCATGCGGTCTAATTCATCCGCATCCGTGATCCCAAATGTCCCCGGCGCATCCTCTGTCATATTTTCTTCCGTCATATCTCCGCCTGCGATGGCGAATTTCTCGTCTTCTTCGTAGCTGTTCCAGACTGTGGTAAGAAGCTCTTTGGCATCTTTGATCTCTGTCTTTCCTGATGAATCCCTGCTGTCTGTTTTATTTCCACAGGCAGCAAGTGACATTGCAAGAAAAATTGAAAGCAATAGTATTATAAATTTTTTCATGTTCGCCTCCATTTTTGTTTTGTTTGGTTTTATTTTTCTCATCGTATCATGTTTTATACCGGGTGGAAAGAGAATATTCCATTTTCTTTAATATCTTCTCACGATCCGATCAACACATTTTTTCCTTCAAATGCAAATCCATAATGTCTGATCTTCTCTTTTGGTATTCCCCGTGCCAACAGTTCGGCATCATATTTTTTTCTTTGATCTGCACTAGTGATGACTGTACTGTTTTCTTCAAGTGTCTGCTCTTTTTTATTATTTTTTACCTTAAACTCCAATATAATTGCTGGTATTTTTGTTTTTTCCCGCTCTTTCGGAACCATCATGACATCATATCTGCCAAAGCCGCTTTCCCGGTTTGACCTGATTTCATAGATATCTGTCTGGTCTGCTATTAGTCCAAGCACAAATCCATGATAAAATCTTTCCGGTTCCTGATTTCCAGCGCCTTCACTTCCGACATCAAAATAACTAAACGTCGGTTGGGTTCCCCACACCTTGAAATCGGAATAACAATATGTTTTTTTAAGATTTATTTTATAAAAAAACTCACAGAAAGGATTTTCATCTTCTGTGAGTTTTTATAAAAATCGAAGAAAATTCACTCTAAAACCGCTGTCATATTTTCTTCTGTGACCTGATACCATATAAGTGGAATCGTTTCCCCCTGTGTTAACGTCTGATATTCTTCGTCACCTGCCTGCCCCTCATAAACCGTTCCATTCTGGTCTGTAAGGTATACATGTGTCTCTCTTTCATCAGCAGGCAAATCAAGGCTTCCTTCTACCGGCTTATACTTTGCTCCCTCCAATGATTCACCTGTCGTAAGATCCCATAAGCAGGTTTTGTTCCATCCGTCCCACAAGTATGACTCTAAAATTCCGTTACTATATAACACAAATTCGCTTATATTTTCATAGGTATGATCCCCATCATAATCCAGGATCTCACCATCTTTTTCTGTCAGCACATTGATGATCCGAAATGGCTGTTCATCGTATTCTCTATACTGATCACCAATCAGAAGCTCATTTTTGCCATCGCCATCAATATCCGCAATTGTAAAACAAATACTGTTAAAATCTGTATCCGACGGATAATATTCCATATACGAGGATGTATCTGACAAAATATCGCGGTACGTCACTTTCTGATTGTCCTCTCTCTCCGCATCTTCCACTTCGGATGTCTCTGTTTCCAATTTCTCCGTCGTCTCTGTTTCTGATGTCTCTTTCTCCATCGTCTCTGTTTCCGGCTTTTCTGCCGTCATCGTAATATCCTGGTCACCATTTTCTTTCATTGGTGCCTGAGATTCCTTCTGCGTTTCTTCTGCCTGTGTTAATTCCGGGTCAGAATTTCTGTTGACTACCGCGTATGTCGTTCCTCCAACTGCGGCTGCTGCACCCAAAGCAATGATTCCCAATGTAATCTTTGCTTTGCCCGATATAGAAGCAAATTTTCCGACAGCTGTACCTGCCATCCTTCGGACTCCTGTCTCCAAAATAGCAGTACCAACTTTCGCTGACACTGCATCCGGAACTGCTGCCTCTTTGACATCTTCCTTAAACAACAGTAATAATAACGGCGCCACACTGTATAATCTGGTTCCCTCATTTTTCTCTAAATCAAGCACTCCATCTCTGATCTTTTGTTTGGCACGGGATAAATTCGTCTTTACCGTATTCTCCGGTATACCGAGTTCTTTCGCAATCTCTGACTGCTTCTGCTCCTGAAAATAATATGCAATGATACATAATTTCTGCATCTCCGTGAGGCTGGTGTCAATGATCTCTCTGACCACTTTCTGGTTGCGATCATTCCAGCCCACTGCAAAAAACAATCTTCATTTTCAAGCTGTCTGATACTTTTACTGATCTCAACATAAGCATCCTGCATGATATCTGATATCATATCCGCTGCATTATCATTCCCCTGCATCACTTTATAAATGCAGGTATAGATATATTTGTCAGATTCCTGATACAACAGGGTAAATGCCTGTGCATCTCCATTTTTATAAGCGCTTACTGCCTGTCTTAACTTTTCTGTCGGTACCATGTTTCCTCTTTAAAATGATGTATTATTATTTGACTTTAATCCTTTTATTGTGGTATTTGCTGTACCTTTTTTATTTACAGTCACTTTCTTCACACCACTCTTAAAGTTTTTATCTTTTGAATACTGAAGCCTTTTTGTTTTTCCTTTCATAATACCGCTCTCCTTCTTGTTTTATCGATTCTATTTAAGAGAGAACACTTTTTTATGAAAGGTTTCACTTTTTAGATTTTTTTATAAAAAACACACCTGAATAAAAAATGACACATTTATCCATGTACCCGGAACCTTTACAATAGTATGCTGAAAGTGGACATATAGATTCAAGAATGGAGGGTGTATCTTTATGAAAAACTACGAACGACCACAGGTATTTTGTCAGGAAGATTTATGCGAAGGCGTCTATCTTGCAAGCGGCGATGAAGTATGTAAAAGCATTTACATACAGGGAACCTGGCACAAACCAAACCACGGTGCATATCAGGGAACCAATCTTGAGATCCGCGGCTGCGAGGGATGCCCGGCAGATAACGGCGAATTCTGCACGCTGACAAAAGGGTATAAAACAGGTGATAAAGATTACCGTCCTACATGGGAACGGAATGGGGAAAGCCCGGATAAAATGACATGGTAAATCTATTTTTATAGATTTCTCATTTCACCAATAAACATTAACATGGATAAAAAGACCTCACAGAAAGGATTTTTTGATTTTCCTTTCTGTGAGATCTTTTAAAATTGTCCAAGGAGAATAAATATCTCTTCCCTTTTAATATTGTCTCTTATTTAAAATAAGCCACACCGGACTCAAAGATCTTCAGATCCTGTTCTCCGTAAATGTTCATTGCCACGCTTCTGTCACGTCTCTCGGAATGAGCCATCTTGCCGAGCACACGTCCATCCGGGCTTGTGATACCCTCGATGGAACAGTAGGAACCATTGACGTTCCACTCTTCGTCCATGGTCGGAACACCTGCCTCATTGACGTACTGTGTTGCAACCTGACCGTTTGCAAACAGTTTATCAAGCCATTCTTTCGGTGCAACAAAGCGTCCCTCTCCGTGGGATGCCGGGTTGCAGTAAACTTTTCCAAGTTCCGCCTGTGCTAACCACGGGGACTTGTCGGTGACAACTTTTGTGTATACCATCTTGCTGATATGGCGTCCGATCGTGTTGTAGGTCAGTGTCGGGGAATCTGCTGCCTGCGGGCGGATTTCGCCGTAAGGTACCAGTCCTAATTTGATCAGTGCCTGGAATCCGTTACAGATACCAAGGGCTAAACCGTCTCTCTCATTTAACAGTTTCATAACTGCCTCTGTCATCTTTGCGTTGCGGAATGCGGTTGCAAAGAATTTTGCAGATCCTTCCGGCTCATCACCGGCGGAGAATCCACCCGGGAACATGATGATCTGTGCCTGGTCGATTGCCTTGGTAAATTCATCTACGGACTCACGGATGTCCTCAGCATTTAAGTTTTTAAATACTTTTACGATCGTATCCGCACCTGCGCGCTCAAACGCTTTTGCACTGTCGTACTCGCAGTTGGTCCCCGGGAATACCGGAATAAATACGGTCGGTCTTGCCACTTTATGTTTGCATACATAAACAGAATCTGCATGATAAAGATCTGTCTTTACTTCCTCTTTATCTTCGGTTGCACGAGTCGGGAATACTTTCTCCAATGTGCCTGTCCATGCGTTCAATGCCTCATCGATCGCAAGTTTCATATCGCCACAGATAAATGCTGCTTTCTCATTGACAGCACCTGCTCTCTTTACGTTTGCAGATAAACCTGCATTCTGCAGTGCCTCGTAAACTTCTGCAGTCTTGCCTGCCGGAACTTCTGCCACGATATTACCAAAGCCCGGAGCAAACAGTGTATCAGTTGTCACATCGGTATCTACTGTCACGCCAAGTTTGTTACCGAATGCCATCTTTGCAAGTGCTGCTGCAAGACCTTTTCCGTCAAGCGCATATGCGGAAACGATCGCACCTTTCTGGATCAATGCATGAACCGCATCATAAAGTTTCATGACCTGTGCGTAAACCGGCACGTCATATTCGTCTTTGTCGATCGTAAAGTATAACAGTTCATTTCCTGCTGCCTTTAACTCCGGTGTGATGATATCCTGCTCTTTTGCCACATCCACTGCAAAGGAAACCAGTGTCGGCGGTACATCAATATCATTAAACGTTCCTGACATGGAATCTTTTCCACCGATAGATGGAAGTCCAAAACCGATCTGTGCATTGTAAGCTCCGAGAAGTGCTGCAAATGGCTGGCTCCAGCGCTTCGGATCCTCGTTCATTCTGCGGAAGTATTCCTGGAATGTAAAACGGATCTTTTTATAATCACCACCTGCGGTCACGATTCTTGATAAGGACTCTAATACCGCATAGATCGCACCGTGGTACGGGCTCCAGCTTGCTAAATACGGATCAAAACCATATGCCATCATGGTTACGGTATCACATTTTCCATGTGCAACCGGAAGTTTTGCAACCATGGACTGTGTCTCTGTGAGCTGGTATTTTCCACCGAATGGCATGAAAACGCTTCCTGCTCCGATGGAACCGTCAAACATCTCCACAAGACCTTTCTGGGAGCAGACATTCAAATCAGCCAGCTCTGCAAGCCATGCTGCCTTCATATCGTTTTTCGCAACTGCATCCGCAACTTTTGGTGTAGAGATCTTATTTAAGTAATTATCCTCCGGTACCGGCATATCCACTGCAACGTTGGTCTCCTGATGCGCACCGTTGGTGTCTAAGAAGGCACGGGAGATATTTACGATCTCTTTGCCTCTCCACTCTAAAACAAGTCTCGGCTCCTCCGTTACAACGGCAACTTCCACTGCCTCTAAGTTTTCCTCCGCTGCGTAGCCTAAGAAGGTCTTGACATCCGAAGGAGATACCACAACTGCCATACGCTCCTGGGATTCTGAGATTGCAAGTTCTGTTCCGTCTAATCCGGCATATTTCTTCGGCACTTTGTCAAGCTGTACGCGAAGTCCGTCTGCAAGCTCACCGATTGCTACAGACACACCGCCCGCACCGAAATCGTTGCATTTTTTGATGATATGGGCAACTTCCTCACGGCGGAACAGGCGCTGGATCTTGCGTTCTGTCGGCGGGTTACCTTTCTGTACCTCGGCACCGCAGACTGCTGTGGACTCTGTGTTGTGCGCTTTTGAAGAACCTGTGGCACCACCAATACCGTCACGTCCGGTTCTTCCTCCAAGTAAAATGATGATGTCACCCGGATCAGAGGTCAGTCTCTGTACGGCACGTCTTGGAGCAGCACCCATGACCGCACCGATCTCCATACGTTTTGCCACATAGTTTGGATGGTAAACTTCTTTGACGTATCCGGTTGCAAGACCGATCTGGTTACCGTAAGAGCTGTATCCGTGTGCAGCTTCTCTCACCAGTTTTTTCTGTGGAAGTTTTCCGGAGATCGTCTCGGAAACAGGAACCGTCGGATCTGCGGCACCGGTCACACGCATTGCCTGGTAAACATAGGTACGTCCTGACAACGGGTCACGGATCGCACCGCCAAGACAGGTAGCGGCACCACCAAATGGCTCGATCTCGGTCGGATGGTTGTGTGTTTCATTTTTGAAATTAACCAGCCACTCCTCTGTCTTTCCGTCTACTTCTACCGGAACAACGATGGAACATGCATTGATCTCATCGGACTCTTCCTGATCCTGTAACTTTCCTTCTTTTTTCAGACGTTTCATTGCCATCAGGGCAAGATCCATCAGACATACAAACTTATCACTGCGTCCTGCATACAGGTTCTTGTGGGTATTTAAGTAATCCTCATAAGTCTCTTTCATCGGCGCGCAGTAATAACCGTCATCAAATGCCACGTTCTTAAGCTCTGTGGAAAATGTGGTATGACGGCAGTGATCAGACCAGTAGGTATCTAACACACGGATCTCCGTCATGGACGGATCGCGTTTTTCATCGTTCTTAAAATAATTCTGGATATGTAAAAAGTCTTTGAATGTCATCGCAAGATTCAATGAATCGTATAACTCTTTTAACTTAGCCTCCGGCGTATCACGAAAACCGTCAAAGATCTTAACATCCTCCGGCTCCGGGAAACTCTGCACTAAAGTCTCAGGTTTCTCTAAGCCTGTCTCTCTGGAATCGACCGGGTTGATGCAGTGTTTTTTGATCGCTGCAAACTCTTCGTCACTGATTGTTCCCTCGATCGCATAAGTCACTGCGGTGCGGATGATCGGCTCTTCCTCTTCGTTTAATAATTTCACGCACTGTTCTGCGGAATCTGCTCTCTGGTCAAACTGTCCCGGTAAGAACTCTACGGAAAATGTTCTTGCTCCGTTTAAATCAAACTCTTCCTCATAAATATCGTCTACCGGCGGTTCGGAAAAAACGGTTACTAAGGCTTTTTTATAAGTTTCCCCGGAAATATTTTCAATATCATAACGGATCAGCTCGCGCACCTTCGTCACACCACTGATTCCAAGATAACTTCTGATTTCAGACTGCAATTCTTTTGCCCGGACTGCATATTCCGGTTTCTTCTCAACATATACACGTTTTACACTGCTCATGCGGTAACCTCCATTCTCAGTTTCCATTTGTCTTTTCAAAGTATAACATAGGTTATAAAATAAGCATAATTAATATATTTAATCTTATTTATTAATTTTATTAATATTTCTATAAATAATAGAATGCACACTCTGCGAACATTTTATTGTCATGAATTATATCTGCTTTGTTGCAGACATGTTCTTATTTTTACTCCTGAATCATTTTCTTTCATTGGGAAATGCTTTCACGCATCCCCATTATCAGTCTTTATTGACAGATTTATAAGCACGTCTTATAATCATGATAGTTATTTTTATTAACATTCTTCATTCAAATGATATGCGGCCAGCCCGCAGAAAGAGGACTTCATGGATATCAATTACGAATTATATAAAGTGTTTTATTATGTGGCAACATCCTTAAGTTTTTCCGAGGCAAGCAAGCAGCTTTTTATTTCCCAGTCCGCGGTCAGCCAGTCGATCAAAACGCTTGAGAAAAAGTTAGACCAGCCGCTTTTCATCCGCAGCACGAAAAAAGTACAGCTCACTCCTGCCGGAAAAGTATTATTAAAACACATCGAACCGGCAATGAACCTGATTCAGCGCGGTGAAAGCCAGCTTTTAGACTCCGGCAGTCTCGGACTCGGTCAGCTTCACATCGGTGCAAGCGACACCATCTGCCGTTACTTTTTAGTACCTTATTTAAAACAGTTCCACAAAAAGTTCCCGAACGTGCCGATCAAGGTGACGAACGCGACATCCCTTAGCTGCGTGGATCTCCTCGATCAGGGAAAAGTCGATCTGATCGTGACCAACTTTCCGAACTCGAACCTGAATCACTCCTACATTCAGAAGACCGTCTGCAATTTTACCGACGTATTCATTGCAAACCCGGCATATTTTAACCTGAAACAGCAGGAGATCCCGTTTGAAGAACTGAAACAGTACCCAATCCTCATGCTCGACCGCAAAAGTACGACGAGCCAGTTCCTGCACAACCTGTTTTTACAGCATCAGCTTGAGCTGATCCCGCAGATCGAACTTAGCAGTAACAACCTTCTGATCGACCTTGCGCGCATCGGTCTTGGTATCGCATTTATACCGGATTACTGTTTAAGCCGGGAATCCAAAGATCTGTTTATCGTAAAAACAAAGGAAAAACTGCCATCGAGACAGATGGTCGCAGCCATCAACCCGACGCTCCCGGTTTCACAGTCCACCGAGGAATTCTTAAAACTGCTGCCTACGATCTGACACAGACTTAAGAACGGTTCCAGAATTCTTCTAAATACTTTTCCACCGTATCTATCCTGCATACCGTCTGCCTTTCCCATTCTCTTGGGAACAGCGCACGGTATTCACTCTGCAGGAAACGCTCATCTAAAAGTTCTATGACTCCGACATCCTCCACCGTCCGTATCACTCTTCCTGCCGCCTGTAACACCTTGTTCATTCCCGGATACCGGTAGGCATAATCAAATCCGGCACCAAGCCGTTTTTCAAAATATCCCATCAGGATCTCCCGCTCATTGCTGATCTGCGGCAGTCCCGTGCCGACGACAATCGCACCGATCAGCTGTTCATTTTTCAGGTCGATCCCTTCCCCGAAAATACCGCCCATCACACAAAATGCAGCCAGCGATCCTTTCCGCTCTCCCGATAATTCTTCCGAAAATGCCTGTAAAAAAGACTCTCTTTCTTCTTCTTTCATCCCAGGCTGCTGAATCAACGTTTCCGTTTCACAGGATGGATCTGACTGGCATTTTTCCAGAAAGACATCGCAGACCTGCTCCATCATTTTGTAGGATGGAAAAAACACCATATAATTTCCTTTTTTTGCATCCGTCGTCTTTTTTACATAGGAAGCGATCCGCTCAAACTCCCCTGCACTTCGTCTGGTATACTTGCTGCTCACATCATTTCCGAGCAGCAGCAATTTCTGTTCTTCCCGGAATGCCGTCTTTGCGTAAACTGCATAATTATCCGTTTCAGTCGAGAGCAGGCTCTTATAATAGCCCACCGGAAGCAGCGTCGCGGAAAAGAAAATAGTTGCATTCCCTTTGTTGATACGCTCCTGCAGGTTTTTCGACGGATCCACACAGTATAATTTGAGTTTAAAGCGTCCATCCTGCTCGTGTTCCGCATAAACGACATAGTGGTCATCCAGCAGTTCATAAATATTCAAAAAATTGCGCAGATTCAGATAAAACTCACTTAAATCTTTCCGCTCCGGGAACTCCGGTGCTTTCTGTAAAAATTCATCGAGATCCGACGCCACGTTCATTAAATCAAACGCAAAATTTCCAATTGATTCATAGATCACATACTTCTCACACTCACGCTTATAGGAGAGCAGTACGCGGTTACATTTTTCCAGTTCCCGCATCAGTTTTGCCTGACCATATTTCTTTAAAATCTTCTTTGCCAAAAGAAAATCTTCCTTATATATAATGGCACTGTACATCTCCCGGCTCCGCTCGACCAGATTGTGCGCCTCATCCACCAGAAAAATGTAATCTCCTGTGGTACCATCCGCAAAAAAACGTTTCAGATAGACATTCGGGTCAAATACATAATTGTAATCACAGATGATATCATCCACCCATGTTGCCGTATCCAGACACATTTCAAACGGACAGACATTGTATTCCTTCGCCTGTTCTAAGATCACCTCTCTCGTGATCATATCTTCCTTTTGCAGCAACGAAAAAACTGCATCGTTGACCCTGTCGTAATGCCCTTTTGCGTATGGACAGTTGACAGGATTGCAATCCATCTCCTCACACAGGCACAGCTTTTCTTTTGCCGTGATTGTAAGCACTTTTGCCTGATATCCGTTTTTACGCAGAAGTTCAAATGCTTCCCGCGCCACCGTCCCTGTGATCGTCTTTGCCGTCAGATAAAAGATCTTGTCCGCTAAATCCTCCCCAACCGCCTTGACCGCCGGAAACACGGTCGATATTGTCTTTCCTGCTCCGGTCGGCGCCTGGATAAAAAGATTCTTCTTTCTGCTGATCGTGCGGTACACACCGGCTGCTAATTCCTTCTGCCCTTCCCGGTAGGAAAATGGAAACTGCAGCGGTTTGATGGATGCCTGACGCAGTTTTTTCCATGCGAACTGAAAATCAGCCCATTTTTTGTACTCGGTGATCAGCTTCTCAAACCAGACCGCAAGTTCCTCAAATGTGTAATCATAATGAAAATACCGGATATCCTCGGTATCTAAATTACAGTACGTCATCTGCACTGAAATAGTGGCAAGATCATGCTGCAGGGCATAGATATAGGCATAACACATCGCCTGTGCACGGTGTACACCGACCGCATCGTCTAACAGATCAAGTTTCATGTACATGCCCTTAATCTCGTCGATCGTGACTTTGCAGTCTTCTGGCATCGTCATGTGATTAAAATTATCCGCAAATGTGATCTCTTTCTCCGCGCTCTCGATCAGAATCCCGTCCGCACGTCCCTCAATCACAAGCTGGTACTCGTCTTCCTCGATTGCAATTTTCAGTGGAACCTCCGCATGGTAATTGCTGCCCATCCGCTTCTGGATCTTTCTGTGGATCCTTCCCCCGGCAAGCATCGCCTCCGCAGAAGCACCGCGTCCATGGCGGTTGTCGATATCGCCCTCCCGCAGGATAAATTCGACCAGATCACGGACCGATATTTTTATGACACCTTTTTCGTTCTTTTCAATCTTTTTGCTCATATATGGATTATAGCACAAAAAAGACTGATTCCACATACCTTTCCAGATATATAAATCAGTCTTTTCATCTATCCCTTTATCTTCTGTTATACATCGTCCCATAAATCATGATCTATGGGCAGCATCTCTGCTTCAGGCTATTGCATATTTTCCAACAACCTGTTCAAAACGTGCATCCTTTTCGCCATACTTGATCGTAAGTTCCTTGCAAACACCTAAATAAAGCATTCCAAGCAAAGATTTTGCATCAATGACTGCTCTGCTGTAACATACATCAATTTCAAAATCACATTTTCCGGCAGCATTCACAAAATCCTTTACTTCCTCTGTGTCAGATAATTTGATTTTTCTTTCAATCATTCGACTCATTCCTTCCTACATCGAAAACAAAAAACATTATTTTTTCTTATCAGTTTGCTGATTATTGCACATTTTTTTTCATTTGTCAATTTATGAAAAATCCCTGATATTCCTTGATTTATCAGCAAAATGACAATATTGGATTTTATTTCGACACGGTATGACAAATTTTTAACATGTATTTTTCTCTCTTGTAAAAAATGCATATTTATACTTGTGCAAAAATACATGATTTACCCTTTTTTTTACCTTTATTTTTAAATTCTTCACAATTTTTTCAATCGGTTGCGCATCCATATTTTTCCATAGATCATTAGAAAATCCTTCTTATCGCCAGAATTTCGCGGTAGGTGACAGGCGACGTGTACTTGATGCCGGTACTTGGAGAACTTGCATGAAGCAGCGTATTATTTCCTGCATAAATTCCCACATGTCCGCTGTAACATACGATATCTCCAGGCTGTATCGCGTCTAAGCTGACACCATATCCAACACTGCGCAGTGCACTTGAAGAATGGGGCAGACTGATTCCAAACGCCTGATATACGCTCATCACAAATCCGGAACAGTCCGCTCCGTTTGTCAGGCTGCTGCCACCATAAACATAGGGATTTCCCACAAACTGAGCTGCATAGTTCACGACTGCCTGTCCATTGGAAACTGTTTGCGGTTTCGCTGTTGTATTACTGCCGAATGAACTGCTGCTTTGCCCCTGACTGCTTCCCTGTACTTTGTCATTTTTTTGTTGCGCCTGTTGCGCATTTTGTGTCTGCTGCCGTGCCATTGCTTTTGCCGCTTCTTCCTGTGTCTTTCTCGCTGCTTCCGCTGCCTTTCTCTCTTCCTCTTCGCGTGCTTTTCTTGCCGCTTCCGCCGCGGCTGCTGCCGCCTGGCGCTCCGCCTCCTCTCGCTCTAATCTCTCTTTCTCTTCCTCCTTCGACTCTGCCACGCGAAACTCCGTCCGGACCGTCACATAATCTCCCGAAACATATCCTAAGCCTTCCTCCGTCGACACACGGTACCACCCGTACTCATCCAGCGCATCATAGACGACCACATCCTCGCCCTCCGGCAGCATGGTAAGCACGGATGCCTCAGTTCCCGGTTCGGTACGCACAAACAACGTCGTAGTCGTTACCTTCGCATATCGTGTGCTGACACCCCGCGCCAGATCCTCATCCCCGACCTTTACATATTCCGCTTTCACATAAGCGTTTTCCACCGAACCTGAACTGACCAGATACCATTCCTCTCCTGCCTCATCCAAAACTGTTTCCAACACCGTTGCCGCACTGTTATTGTACAGCTTTCCGAGTGCCTCACTTTCCACGGAAGGTTCCGCGCGTAAATTCACATAATTTAACACGGATGCGATACCGATATCAGCATATTCAGATGTACTCTGCGGTGATTCACGTTCTTCGATGTCTGCTTGGTCATTCCCAGCAGCATCATTGTCTGTATTTTTTTCCTGTACTTCCAGTTTCATGCGTTCTTCATTCAGCGCACACAGATCCCATGCCACATCTTCATACACCACACTTCCATACCCTGCCGCATACACCACGCTGCCATGTCCTGCTGCAATCACTCCTGCCAGTAAAAATGCTACGATCTTGTTTCTGTTTTTCATTATGTAGAAATCCTCCATTTACAGATATTTACTTGTTATTAAGTAAATATTACATATTTGTTTCATTTTTATGTATCTGCATTGTAACAGAGGATGATGTGCGATTCTACAAGTAGATATTTCCAGTTTCTATGGCAGGGGTTATGTGGAAGGGTTCGGGTGTAAAAAAATAAAAACCACCTTTTGACACCCGAACCCTTTCACGCAAAAACCCGCACATGCAAAACGGTATGTTACGTTTTAGATGCGCGGGTTTCGGGTAATATATTAATTTATGTACATTTTATGCAAATGGATTCTCTGTCGGATATGGCAAGGATGCAGGCTGATTGTAGTTAATATCTTCCATCGGAACGCCAAGATATTTGAATACTTCAAACAGTGCTTTTCCGTAATGTCCGAATGCAACCGCTCCGTGATGCGGATAGTTTTTCTCGATCAGTACATGGCGGTAGAATCTTCCCATTTCAGGGATCGCAAATACACCGATGGAACCGAAGGAACGTGTTGCTACCGGAAGTACTTCGCCCTGTGCCACGTATGCGCGGATCTTATTGTCGGATGTAGACTGCAGACGGTAGAATGTGATATCGCCCGGTGCAATGTCTCCCTCTAAAGTACCGTTTGTCACTTCGACCGGAAGGCTTCTTGCCATGATCATCTGGTACTTCATCTCACAGCTTGCAAGTTTCTTAGAGCAGGTATTTCCACAGTGGAATCCCATGAATGTATCAGTATGTTTGTAATCAAATTTTCCTTTGATGGACTCTTCATACATATCTTTCGGTACAGAGTTGTTGATGTCAAGTAAAGTTACTGCATCCTGGCTCACGCAGGTTCCGATGAACTCACTTAGTGTTCCGTAGATATCAACCTCACAGGAAACCGGGATTCCGCGTCCGGTCAGACGGCTGTTTACATAGCATGGTACAAATCCAAACTGTGTCTGGAATGCTGGCCAGCATTTTCCGGCGATGGCTACATATTTGCGGTAACCTCTGTGCTCCTCTACCCAGTCGGTCAGTGTCAGCTCATACTGTGCAAGTTTTGCAAGAATCTCCGGTTTTTTATTTCCGGTGCCAAGCTCTTTTTCCATATCTGCAACAACTTCCGGGATACGCGCATCTCCTGCATGTTTGTTAAATGCCTCAAACAAATCCAGTTCAGAGTTCTCCTCGATCTCAACACCAAGGTTATATAACTGCTGGATCGGAGCATTACATGCAAGGAAGTTTAACGGTCTTGGTCCGAAAGAAATGATCTTTAACTCGGATAATCCAATAACAGTTCTTGCAATCGGCAGGAAATCATGGATCATATCTGCACAGTCTGCTGCGTCACCTACCGGATATTCCGGAATATATGCATGTACATTTCTTAATTTTAAGTTGTAGCTTGCATTTAACATACCACAGTATGCATCACCACGTCCCTGGATCAGGTTGTCCTGTGTCTCCTCCGCTGCTGCGACAAACATCTTCGGTCCCTCGAAATGTTTTGCAAGCAGTGTCTCGGAGATCTCCGGTCCAAAGTTACCAAGATATACGCAGAGTGCGTTACATCCTGCTTTCTTGATGTCCTCTAATGCCTGTACCATGTGGATCTCGCTCTCCACGATACAGATCGGGCACTCATAGATATCTGCTGCACCGTATTTATCTGTGTAGGCCTTTACCAATGCCTCTCTTCTGTTTACAGATAATGACTCCGGGAAGCAGTCACGGCTGACTGCCACGATACCAACTTTTACTTCTGGAATGTTATTCATTTTGTTTTCCTCCGCTTTCTTTTTTTCTGTACATACTTCATTTTTTCTATAAAAATTTATTCTCTGACATTTAAATTTTTGCCGATGAGTCCGATATGACTTCCCTCCGGCAATCCGCCTTCGGCATGACCGATCAGCCACTTATTCTTTGCTGTAAGAAGTGCATCCTCTCCGCCGGCGTGTGCCTCATCCAACGGATAATTGGTGCCCTTCGGCAGAATGACTGCCACCTGGAATCCTGCATCGTCCACATGACATGGTGCATAATGCAGTGTGGTCGCATACACCTCCACGGCTGTTCCTGCCGGGATGCGGAATGCTTCCATTTTCGATGTCTCATAGGTAAAATCATCGGTCACATCCGCCTCTGAACCTAATATTAAGACCGCATCGGTTGCCGCAAGATTGATCTCTGAGCTGCGGTGATATTCCACTGCATTTAAAAGCACATTGTGTCCATTACAGTATCCGATCTGAATCGGCAGTTCTCCGTAAAAGACTTTCTCAATCTCCTTTGCCACCGGCAATGCCTCTAATTCTGCGATCGACGGCTCGTAAACTACATCGGATGGAACCGGCGTCTTTTTCATTGCCTCCGTCAATGCTGAAAAATCAATATTCCGGATTACTTTTCCATATTTGCGAAAACGTGCATCCGTAACTTCGTAAATCTGCATGCTATATTCCCTCTTTTCTTATCTTCTATCTCATTTGCCCTGCAGGTTTTCTTTCCTGCATAAGCAAATTTTTTCTGGTAGCCGGCTGTTACTATTCAAAACAGTCAGGAACAATACCCTTTCCTGTCCGTCAGATGATCTTGTCAAACAGATCTTTGCATGCCGGATAAATATTTTTAAACTGCTGGTAGCGTGCCTCATATTTTGCAGCAAGTTCAGGATCCGGCTCCACCGTATCGACCACTTTTACGATTGCGGCTGCTGCAGATTCTACATCTTTGTACTCACCACATGCAACGGCTGCAAGCATTGCGCCTCCTAAAGATGGTCCCTCTTCTGTCTCAAGCACATCTACTTTGATATTTAATACATTTGCAATGATCTTTTTCCAGAGAGGACTCTTTGCCCCGCCTCCGCAGATCTTTGTGCGCTCGATTGGAATACCAAGTGTTTTTGCCACTTCGAAGGAATCGCGAAGCGCAAATGCAACACCCTCTAATACTGCCTGTGTCATATCCGATCTTGTCGTATCCATCGTCATGCCAATAAAAGTGGCCCTCGCATTCGGGTTATTGTACGGGGAACGCTCCCCCATCAGATACGGCAGATAGTATACATGGTTTTTGCCAAGTTTTGTGATCGCTTCCTGCTCTTTTTTGTAATCTTTGGTTCCGATGATCTCATCCATCCACCATTTGTTACAGGACGCTGCGGATAACATACATCCCATCAGATGATAAGCTCCATTTGCATCACAGAATGCATGTAGTGCATTGTGCTTATCCACACCAAATTTTGCAGAAGAAATAAAGATCGTTCCACTTGTTCCAAGTGAAATGTTGCATTTTCCATCTCCGACAGTTCCGGTTGCAACTGCAGCTGCTGCATTATCTCCCGCACCGGCTGCCACCTTCACATTCTCAGATAAGCCCAGTTCTTTTGCAATCTCCGGTAAGACCGTACCGACACATTCATAGCTCTCATATAACTTCGGCAGCATGTCGGTCGTAATGCCGCAGATTTCACACATTTCTTTCGACCAGCATCGGTTCTTCACATCCAAAAGCAGCATACCGGACGCATCCGAAACATCCGTACAGTGCTCTCCGGTCAGCTTATATGCAAGATAATCTTTTGGCAGCATGATCTTTTTGATCCTTGCAAAATTCTCCGGCTCTTTGTTTTTTACCCAGAGAATCTTTGGTGCGGTAAAACCGGTAAATGAAATATTTGCCGTATATTCTGACAATGTTTCTTTGCCGATCTCATTATTTAAGTAATCGCACTCCTCTGTTGTCCTGCCATCATTCCACAGTATCGCCGGTCTTATCACCTCATCCTTGTCATCAAGAATTACCAGTCCATGCATCTGACCGCCAAAACTGATTCCGGCAACTTCTTCTTTCGGAAAACCTTCCAAAAGTTCTTTTAACCCCTGCATCGTCTCTTTGTACCAGTCTTCCGGTTTCTGTTCCGACCAGCCCGGATTCGGGAAATAAAGAGGATACTCTCTTGATACGATATTTTTTACATTTCCGGCTGCATCCATTAAAAGCAGCTTCACGGAAGATGTTCCAAGATCAATTCCTATGTACAACATACCGCTCTCCTTTTTACAAATCACTTCATTGTGTGCTCGTGCACGTTTTATTTATCATACATCCGGGATGACCATTTTGCAATATACTTTTTGTACATTTTTTCATATTTATTTTTGTTTACATTTACTTATACGTTCATTTTTCACATTATTTCAGCCATGTGCACTTCCATCCGATTCGTAGAACACTTCTTTTTCCTGTTCCCATCTATGTGCACATGCACACAAGTTGACAATGTATTGTTTTTTATGTTATCTTTATTTGTATGAATGATGTTGGCATCAAATGAATCAATTGAAATAAAAAGGGGTTTTTCTATGGCTACCATGAAGGAAATTGCAGAGCTTTCCGGTGTTTCACGCGGCACTGTGGACCGTGTGTTAAATCACCGCGGCATTGTCAACGCCGAGACAGAACGGAAAGTTTTAGAAATTGCAAAGCTTTTAGACTATCAGCCAAACAAGGCTGGTATTGCGCTTGCAGCGCAAAAGAAAAAATTAAAAATCGGTGTCCTGCTTTTCGGCGCAGAAAATCCGTTTTTTGATGAGGTCATGGACGGTCTTCGCCAAAAACTTGAAGAACTGTCCATTTACGGATGTACCGTGATTGAACGCCGTATTTCTTTTGATTTACAAAGTCAGCTTCAGACGATCGATGAACTGCTAAAAGAAGAGATCCATGGACTGATCCTCTCTCCCTACAATGATCCTGCCATACAGGAAAAGATAGATTTGCTCTGGGAAAACGGCATCCCCTGCATTACGATCAACACCGACATGCCTGATTCGAAACGGATTGCCTATGTCGGCAGCGACTACCACAAATGCGGGCAGACCGCCGCAGGGTTATTGCATCTGTTTTCCGGAGATTATGCAAGTGTCGGTATCGTGACCGGCTCTCACAATGTTCTCTGCCACGAAGAACGTATCAGCGGTTTTACCTCCCATCTTCATACAAAGCATCCAAATATCCGCATTGTGGATGTCGTGGAAAATGGCGATGATGATTATAAGAGTTACGAAGTAGTTTCTGACCTCTTAGACCGCCACCCGGATCTGTCTGCACTTTATTTTACAGCAGCCGGCGTCTATGGTGGATGCCGTGCAGTTTTAAACGCATCCCTGCAGCGTCCTCTTAAGATCATTACATTTGATGCAGTTCTATCGACCTGTGAAATGATACGAAACGGCGTAATTTCTGCCACAATCTGCCAACAGCCGGATGAGCAGGGTGCACGCTCCCTCTCCCTTTTGGTAGATTATCTGCTGACCGGAAAACTGCCGGAAAACCGCTGCATTTACATGGATCTAAGCATTAAAATAGCGGAGAATCTTTAAGAGATGTGCTTCTTTCCTTTTTTTGCACTCCGGTAGAGCAGAATCGCACTGATCACATCCGCCACAAAAAAGAAATGCTGTCTGCGAAAAAACAAATTCACCGGATTCCTGATTTTTCAGGAATCGGCGTTTCTTTTATCCCGGCAGTTTCCGGTACCATTCGCTGTCTTTCTAAATACGAATGATAAACCATACGTTGAACCTGATATCATCGTTATTTGTAACAAGTCTAAGTTGAATGACCACAGATGCAACAGTGCATCGGACTGAATCATCGAGATTGCATCCCCAGCAGATCAATACAATTTTGATGACGATATACAGGTATGTATTTACGATAATCTTACAATCAACATTACAGAGCTGTTAAGATAAATCTGACTCTATTTATGCCTCTTCTTTTTCTTTTTATTTTGCTCATTTACCATTTCATCTATGCAAACCAAAATATACTGTCGCCATTTATTTACATTTTTAAAGTATCGCATTTTGTTTTTTATAGTAACAAAATAATACACTAGTAACACACTATAAATCAGGAATAATACCCACCTAGCCGGCATTCCTATTTCTGATAGCATAGTAACGCATAGAGTTATTACTGCTACCATCAATGCCAACATTGTAATTGCAAACGACATTACAGCTATATAATCATCCTCTAATGCCTCTGCCTTAAGTTTTAAAAGCATATCCTTATCCTCTTTTATTGGGTAAAGATGTTTTTTTACATACTTAATTTCATTCTCGTTCAAAACAAAATTTTCTTCAAGTCTATCGCACATCTTCTCAAAGCTATTTTTTTGAACTTTCTTCATATATTTTATCATTCCTTTCATGGCAACGCTATCATACTACAACATTCTTCAACGTGCAAACCCTCTATATTTTTCTCACACCATTCTCAACTGCCTATTCTTCTCCTCCACCAGTCATGCAATCCATGAACCTGCCGAAAAAAGCCTTTAAAACAAACAACTAATAAAGCCCTGCAAAAACGACTTTCTCCATATGAAATAGAAAAATACACAGTAATGTGTAACTCTCAAATAAAACATGCGGATAACATATATCACTACAATTAGTATAATATCATTGCCTGGCTATTACAAATATGTTAAAATCAACGTAATACTACAAGTTAAATATAAAAGAGAAATTTATATATTTATCTCAACAGACAACATTAACACAAGTTATACTATTATCGATACTATATTTGCAATGGCCTCTCGACAACATAATATGCTTACCCAGGCAGCTGGAGGACGTGCTCTCATCTGATCCGAGCCTTACGGAAAGGATGATTATTATGGTTTCATGGAATGACTTATTTACTTTTGTCATCATGTTGATGGCGATTCTGACTTACATAGATACCCACAGAAAACATAAGAAATAGCCGTCCTGCTCTCTGGTAAAGTTTAGGAACGGCTATCTCTTGATAACTTAGTATTAAATTCGCCGGGTCGGGTGAAGTGCACTCACCTTCCGGCTGCCTCGTTAAGTATATTATATGTCATATATATTTTTTTGTCAAACAGCCATCATCAAAAATGTAAAGGAGGTATACACTATGCCATTTTCAAAAGAAAACACCTACACAACCGATTACATCTATTCTCTCCCGGAAGGACAGCGTGCAGAACTGATCGATGGTGTTATTTATGATATGGCACCACCAAACAGATTGCATCAGGAACTTGTTATGAATTTATCCGCAGAAATCCGTGAGTATATCAGTAAAAACAATGGATTTTGTAAGGTCTATCCTGCCCCATTCGCCGTTTTTCTGAATAAGGATGATAAAACATACGTTGAACCTGATATCAGCATTATTTGTGACAAGTCTAAGCTGGATGATCGTGGATATAATGGTGCACCGGACTGGATCATCGAGATTGCGTCTTCAGGTACGAAACGAATTGATTACGGTGTGAAGTTATTCAAATACCACTCTGCCGGTGTACGTGAATACTGGATCGTAAATCCACTGACCAGGACAGTAAATGTTTATGATTTAGAAAAAGAAGAACTGACAGATCTGTACAGTTTTGATGACGATATACAGGTATGTATTTACGATGATCTGACGATCAACATTACAGAGCTGTTAAAGCAATAGAATACACGCTCTGCGAACATTCTATTGTCATGAATAAATCAGGACTTCCTTCAATGGTGGTCCTTATTTTATATCAGTATGACATAAAATATGTCACGAAATGCAACACAAAATTTAAAAAGTGCCGTAAATACGGCACTTTACGAGTGGACCTGACGGGAGTCGAACCCGTTAAATTAAGGCTCATAACGCCAGTATTTACAATGCTTTGAACTTTTTGTGACAAATTTCATGACAAAATCCCTCATCATCCGATGTAAACTTTTCCATCCACTCCTACAGCCAGAACTGCGATCGTTGCATCTAACTTGAACCAAATCGAGCCGTCATCGAACTTTCTGACATCTACCGGTTTGATGTCAGCACCTTTGCGCAGATAGCCGATGCCGCCCTTATTGTCACAGGATGTCTTGATCTGGTTGGATAAGTAAATATATCTGCCCTGCTCGCCATAATAACCGTTGCAGACCGGAACGGATTCTTTCACACGATACCAGCCCCCAGCCTTGTATTCGGTCTTGGTGGCTGTGACAGCCTGTCCGGTTTTCTTCCAGACAGCCATGAATTTCTCCGGTGTGCCGTACATTTTTTTCAACTTTGTTGGAGTACTGCCCCAGTTGGGTAACTGGAAATGCGGTCTGTCCTTAATGGATTTCCATGATCCGCCCCACTCTAATCCGATGCTCTGTCCGATTTTTCCTACCTTATCATATAATCCGGTAGAATTATTAAATGCATCATCCGAAGTTTTACCGTCCCCGTCCACATCCATTTTCAAGTAGAAGTCAAATGCTACGCCCCACTGGTGCATGGAACTGTAACTGGATCCTTTTGCATTTGTGACGATCTTTCCCGGCTTTGTCCTGCCCTTTGCATATAAAGCATCCTGCTCTGCTTTCGTCCTCAAACATTCTCCAATGCCGATCGTAATTCCGGCAGCCGCACATTTCTTCTGTAAAAGTGTGATTTTCTCCTGTAAATCCGGGTGTAATGCTTTAATATCTCTCATTCTGTTTTACCGCCTTTCTCTAAATACTGTTTGAATAACTGATGTAAACCGGTGCTTGCTAATCCACTGAATAAGCCGCTTAAAATGATTGATGGAGAAACGCTCCATCCATTCATCCAAATTGCTAATATAACGCCCAAAACGGCGCATACAGTAGGAATCCACTTGTTATCAACGTCCTTAATCCATTTCTTAATTACATAGCCGACGCAAAGGCAAATCCCTACTATTACCGGCACCATAAATTCTGTTAAAAATCCTAAATCTGCCATAATATCACTCCTCCTCTAAATCTGCTATTCTGTGGTTAATTACCCTGATCTGTTCTTCCATTACTGGAACGCGCTGTGCGAAGTTGTTATGTAATCTTACCTCGCGTGTCAGCTCTTCAATCTTGCAATCTGTGACCGCCTGTGCGGTTTCCAGTTTGTGTTCAGTCTTTTTTTGACTGCTACTGACTGTCAGTGCAGTGCCAATCAGTGCAAGCCCCCCTGTGATTAATGCGGTTATAATTGATTCCATTTTCTTTTTTCCTCTCTTTCTGCCCGAAGGCTTGTTATTTAAAAGAGCCGGCTACACAACACATGGTCATGTAATCGGCTCTTAGGCTCTTGATTTTATTATATTTCTACATAGTTTTTCTTTTGTGCCAAGTTGTCCGCTTTGTTCGTAAAACAGCAGTTTAAAGAAATATTATACACAGACAGAGGTTGATAATATTATTAAAAAAAACAAGGTGAAATCCATTGTTATAGAGTTCGAAGGCGTTACTACCAATGAAAGCAAAGCATTTTTCCCAAAATATACCTATTGGGGATATGTCGGCGAAAAAACCACTGAAATTGATAATTTAATAGCACAGGGGCACACAATTCTTGGCGGTTTTATCTGCGGCGGTCCACACAACGATGCCTCCATGGCTGGCAATGGTTCAGATAACATAGGTGTTATAGTCGGTTCAGCAACTTATTATAACGTCCCATATTCATTTTACGTTTTTTCACAAGCTTATCAGACAATAAGAATTAAGGTCTGCGTTTTATATATTTAATATTTAACACAGTTTTATAGCAGTTATCTTTGTACTGATCTGCCCGAACGTCACCGCTTTTGGCACTTTTATCAAAAACTTTAAGTTGTTAACTGCCTTGCCGGATATTATTTCATGCATGGTCAGCCACGTGCCACCGTTTCCGTTATTTGGGGCGGTGATTCCAATCGCCTGATCGACGGTACTTTTTAATGATATAACATCCACGGCAGAACTTTCAGAAACCCAACAGTAATAATTTACCAGCCACGTTCCGGAATCAATAGATAATCCGTCCGCGCCTGCATAACTCCATGTATCGGAGAAGTATTTATTAAATTCGTTACTGCTTACCTGACGGTATCCGGTATTGAACATGGTTTTGGCGTCGGATTTCTTTAAATATGTGGTCGGAATATCATTACCATCGTGATCTGCATCAGCCCGACCAACACGTACAGCAGGATAGGTGTCGTCAAGTTCATTATGTGCGATCAGATTAATTACTTTTTCAGTGGAATCCTGTAGCGGTATGAAGTCCCCTAAGGTTCCGGACCAATCACTTTTTTCAATTCTAATGTAATGCTTATTTGTTAAACTGCTGTTTAACGATGATATCGCTCCCGTGCATGTCCCATTTCCAATTTTAGAAATATCCGTCGTTCCAAGCATCTTATAGAGATACCGCACATTCTTGAACATCTGTGACACCTTTTTTAAAATAGAAGAATGTTTTTCGCCACTTGATAATTTTGATACATTCGTCCATGTTGACGCTGATCCGTCTGCCACATCACTACTCGTAAAAGTTGCTGTATTCTCTGCTGTATCTCCACCGGTTGCCACTGCACCGACGTTTTCTGCTGTGAGTTCTACATTGCCCCTGCGGAAAGAATCTTCATTTACACCTTTGATTCCGGTAACTGGAGTTCCGGCAAGCACGTCCCACTTTTCATCTGATGTTTTATAAATATTGGCACCTGCCGGAATTACATTCCCGGCTCCCTCTTTAAAATCATCCGTGGTTGTAAATTCGTCTGAAATATTGAACATCCACCCTGTGCTAACATCCGCAAGTGCCGGAAGATCTGCAAATGCAACTGTTCCGTGTGGCTGCAATCCACCTTTAAGTCCTTCTGATACATCTTTTGCCTGCTGATAGTAATACTTGGCATTGTCAGAATCCTCGCCCTCTCTGCTTCCTGTACCACCAACAGCATAACTCTGTGCTTTGGTTGCACTATCTGCTGCAGATTCGGCTTTACCGATGATCTCTGTTGCTTTCTGCGTTGCGATTGTGGCTTTATCTATGGCGGTTCTGGCGGACTGGCTGGCAGATACCGCTTCACTTGTGGCTGTGGCTGCAGACTGACTGGCGGATGTCTCACTGGCTTTTGCGTTAGTCTCGGATATTGCTGCCGCCGTGGCTGACTTCGCCGCTGCTGTCTCTGACGCTTTGGCATTGGTTTCGGATGTTTTTGCCGCTGTTTCACTGGCTTTTGCGGCATTCTCACTTGCTTTGGCGTTTATTTCAGACATTGCCGCTGCCTGCTGGCTTGACTCTGCCTTTGCCACTTCCACTTTGATTTTCGCAAGATAGTTAGGCTCTAAATGCTTTTCCTCAATGCTTCCCTCTTTGACAATAGCTGATACCTTTCCGTCTTTGTCAATATAAAAAGCTACCGTATCAGAATCAAAGAACTCATACTGTGTAATCAGTGCCGACAGGTCTATGTACTGCTTCGTACCATCGATCAGAGTCAAAATAATCTGCTGTGTAGTCGGGTTATAATCGAAGTTGATCGCGATCTTCTCCATCTGCGTATCGATCATAACTTTGGAACCGTTCTTTTTCGTGATTGTGATAATTCCCGTCGATTCCTTAAAGGTCACATCCGCAACAAGAGTTGCTACCTCTGCTTTTGTGGCTTTCGTGGTATCAAGAGTGATTACACGATCATCAATGATATCAATCGAGCCATCCATTTTATTGAGGTTTCTTTCATTAAGCGGTGTTTCATCACTCGGGTAATTCTCCCAATTAATATCAATATGCGCTTTATTCATGATCCTCACTCTCCCTTTCCTTTGCAAGCTTCATTTGTTCCCGCTCTACTGTAACCTGTCGGTTTGCTTCTTCCTTGATCTGATTCAGAATATCCTTAAACACCAGGTACTTAGCTTCGATTGGGACATCCCCGCACAAATTTACATAATTTATAATATCGTTTTCAAATTCACGAATTTTTGCATTTATCATAGAATACCTACCGTTTCCTTCAATTCTTTTATTTCTTCATGCTGTAATTGCACTGTTGCAACCAGATCAGCAATCAGTTCCGTATATTTCAGTCCGTAATACTTTTTCCCATTGCTGTCTGAAAACGTTTTTGGACAAATATTCCACCCTTTTTCCGCTTTTTTCAAAACATCCTGTGCAATAAATCCATGATGGAACCCATCTTTTTCGAAATTATAACGATACGATTTTGCACTTAAAGAATAAATAAACTCCGATGATCGTTTTTTGTCCAAGTCTGAAATTGTATTTTTCATTCTTTTATCTGAGCCGTCAATCACGCCCCCTCTAAATCCAGCAACACCGGTATCCCCATCCAGATTAATCATGCAGTGGTCCGTGTCTGTTCCGCCTTTATTTAGTGAGATATGATTATATTGAACGACACATTGATGGTTTGGACTTTCAAGCGTTCCTTCCACTGTTCGAAATCCATCCGTTCCCATCTGTACAAGTGTTCCACTGCGTTTAAATTCAATAAGGTTTTCTACAGACTCTTCCGCTTGAATATGCATATATCCCCCGGTCATTTCCATAGAACCTTTTAATTCAAGCAGTTTTGCTTTAATTTTGATACCCTCGGCTGACTGGTTGATTTCTGAAACAACACTATCTTTCGACACTTTGGAACTAATTTCATTTGCTGTCTGAGAAATAACACTGGACGCACTTACTGATAGCTTTTTGCATTTTATTGGTCCATTCCATTGATGTTTTATTATCGTTTGATTTCCATCAGGATTGTTCAGTACTACTTCAATACACTGATACAGATATCCATTTTGCTGATTTAAATAATACTTACCATTATATTTTTCGCTTGCCGGATATTTTTCATCTGGATCTGTATATCCCTGATAGCTAACCTTTTTCCCGCCGGTATCCCAAATTGTTTGCGAAGCTGTAACTTCCGAACGGATCTCTTTCGCAGTCTGCGTGATCTGTGATTTAAGCGAATCAGGGTTGCTACCATCCGTTGTTTCACTAACAAGACTTGTGATTCTGTCCCGTTCCACTTTGATGGATGCTTCCAATTTTTTTGAAACTTTTTGTAATTCAGCTACCTTTTTCCACGAGGTCCCGCCTGATAAATACAGATATCCTGTTTTCTGATCCAAATAATATTTGTTTTTATACTTATCGGCCGGATAAACTTTATTACCTTTTGAATCCAAAATTGAATCCGGCGCACCGTAGGATGTAATTGCTATCGTATACCCTGTCGTATCCCACACATCTTCCGAACCGGCAACCGTCATCTTTATTTCGCTGGCCGTCTGATTTATGGACGATTCCAGACCTTCTTTTGTGTTCTTCACTTCGGTCCGAATTGTATCGGCTGTCTGTGTGATCCGTGATATCAGTTGTTCTTCTTTATTCTCGATCGTGCTCTGTGTCTTTTCGATGGTTCGCTCCAACACATTGCTCTTGCCTTTGAGCTTTAAAATACTTTTCTGTATTCCGTTCGCCCCGTTTGTCCGGTACTCTTCCCCATCCGCTTCCAAATCATCACGCAAAGCCTGTATGCCTTTCAGAGTTCTTTTCAGAATATAGGACTCGATCAGTTCATATCTGGTCGGCAGCCGCACTGCATCCCCGACCTCAAGGCACGGATTTCCTTTGCAGTCTGCCGTAAACGGGCGATAAACAATCCCCCTGATCTTTGAAAGAACATTGTTTGCAATGCCTTTTAATTCTTTCGTTCCTTTACCATAGACAAGAAAATTATCCTCGATCACATAAGCATTGTCTCCAGTACCCACAATCACACCGATATCATTCTTCTGCTCCCGGATCTGTAACTTATTGATTGTTTTAACAAGAAAATCTTCATACTCAGCCGTTATATATAAATCCTTCCCGATACGGTTGCTTTTCGGATCTCTTGGGAACAAATCATCTGCCGGATAAAGATCGTTTCTCGGATAAAGTCCCTGTATCTCCTGTTCCAGATAAATATAATGAAACTTCCCGTCGCGCCCCATATGCCCCATACAGCCATTGATCTCACAAATACAGGACAACACTTCCTTGCCGCTCATAGATTCGCCTATGGTGCTCGATTCCTCTGTATCAGAACTTGTCTCGCTGGATGCCGTGACTGCAACTGTTTTTTCAATAGACATGCCGTCATTAACCAGTATAATGTCAGCCTGCTCAATCCCGAAGTGCTTAAAAAAGCTGTTCCGGAACTGTTTCATTGTGACCGGATCATAAACTGTAACAGTCGTTTTATTCCCGTCTTTGTCTGTCTGCTGCTCTTTATGGGATGGAAAGACAGTGTTGTACCATGCTGCCACATCTGCATTTAAAATGTCATAAAGGGCATCATATGCCACTACATCTCGGTATTTTCTGTCAGCAGTCGGTGTATCGGAATAACCTTTGAATCTTCCTATCAAAAAGGGTTGATCTGTGTGCCCGCCAATTATCATCTTGACGGTCATCCATCTCCCTTTCATTGGAAGAAAAATATTTGATACCTTAAATTTTACAGATCCGGCTTCGACAGCACCAAAAGTCAATTCAGACTGTGAACACAGGCTTTCTGTTAATTCAAACTCTTCCTCATGAAATTCCGTATTTGTGATATGGATTTTCTCATCATCGGAAATAATTTCAAGCTGGACATCAACGCTATTCTGTTTAAATAAATCAGCATATTTAAAATCAATCATCCAACTACACCTCCATATCCGATAAATGCCAGCCGGAATGATCCATACTGGACCGTCCATTCATCTGCATAATCTATCTGATACTCCACGTCGGGCATATAGCAGTCCATCGTTACATAATTACCGATTTCCGGCATCCATGCGGTAACAAGCGATTTCTTTTCGATTGCATGGGAATATTGGGATCTGATACTGTCCATCAGCGGACGCAATGCAGCTTCGTCTATATCTCCCGGTGTTTCCCATTCCATTTTTATGGAAACGTTACTCAATGCCTCCCGGTGCAGTATCCCGTTCGCATCCCGGTAGGTATCAAGATCCTGCCCCTTGATACCGCATTTATACTTCTTTGCCTCTATATACCGGAAAGGAACTGTGTAATTGCCTACTTTTATTAAAAATCCGCTGTATGCCATTTATACGCTCCTCTCCTAAAAGTCAAATGCCGGACTTCCGGTTCTCCGGTAATAGTCGTTTGCCTCTTCCTTTACAATTTTGAAAATCTTTCCTTCGTCCGCTACGATCCGCACCGTCTGCACGCCTTTCATCTCACTTGCGATCATTTCTGCAAGCGGTTTCATGTAAGACAGGTTATTTTCGAGCGGAAGTACTGCTTCGCGTCCTGCTTCTCCGATGTTTGCGAGAGTGCTGCCGGTTGTGATACCACCATTGGCAAGACGTGGGATGGAAACATTGCTGATTGTCGGAATGCTTAACCCGAACTTATTTCCACCTATGATTGGTACCCAATCAGGAATATCCCATTGCAGTCCGTTCAAAGCACCTATCATCGTGTTTAAACCGTTTATCATTCCATTCGCCATTTTCTCTACGCCGCCAAGCATTGTATTGATAATATTTTTGACTCCGCCCCACATATTTTGAAAAATATTCTCCACCTTTTCTTTCATATTATTAAGTGTGGTAATGACGTTGTCTTTTACATCCGTAAATGATTTTTTCGTATTATCTTTGAATTTTTCAATGATATCACTCACTCTTTCCCACATACCTGTCAATCCAACTTTAAGTCCCTCGATGATATAATCGCCCATTTCTGCCATTACAGTCGATGGGGAATGGATGCCAAAAGCATTCTTGAATCCTTCGATAAATGGGTTAAAAATATTTTCTACAATCCATGTTCCAACATTTTTCAATGCATCCAGTATTCCGTTATAGAGTCCCTCGATTACATTTCCACCAGCCTCTTTAATGTAGTCATTGAAGTAATCCTTTACATTATCCCAAGCGCTTTCGAGTAAGTCCCAAATACTATCCTGTAACTCAATAGCGGCCTTTAATGCCTGGAAAAGAAGTTCTGCAACACTCTCCATTGCACTCGCCCAGTCAAATCCTTTCAATAAATCCGCTATGCTTTGCGCTATGTATGTTGGTATCCCGCTCCAATCAATCTCATCAATTACACCACTAAGAAAATCACATAATCCCGCCAGTGCGCTTGATAATGTATCTCCGATAACTCCCCAGTCAAGCGTTTCAAAAAATCCTCCAATGGCATCAATGATCCCCTGTCCCAAGGCTTTCCAGTCTGTATTTTTTATTATTTCATCCAAAAATGCGAGTAACCCTGTGACCGCAGTTCCGATCGTTTCTCCGAACTCCGTCCACTTGATATTCTGGATTGCATTTGACAATGCCTGTCCTACGCTCTGCCCCATTTTTCCCCAATCGAGTGTCGAAACAAATCCATATGCTGTATCAATAGCCGCATTCAAACCATTGCTGATCGTTGTCCCCAACAGACTCCAGTCCAAATTATCTACCAAACCGTTTATTCCAGTAGCCAGTCCGGATCCCAGTTTTGTCCAGTCAACTGTTTCTAAGAATGTATTCAAAAATATAAGTGCTGTATTAATTCCCTGCGCAAGTGTATATCCTAATAAATTCCAGTCAAATTCACTTACGAACCCATTTATCAACGTACCAATTCGTTTTCCTGTCTTTTCTGCTTCTGCCTGGATAGAATCCCACGGAATACTTTTCATTGCACTGTTGAGCTTATCTGCAATGATTTTTCCGAGTTCTGTCCAATCCTCACCGGATAGTATATCTTTTATCTTTTTAATATTGTCTGATATCGGCATATCTTCATATGACACACCTGCAGTTCCGTTTCCGCCGCCACTGCCAGAATCATTTGAACTGATAACATTCAGTTCATCAAATCCCTGTAATGCACCCTTCGCTTTCTTAGCGGCATTCGCAGTGCCATTTAAGGATTTTGCATAGTCTACCTGTTGGTTCTTCGCTTTACTCCATGTACCTTTTCCAGAAAGTGCAGAAAACAACTGATTTAAAAGGTTGACCGCTTTGGTAAGCCAGTTGCAGAGTGTTGTTAAAGCCGGTGCCAATGCACTGACAATCGGGACTGCTGCTGCACCGATCGCATTTTTTAAATTCGTTGCCGATGTTTTAAGTTCTGACATTTTCTGATTGAAGTCACCGGAATACTTTGCGTAATTCTGGATTCCCGACTTAATACTATCAATCATCGCCCGGAACGCTTTTGAAACCCACTGAAATACCAATATTGTTAGAGCAATTTTCTTTACTCGTTTACCAAATTTTTCAATCATTCCGCCTGATTTCTTGGTATGATTAAAAATACTATCGAAAACTCTTTTTGCAGCACTACCAACCGAAGATAAAGCACTTTTTGCTTTTCCGACCGTCGGAATCATGCCGGCAATCGCTGTCTTTGCCTTTTCAGCAGCTTTTTGTGTTTTGCTAAGACTCTGCTCGCCCGTGTTTCCGGCTCTGGTTTCTCTGTCCGCAGCTTCATTCATCCGCTGATTTAAAATCTCCATCTGACTATTTACATCTCTTAAACGCTCTGCTTTCTGCTGATATTCTATTGTGCTTTTTGGATCAACATAGGCGGTACCGGTATCTCTCATTGCCTGCAACTCTCCGTTGGCATACCGTATCGATTCCGATAATTGTTCTGCGTCATACTGCATATTTTTAAATGTACGACTATCTGTTTTACCGCCAACAGCTTTAAAACGTTCCATACGCTCTAATAATTTATCTAAAGCTGTATTGTCTTTATTAAGCTGATCTTGTACTTGCTGATACTCTTCTGTCGGAATCCTCATCTGTTCCATCTGCCGCATCTGATCGGTAAGACGCTGTGATTCCCGTGTCAATTTCTGAAACCTTGCTTCTAACTGCAACAGGCTGCTGGATGCATCTCCATTTTCAATTAATGTCCTTATTCTGATTTCTCCATCATATCCACCAGCCATATGCAATCCTCTCTTTCTAAGCTAATCCAAGTTCCTTTTCTGCTTTCTTCTTTGCTCTGATCTCTGCCATCATCTGATCGTATTCGTCAATCTTTGTTTTCTCATCCTCAGTATACTCTTTCTTTTCTTCCGGCTGTTCTAAGGCATACATTTCCTGTGCTTCCTTAATCGCCTGTCTCTCTTCTTTTCCCATCTTGGATGTGATTTTCTTCCTGCGGATCTCTATAACCTGTTGGAATGATGACTGTTTATAAGGCATATTCCAGAGCAGACCATTGAACATCCACCAGTGCATATCATCCAAGGAGAGATCAATCCCGTATATCTGCCGGAAGTCTGCATAAATACGCCACTGGTCAATGTCGTAATCTACCAGTCTGCGATTATCTTTTGATGATTCCGGTTTGTCATGGAACCAGCCATTTAGAAACCACTCCACACACTGACGAAGATCATCCCCGTCCGGGTGCTCCCGTTCATCGAACAGCAGATAGATCAGTGCATCACTCTTCTCATACTCATTCAGTTCTTTGTCATACTGCACAAGGAATACCTGTATGCCGATACGAAATGATGTATTAACCTTGTAACCGTTCCATTCCTCAGGCAGCGGATCAAGCATGACATTAATCATGCCCGTGCTCCTTTTCTGCCGGAGTTATAGCGTTTTCTGGTCATCTCGTAACGCTTGCCGAAGAGCTTATTCATGACTGGGATGATCTTCTCGACAAATTCCACCAGTGCCGTCTCGTCCGGAGTGAAATCTCCATACACGTTCTTTACCGTATCTTCCCCAAACAGACCGTCGATCTCTGCTGCAATCTGTTTCAGGTATTTCACCCGGATTCTGTTTGCCTGTAAAACCGACTCAACATCAACGTTGTCAGAATCTACCTCATCCTGTGCATGTTCTTTCTTCCATGCTGCCGCCTCTTTCTCACAGTTCTCGGAGATTCTTTCCAGTTTGTTGATGACCTGTCCGAATCGCTCGGCTGTGTCGGCATCTGCGACATTGATGCTCAACACGGTAACGACATCCCCGTCCTCATTTTTAATTGCAATTTTTCTGACACCACTGTCTAATACTAATTCTTCCATAAATTACCATCCTTTCAGAAATCGGGCAGGACTAAAAGAAACCCACCCGATTATGCTAATTTTTGATTAACACCGTTTATTATTTTCCTGATGTACCGGACGCTTTCGCCGCCCAAGTAAATGTGCCATCACCGGCGATCGTGATCGTTCCAAGTTCTACCGCACCATTTCCGTTGATCTGAATCGAAGATGTCAGCGTATCGCCGCCGGAGCCGCCTGTGCTTGACGGGCATACCGTAACCGGGACGCGGATGCAATCGCCTGTATTTTTTGTAATGTCTGTTTTGTAATATCTGTAATAATATGTCTCACACTGCTTTCCAGTCGGGAACATTTTGAACATCGTATCGATTGCAGTCTGCATATCATCAGACATATAATCACGCTCCGGCGTTGTCGAAAACTCATATCCCTTTACCGTGTTATTTGCGTTTTTCATGTTGACGTACTGGGTTGACTCTGTATTCGGTCCCCAGTCCTCTGTGATCTCTTTGTAGCCATCGCCCATCTCTACGATCTTGGCTGTACTGCCGATGAGAGTACCAATATCAAGTAATGACACCATGTTGGTACGATCTTCGGCGAAAAACTGTAAATTCGTTTTCATGTATCTTCCTCCTGTTATTTTTTATAAAAATACTTCAGCTGTATATTAATGGCATACACAACCGTTTTTTCATCCTGCTCGCCACCATATACCGGGGATGTCCTCGTAATTGACTGTAATGTCAGATGTGGATCTTTAAACTCAATTCCGCTCTCTTCCATCCATGCCGCAAGGTTATTCAACATCTCCTGTGCTTCAATGCTCGCCCTGTTGGTAGTCGGTGAGCACTTATAAAGTATCTGAAAAGGCATCTGCGCCACATAGCTGCCACTGACATACTTTTTCAGATATACCGCCCCCTGTATGGGGAATAATCCAATGGATCTGTCCGTATTAATGGAGTTCCATCTTATTGTAGTGTTGTCAGCCTTGAATAACTCTGGGTAATCCGGGTATGCCAGAGCAAGTGCAAGAATGCCTTTCTGTGCGTTCTCCGCATCCTTGATGGTAAGTTTTTCTGGTTCTGCCATTTATACACCTCCTACCTCGAAATGAGGTAAAATGTCCTCATATTTATCAATCGTTGTTACCCTGTAGCAATCGTCGCAGTGCTCAAGCATCAACTGATAAGCATCGTTCTCTGGTAACGTTGCATCCGTGTGATCCCCCTTGATAAAGAAATCCTGTGCCGGATTAAATGTCAAAAAGTACTGCTTGCATTTGTCCGGCATGTTTTCCCACTCTTTCGGGGGAAGGTATGGTTTGGCTATATTGCCAAAATCAACATACAGTTTCACTGCATCCGCGCTGTCCATGCCGCTCTTGGAGACATTTGCTCCCTTGGTTTCCACAAGATCAACACCTTCAAGCAGGGTCGGATAATATGTTTCCTCTTCGGTTTCCGCGTTGAATGAGCGATTGAAAAGGGTAACTGTCTTATTATCAAAGAATCCCATATTTATTCCTCGATTGTTTCAATGCCATATTCCTTGGCACAAGTGTTCTCGATCTTGCATCCGCGATAGTTCTTCCATTCTCCAATGAAATAAGCCACATCGGCAGTTGAAAGAAGCTCTAATGATTTCCCAAGAAACCACAGTGGTTTTGCGTCATGCGGTGCAGACTGGAAAAAACTGTCGATAACCTCAACATCTTCTCCATTGAACTTTTCCTTTACAGCCGAAACTGCCCTTTCTCTTTCTTTAAGGATCTGCTCATCCGTCTTATCTTTCATTGGCTGTGAAATAAAAATTCTCTTCATGTTTTCCTCCTAATATCCTGCATATAATAATCCAGTGCCGGACAGGTATTCGCATACCGTGTCATAACACAACCGGTTCTGCGCTACCTTATCCCCAAGCACCTTATCAATCAGTGTCTCATTAGTTCCGAAGCTGATAGACCGTCCACCGGAGGACATTGACTTCACATTTCCGCCCTTTTCATCACTGGCATGGCTGGTCTTGAAATCTATCTGGTAGAGCAGATCCGCCAATGCACAAGTGGCTTTCTGGATACGCTCGTCAAATTCTTCCTTGGCAGCATCACCAATATGCCCGTAGGTCAACTGATTCAACTTGTCAGATGCACGATCTTCCCACTTGGGGAAAAGGGATTCCTCGATAGAATCCCCATAGTATTTTTCTTTGTAGAAGTCATATGTGGTGTATCCCATCAGAAATCCCCCCCTTTTTCTCTTACCCCCTGGTAATAATCTGTGCAATGTTAATTGCTCTTGCTGGGAAGTAATCTGGCTTATCAGAAGAGTTGTTCTGTGCAATTTCCCAGTTTGTCCCTGTCTCCAACTGTGCACCGGTCGGAGAGATCACACCTGTGTTCTTCCACGAAATACCGTATGGAGCAAATACTTTTCTCTGTCTGGTATACAATGTTGTCTCTCCACCATTCTTCGCCGGATTACGATCCATTTCAGATGCAACCTTTACACCGCAGTTTGTGTACTCGACCGCTCCGTTGCCAAGAACATAGGTGGTATATTTTGTATATCCATCCCCCGCACCCTTAGAAGATTCTGCAACATTCACAGCCGGCATCGTATCGTCAATAAGTACGATCCTGCCGTTTAAGGTAGCAAGCCCCAGATCACGTTCGATACCATCGGCATCTGTATATTTCATGTAATCCAGCAGCTTAAGATTCTCCAGATTTGTAGCGACCACAGAATGCATGATTGCAAGTGAGAAGTTTGCTTTCTTATCTCCCAGAGCTTTCTGCATTGCATTGTTAAGGGTTGTAGGTCCGAAAGTATTTTCTGTTTCTGCAGTAATATCGTAGGTGTGCGCATCTACGAACTTCTTACCCTCTCCGGTACTCATAGAGAACACACCTTTAAGGATGCTAAGAAGCGTATCCTGATCTACATCATCCCAGAACTCTGCGACCTCTCCGGCTGCTGCAGAATAATCATCCCCCGAAATATCAGATACAAAATCTTTCTCTGTCCATCCCTGCGCCCTGCCGACAACGATACGCCCCATAGTGTAATTGCCGCGCTCTTCTGCTGTAATGTCTGTCTTGCCGTCATAATTTACGGTCTTGCCAGATAAACGCGCCTTGATCAGAGTTGTGATAAAGTTACCGCCCTTCTGGTCCGGCAATAAAGGTGCATACTCGCCACGCTCTACGATCGCGCCGCAATGAAGCAGTTCATTTAAGCGTAGATTTGGAGTCTCGCGCATTGCTGCATCAAATACTTCACCATTGAAATTTACCAAATCAAATAATGCCATGTGTTATTTCTCCTTCTTTCTGTTCAGATATGGCGTAATGTCCATATCCGGGTTTTTGTTTTTCAGTTTCATAAGTTCAGCCATGGAGAGTTTTGCCCCATCCGGCTGATTAATTGGGTTTCCAACAATCTGGCTGCGATTCTGCTGCGCCTGGAATGTCTTTTCGTCAATGAGAATGTCCGGCTTATAATTGCCTTTATCATCCTTGACAATGGTGTCAAACAGATCTGAAATACTTTTTCCGCGTGCTTCATCAGAGTTAAGTTTGTCGACCAGCTGCGCTTTGATCGCGTCTGCCGTGATAGCATTAACAAAATGCTTATCAGCAAAGAAATCTGTTACAAGACCATCAAGCCTTGCCCTTTCGTCTTTCTCCGCGCGTTCCTTACGTTCTGTCTCCAGTGTGGTCGTCAGTTCTGCAATCTTCTGATTCAGTGCATCTGCATCCGGTGCGGAATCTCTCATAGTCTGTAATTCCTTTTCAAGAGTTTCCTGCTTTCCTACAAGTTCCTTATTTTTTTCTTCGAGTTCCTGCGTTTTGGAAAGTTTCTTGTCCAATTCCTGCTTAGAATATAATTCCTCGCCCATACTCTTTTTGATGGATTCTTTCTGCTCATCTGTCAGTGACAGACCAATCTTCTCCAATTCGCTGATTACTTTTACCATGTTCCTTACCTCTTTCTTTCCAAGTTTTTACTCCGGTCAGTCCGGCGCGAATGAGTTGCTATTTACTCCATAGCTGGCAATCGGGAAAGCGGGATTTGAACCCACATCTTTTGTTTTTATTCTTCCTGTTGAACTATTTCCCAAAAACAAAAAGAGCCAACCTCTTAGATTTTTCTAAGAAGTCAGCTCCTTTTAGCTGTTACACATAGCCATTTCTATGCGCCAATTATCAAATTTTCTTTTTTCTTACTTCATATACCTTGATTCCATCTTTAGAAGCATGGATCTCTACCGAATTTCCTTTTTTCAACGACTCCACCATCTGTTTCTTCTTTTCATCTATCATTTTCTCTATGTTCTCCATATCTTTTACCTCATGCCTTAATTGTATCATGAGATTGAAAAAGATTTGTGCCATTTTTTAAGCGCACAAAAAGCACCTGTATTTCAAGGTGCCCTGTGCTGTATTACATGAAAGGAGGCTCAGAATGAATAAGTGAAACCCATCTGGCAATATTATAATAACTCATATTGGGATATAATTTGTGCCAAAATAAAAATCTTACTCATTATCTCTTTGGATTCTGTCATAGATCAGTTGTAACTTTCTTCCGACTTCACTTGGTTCATTGTCGTTATCCAAAATATCCTCAATTATTATATTGTCTATCATATCTAAGACATCACTCACACTTTTATCTTTCATAAGCATTCTGATATTTGGAATATAATCATCTTCTAATATTTTTATATCGTTTTCATCAATAAACATTATTCTCGCTCCCTATGATGTGGATTTGCTTGGATCAAAATATGGTCGATTGGATTAACAGACACTTCTGTGGTCTTGTAGATAAATTTTTGACTCACTTTTGTTTTTGTTTTATTATATATTGGATCCATAATCTTAGCATCCGGAGATGTAAGAGCTTCTACTATACCATCTACCGTTGCGCCACTTCTTCTCTTTTCCACGGATCCTATCACTCTATCTATACTATGTAAGCTAATCTCCTTTAATTCTATACCATTCGAAGTTTTTAGTCCAATACATTTTTCACGCAACTCCGTTGCAATTTTCTGATATGTATCATAATCCGTAAGAGGTGACACGTCTCCATTTTTAACAGAATCAGTATAATGTTTAAACAATTTCTTTTCTGATTTGTCATTCATAATTCTTAAAAATTCTTCTTTACTTACCATATTTTTTCCAAGATTATTCTTATACTCGCTATATTCTGCTTTGCTATAAGCCGTCGCCCTGCCGTTTGCCTTTGACGCCTGTGTCCTCTTAAATCCGGCTACCTTAATTCTATCAGCCTGTGTCTGTAATCCATTATCCGCACAGAATTGCTTATACTGTTGATTCTGTATCCGCAGTTTATAAGCAAGTTTATCATATTGTGGCTGCAACATATCTTTTACATCAGTCTCTGCTATGCCGCTTAACTCTGCCTGTTTTGTCAGTAATTCGCGCTTGGTCTGCCGAATAGCACGCTCCATTGATCTCTGCTGCTGTTGTTTCTCATACAATTCCTGGCTTTCGTGCACATTAATTTTAGGATTTCCATCTGCATCAACATAAGGATTTCGCAGAGACTTATCCCACGGCTTATGGGAATGCCTGCAATTATATCCATGCAGTCCAAGAGGATCTACAACTCTTCCCTGTCCTGTCTTTGGATCTACGGTGTATCCGGTTGCATCTAACAGATTTAGTGTGTCTTTATCACTACCGACGATTTTATATACTTTTCCCTGCCAATGATCGTGTGATGGTATTCCATCCGGGAACTTTTTACTATGCCGTGCTCCCATATGTGCCGATACAAGAACATACTCTATTCCTTTTTGTACTATGTATTGATTAGTTACCTGAGCAGCCGTCTGATTCATAGAAGTAACGACACAACAACGCACTGCCGCTTCTAAAGAGCGCCTGGCACCCGTCGGATAATCAATCACAACGCCGCTCTGTGCATATCTGTCAAGCACTTCACATATTGCACTGTTATACGACTGCATACCAGATGCCACACGGTAATCTACCTCATTCAGCATATTGAGTAAATCTCTCTGTGTCTGTAACATAGTTGTCCGTGTAAGGTTATTTAATTCTCCGAATGTTTTCATCATTTCGGCATTCATTGCCATGATGGCTGCATTATTTTGCAAAGGTGTTTGAATATCTCCAAGCCGTTTTAAAACCTCTGCATCATCAGAGAATGATGTCATAACACTATCACGCAATAAACGCCGCACTTCGTCCCTGCTCTTTCCTGTCATTTGTGAAATTCTTTTTACAATTTCAGTATGATGCAATCCCATCTGCTGGAGTTTCCAAAGTTCCCGATCAGTAGTACCAGACATTTCCCCGGATTTTATCAAACGCATTGCTATATCACTGATAATCCAATCTTCCAGTTCCTGATACATTTCTATCAGTTTATCTGATTTTCCGTAAAAATAATCCGGCGTTAACATTATCCTCTTCCTACCTCTCTTTTAACCAAATCAACCCATTCCTGACCATGTGTTTCCTTCGCTCTCTCAAACCAATGATCCGTAGCTTCCGGATGCCCGTTCGCATCGTAGTGCAATGGCCTGCCAGTCGGATATTTCTTTTCTCCGCTGTGTGCCCATGATCTTCCATCCTCTGTCAGATACAATTCTCCCATATACTGATAATGCGCATATGGCACATTCGTCTCAATCAATCCAGGTTCAATAATATTCGTCGCTCCTATCATAGATCCCTGTTGAAACGGCATATATGGAATCATGTCATTCAAGACCTGCATGTCCAGTTTATCCTGTGCGCGTCTAAGATTTCCGTCAATTCTGCTTGTATCAAGCCTTATATTTACGTTTCCAACGGTCCTGTCGTACCTCATTTACATCCCCCATACTGCAATCGCCGCACTTACCATTAAAAATCCCCAGTAAATTGTGTCACATATTTTTTTTCTTTTTCCTTGCCTTATCCATTTCGTCTATAAATGAAACACAAAATAAGAGCATGATTATTTTTAGCACCATCTTTATTCCTCCCCGTACAGTCCGCCTTTGTCCTCCCCTGCATTTTCTTCGTCACACTCCGCAAACATCTCGTCAATCTCTTTATCATTAAATCCCTCATACTCTTTGAGGTATTTTCGTTTACTGTATACACCGTTCATCATAAGCTGATATGCTCTGGTTCGATCCTGTTCAAACGATGCCAGCAGATCCTTAAAATAAAATACATCTTCATCCGCTACGCTTTCATCCAGTGCGTTGACGTACCCGCTCGGCATATTAAAAAATACATCGCAGTATTTGTCCAGTGCATATACCAGATCCTTGATCGCAGATTTCAGTGCATTCCTCATATCTGTGATAGTCTCCACAGTCTCACTGTCGTCACTTTCAATCTCCGTTGCTGTGGTGATCCCTGTCTTGCGATCAAGAACAAACTGCCCCTGTGAGAATCCTGCCTTGGTTGATATCATAGATAAAATGGAATTAATATCTGCAACTCTCTGTTCTGTCAACAGTGTTGGTACATGTTCATTAACCGTATTAGAAGCTTCAACCCCCATCCTCAATCCCTTTACAAATCTTGGAAGTTCAAGTCTTTCCTTATCTCCAGTATTCTTATCGCGTTTCATCAATGCATTTTCATCAATAAATGTAATATGCTGTGAATCATCGACTTCATCATCTTTTCTACTCCACGCTACATCCAGATTGCGCAATTCCTCGATACAATTCGCAAATACTGCCACACCCTCCGGTGATGTATAGTCAATGGTGTTGTTATACGGCATCTTGAAATACCCAAACAATGGCTTTTCCACATTGGAGATTGTGACTGATTCCGGTATATTTTTCCACTCCGGTACATCTGTCAGTGCAATGCTGCGCCCCAGACTGTCGCTGCCCTTTGATCTGAAAGCCTTATTCTCAATGGTGTATGTTCTTCCAACTCCTTCTCCATCGTCAGAGATCGAAGATGTGAAGTGCTGATACTCCAATCTGGTATAGTAATCATCTCCCTTGATCTGCCGGTCAATAAATATAACCCCAAGGATATCCCCGTTGCTGTTCTTCTCTGTCACTGCAAAGCTGCCTGGCATTACATAGTCGATTGCTCCCGCCGGATTATATGTGCCGCTCGGCTTAAGAATAATGCCGCCCGCGCCGCAGGCATCCTCTACCTTATCCCGGATGGACTTCTGGATCATTGCACCAATGCACTGATTGATATAATCCGCCCTGTCACTACCGCTGATTGTCACATTGAGATCCAGACAGGTCTTTTTGCTGGTGTAATAGCAGAGAAACTTTGCAAAATTGATTGTGCGCACGTTCTTGCTCATCCAGTACGGTCTACCCTTAATGATGTTCTGCCACTCGATCTGTGCCATCTCCATCAGATCGGAGGATATAATATCAACACTAAATTCTTTCTCTGCACTTGTTTTGAATAGATTCATGAAAAACTCCTTTACTCGTGTGAATATGTTCATATGTCACCGCCTTAAATGCCAAGCTGTTTATATACTTCATCTATCTTGTGCCACTGAATAGCAAGCCAATCAACCATTTCTTCATTTTTTGCCCAACCGCCATTATACTGGTTTGAAGAATCTGATAATCCACTCTCGTTCAAAAATGCATGCACAATTTCATGGCGCAACGTCTTTTTCCTGTATGACTTCTGTTCTTCTTCACTCAGGTCAAAGTATTTTTCTTCTGACATATCCGCAACAACAATCAATTTGCTCTCTTCGCCACAATAACCGGCTAAGCTATTTTCTTCCAGATACTTATCCTCTGATACTTTGTGTGTCTCAATTTTGTATTCTGTTCCCAGTACATTAATCTTCGTATTCTCCATCTTCTTCCTCCTCCTCATCTATCTCATCATCATAAAGTCCATTGTTGCGGCGACTCTCCATAATCACGCGGTTCAATCCGTAGATCAGTGCCATTGTACAGTCCTCACCAATCTTCGGGTAAGCGTCCGAAAAGCTGCCATCTGCCAACTGCTCATGCTCCAAGGTTGTAAGTTCATGCGCAAGGTGCGGGCATCGTTCCGGATCAACCACGATCTTTGTGGTCTGCTGCAACCATTCCCAGCAATAATCCCTTCCCTTGCCAGAACCCCAACGCTTTTTGGCACCGATCGCATTAAATCCCCAATCCTGCAGCTCTGCAATGGCATCTGGCCGCGCTGAGTCACATATGATCTCTTCTGTAATGTATTCCTTAATCTTTCGGGCAAATGCGCTGTTCTTGCACCGCTTGGCAAATACCTCCGACACGCAATACAATGTATCTGTGTCTTCATCATAGTAGGCAACCTCGAATGTTTGTGGGTGCTCAAAACCAAAGTCCAAGCCATAATAGAGAAATGGCAGATTCTCTATCTCTGCGTCCGTGATGGTCCGCTCTTCTACATTGTCGAAGATGCCACCACCAGTACCGGTTACTTCGCCCATATAGTTATTTCGGTAATATAGTGGCTTATGTACCTTGAACCACTCCGCGCGCTCGAAAAATCGTTTTCCGAGCCATTTCACCGGCACGTTGTAATAATAACTGTGGCAGATCCTTGTCTGCGGCTTTGTTTTACACTCTTCCACGTATTGATTCATGAAATTATTCTTGCTTTTTGGTGGGTTGAATATCTTGATATCCAACGCTGGTGTATCAGATCTGAGAAATGTATCTTCGATGTTATCCATCTGCTCCACGCCTGCCATCTCGTCACATTCTTCATGAATCAGCATTTTTACATATCCAAATGGAACATTAAACGATTTTAAACTGATAGGTTTGTCTGCTCCCACAAACATGACCATCTGCCCGGTCGGCCTATACACCGCGCACATAGGAGACTGTTTGAAATCCCAGTTATCCAGATCATTGTACCGGATCACGGTTTTCATAAACTGGTTATACACAGATCCACGCAGATCAACCTTATACCGTCTGGTATATACAATATGTGCCTGTGGATCCTGCCGGATGGTTTCATACGCCAAGTCTCCCCAGAAGTTGGACTTGATAGAGCCACGACCGCCCTTAGATACAATCTCATGCACATCTATCTCCCCGGCAAATGCTTCATGCACCGTCCGGTAGATCTCTACAAAGTCCGATGTAATATCCGTGATTGGAACAGTCCACAGTGGTGCTTTCTCACGCTTTTCCTTTTCCTCTCGCTCGATCCTCTGCTTTTCCGCTATGGTCAGTGCCTTTTCCAAGCCATCCATAGCCTTAAGCTGATCGGAGAAATCCGGAGCAAATCCCAAGCCGTCTACGACCTCGCCTTTTGCGATCTTACTTCTACGCTCCTGGATGTCGGCAAGGCTCATAATGTCGCGGTGCTGCTCCTTTTCGATGCGTTCAGTCTGTTTTGCTATATATGCTGATACGCTAGAATTTGCTAGTAGATTGCTTGCGCTCGCACTCGCCCCCTTTTTGCTATATCCCGCCTTTATATACGCCTGTGTTGCATTCCCGCCATTCTTTATATACTCATCTGCAAATGCTTTCTGTTTCGGTGTGAGTTCTTTCTTCATCCACTCACCGCCTTATAAATATCTAACAAACAATAAATTACATCCACCATCGAACAGGTCTTTAATATCTCATAGTCTCTCGTTTTCCATTCTTTACTAAATTTGTTATAGCAGCATACTGGTGTGATAATACGATAAGAAGTAATCATGCGGTTCTGGTCCACCGAATAGAACTGATTTTGATTTATTTTCACAACCATTCCGCATTTTATAATAGCCGTCTGTAATTTTTTCATCTTTCCTTTCAGGTTTGCCACACGATCATCTCCTTTCCTGGCAATAAAAAAAAGATACCGCATCCATCAAGGACATGGTATCTTTTTACAGGTGCCCGGATTGACCACCGGAGCCTCACATTGCTGTGTGTTCTCCTTCCTAAACTACTACCTGTTAATATGATAATACCATGCCCTCTGCACTCTTTCAATCATTTTTCTTTCTTTTGGACTTACCTCATACGTTCCCTTTTCGTCATGTATATATCCCTTATGTGTATGTAGATCAATCTTTTTTCCGTTCACATTGTGTAAATGCCCTGTATCAATTTGCTTATACCGCTTCTTGTTTTTATCGTAATATGAGATACTTTTTATTTCATTCTTGGTATTTACAACTGCATACACTCGCCCATCTGTCATGGTTTCCATTGGTGCTGTAGCTGATCCATTGTTATAACTAACAAATTTTATATTTCCAGTCTGATATAGTGTTTTATATTCACTGCCATACTTCTTACCTTTATCACTTAACCCGCTGCTTGCCCCTCTGCCACCAAAGAACTGCAAATTCTCTACCACTGCGCCACCTCCGCCTCATGCCACTTCTCACTAAACTGCTTGATATGTACAATATTTCCCTTACACTCATCCGGGACTTTGCCACAAAAAATAATCTGTGCCGGCTGCAATCTCTCCACCATATCAAAATAACCATCTAAAAACCGCTGTTTCCCTTCCTCACTGTTCTGTGTTCCTACAGAAGAAACTGCAACAACACCCTGTGTAGGTTCTCCATCAAAGCACCATTCAAACGACTTCCGATCGCTCCAGCAAATCGTAGGAATAACATTGATTCCATGCATCTGCCAGTACGCGCCGAGCCAGTGCTTACGGTAATGGTTATAGATCTGTAACGACTTTGGAAAATCCGTATACAGACTAAAATCCGGTGTCAGCACATACTTAAACCGTTGCAACATTGCCGTGTACTTATCCGGGTCTGTCCATACTCTGGTAAACTGGTAATCATCCAGGAAGAAATGTACTGCCTTATTCTCCGGTTCTTTTGCGTTCCTCGCATAATTGAATCCGATAAATTCTGCATTATCAAATTGTACAGGCTCTAACTCCGGTATGTCATACTGCCCGACTCCGTCAAATAACATCCTCTGTGCATTTTCGTAATTTCTCTGTGTTTTATACATGGCATAGTCCTTTCCTCATATCATAATTATAAGGCAGGTAATCAGAGGATTTGTGCCAAATTTAAGCATAGAAAAAGAGAGGTTTCTATTCCTCCCTTCCGAATATTTATTCTGTTTCATCTGGAATTCTTACTATTTCATATCCCACTGGTCTTATTGTTCTAGGTTCCCCTTCTCTCATAGTTATAAGATTTTGCTTTTGCAGAGTTTTAAGATGCGAATATACTGATGATGTCGATTTCAGACCAACACCATCGCATATTTCTCTCACTGTAGGAGAAATCAAATTTTCTTTCATATAAGCTATAATAAAATGATATATCTCATCTTTCTTTTTTACCATACACTTTCCGTCCTTTCATATATTATAGCTTCATAGTAGAACGTGCGTTCTTTTATGTCAATGGAAATATCTACCACTCCATTCTAAACTGTCCGTTCTTTTCTTCTACCAAATGCACCATTCTCTGCCGTATCAGCCTTTGTGCAGTCCCCCTTCTGCGGTAAAAGCTCCGCCTGCTGATTGGGAGAATGCCGTAGTGCGCTTCCAGCATGTCATAACTGGTACCAATAACGATTGATTCTGTCAGTTTGTCAGCTATAATACTGTCCACACCCATGCAGATCTCGTATACTTCTTTTTCATCCACGCACATTCCCCCTTTAAAACTTGATTACTCTATTCTTCTCCCTGCCAGATCTTCGGTGTACCATCAGCGTTGAGCATGACGACATATTCTCCTTAATCTGAACAATCCCTGATATCATCTACGTCTCCTGCCAAAAAGCTGTCAAATACTTCTGCTACTCTCTCTATAAGGTCTCCATCATGTCCATTCTCTCTCATCTGCTCCGAGAAATCTTTCTGTGAGCACTGAAGTAAACCATTTTCCAACCTTGTCCATTCTTTTCTGTAAGTTATTCCATTCAATTCCAATGTTTCATTAATTCCGTTTTCCGTCAGTTCTACCGTATATTTCATGTAATTCTTCCTCTCTTTCTGTATTATTTTTCTTCCACGCAACAATTTTACTTCTATAAAAATACTCTGGATCTCCACTAAAGCACTTACCTCTTGTAACAGAATGTCCTTTGCGCATAAGAGTGCCAACAAATTCACGCTGTGGCAAAAGTAGGTTGTCGTTTGCTGACAATAAGAAAACCTTTGTATCTAACGGGCAACTATCCATGTCATAATTCCAATCCATCTATGATCCTCTCTTTCTGTGTTCATCAATCATACGGTTCGCCGCAAAACGGACACTGTGACAACAATAACGGCATTTTTTCCTCTTTTTTCTTACCTTTTTTCTTTACTGTAAACTCTAAATATGCTTTGCCTGTCAAAAGTTCCACAGGTGCTTCCACGCTTTCAGCGTCAAGCAACTCTTTCATCTTCTCTTCCATTTCATTCATACAATTACACATTATTTTCCCTCTCTTTCTCAAAGTTCATCGATCATCTTTGAGTACTCGTTATACTGTTCTTCCGTCACATCTGCGACATTGTTCAGGAAAAAATATAAATATCCTTTTGAGTACTCGGCTGACCATAGTTTTAATTTGATTTTCTTTTTGGCTATTTCATAATAGAAACCGAAATCCATTATTATATTTTTCATGAGATGACCATTCCTCTCTTCTTGGTTTTGTTATCTGGTTCTAAAATAAACTCATCTGGTTCTCGTCGTACTGATAAATGCGTCCAGTCATGATCCTCCCCAACTGACGCAATCTCTCAACCCGTGGTTTCTGCTTAAGATTTGCCATATAATTATTGTCCACTTTCGGCGGTAGGGATAAATAATATTCCTCCGGTAATGGCAACTGATTTTCTGTACAGGCCTCGCGCATCTTTGACTGATAATAAATGATATGATTCCGTGTCAGATTCATGTTGCAGCCATCCGACCAGAACGGATCATTACACCCGTTCTGATTGATAACTTTCCAGTGTTCTATTTCTCTGCGGATGCACTGGCGGTACTCTTTCACTTTATCTTCTGCTGTCTGTATCATGGCAGCACCTCCACAAAGTTAAGTTTCATCTGTTAAAGTTCAGTTTACATGATTAACGATATCTGTCCGTTTTCAACTTCATAATTCATCCACAGTGTTTCTGTCCTTGCACGTCCTCCCTCTGCTCTGGTATACTTCTGAACCTTATTCCATCCCTGGAGTATATCGTTATACATATCATTGTCATATCCTGATAGAAGAATTTTCCCCGGATGTTTAACCAGAGAATTTAACAATTTTTCATGATCTGCATCCTTCATTTCATGTTTATAAAGATAATTTTTCCGAGTTCCGTGTAAATACGGCGGATCTGCATAAATAAAAACATCTTCTGTATCATATCTTTTTATCAATTCTACGGCCGGCAAATTCTCAATCTGAACACCCTTTAATCTCTCAGTTGCCATTTTCAACGTTTCAGGAAGTTCACTCCACGCTCTGGCTGGATTTGGAGATTTTGTCTGCTGTCCGGATTTAAACCCGTTTTGATACAAATTTCCACATCCGAATCCCATCCAGCATTTAACAGCAAACCTTCTTGCCCGTTCCAACTCATCTTCTGATTTTTCGTAGGCTGCTTTATACTCTGACCTGGAAAATGGTGTAAACTCTATCACCCGTTCCAGTTCTCCACTCCGGTCTCGCAATATTCGAAAGAAATTTACGATTTCTTCATCGATGTCATTCACTGTCTCTATATGACTTCTTTGTTTGTTAAGAAGAACAGCCAAACTACCTGCAAATGGTTCTAAGTAGACATCATGCTTTGGTATATATCCGCATATCCATGTTGCCAGACGATTTTTTGCTCCTGGATACTTTAAAACACTTTTCAATTCGTCACCTTCTTTCATTAAATTTCTAATTTAACTTCTTTAACTCACCGTTAATCATGGCAGCACCTCCACAAAATTTAAGGTTAGGCAAACCGAAGCTGTCCGGTCTGCTCTGCTTCTATCTGCATATTTGGCATACGTTCCGCTACGCACAGTTCCGAAAGATTTGCTCTGACCAGTGCTGCCGGTATCGGTGGACACACAGCATTGCCGCAGCGGCGCACCTGTTCACTTCTTGGATATGTCTTGCCGGTGTAATCATGGTCGATTATGTAATCATCCGGGAATCCTTGACATCCATATAACTCCCTTGGCTCCAGCATCCGCAGTCCGATATCCACGATCTGATAATCCACGCCCTCGATTGTCACCAGTCCAAATCTGTCCTTAGTTGTCACGGTATCAAGTGGTTTTTCAATATCTTGTCCGGTCGCATCTCCATAATATTTTATTAAAAATGCTCTGACCTCTCCAAAATGTCCGGCTGACGTTGTAATTGTATGCAATGGTTCTCGTAAATCTTGCCCTGTGCCGCTCTTATAAAATTTGCTTAGAAATGATGTGACAAGTCCATACCTGTTCGAACCATCCACGGTCATGATCGGATCTTTAATGGTCTGCCCCCGGACTTCTCCCTGTGCCGTTTCGGAATGGTACTGGATAAGTGTAGGGCTGATAAGACAATGTTCATTTTTACTTACAATCGTTGTGAGCGGCTCCCGCACGTCCTTGCTTCTGTCCGCTGTAAATCCGGTCTGCCCTATCTGAACTATGTACGGCTCTACAATTCCATATCCATGTTTTCCAGTAATCGTCGGAATTGGATCTCGAATATCATTCGGTCTACGCTCACCGCCATGATTACACTGAATGATAAAAGGCTTTGGATTATTCAAAACGAATTTTATAAATCCTCTGGCTATCCTGTCCATCGTCTTTTGTGCCAGTGGTCTTACTGCCCGAATGCCGTATTTCTCCTTGATTTCTTCCGAAGTATCGAAGATACTTGGACAGGGCAATGAAAAATCCAACTGCGTGTATGCTCCAACATAAGGTTTTTTCAATCCTGCCTTTACCTCTTCACTGTCTGCCGGTGCGTGTGTCGGCTCTGGCCAGACGATCGGCTTGCCGTCACACCGGGCGATCATGAAAAATCTCTTTCGCATGGTAGGTGCTCCGTAGTCAGCGGCAATCAGCTCCCGGAATTGCACTTCGTATCCTAAATCCGTGAGCTGCTGAACGAATTTCTGAAATGTTTCGCCCTGCTTTGCCTTAATCGGATGGTGTCGCCGTCCAAGTGGTCCCCATGTTTTGAACTCTTCCACATTTTCAAGCATGATGACTCTCGGTCGGACAAGTCCCGCCCATCGGCAGGCTACCCACGCAAGACCACGGATATTCTTATCTTTTGGCTTGCCACCCTTTGCTTTGCTAAAATGTTTGCAGTCCGGAGAGAACCAGGCAAGTGCTACTGGATGTCCTTTACAGGCTTTTACAGGATCAACCGCCCACACGTTTTCACAGTAATGCTTCGTATTCGGATGGTTCGCCTTGTGCATCTTGATAGCTTCTGGATCATGGTTGATGGCTATATCAACACTGTATCCGGTTGCCATTTCTATACCAGTGGAAGCGCCGCCCCCACCGGCAAAATTGTCAACTATCAATTCTCCATGTATCATGACAGCACCTCCGAAAAATTAAGTTTCATCTGCGGATCCGGCTCATAGTTCATCCACACCGTTTCCATCCGCGGCTTTCCGTGCTCCGCACAGCTTGAAAACTGTTTTTTCTCCCATCCGTTCAGATAGTCGTTATACATTTCTGATTCATAGCCAGACAGCATAATCTTGGCTTTACTTTGCAACAAAAGTTTTAACAGTTCTTCGTGGTCAGAATCTGACATCTCATGTTTATACTGTTTCCCGGTTCTGGTACCCAAAACATACGGAGGATCAATGTACATAAAAACATTGCTGTAATTAAATCTCTCAATCACTTCCACCGCCGGGCGGTTCTCGATCTGTACCATGCGCAACCGTTCCGCTATGTCAATGATCCATTCCGGCAGACGGTACCAGTTCCATAATGCATAAGCTCTTTCTCTGCCCTGTACATCATTTTTCCATCCTACCTTGCTGCCATTGGTACGGAACCCGTGCCCCTGCCAACACTGGATTAAAAATCGTAATGCTTTATGATACGGTTCATCCGGCATCATCAACTCCCATGCATCCAGCTTATATGTATCCTCATATTTTTCACGACTGAACGGTGTAGTCATTACCATTCTGGCCAGACGATCCGCATCCTCCTGTATACACCGGAAGATATTCACAACGTCATGATCCAGATCATTAATCGTTTCGATATCAGATACCGGCTTATTAAATAACACGGCCCCGCTGCCGAAGAACGGCTCTACATAGCTGTGATGTTCCGGTATCAGTTCCACCAATCGGGGAGCAATGTTCCATTTACTTCCCGGATATTTCAATACTGTTCTCATTTTCTTCAAAAGGAACCCGATATATCGTTGCCCCGGCCGGAGGTTCGGCTCCTTTCTGATATTCCATGCACATATCTACAATAGCGCATTTTGAATTTGTTTATGTTGCGTTTTATACAACAAATTCATCGTTTTATTGCTTTTAAATCATCCAATCTAATGGCAAACCTCTCACTCCTTTTTTATTTCAAAATTTCATCTAAGCAGGCATTCCAACCAACTTTATATGATGGTGCAATCCTGTCCGGCTGTGGATATTTTCCGCACACTTTCATTTTCTCTGGCAGTTCCCGGAGCGGGCACCAATCCGGCTTTGCTTCTTCACTATTTAATGAAAGCTCTTCAACGCCAGTTGCATAACACTCGTCATCTTTTGAGTTCCAAAACTTACACATGGTGCAATCTTCCGGCATATCCATAACCAATACTGCTTTAGCCATACAATCACCCTTTCTTTTTCTTCTTAGGCTTAAACTTAAAAACATCATTTTTCTGACGGCTTACCATGCTACGATAGCCGTTCATTTTACTGGCTCTGCTCTTTGCCATCTGCGCCACCTACCCTTTCAAAATAGAACTTTATAGGTTCTCTATTTTCCTTTACCATGCCATACCGCAAGGCTATATTGTATGTACACACATCTCTTTTCAGCCGGTCTGGTATTTTTTGCAGCTCTTTTCTAAAGTCCTCTAAGTCCATCGTTGACTTATACCGATTGCACGAACCACAGGACGGCATAAGATTTTTGATATCATGCACGTCTATTTCTGTGTATTCATAATTTCTAAGGCAATGCAAATGGTCTACATTAAAGCCTTTCTCCGGTATTTCACAGCCACAATAAGCGCAATGCCCATTATATTTCGCATACACCTGTTTCCTTACGGATTTAGGAATCGGTTTTCGCATCTACTCCACCGCCTTTCACAATCTTGATCTTTACCCTCCTGTTCCATGTTTCCTTTGCTTTTCCCTGCGCATCCATCTTGTTAGGAAATTCTTTAATTTTTACATACGGACCAGCACATCCGCATTTACCGCATATAATCCTGTATCCTTCACTTCCCATTTTTCTTACGCTCACTCTGCGGTCATGGCAGCCACAGAACGGGCATGGTTTAAGTTCTTCGCTCATTCTTCATCACTTCTTTCAATTTTCCTGCCGCATACAGGGCAGAATTTAGACAGCTCCCTTTGAAACGCATCTATTCCAAAATCATAACCGCAGCACTCTGTAATTCCATCAATTATCCGAGTTTTTTCACTGTTTCGTTCCGCCGCCCGGCATTCTTCCGGCGTGCCGATTACGCGGTACTGCTTTAACTCTTCCACCATTGCCAGTATAGTGTCTGCCTTTTCTTCTCTACCTTTATAAACAAGCGGACTTACATTGGGTTCTTCTTTGGCGATATGATCTAGAGTCACCATTGCATGGTTTTTGATACTCTTGATAAATCTTACTGCTTTTAATTCATTCTCCGTCATGCCTACACCTTCAACAATTCCGGGTTGTCAAATATGTTGCCGATAACCTCTGCATTAACCATATTTGTCCAATAACCTAAATCTTTTCTGTATCTTTTAGTATACTTGCCTGACCAGTCTACATAAAATCCGACATGTTCAGTTTTGGTGCTATCAAAGCAACTCTGATAACTGCCGTATTTGATTTGTGCACAAGCATCACTAAATAAGTCTTTTACAATATCATTCTCCCAAATCAGATTGCCGTTCTTGTCTTTTAAGCCGGTACATTGGCAGATAGTAGATGCAACACAACGACAGAAGAAACCCAAACTATCCTTTGCGTAGAAATAATAACTTTCGTTGCCCTTTTTCGTGCAAAATGGGTATGACAGATATCCTTCCACCCATTCGCCATTATCAATCCGCTTTCCGCGGAATAAATATCTATCTTCCATCATTTCTCCTTTCGTTCATCTTTTTCAGTTCTTCGCTGATATCTTTTAGGTCGCAATCAATATTAACCAGCCGACCCCATATAAATAAGGTTGATATTGCAAGCAAAACTCCCATTTCTACGCCTCCTCTCTGTGCCGCCCTTTTATGCAGGTATTCCAGAATCTGCATCCCGGATCACAAGGTTTGTCCTTGCTGCCGTAATCACAGATTCTTCCGCTGCCATAATACGTGGCTGGCCGCTTAAATTTCTTGTATGCTTTCGGGTCCCGATGTTCCGGCTTGGAATCTTCGTATCCTTGGATCTGCCCGATCAGCTTTATATTTTCACGCTCCAGACGTTTGTCCTTATTGCTTTTATGTATTTCTCTCACCCCTTTTGGTAATGGGGCGATTGCCGCCCCGGTGTCGGCAAGTTAAGAACATGGCTTTTGTGATAACTATAATTCCGCACTTGCAATGGTTTCTTTTGCTTTCGCTGGTGTTTCAACCGTCCATCAGCTTCCGGATCATGTCCTCCTGATGCAGCTCTGCGATATGATCCCGCACGCTTTCTTCCGGGAATGCGATCTGGTAGGTTCGCTCCTTGATCCGGTTCGTAATGCGGTCATCATACTGCAGCGTTTCCAGAGATTCATTACTTGTGAAAATCGTCACTTTCCGGTTTATATAACGCTCATTGATGATCTGGTACAGCTTGTCATTGATCCAGTCTGCCGGCCGTTCCACTCCGAAATCATCAATGACCAGGATATCTGTGGTGCAGAGTGCATCCAGCAAACGGCTCTCACTGTATTCCGCGTCCCGCCGCCATGTATTCTTGATTTCCTGCAGGATGGTCAGTGATACCGCAAATTTGACTGCGTAGCTTTTCATCAGCTCGTTTGCAATCCCTGCCGCAATCCTTGTTTTCCCACTGCCCTTTGTCCGGGACCAGATAAACAGTCCCATCCCCTGCTCCCTCTGGTTCTCAAAATCCCCGAGGTACGCTTTTATGATCCGGCAGGCATCCGACACTTTCTTCCTGCTGTCCCGCTCCCGGTACACATCCATCCGAAATGTTTTCAGTTCCATTCCCTTGAATGCTTCCGGGATATCCGCAAACCGCAGCCGCCGCAACATGATCGCACGCTCCCGGCACTTACACGGCACGGCTGTTTCAATACCGTCCTTTTCGGTCAGAATCCATTCGCTGCCCTTGCAGACTGGGCACACATCAGAACCCTTCGAAACATCCGGAACATCCGCGTTCTTCAAGCAGTTCGTTGAGCGATTTTTCACGCGCTCCAGTATTCCGTTGATCATGTTTTTCATCTGCTGGTCCATCATCCACTCCTTCCAGGTATTGCATAAACAGGTTTTCTTTCAAAAAGTTCTCAGGGTTCTTGATGTACAGGGCTGGTGTCTTTTTCCGTTGGCAGGCAATAGCATAATTCTCTGCCGCTGCAATCAGGCCAGCTTCCGACACTCCGGCATCAACCGCATTGCAGTATTCCGTCTCTGCCAGATAACCAGTGCAGGTTTTCGGATAGGCTGCGGCAAAATCTGCAAACCGCTCCACGGGGGATATAGGGGGTGTGTTTCTTTCCTTCTTCCCTTCTTTCTTTTCTTCTATTGTTGTCGTTTGAATGTCGTTAGAATGTCGGTTGCCTGTCGGTTGCCTGTCATTTTGCTTGTCGGTTGTCTGGTACAAATCGTACTTAACCACTGTAAATACAGTAAATTTGTTTGTCGTTTTGCTTGTCACTTCGCCTGTCTTTTTCAGATGTGAAATTGCGGTGCGGATTTCGCGCTCCGTAAGCCCTGTTTCGCCCGACAGCTTCCCGATGGATGAGACAAACGATCCACGTGGAACCGTTGTCCCTTTGAAATTTCCATCCTTCCAGTTGGCTTTCAGAAGCATATGGATAAACAGCCGGGTTGTATTGATATCTGTGTACCATTCCCATTCCAGTAGCCCGCGGCTCAGCTTTATGTAGTTGCCATCCAATCACTCCACCTCCCGAATCAGCACTTCTCGCCACCTTTCAAATGTCATTTTCATTCCGCCTTCACAACAATTCCATACACCTTATACATCTGCCGGAACCGGATCACTCCCATCTGGTGAGCAATCGTATGGTGCTCCCTGCACAGGCAGATCTTCTTATAACCCGAATCATCCACCTTCCGGCGGTTATTTCCCATACCGATTGCATCTTCATGATGGATTTCCCCATCCTTGCCGCAGATGGCACACTTTTTATGCATTAGGCAGTAATACAGATACCGCCCGATATCATCCGTCCGGTCAATCGCATTGTCTGAAAGTGGGATTCCCCACTCTAAAGCAAATTCCAAGATCGTATTGATAAACTCCCGCGCGGTATCCATCGAACAGTTAGAAAGGCTGAAATAAGGATCTCCTGTACGGATCATATGCTCATACTTCATCCGTTCCTTCATTTCTTCCGGTGGATAGCCTGTCCAGTCTGCAATATCCCGGATCGTTGCATATGCTTTCTTCCTCTGCTCCGCAGAGATATGCCGCCCATCATCAAAGCGGATCTCTGCATTCTTGATCTTCTTTCTCTGGAGCAGACCACCAAGTTTCATTCCCGGAACGGAAACAACAAGATCTGTTCCATCACTGTTTTCCCGGTACTGCTTCACATCTACCATCGTATACATCAGTCATCACCATACTTCGATTTCAGACTGTTCAGCATTGTACCAACATCTTCTGCTGATAAACTGTCCCAAGTCTTTCCGTTGCTCGTGATCCAGTATTCAAGATTCACCTTATGTTTGATGCACAGGTCTTTCAGTATCTTAATATTTGCCGGGCTCGGCTTCTCCTCATTCCGAGGAATGATGTTGTTAAAAGGCTGCATTTCTTCTTTGAGCCACAGGTTAAATCCAAGCCCCGTATGAATTGCCACACACTTTACAAAGGACCGGCACATACTGTTCCATACCCTCTGCTGGCTCATGGAATTATCCTTGACCGGATTGGAGCCATTCATCACCGGCGACTGCATTTCATACTCCTTTTCATCAATTACAACCTTAATTCGTGTCTCATAACATCGATTTGTATTTCCTTTACTATCTGTGAAATCTTTTGAAACCATGCGCAAAGAACTTCCCGTTCCCTCATCCGGAATCGGCACCCAGTAAACTTTCTTTGCACCATTCTCATGCAGCAAATCAATACATTTTGCCCAATTGAGATACGTCATTCCATCCCGTTCCTGACAATATGGAGTTACGTCAATTTTGCGCATTTCTTCCCACGATTTAAGTGCCATACATCATATCCTCCAACTTCATTTCCATCTGTCCATCCCTGCCACTTCTATATGCTGCAAGGATGTTTTTATTGTTCTCCTTTTTCTTTTCCAGGCAGTCACATGATTCACCCGGATCAAGATGTGCCCCACAATAGGGGCAGGGTCTGTAATACATCACACCACCTTCCGGAAGCATGAAACCATACAATCTTCACAGTAGATTTCTCCGCCAACGTCATAACAATAATCATCCTGAATATGATCCCCGCAGCAGACACACACCGGCCGTTGTTCCAGCCATTTGTCCTGCTCATCCTCATGCATCCGGAAGAAATCATAATTATCCGGGATCGTTTCCATTGTCGGCTCCTTCCTGCAGCAGATCATAGATTGCCTTTGCTTCACCTTTTTGCAGCAGATCATAGATCCAGTCCGCTGTCTCATCATCCTGTCCGTCTATCAGTGCCGCATAGATCTGCTCCATCGGCTCGTCCATAAGCGGACACGCTGCTTCGGTGTAAATAAATGATCCTGCATTGTTCAGAATCTTTTCTGCGTCCTTGCAGTGCAAATACGCACTTACAAGCGATTCGATTTGACGTAAATTCATATTTTTCACTTGCACATTAAATATATTTCTTGTAAAATAAAGGCATAGCATTTTTAATGCTTATTTTTCTTTTGTTTCCCGAGAGAAACAACCCCCCAATTAGATGGAATCATTGCTTTGGTCGGCTGATTCCATCTTTTTTATTTCCACATCCAACACTTCCTTGAAATCCCCATCATTTTTCTTTTCCTTTCGCGGGTACGTGAGATTCGAAGCTTTATTCGGATATTGCGGATACATACGCTTTATTCCACTGATGTGCATTTTTCTCCTTTCAGCTTGCTTTCCGGAGCTTCTGTATGCGGTGCTCGGTTTCCCGGCGTTTTTTTTCAAGTCTCTCTGATGCATACGCTGCAAACGAAATCACTCCACCAGCAACCACCATACCTGCCGCAATAATCCATCCGATTCCTTCCGAGTCCATCGCAGTTGCACCAAACATCATAATTGCGACTCCTATTTCAAAAGCTCTTTGTTTCATATTTTCTCCTTTATAGCTTGTCCGCACAGCCACCGCAGTGGCTACTCTACGCGCTTATAACCTGCGCCAAGCGCAAACTTGTCGCACAGTTCGTCAATTTTGTTCTGAGGTATATCCTTTGGATCAATTTGTTTCCATTTACCGGTTTTAGAATCAATCACAAAGGTTCTGTATGTAGCTTTCTTTGGATATCTTGCCATAAGCCACCTCCTGTTAATAGGTTATTTACTGTGCCTGTACACGGTTCTTAATTTTCTGAATTTTCCATTTGTGATATAATCTCCTTACAGGACGTTGCCGCGTCCGAGTATTATGAAAGGAGACTGCCTTATGACAGAAAAATTACACGACTTAACTATTTTGTATTTGCAAAAATCTGACATTTCAAACCTCACACCGGAGCAACTTTTTGATAAGTATAACGAAGTGTACAACCAAATAAAGACTTATCAAAAATCCACTAAAGATCCAAATATCAGTATTCTTAAGTGATTTGTACAGCTCTGCTAAAGCTGTTGATTCACCGCTAAGATCTTCACTACAGGACTCCTTTGCTATCTTTTCCATCTGATATCGAAGGAGTTCCTTTTCTGTCGCATCAGAAATTTTAATTCCTTTTCTATACTTCACACACTCTCATCTCCTCTCTATTGTTAATAAACTACCTAAAAATTTCTATTTCTTGAATTATCATTTCGATTATGTTAAAATGTCTCTTACCCAAATCGGGCAAGAAAGGTGGAATCGCAAATGATTAAAAAACTGTTCCTGCCCTGTTCCTTTAACTGAAGGTCGCAACTGTGGTGTCCAAAGCACGTAAAACTGGAAGCAAATGTAGCAATCAGTATGGCGTAGTTGCCGCAGAGAAGCGGATCAAAAAACACATGAGCGGACACTCGTTTAAAATGTTCCACCATACCAGATACTCCTTCATTTCCGCTAACTAATGGGCAACTAATCGTATCTGCTTATCAAAATCGCTGAACTAAAACTGCGTAAGTAGCGGAGTACTTAAAGAAGCGTTGGCGTCATACGATGCGACGAAAGTCTGCAAAGTACATAGGGTTAAAAAATTTAGGCATAAGCTGTTAGTGATGACGCACTAGCGGCTTTTTGTTTTGTCCGGCATACGAGGCTTCAAAAAATAGTCCGTATTTACTTCAAGCGCACCACAAATCAATGTGTACTCCTCTAAAGTTAATTTACGATTACCATTCAATGCCAGATTTAACTTTGGCATTGAAATCCCCGTTTTTCGACTTACAAAGGCTTGAGAAATGCCTTTTTTCTCTAAATACTCTTTAATCTCCAAGTTTGTTTCCAATTTTGTCACCTCTTTTCTCAATATTCTTGGGATTTATCATCATACTACCCCAATATTCTTGTGTTGTCAATGGGTTTTCAAAATAAATCTCAAGATTATTGTGATTTATGATTTACAAAATCAAAATAATGTTGTACTATTTACCTAAAGAAAGAGAGGCGATATCTAATGACATTTGGTGAAAAATTAAAAATCGCACGAACAAGTGCCGGTTTAAAACAAGCTGAATTAGCAAAACAATTAAATACCACAGGAAATACAATCAGTAATTGGGAAAATAATGTTAGTAAGCCTGATTTAGATATGCTCGCTTATATATGTGGAGTTCTTAATGTTAAAGCATCTTTTTTTCTCGAATCAAAGGTTCCAGAAGATGGAGTTTCTTTACCGGAGCTTAAAATTATAAAAAAATATCGTAGTCTCGATGACCATGGCAAAGAAATGGTAGATTTCACACTGGAAAAAGAATATGAACGCTCTATTATTGAAAAGAAGAAGTCAGACAATGTTGTTCCTATGATGGTTGCGGAAACTTCTAATTATGAGGTTAATGCCGCACATGCGGATGATTATATGAACGCACCAGACGAGCTGAAATCCGAAGAGGAAAAAATGATCGATGAAGATATCTAAGTCCATTTTATCGGACATCTTATCTGCTATACATATTATGGGGGTGAAATTGCTTTGACACATGAAGAACTTCTAATAGAAGCAGATGATATTCATCTTATAGTAAAAGAAAAACCACTTCCAATCAGTAAAGGAAGAATTAAAGGAAACCGAATTGTTTTACGCCAAAATATGTCTGAAACAGAAAAGAAATGCATCCTTGCGGAAGAACTTGGACACCATTACACTACTGTCGGTAACATTATGGATCAGACAAAAGTCGAAAACAGAAAACAGGAACGGCGTGCTCGGATCTGGGCATACAACAAAATGATTTCTTTGTCAGATTTGGTGAATTCATATAAAGATGGATGCCGAAGCAGATATGAAATTGCAGAACATCTGGAAGTAACAGAAGAATTTTTGCAAGAATGCTTGGACTATTTTCACGAAAAGTATGGTTTATATACTAAACAGAACAACTATTTGATATATTTTGAGCCACTTGGTGTGCTTGAATTATATAAATAACAATTAGAAAGGGGCTTATGTTATGAAAAAGTTTAAAATTCTTTTAATTGCACTTGTTCTTATAATGTGCTCAATTCAACCTTCAATAGCTTCTGCTGCTCAAAAGCATTATGTAATCAATGCTGATGTTTATTATGAAATCCAACGTGGAGAAACCTTGCCACTATATGTCGTTGGTCATAAAAACAGTTCAAAAGTAAAATGGAAATCATCTAATCCCAAAATAGCATATGTTAATAGCAAAGGTGTCGTAATCGGGAAAAAATGTGGAAATGTAATTATTACAGCAACTATTGGAAAGAAAAAATACAAAACAGAAGTTGATGTAATATATGGAGAAGAGATAATATACGATAAAGATATAAATTCTAATAGTAAAAACGATTCACTTTATGATGAGCCTATAGCAGTAATCAATTATGACAAGAAAACACTGTCCTCAGGAGAAACTGTCCAATTAAAAATTGCTGGAACAAACAAGAAAATAACTTGGAAATCTTCCAATTCGTCAATTGCTACAGTTTCAAAAAAGGGAGTTGTTACAGCGATTTCCCCTGGCAAAGCTACAATTACAGGTAGTTTTAAAGAAAACGGGTATATTTGCGAAACCTATTGCAAAATTACTGTATCTTCTCCGTGGATGAGTGAGAAAGATCTCTCAAAATATTATAATGTAGACTTTTCCGCTGATAAAAGTGATATGATTTATATCTCTGGAGATTCATCTGATAGTTTGACCGGAATGGTACCATCTTATTACTTAAAAGACATTCCTTCATCTCCACAAATAGATGTAATTTATGGAACAGAATTGCATTACAAATGGGACGGAGAAAAATTTTTATACAATGTTGAGGATTTAAAGAATTTAGGAATAATTAAAAGTTCTTCTAATAAATAATTTAATATAAAAACCGCTCCAGTGCTGGAACACCAGAGCGGTCAACATTGCTCCGAAGATACAATGCCCTAGACAAGCATATTGTATCATTCTCGGAGCAGCTATGCAAGCGGAACACCCGTTCCACGCTGGCTGTTATTTTTGTACTCAAAAACATACACTATAGAGAAAGAGGTGTAATATGCCATGAAAGAAACCTTATCTGAACGCAAAACCGGCGCGATCTACATCCGTGTATCCACCGACAAGCAGGAAGAACTTTCCCCGGATGCGCAGCTTCGTCTGCTGATGGATTATGCGAAAACCAACCACACCGATATCCCCATGGAATATATTTTTCAAGACAACGGGATCTCAGGCCGGAAAGCAAACAAACGCCCGGCGTTCCAACAGATGATTGCACTGGCGAAGTCCAAAGAGCATCCAATCGATACGATCATCGTCTGGAAATTTTCCCGTTTTGCCCGGAATCAGGAGGAATCCATTGTATACAAATCACTCCTGAAAAAGAACAACGTCGATGTGGTGAGCGTGTCCGAGCCACTTATCGACGGACCGTTTGGCTCCCTGATCGAGCGGATCATCGAGTGGATGGACGAATACTACTCGATCCGCCTGTCTGGGGAAGTGATGCGCGGCATGACACAAAATGCGCTGCGTGGACATTATCAAGGGGATGCCCCGATCGGCTACCAGTCCCCGGGCAATAAAAAACCTCCGGAAAAAGATCCGAAAACCGTACAGATCCCGATCATGATGAAAGATCTACTGCTCTCCGGTTCTTCCCTGCTGCAGATTGCACGAAAACTCAACGAGCATGGCTATCGCACGAAACATGGAAACCTTTGGGATGCCCGCGGCGTGCGCTATGTACTAGAAAATCCGTTTTATGCCGGTATCTCCCGGTGGAACTATACGGATCGGGGGCGACAACTAAAACCGGCAGATGAAGTTATATACACCAAAGGCAACTGGGAACCTTTATGGGATAAAGCCACACTGGAAGAAATCAAAAAACACCTTGCCATGAATATGCGAAAGACCAAATCCAGAGATGTATCTGCAGCCAAACACTGGCTAAGTGGACTCCTGATCTGTTCGTCTTGTGGTGGTACACTGGCATATTCCGGTACAAAAAACAGCAGAGGTTTCCAATGTTGGAAATACACGAAGGGATTTTGCAATGAATCGCACTACATAGGCATTCGCCCCATTGAAAAAATGGTGATTGAATATCTGGAAAACATCCTGCACTCTCCTGCAATCGTTTATACGGTAATCTCCTCTGCCTCCGCTGATACAGACTCCAAACTTGCGGATCTTGAAAAACAGTTACAAAAAGTGGAAAATAAAGAAAAGCGGATCAAAGCCGCCTATTTGAATGAGATTGACTCATTAGAGGAATACAAAGCGAACAAAGCCGCGCTCTTAAAAGAACGTGCAGCCATTGAAAAAAATATCAAACTGCTGACGATTTCAAACACCGACATGTCTAAAGAAGAAATGGACAAAAAAATGAAGCAGAACATTTCTGCTCTGCTTACAGTCTTACAGGATGATTCCGCAGATTACGTCCAGAAAGGAAACATGATGCGGAATGTCGTTGACCACATCGTGTTTGACCGCGGAAACACAAGTCTCGATATGTTCCTAAAGCTTGTAATTTAGTGGGTTTCAAGGCATTATAGGGTATTACAATACGGTGGTCCCGATGGCGAAATGGGAGCTTCCATGCGCTATCTGGCCCAGCGGTTTTCTTTTGCAAATCCGCGGATTGCCGGTGTACTTACTGACATCGGAACCGAGGAACTTGCTCACCTCGAAATGATTGGTGCGATTGTTCGCCAGCTGACACGCGGACTTTCCGCCAAAGAACTGGAAGCTTCCGGATTTGCACCATATTATATTGATCACACCGCAGGTGTCTGGCCGCAGGCTGCGGGTGGAGTTCCATTTTCCGCTACCGAATTTCAGTCAAGTGGTGATGCCATTGCTGATCTGGTGGAAGATATGGCAGCAGAACAAAAAGCAAGAAAAACGTATGACAATATACTGCGTCTGGCAAAAGATCAGGAAGTTGCTGATCCAATCCGCTTTTTGCGCGAGCGTGAAATTGTGCATTTCCAGCGTTTTGGCGAGGCTCTTCGTCTGCTGCAGGAAGAACTGGACAGCAAAAACTACTATGCTTTCAATCCCAATTTTGACTGTATGCAAAACACTACACGATAAGACAGGAGATAGCCGCCCCTTTCACACTGGGCGGCTATCTCAAAAGAAAACGCAATAAATCACTATTATTTTTACTTAAATACCGGATTCATCGCTTCAATCTTGCGGATGATCTGCTCCAGCTGATAAGCATTGTTTCCGAGCTTGCTCATATTTTTGAGAGCCTCACCCTTCATCTCATGGATACTTCCCACACTGTACTCCATACGTGCCCGCAGTTTCTGCCGCCTTGTCAGCAGTTCATGCTTCAGCTCTACCATCTCCCGGCTGTCGACCAGCGCATTTGCATGTGTCAGCCATACACGGGTATCATACATCCGCAGCCGTGTCAGATACTGCAGAAGATTCTGCGTATAATAATCCAGATCATCACTGGTTTTACGGAATGTTTCCTTTTCCCGCGCTTCCTCCTGATACTGTCCATATAAAAATTCCAGTTCTTTCGCATTGCGGACATGATATTTTTCACAGATGAAATCCACCGCGTTTTTCGTATTGACATAGCGGATCTTTACCCGGTTCTCCAAAGTAATCGCCTGATTGCGGTTGACATCCGCCTGACGGATCTCTCTTGTAGAATCCTGATAACGGATCAAAATAAACGCGCCCGCTCCCACAGCTGCAAATCCCATAATGGTGAAAACCAGCTGCAGATCCCTGTTCAGATACCAGGAAAGTATTCCCACAAAAGCAAACAACGTAATAAATACAGCTAACAGATAGCATGCTGCGGTACGGGTTACTTTCTGTACCTTTGCGGAATCTGACCGCTGCATGGACCATTCCAGTTTTTTTCCTTCCAGATATGCCATATTTCTCTTGATCGCATCCAGATCTGCCTCATTGGCTTTCAGCCGGCGGATCACTCCCGGAAGATTCTCTTCTTCCTCCTGCATCTGCGCAAACTGCGTATCTGTCAGCCGGCGTTTGGTTTTCAGGAAATCGGTTCTTTGCTTTTCCAGCTTTGCAACCTGTGTGGCACACTCAAGAATCGGTTTACGCTCTGCGTCCGTCAGGTCTTCGAGAATCTGAATATCTGTCAGATAATTTGTCACCAGCTGATATTCCGATTTACTGTCTTCAATATCCTTAGACGCCTGAATCATCTGCTTACACAAATCCACTACATATTTCTTTGCCTGCGCCGCGTCCGACAGATTCAATTCTTTTACAATGTTTTTTGTCTCAAGTTTTGCATACTCGCTCTGATCATATTGTGAGAAACTTCCTGTCTCACTTTCTTTGTTCTTTTTTCTATGAAATAAATTTGAAAAAATCATATGTTATACCTTGCAGCTCCTTCGATACTCTTTCTTCCACTGAACAATCACATCCATTACTTCTTTCTTTGCCTTCGCCTTTTGGACACCCCCGGTCCGCTGCGCTAATTCTTCCAGATGGGATTCAAACTGTTCGAGTTTTTCGCTCTTACATGCGAGGGAAATTTCATTTCTGATTTCCTGCTGCTTTCTCTCCTCCACCTGATATCTTTTTGCAATTTCCGCAAACGCTTCCTCATCATGCCGGCAGCGGCAGCACATCAGGCACTCCCGGAGAGATTCCTTTTGTTTATTCAATGCATATGCCTTCTCAAAGCAGCGCCCTGCCTCTTCAAACAAAAAGAGACGTGCATACGCCGTTCCGAGGTTATGCCAGAGATTTCCCCGCAGAACCTCACTGGTTTCCTTCATATCTGCTTCGTCTAACAGATGTTTATACCGGTAAATAGCTGCCAGATATTTTTCCTTCTCCATCAGCTGGTCTGCCCGGATCTTGTCACGCTCAAAATCCGACTTCTGTTCCATCTGCCGGACCGCAAAAACGATCTCCTGCATTTCTTTCATGGTACAGTATGCCGTATCCTGCAATATGGCAAAAACAAAATCGGACAATTTTCCTTCCGTGCGGATATTCTCCCTGAGTTTTTGTGCGAGTTCGACACGATGCATCTGTTTTTCCACCCATGTACATAAACTCTCGCACATGAAGGAATGATCCAGAAGATACACATTTCCGGAAATATAATAGCTGAGTTCTTCCATGGAATATATGTTTATCCCGGTTTCCTCTATATAATAGGGCAGAGCCGCAATTGTTTCATGACAAAGTAATAATTCACCCATACGTTTATCCCATCATTATGATACTTTTCCATGCCCGGCCGGTAGCCGGGAAAAATTCACCAAATCCCAGATCCCGGATTTCCACTTCAATCTTATCATTTGCCACCGGACTGGCCGTAATCCGGAGTCTTGTCGTGCGGTCCGGACGAACCGGAAGATCCTCAAGTTCCACCGTCTGTATCTGGGGAGTACTGCTGCTTGGAAGCTGCTTTAAAAATTCCACCTGCGGCGTGCCGCTTAGGATCACCTCACATGTATTTTTTATCTCAAACCAGTTTTTCCCGGCACTGACAAGATTTAAAACCTTCTTTTTTTCTTTTTCCACGACACTTAAACTCAGATTAAATTTCATCTCGTTTTCGCCCATGTAAATGAATGGCCAGTTTTCTCCCATTTCACGGATGCGGGCCATATAGCATGCCCCTTTGGAAAAAAGATTCTGTCCCAAAAACGCGCGCCGTCCCCGGCAGAGAACTGCCAGTGACTGTTTCATCCATTCTCCGTCAAACCCGTCCCCGACCAGATAAACCGAAGATACCGAACGGTTTGCAAAACAGTTAGTCAGAAGCCTTGCAAACGCCTCATCTTTCTCCTCTCCCAGTTCCTGTGCCCCGGTTGCGTGAATTGTGATCATCTGCGGCTTCGTATGCATATCCCTCGAAAGGTCATAGGAACTGACGGCATTCTTCCCGCAGGAAAACAAAAACACATCGTGCATCCACAAAGATTTCTCCTGGTTCATGGCAAACGCATAGAAACTCTCCTTGTCATCAATCACCGCAAATGTTTCCTGCGACAATCCTAAAAGTTCTGCCACATGCCGGAAAATGCCGATCAACTCTTTCGTCAGATGATCCACCGTCAGGACAATTCCGGTCACATGCGAAGTATTTCCCAGTTTCTGCGGCAGTTCAATCACTTTTTTAATAAACAGTGCCAACAGATCTACTGCATCATAACTTTCTTTTGCAATGGTAATCACTTCCGATGCAGCGGCACGGCGAAGAAGGGAATCCACACAAATCACCTCACTGGTTTTTGCCATCCTTCCGGCATCTTCCCCATAATACCACATGCCGACATTTTTGCGTCGGGCAAGCAGCGTGGGAATCCGGTAATTTTCACTGCCGGCAATCGTGCTGACCGTCTCCGGTTCTTCCATATTCGGTTGCATATAACTTACCATGGCATACGAGTCGTTCAGTTCGATGCCAAGATAACAGGTATTGGCTTCCATCTCTTCTCCCATCCTGCTTACAAAAGCTTAAATACTTTTTTCGTCACCTCATCATATCCTGCGTACTGTTTCATCGTCTGAAACATGGAAACTTCATCGGATAAAGTCTCTGAAATCAGCATCTGGTTGATCAGATTGTACCTGCTTTCATCTTTCTGTGCATAGATATCGTTACAGGTCAGACGATTGCTTTCCGTCGAGACGACCTTATTTTTATATTCTTCGGTGATGTAATACTGGATCTCCTCCCCGAAAAATACCACAAATGTTTCCACAAAAATACCAGCATAGACATTCGGCATATCCACTTCGTGAAACTGCTCCCCGTCCTCATCCCGGCTGTAGTGCAGCACGACATGTTTCTTTGGGTTTGTCCGGTGTTCCACATAAATTTTGTCATACAGATGATATTTCTGTACCAGCCGCCGGTCCAGTCTTTTATAAAATGAAAAATTCATATTTCTTCCGGTGAACTCTGCCAGCAGCACATCTGCGGCTTCATACTGTGCCTCCTGCAGAGAGGACATCCCGGAAAACGATTTGAGCAGGGCAAGTTTACAGGCATCATTTAGTTTCTTTCCTCTCTGATACCGTCTCCGTATTATGGCAAGGATTTGTTTTGGCAGCGCGGCTTCTTTTACAAAATAGTTCTGCGCAAATACCGTAATGACCGCAAGAACAATCAGTTCCTGCCCACCGCTTTCATAATAATGCGCAAATACCTCCAGTGCCTGCATAAGATCCATATCCGTATACAGCATCTGCTCAAGAATCCGTTCTTCCAGATCTCTTGTCCGAAGTTCAAAATCCTGTGCTGCTCTCCATAAACGAAGCATGGTCTCAACCGGTCCGGAATAAAAATCACTCAGATACTGCAGAATCCTGTCATTGTATTTTTTGTTTAAAAACGCACTTGTACACAAAAGCAGCAGTTCCTCGTCCTGCTCCCTCTCTTCCATCGCATCCAGCAGATAGGTGGCAACTGCAACCTTTGCCGATGATCCGATCTGATCCAGCCCATATTCCTGCATCTGTTCATACAACCGGTCATACATCCGCCAGTCCGCAAGGGATTCCATCATATACTGACGCACCGCCTGCGGCATCTGCTCATAATCTGCCTGTTCCAGATATTGTTCCACCAGGGGTTTTTGCTCTTTTTTCTGATAATAACGCACAATCTCCCTGGAAAAATACGACTGGTATTCCGTATCCAGCTCCTGTGCAAACAGCACTCTCCGGAAAAATTTTTCCTCTTTGGCATCAAACATATGATGATCCGGCTTTTCCCCAAAATGGGAAACAATATACGGAAGTTCCTCCGGTGCCAGTGCCGTACATTTCTCCAGATACGATCCGGCATCCATCAGGGAATCCAGCCGGTACGGGACACTGTGGATATATCTTTGGCCTTTCCCATCTTCAAACAAAATGGCATATTCCCTGCAGAAAAGGGACACGTAGGCACATCCGTTTACAATCGGAACGATCTGCGGATCTTTCATCTGCTTCTGGTATACAATCGCGCGGACCATATGCGGCTGCATAATTACCAGCTTATGCGCAAACAGAATATTGGAAAGACATTTTGCAAGTTCTTCATTCACCAGCCCCAGTTCGAGCATGTCCTCATAAACCACCGCCAGATTATCGTCCACATGTTCCTGCTCGATCTGTTCCATGGCAAAACGGCTCATCACCCGGCGATACTGTTCATAAATTTCCGGTTCGCTTTCCTTTGACGCAATGATATTGTTGTAAAGAATTGCCATCTTCCGATAGGGAAGATTACTGTCATACTGAAAGTACATCCGGATAATTTTCGGAACCGATGCAATCTCCCGTTCATCCAGTGACATCAGATAAGCCTCGTATAATCCGGTAATCCGAAGTTCAAGCCCGATTCCCTTTTCATACCAGTGGTGAAATTTTGTATCAAACTGCTGGGTTCTTATCAGGTAACTGCAGATCTGTCCCACATATTCCGGTTTTTCCTCTGTCCCGTAAGCTGCCTGCATCAGTTCAAAATGAACCGGATGAAATCCCTGATTCATTTCCACCACTTCAAAAATCTGTGCTGCCAGTTCCTTCGTCAGAACCTGATGACGGATTGCCCAGCGCAGAATCCGCACTTCAAATCTTCCCAGTTTTGTGAGCAGATACGGGTCATGGCTGATCAGATCGTATGCCTCCAGATACAGGTACGGGGAAACACAGCCACTCATCACCCAGTGCGCAATTGCACGCAGTTTGTGCGCACTGTTGTTGTAATATTCCTCTTCCAGAAACGAAAGAACCCAGAATAACAAAGCAGAATCCGGATTTTCATGAAAAATCATCTCAATCTCATGCGTCATGCGGTCCACATATGCCGGTTCCCGTTCCAGAAGTGTCATAATATAAAGATAATACCCCCACTCCGGTGTATGGTGATCGGGCCATTCCCGTTTAAATTCCTCAAGAATCCACTCCGCTTCCTGTTTCTGGTGATTGATCACCAGTGCCTGTGCTTTCATCAGCGGATACATCACCTGATCCGGAAGCATGGCATGCAGCTGGTTTAAACGTTCTACCGACTCATTTGCCCACACACCTGTCACAATTTTTTTCAGGCGGAATGCCTCATACAGTTCTACCAGCCCGGACTGACATTCCCTGATTTTGGCATGTTCTTTTTGTTCTTTGGACTTTTGTTTTTCCCCTTTGTGCGCATAAATCTCCAGAACCTTTGTCTCATATACCGAGGAAAAAGTAATTTTGGCATAATTGTTTCCGGCATACATCCGGTCATAGTCCACGATGTATTTCAGGACAAACGTACTCCCCAGAAAATTCTCCGAAGTAATCTGCGTCTGTGCCGGCTGTACAAACGCGGCATCGGAGGTGATGGCAAGTTCCAAATATCCCCATTCGCTCTTTTTGATTTCGATCTTCTGCTGCTGGCTTTCGGTAAGCGCATCAAACCGGCAGTCTGTCTCAGAAATTGTAAAATGGATCTGTTCTTTTCTACCGGCTGCCACCAAAAATTCTTCCAGATTCTGCGACGATGGTTTTGCCGCAAGAATCCCCTGATAGTACATCTTTTCTTTTGTCTCTTTTGCTTTTAGAATATTGGGAAAACTCTTGTGATAAAAGAGCTGATATGCTTCCTGCCAGTTTTCCTTTGCTAGTGCCGTAAAATCCGAAAGACTGCGAATCGCACCTGCGGCAGTCTGCGCATATAAACGGGATATGGATACACAAAAAGAAAGGCTGTGTACACTCTGATTGCAAAGAATCACAAACGCACCCTTTTCCTCCTGCCCCTCAACGAGACCCTTACTATGAAACTGATACCGAATCCGTATATTTTCGCCTTCAAACTGGGGAGTCAGGCACTCCATCCTTGGGTGGGTGGAGTAGACAATGCCCCTCACCGGAATATGGTTTTCACTGGTAATTTCAAATTCCCCGGTATATTCCTGTCCTTCTGTAACCGTAAGAAACAGTTCCTCGTCCGAAAT